>Ga0182021_10005811_pt1 | contig 14668 bp, 9 predicted proteins | sample 612E3MmetaG_FD_120493 | JGI IMG/M metagenome (GOLD analysis project Ga0182021, IMG submission 120493) | Permafrost microbial communities from Stordalen Mire, Sweden - 612E3M metaG (Illumina Assembly) | ecosystem: Environmental > Terrestrial > Soil > Wetlands > Permafrost | place: Sweden... | reverse complement strand
CCGACAAGAAGGATCGTCTAGGGGTGTCCCAGACCTCTAAGGTTCGCCCGGCGGGAGCAATTCGTGCTCGCGAGCTTTGACGAGCGTCTCGGCCCGGGTGCTGCTACCGAGCTTCTGATAGATGCTCGCTAGTTGGGTCTTCACCGTGTTCACCGACACGAACAGCGAGTCGGCGATCACCTGGCGCGACGCCGTCGACGCCAAAGCTTCGAGGACATGCTGCTCGTGCTCGCTCAGCTCGACGAATACGAGTCGGTCAGGATTGACCGGCGCCTGTCGCGCAAGGATCGCCAGGTCGTCTGGATCCAAGTCCTGATCGGCCAGCTCGAGAAGCTGCTCGCGCTCAGCAGCTGCGATAGTGGCGAACTGGCGCATCGATCCGGTTTCCTTGTACAGGTTGACCGCCTGGTTCACGAGGCGCTGGGCCGTCGGCGAGTCGTCGTGCCGCAACGACTCGACCGCACCCAACAAGAGCATCTCGAGGCGATCACCGACAGAGGTGGCAGGGTCCCATATGAGGGGGTTCACGCCGGGCGCGCTGGTGCCCTGGTCGCCGAGGAGGCGAATCCTGGCGGCCGGCACTCGGCTCCAGGGCTTGCCTGCGCCCTTAGAACGGACCAACTGGTTCGCCTTTTCCCCACGGCCGAGAGCGATCAGCAGATCGGCTCTTGCGCGCGCCATGAGGGCCCCGGTTGCCCCCTTGTTAGCCTGGTCGTCCTCGCTGTTGGTCGCCTGCATCTGATCGAGGTGGGCTAACGCCTCAGCTGCCTTGCCGCAGTGGAGAGCGCGCTCGGCATAAAGGTAGGCGATGAAAGGCCAAAGCTCGAGAACTGGCGAACCGTTACCCAGGTACTCGAGCTCTAATCGGACCCCGTCGTCGTCGAGGCGGGCGAGAGCCAGCAGACCGGCTGCGACATGGGCGCCGATACCGACGAGGTAGCTGCCCGGCCAGTCAGAGATGTCGAAGCTGGCGAAACGGCCAAGCCACTCTCGAGCCCGCGCGGTGTCACCTCCAACGGCATAGATGAGCGCCAGGTTCGAGGCAGCCTGCGCCTGAATGAAATCGGCGCCTGCACCAGTTGCGTACTCCCAAGCCCGCCTGTATGCGCGAACAGCGTTCGTTTCGTCGTTGAGCAAGGTGTAGGTGATTCCGCTGTGCACGAGGAACCAGGCAAAGCGGCTCTTGTTGACCCGCTCGGTTGCCGTGAGCGCGGTAACTCGGGCGTTCACGCGATCAGCGAAGGCAACCGAATCCAGGAGGCGGCCGAGCAGACGCAACTCGATCAGGTAGCCGGTGGCGAGGATCAGGAGCTCATTCAAAGGCATCGAGTCCCATTGCTGTTTGACCAAGCGGCTGCAATCGTCCGCAAAAGCGCGAAGGGTCGCCCGCCGTCCGTCCGCGTCGCTGTCGAGCATCGCGACTCGCGAAATGTCGCTCAGGACCTGCATGGAGGGGCGAGTCGCGAGCACATCGGCAGGGATGGCGTTCAGCGTCCGGCTCATCAGCGCCACATCTTGTCGGATCATCGTGACGATGTCCTCGGACCACAGCTGGTCAGTGAGCTCCCAATCTCTACCCGCGACGGCGTGATGGAACGCGAACGACACGTACTTCTCGTCGCTCTGAGCAGCGAACCATCTCCCAAGTCGACGGTGAAACTCCAATGCGCGCTCGGGCGCGCTCGAGGTGTACCGACTGCGGAGCATTTCGGTGATCGGTTTGGGCATCGTGAACAACACTTCGCCGCCGCGGTCGGCGCGCGTGACGAGCCCGGTTGCCTCTAGAGCCTCGATAGCGCTGCGCGGGTCCATCTCCCCGCACAGGTCACGAAACAGCGGCCAGGTGCAGAGCTCAGTGAGAGAGAAACGCATCAGGTGTTCCATCAAGGCCTCGTCCTCGAAGTCAGCCAACAGCTGTGTCCGTACGAAGTCCTCGACGACAGCAGGTAGCACGGTGAGACCTTCGGAGCTGTCAAGAGCCATCCGGACCATCGAGATACACCCGCCGACCGCGCGGCGCAGTTGCTCTGCCTCGGCGTGGTCAAGGGTCAATCCCATGGTACTTGCCAGCTCGACGATCTCGTCGCCTCCGAACAGAAGCTCTCTGATCTCGATGACATTGACTCTTGTCTTGTCCGCGAACAAGGACTCAATCGGGTGAAACCCTTCGCAGCACACCACGAGGTGAAAGTTCCGGTGACGCTCGACGAGATTCGTCAGCTCGGTCAGGACGCGCCGGTCACGAATCTGGCCGAAGTTGTCAATGACGAGAACAAATCTTCGATCAGAAGACTCCGCGAGCAGCGCAGCGCCGAGCTCGACGAGCCCGCTTCGGACAAAGCTCTCTGACTGCAACAGGCCAGCTCGTCGCAATGAGCCGCTCAGGTAATCCTCGAAGCTCTGCAACTCGCCGATGCTCGGCCCGGCTGTAACCCAAACTACGGTGAGCTCTGCCTGCTGGTGCTCGAGCCAGCTCGCGACGGTGGTCGTCTTTCCAGAGCCTCTCATGCCGCGCACCACCGTCAGGGGAGCCCACTCGCTCAAGCGCGCGTTCAGGTGAGGACGCTGAACGAGCTGATCAGTTACGCGGGGCAACGATGTTGTCAGCAGAGATGCTGTTAGCGAAGGACCCATGGTCCCGCCCTTCCAATTCAAACAGGAGCCGCCGAGCCTCGTTTCGTCGATGCGACGGCGACCAAAGCCTCGAAACGAAACTGGTCGTGTTTTAGCACAAAATAAGCAGCTCAAGTCCTGTTTGTGTACTGAAAAGTCCTCAGTACACAAACAGGGGCTCTAGCAAAGAGTCAGCGGTGAAAGTGGGGAATCGGTTGCTGAGCCAGAACTCCAGACGGCCTGAACCAATGCCGAGACGGAGCAAAGCCGTAGTTTGCCTACTTGCCGACGCTCAACGGGCCGGAGGATGCAGTCACCTTCCAGGCGCACATGGTCTTCATCGCGAACTAGACCGATGGAGCCCAGCCTTTGCAGGGCGGTGCGGTGAAACAAGACCAAAAACTTTCATTCTGTTTTCGCCTTTCTGAGGGATCGTTTCGACGTAAGCATCGGCGTCATGTCTCCGCCGCTTGAGTCGAGATTCCACCTAAGCCCCGAGATGTCGGGCTGGAATTAGGGTTTACCACTACGGCACGACCGTAGCAGCTACATCAGTCAAATCTGGGGATTAGTACCGTTTTCGGCCGCTCTGCCACCTTTTTGGTCACCTCCGTCTGTTGGAGATCCGTGTATGAGGGTGAAAGCGAGGGTGATTCAGGCTGTCGCAGGGTGAAGGCGAGGGTGATTACCACCTTTCTGAGGTGACCGGAGGGGTGATTGTCGGGTCTTTTGCTCCACTCGGCGAACAAGGGATCGATGTTAACGGGCGAGATAAATCCGCTAGATCCGCGCCATGACGAGCGGTTCGGCGGAAATACCGAGTCTCATGTCCAGGGCCTAAGGAGCGGACAGTGACGAAGAAATACGGCAACGGTCGATCCGAACAAGCACCAGCAGGATCGGCTGCAACAGCCAAAAGGACCCGAGTCGATGTTTCGCGCCCCGAGGTTGAAAGCGTATTCGGCGCGATCTTGACCCATTGGGCCATGCGGCTCGTGGTTGTCGTGTCGATGCTTGCCGCCATGGTGACAGGGATCGTCGGGGGCGCTGCTCCTGCAAACGCGTCGGCACCTGCCCTGTGGGCTGCGCTCAGCCCGACAACGAGTCCGCAGGGGTTGTCGGTCGTCACTCTCTCGCTTCGCACGGGCACGCCGACTGGGACGGTGACGATCAAGGAGGGCTCGAAGGTGATCTGCCGGATCGCGCTGTTTGACGACACCGGATCGTGCAGGCTGTCCCCGCGCCAGCTCGGTGTGGGAAGACACACACTCGTAGCGTCCTATCCCGGCAACCCGATGTACCTGCCGTCGGTCGCCACCGTGAAGCTCACCGTCGTCGCATGATGCCGCCGCTGGCGGGAAACGGCTTGGGCGGCTGAGGGCGGTGGCGTCCGTCGTCGTTTTCACCGACCGGTTGGAGGAGACCATCTCGTTCTACCAGGCCCTCGGCGTCTCGCTCGCCGACGAGGACCACGGCGACGGTCTCATCCACATCGCCGGCGAGCTCGACGGTATCCGTGTGGTGGTCTTTGCCTCCAGCCGCCCGGGTCGCAGCCCGGGCTGGCGCGTGGGCGGCAGCACTTTCATCGGTTTTTGGGTCAACTCGCTCGAGGTGGCGCGCGCGGCTCTGGAGCAGATCGAGGCGCGGGTCCTTTGCGAGCACCAGCATCGAAGATGCGGATGTCGGATCGTCTTCGCGGACCCGGACGGCCGCGCCGTGGAGATCAACCAGCGCGATCATTGCCCGGCTTCTCCCTGAGGTTCTCTAAGGCAACCCTGAGCTTCTCCAAGGCAAATCGTGCTCACGAACAGGCCAACCCGCCCGAGGAACATCACCACCAGGGGCGCTCCCGAGCGCGTTCGGTGCCGCCGGTGCGGTCGAGCGCGTCGAGCTCGGTCATGTCTTCTTCCGACAGACGAAAATCGAAGATCTGGGCGTTCTCCTCGATTCGTTCACGATGGGTGGACTTGGCGACCACGGTCAGCCCGTGCTGAATGCCCCAACGCAAGAGCACCTGGGCAGGGCTGCGCCCGACGCGCTGCGCGACGAGCCTGACGGTCGCGTCGGAGAGGTGCCGTCCCGTTCCGAGCGGGCTGTACGCCTCGACTGCGACGTCGTCGCGGCCGCACTCGGCCAGCAGGGCGCGTCGGTACTCGAACGGGCTCAGCTGCAGCTGGTTGACGGCGGGAGGCACCGCTGCGCTTGCGGACAGCGCCCGCAGGTCCGAGACGTCGAAGTTCGAGACCCCGATCGAGCGCGTGTAGCCGAGCTCCTTCGCCCGTTCCATGCCGGCCCAGGCCCGGACGGGCCCACCTTGGGGCCAGTGGACAAGGTACAGGTCGACATGACCGACGCCGAGGCGCCTAAGGCTGTGCTCGGCTTCGGCGGCGGGATCCTTGCCGCCCGGGTAGAACTTCGTGGTGATGAAGACGTCCTCGCGGGGAAGGCTGCTCTCGCGCAGCGCCCGACCGACGCTCTCCTCGTTGCCGTAGGCCTGGGCGGTGTCGATGTGCCGGTAGCCGAGCTCAAGTGCCCACCGGACGGTGTCAACACACTCCGCTCCGTCGGGGACCTGCCACACGCCAAAGGAGAGCGTCGGCATCTTGTTGCCATCCGCGAGCAGACGAACTTGCTCATCTGGAACTGACGGGTTCGTGGTCATGCGCGAGGACTGTACCGATCGCGCCCGTCTGAGCCGTCGCCGGAGGGCCGGCACCGGCTAATAATTGGCGTCCATGAGGAACGGCCCGATCGAAGCTCGGCTCGCGGAGCTGGGCCTGCAGCTCCCCGAGCCACCGCCGCCGGTGGCCAACTACGTCGGCGCCGTGAGGACAGGGAACCTGATCTTCGTCTCGGGCCACGGTCCCCACATGAGGGGCGGCTACCGCCATCTTGGAAAAGTTGACAGCGAAGTCGGGGTCAGCGAGGCGCGCGAGGCGGCCCGGCTCACCATGATGAACTGTCTGGCCACGCTGAGGGCTGAGCTCGGTTCTCTCGATCGCGTGACGAGGATCGTGAAGCTCCTCGGCATGGTCAACAGCGATCCGACGTTCACCCGCCAGCCGGAGGTCATAGACGGCGCCTCGGATCTTCTGGAGGAAATATTCGGCCAGCGCGGCAAGCATGCACGCTCCGCGGTCGGGATGGGGGCACTGCCCATGGGGATCCCAGTTGAGATCGAGATGATCGTGGAGGTCTCGTAGCCCTCCGTCAGCGGGGCCAGGCCCCGGCGCGAGGGCTGTCCCGGTCGCAGCGGGCGAGCGGCCGGGCGACGCGCCGCGCGACCCGAGGCGCTCGTCATGAGGTCAAGCCTCCTGACAATTGCGGGACTGGGACGTCTGGGAGGATGACCGCACGCGCGCCTTTCTGATCACCGCAGCTGTCGTCCTCGGCGTGATCGGCATCGGGGTCGCGGCCGAGTCCGCATCCGTTTCGAACGCGCCGCAAGGGTGCAACGCTCGAACTCACGGCGCGCTCTGTGTGACGGGGGTGGTCCGTTCGGCGTTCTCGCCTTCGAGCCTCAGCTACCTCGACACGACCTACTCGGTGGCTACCTCCGCAGGTCCAACCGACGGGTTCGTTGCCGGCGCCCGCTGCCAGCCGCGCTGCGAAGGGGTTCTTGCGATCACGACCGACGCCGGGGCTAGCTGGAGCACCGAATCGACGGGAGCGGTCATCGGCGCAGATCTCTCCTTCCCGACCGCCTCCGAAGGCTTCCTGCTCGGCAGCCGTACGCGACCGCAACAGTTCGGGCCTGTCACCCAGACCTGCCAGGATCGGTTGGACCCCCCAGCCTGCGAGGTGCTGCTCAGGACTTCAGACGCCGGGCGCCATTGGTCGCAGATCGGCCTGAGCCTGCCCCCGGTCTGGTCCATGACCTTCTTGTCGGCGCGCCTCGGCCTCGTGGCGGTCGACATCTGCGGGAAGTCGGGTACCGGCGAGTCGGTCCCGCCGGCACCGTGCGAAGGTCGTATCGAGCGCACCCGCGACGCGGGTGACCACTGGTCGACCGTGCTCGACAGCTCCGCCCCGATTGTGGCCCTCGCCTCGGAGGGAACGACGGTGTGGGCGATCGAGGCCCGAACCGCCTCGTTCGCACGTTCGCCTTCGACCAACTGGCTCCGGGTCTTGCGGAGCGAGAACGGTGGCACGAGCTGGTCGTGGCTGGGCGCGGTGCGCGACGCGATGAACATGGTCCCGACGGATCTGGCGGCTCAGCTCGTGTTCAGCTCCTCCAAGGTCGGGGCGATAGCCCTCTTCTCCTCTTCGACCTGCGCGATGCACGGCTGCGGCTTGGACCAACTGTTCGCGACCGCAAACGGTGGTGCGACTTGGTCGTCCGCCTCCCTTCCCGGCGGCCACGACGGGTGCGGCGATGCGATCGGGGCCATTGCTGCGGCCCCGGGCGGCAGTATCATCGCGGGTGTCGGAGCCTGGGGCCAGTGTCCGGTTGAGAAGGACCGGATCGTCGAGACCAACGACGGGGGTCGCAACTGGCGGACGCTGCGCTCCTACGCCTTCGGTCCCGATCCCGTCTCGATGGCCCTTCCTTCGGCCGACGGCTGGGCGGCCGCCTCCGGCATCCTCCGGACTGTCGACGGTGGAGCTCACTGGACGCAGGTATCTCCGCCGCCGAGCCCGGTGAACGGCATCGAGTTCGTATCTCCTCGAGTTGGCTTCGGCCTGGGCACCGTCTCTGATCCGAGCGCCCTTCTCGCCACGAACGACAGCGGGCGCACCTGGAGGGAGCTCAGCTCGGTCGGGAGCGAGCTCCTTCAGGTCGCCTTCACCGACGCTCTGTACGGATGGGCGCTCGTGGCCACTGCCCCTCCGGGAGGTGGTACGGAGGCGATCATGACCACCGCCGACGGCGGTCGTCATTGGCACGCCGCCGCGGCGCTGCCGGCCAATGTCGCCTCGGCGCCGACCGCCATCGAACTCCAAGCGAGCTCGGCCAGTGGCGCGCAGCTCGTCATCCCCGGATCGGCCTCCCCGGTGGCGCCGCCCTGCTCGACAATCGAGTCCACGCCGAATCTCCTGGTCACGACCTCCGACGGCGGCCGATCATGGAGGGTGACCAAGCTCCCCGGACCGATGGGCCCGGTCATTGCGTCCAGCTCGGCCGGTCCGATGGACAGGTGGCTCGTCTCAGGCAATTCGGGGGCGGGCTGCCGTGCGGTCGTCGCGTCGACAGTCGACGCCGACCGAAGTTGGTCGGTCGTCGGGTCGGCTCCTGTCGTCGGAGGAAACGCCCCGGCCACCCCGGGTTATGGCCTGGATGTGCTGAGCGCAACGAGCGCCTGGCTGTGGCTGTCGAGGTTCGGGGACGCGTCTGGCGAACCCGCCCAGCTCGTGCTGGCGACCGGTTTGCTTCATACCGTCGACGGGGGGCGCACCTGGACCCGCTATGTGCTGCCCGAGCAGGTCCTTCGGGTTCGGGCCGCCGATTCTCAGTGGCCCATCGGTCTCGGGCCCGCGGCGGTCCAGTTCCTTCCTCAGCAGCCTGCGGTCGGGTGGATGTTGACCGGTCTCGGCCCTGACGAGGGGCCCGCCACTGTGGAGCCCGACCTGTGGCAGACGACCGATGGTGGGCAGCACTGGGTCGCCTTCGGGTGACCCATCTGCGGGCGCTGCAACGCTGAGGGCTGCACGCGGCCGCGACGCACTGCAGCATTCCCCGACTCTCGTGCGTTTTACCCTTGGGTGAAACGACGTGCCGAGGAGAACAGTTGGACGCGGGCAGGGCGGTCGAGCGCTATGAGCGGTTCTTCCGCGAAGCCGAGCCAATGCTGCGTCGCGTCGCCTTCGTCTACACTGCCAACTCCGAGCAGGCCCACGATCTCGCCCAGGAGACGCTCATCCGGGCTTGGCAGCACTGGTCAAAAGTTGCGAATCACCCGCATCCCGACGCGTGGTGCCGCACCGTTCTGCGCAATCTGGCAACGAGTGGGTTCCGCCGCACGAGACTGGAGCGGGCCCACGCGGCGACGCGGGTCGAGCCGGTGCCGGAGCCAAGTGCTGACTCTCTCGGAGTCTTCGCTGCTGTCAGGCGGCTCCCGAGGAACCAACAGCACGCTGTCGTCCTCCATGACGTGCTCGGGTACACGACGGGGGAGATCGCCGTCGAGCTCGAGGTGCCGGCCGGAACGGTGCGGTCGTGGCTCAGCAGGGCTCACCAGAGGCTTGCCGTCGAGCTCGGCGAGGGGCGCCCCGACGTGGTCAGGAGACCCAGCACATGACGGTGGATGACGACGACATCTCATCGTCCCTGCACGAGATGGGCGTGACGGCCGGAGCCGGGGTGCGGGCGGTGCAACTCGAGGTCGTCCTCCGGGAGGGCTCGCGGCGCTCCCGCCGGAAGACGAGGAGGGGCCAGGTTGCCGCGACGGCGGGACTCGTGGCTGCGATAGCCGTGGTGTTCTTCGGCCCGGTCCCGCGTCTGCACCTCTTCAACTCGGGAGCAGGCTCCTCATCCACGACTCTCGTGCCCGCCACGACCAAGCCATTGCGCGCCGCCGAGATCGCCGTGGTGCGAGGCGGCACCCTCACTGTCGTGAACGAGAGCACGGGCCGGAAGGTGGTGCTGGCTCGAGGCGGGGTGAACAAGCTCGGCTCGGACATCAACACGCCGGCCTTCTCGCCCGACGGAGATTGGGTGAGCTACCTGGAGCAGACGGGGCGAGGCGAGGTCCTGCACGTCATTGCGAGCACGGGGGGACGAGCCACCACCGTCCCGGGTGCCGCGACCTATGCCTGGTCTCCGCGGCGTGATCTGTTGGCGGTATCCCTGCTCGGGAGCATCGAGCTTCTCAGCCCGAACGGCGTGCTCCTCCACAGGTGGTCGCTCCTCCCAAGGGGCTCAGCAACCTGGTCGGGGCCGCCGGTGTTCTCCCCATCGGGAGACGAGTTCGCGGTTGCGAAGTTCTTCGCGTCGGGTGAGTCCCTGCTGATGCTGCCCGTGGACGGCGGACCGGCCCATACCGTTGTCCCGTACGGGCGCCAGCTCTGCCAGCTCCCCGCCGGCTGGACCGCGGACGGGTCCCGGGTCCTCAGCTGGCAGGACGCATCGTGCTCCGCCTCCATCGCCGCTGACGGCCTCCCGTTGGACGCCGTCCCGGTCACCGGGGGACATCCGTCGGTGCTCGAGGCGACGCTCCCTTACTCCTCCTGGGTCGTTCCCGTCTCGGGCTCGCAGGTGATCATCAACTCTGGGGGCGACCGGATCGTCTCCGACCGCAAACAACTGGTCAGCTGCGATGCCACCGCCACCGGCTCGTGCCGCCCGCTTCCACTGCCGGCCGGCGTGACGAGTCTTGATCCGGCGCTTGCGACAGGTGCGAAGGAGCTGTTCGAGGTGAGGGTCCCGCAGTCGGTGCGGGCGAACACACTGTCGACGCAGGGGACCCTGTGGGTGGGCACCTTGGCCGGCATCCATGAAAAGGAGGTCATGGCGGCGGGCAATGGCGTGGCCCACCCGGTTCCGGCCCAGGACGGATCGTCCGTCACCTTCGTCCGCATCGGCTCGACCGGACTCGCGACCGTGAGGGTGTTGACGGTTCGCACAGGTGCGGTCCGCGTGCTCGCTCCCGTGGACGACCATCTCGACTACGGCGAGTTCCAGGCGTCCGAGGTCCTAGCCGTGTGGCAGCCCCCCACGTGACGCCGCCGGGACGCCAGCGGCGACGCGAAAAGTAGGCAGCGAGACTGTCGCGGAACTCGGGTACGAGGACGGGAGTCGGGAAACGATCAGGAGAGGGGCCTTCAACTAACCTTCACCCGTAGCATGAGCCTGCTCGGCCGGGTCCTCCGTACGCGCCCGACGAGGGTCGACCGCTGGGCGATCACCGTCCTCGTGGTGCTGCCGATGCTGATCAATCTTCCCTTCGCGATGGCGGGGCACCCGCTGATGGCCGGGGACAACCTGACCCAGAACTTCCCCCTCCGGGTCCTCAGCGGAGAGCTGCTCGGTCATGGGCGGCTGCCTCTATGGAACCCGGACATCTGGAGCGGAGCCCCGCTCCTCGCCGGCTGGAATGCCGCGGCCATGTTCCCCGGCACCTGGCTCTTCGCCGTTGTTCCCGGGGTGGCGGCCTTCGAGATGAACGTGATCGCCGTCGGGCTGATCGGCGGGCTCGGGCTGTACGTGTTCGTCCGCCGCCAGGGCTGCTCGGCTCTGGCGTCCCTGCTCGCCGCACTCACGTTCTCCTACACGGGTTTCATGAGCGGCCAGTCCGTCCACCTCGGGCTCGTCACCGGGATGGCCTTTGCACCTTGGGTGCTCGTGTCTCTCGACCAGATGGCGGAGAGCAAGACGCGGCGGGAGTCGTGCCGGGCCGTTGCTCTCCTCGGACTGTGCGGGGGACTGGTCGTCCTGGCCGGCGACCCACGGGCGATAACCAACGACGCGGTCGTCGCCGTCGCGTACTTGATCGCCCTCTTCTGGCGGAAAAGACGAAGCGCGGGCGCATGGGATTGGAGGCTGTTGGGCACTTTTGCGGCCGGAGGGGTGCTCGCGATCGCGCTCTCGGCCGTGCAATGGCTTCCTGGGCTCGCCTTCCTGGGGCAATCTCAGCGGCCGACCGGCAGCTTGTCGTACTTCGGCCTGTACTCGCTCACGGGAGGCCAGCTCGGCTACCTGTTCTCGCCCTTCGTCTTCGGAGGCAACGGGAGCCTCGGCCTTCCGACCACGAACTTCAACCTGCCCGAGTTCACCTACTCGGTGGGGCTGATGCCCCTCGTCGCCCTGTTCGTTCTGAGTTTGAGGGCAGTGAGGCGGAGATGGGGAAGTGGAGGCCAAGTACGACCAGCCGGGGTCTGGTTGGCGATCGCGGCGGTCGGGATCCTTCTCTCGCTCGGCACGAGCACGCCTCTCGGTCACCTTCTCGTCCACGTACCGCTTTACGGAGGCGAACGGCTGCAGAACCGGAACATGGGTATCGTTGGCCTGGCGCTCTCGGTGCTCGTGGCTCTGTTCCTGGACATGCTCGGGGCGCCCGGGAGCGCGACCGAGGAGGGGAGCCGACGACTGACGGTCGGCGAACGGCTCGCCGGCGCGATTCCGCCCATGCTGGTCCTGTCGCTTCTCGCGGCGATGCTGATCGAGACGGCGCAGACCGAGCGCCTTCTCGGGGCTCAGAGGCTCGCGCTCGGCCTCCCGGTCCGAATGGCGCCCTACTACGCCTTCGAATCGGCCGTCGCCGCGGCGGCGATGATCGTCGTGCTGCGCCGACGATGGACGCGGCCGCAGCGGCGACGCCACCTGGGGGCGGCAATCGTCGTCGCCGACGTTGTCATGTTCGTCGCCATGGCCTCGTACCAACCTGTGGCGTCGGGTGTCCTCGCCGGGAAGAACTTGGCCGTTGCGGCTCTTGTCCGCGCCGAGGGCGGCTCCTCGGGCCGCTCGGCCATCTTCAACCCGCAGCAGCTGGCGGTCGCGTACCCGGCCAACGTGCTCGACGATCTGGGCCTCGACGATCTCGTCGTCCTGCACCATCTCGAGTCGGTGCAGGGCTACGGATCGGCTGTCTCGGCGGCCTACGAGGACGCCACGGGGTCGCACGAGGTCGAGAACCTCCGGCCCTCCGCCTTCCTCACCCCTGTGTTCGACGCCCTCGACCTGCGGGTCCTCGCTACTTTGCCCGAGCTGTTCGGGACCGTGCGCAGCTCACCAGCCGATCTGGCACTGCCGACGGGCCCGCCTCGGCCTCCCCTGACCGGGCGGGCCTATCTCCAGCCGGGTGGCGTCGTCGACCTCGGCCCGCCCCCGCCGTCAGGCCCGTGGCGCCTCGAGCCCGGCCGTGCCGTCCGGCTCGAGCTTCCCGGCCCGGTCGCCATCGACCGGATCGCCCTCCGCCTGCGCGGAGCAGCCAAGGCACTGGCCGCGCCGACGCGGCTGCGTGTCGTGGTGCTCCTCCGTTCGGGCGAGCGGCGAGCAGTTGGCGTGAGAGTGACCGACGGGCTCGCCGTCGTGAGCCTTCCCGGCGACGCCGTGGTGGCCGGCGGGGGTGCGCTGGCCCTCGAAGTCGAGACGTCAGGTATCGCGGCACTGACGCCGGCGGGGTCCGGGGCCGTCCCCACTCTCGTCGCGGCCGCCGTCCGCGTCGTGCCCTGGAGCGGATCGGTGCCGATTGTGAGCGGAGCTTCCTCGTCGTCTCGGCGCTGGTTCCAGCTCGATGGACTGCTGCAAGGACTCCTCCCGGCGCCGGCTTGGAGCTACGAGGGCCACGTAGGCCCGATCGACCTGTACCGCAACGGGCAGGCGTTCGGCCAGGCCTGGCTCCAGCCGGCGGCTTCACCGGCGAAGGTGTCCGCGTCCCGAGCGGCCGGAAGCGTCGTGCAGCCCCCACGCGCCGAATGGCAGGACCCCGTCGACCTGGTGAGCGCCCCACACGGTGCGCTCCTCGTGCGTTCGGCGGCCTACTCGCCCGGCTGGTCGGTGACGATCGTGCCGACCGCGGGCGCGTCTCGAGCCAGTGCGGAGGAAGCGGGCGTCTCGCTGCCGGTGCGGGGGGTGGGCGGCCTGCAGGGCGTTGACCTGCCCCCCGGCAGGTGGACCGTCACGTGGCGCTACCGATCGGTTCGGGCTGAGGTCGGTCTGCTCGCGGGCGTGCTCGGCCTGATAATCCTTGCGCTGCTTTTCGCCACCGGCGCTCGCAGGGGTCGCCGCGCTCGCGGCATCACCGAAGCGTCGCAGGCATCGGACCTGGAAGAGGCGGGAAACCAGCTCACCTGACAGGCTTGTCCGAGCTTCAGCCGCGGAGATCCGCTGGGTATGATGGCCCGGATGTCCAGCATGGTAGGGGGCCGTGGCGCGCGCCCGTACGGCATCGCGATCTCTTTTTCGTGAGAGCTCGGTGGGCGAGAGCCTGGCCGGAGCTCGAGCCGGCCACTGAGCACCGTCCGGGAATGGTCGAACGGGTCACGCGGTTTCGCGACGTACGGCTGCCCTCGCCGGCCGTCGGATTTCTCACCGTCGCGGCGTGGTGCCTTGCCGTGTACTCGTGGGTCGGCCTTTACCGCCTGACCGATCGCGGAAGCGGGCTCGGCTGGGACCTTCTCACGCCATGGAGGGCGGAGAGGATCTTTGCCCACGGTGGCGCCCCCTACGCCGTCAAGTCCTTCGTCTATCCCCCGAGCTGCCTGCTCCTGCTGCGGCCCCTCGGGTCACTCACCCGCCATCAGTTGACCGTCGGCGGACTCGTCGCCACTCTCGTGATCGCCTGGGTGTCGGTCATGTTGTCCGCGCACGCCCTCGGGAAGCGTTGGTGGGGGATCACCGCGGCCCTCACGATCTGGTTGCTCCATTTCACCGAGGCGATGCGAGGCGAGCTGTCCCTCGAGAACGTGACCGTGCTGGCGTTCCTCGGGCTCGCCCTCTGCTACGTGTTCGCGCTTCGCGGCCACTGGATCGCGGCAGCTGCGGCCATCGGGCTAAGTCTGTCCGTCAAGCCGTTGCTCCTCGTCGTCCTGCTCGTATTCCTGCTCGCGAGGCAGTGGAAGGCTTTCGCCGTCGCCGTGGCGATCCCGGCCCTCCTCAACCTTGTGGCCTTTGCGATCGTGGCCGATCCAAGTGGGGTCTGGTCGAAGCTCCCCAGCATCCTCAACCGGTCGGGTTACGGCGTGAACTTCAACTCGGCCTGGGTCGACGTGGCGCGGGTACTCGGTCTGCCCGAAGGCGTCTCGATCCTGCTCCGCCTGGTGACCGTCGCACTCGTGGTCCTGGGGGCGCTTCTGGCGTGGTCAGGTCTTCGCGACCCGCGCCTCCAGCTCGTCACGACCACGAGCCTCCTTCTCATCGGGTCGTTCCTGTCCGGGACACTGTCCGAGTATCACTTCATGCTCACGCTCGTTCCCCTCGCCATGACGGTGATGCTGCGCGGCTCGCCGATGCGGACCGTGACCGGAGTCGTCGGGACGCTGTGGATCATGGGACTGCTGGTTCTGCCTGATTCCGTGCTCGGCACGAACAAGACCGCGACCCACTCGGCTTTCCGGGCATTCGGGATGACTCTCGTGCTCTTGACAGTGATCGCCGTCCTGTTGAAGCGTCGCCGGG
>Ga0182021_10005810_pt1 | contig 14669 bp, 14 predicted proteins | sample 612E3MmetaG_FD_120493 | JGI IMG/M metagenome (GOLD analysis project Ga0182021, IMG submission 120493) | Permafrost microbial communities from Stordalen Mire, Sweden - 612E3M metaG (Illumina Assembly) | ecosystem: Environmental > Terrestrial > Soil > Wetlands > Permafrost | place: Sweden... | reverse complement strand
CAGCCATCCAATTAGGAGGAGCTTTATGGCCCGCATTCGCTGTCATTACGCAGATTGTGTCTTCCTCGACGAGGGGTATTGTTCTGCCGCCGCAGTGGAGATCGATCCCGATACTGGCTGCGCAACTTATACTCCCACAGAAGAAGCTGCCAAGGAAGAATGGGATGATGAGGAAGAAGTCGACGAATGGGACGAGGAAGATTCCGAAGACGAAGAGGAAGAATCTTGGGACGAAGAAGAAGACGAATTCTAGCTTCGATCCAATGATGGTTCGCCATGGAAAAAGGCATTCTCGAGATGAGAATGCCTTTTTTCGGAACGGGCTTTATGCATGAGCGTTTCGTTAGACGCCTGATGTTTTTCCCGTCATTTGATACAAAAATATTCCTGCAGCAACTGCAAGATTCAACGAGCTTGCCCGCCCTTGCATAGGCAGGGAGACTACTACGTCACAAACGTTAATATGTTCTGGTAATAATCCCTTCTGTTCGCTTCCCATCAGAATTACCCATGGGGGTTCAAATTCTATTTTACGATAATCCGTTTCGGCGTGAGTGGATGTACCGATCAATCGAATTCGATCTTTCCGTGCCCACTCCACAAACTCAACGAAAGAGGTTTGAATGATCGGCGTCCAGAAAATTGTTCCCATACTTGCCCTCACTGAAGTGGGGTGATATGGATCTACTCCTCCATCGAGAAGAAAAAGAGCGTCAGCTTTGACAGCGTCGAGAGTTCGCAGAGTTGTTCCAACATTGCCAGGGTCCTGTGGAGTAATTATCGCAACTCCACAGTGAATTGAGGTTAAATCAATAAGCTTGATTTTTTTTTGACGGACAACAGCCAGAATACCCTGAGGGTTATCTTTATCGGATAAAGATTCCATCAACGGCGCTGAAACCGCCTGACTAATGATTGAAAGCCGAGAAATTAAATCGCGCGCGAAATTGCTTTTTAGTGTTTCCGGGGCATATAGTATTGATTCAACATCCCAACCTGCCTCAACCGCTTCGCCAACGGGATGAATCCCCTCAACGAGAAATAATCCGGTGTCGGAACGCGCTTTACGCTGGCGAAGGGCTTGGACCTGTTTTACGCGTGAATTTGAACGACTGGTTATCATTTCACCGTCCAAGTTATAAATTTCTTCAAATTAATCGAAAAACTTCCCAATCAGTTAACAGATGGTAAAGGGAATTGGACGGGACAGTCAGTCTACCACAGGCAATAAGAATCACCGAGAGAAGTAACCCTGTGTAATAGGTGGTCATTAATTTCTGCATATTGCATGCTCTCCCTTGATATTACAACTTTAACATAGACGAGAAAACCAGACAAGGAGATATAATTTCACTTTCATTTTCTAATTTGGCTAGATATTTTTAAAAAACGGAAAATGCTGTAAACTTAATTTCTATGCTCGGAATAAACTATAAGGAGGAAGTGATGAACGCTCCAAAATTCCAAGAACTAGATACTCCTACCCGTGTACTGCTTGGTCCCGGGCCCGGTATGCCGCATCCACGTGTAATCCGTGCATTGGGCGCACCTACGCTTGGCCATCTTGATCCGGAACTTCTCAAGATCTTCAAGGAAGAACAGGAATTGCTTCGTTATATTTTCCAGACTAAGAACACTTGGACATTTGTTCTGTCCGGTACGGGCACAGCTGGCATGGAAGCTTCATTGACTAATCTAATCGAACCAGGTGATATTATATTGGCTTGTATCCATGGGTATTTTGGTGAGCGTTTGGCCGAAATAGCTGAACGGCTGGGTGCAACCGTGGATCGAATCGAACGACCACTCGGTGAAATCTTCAATGTCGAGGATATCGATCATGCGTTAAATAATAAGAAATATAAGCTCATGACAATTGTCCATGCCGAAACATCAACCGGAGCCGAACAATTGTTTATCAAAGAGATTGCTGCGGCTGCTCATAAACATGGTGCGATCATTGTGCTAGATACTGTGACATCGTTGGGTGGTATCCCCGTAAAAATTGACGAGTGGGATGTCGATATAGCCTATTCGGCCAGCCAAAAAAACTTAAGCTCACCTTCAGGCTTGGCGCCCATCACGGTTGGCCCAAGAGCTCTTGAAATCATCGAAAAACGAACCAAGCCTGTAACTTCGTTTTATCTCGATCTGAAACAATACTCCAACTACTGGGATGAAATACACAGTTACCATCACACAGCCTCAGCCAGTCTGCATTTCGGGTTGCGGGAAGCCTTGCGAATTATTGCAGAAGATGGATTGGAAAAAACATTCACTCGTTATCGAGCTAATGCAGAAGTGTTGTGGCATGGATTAGACGAGATGAACGTTCGACCTTTCATACCTCTTGAATATCGGTTGCCTGCATTAACTACTGCATTAGTACCTCAAGGAGTCGATCCGCATAAGGTCCGCACTCGATTACTAAATGAATATAATATAGAGATCGCCGCAGGTTTTGGTACACTAAAAGATCGAGTCTGGCGAATTGGTTTAATGGGTTACTCAAGCCGCAAAGAAAATATTGCCCTTTTTTTAACTGCCTTAAACGAATCGATGAAGATCAGATAATCAATTTTAGAACGGAAGATTTATTGGTCGTAATGATCAATTTCCAAACCATCATTTTTACTAATATTTCCTACCCTGTGAATTCGACTTGTAATATTAATAGCAAATAATGAATACGATTCGATGGGAATAAATTAAATTCAAAATATTTTATGGAAGTTTACGCTATGATTACACCGCTTTTTAGCCTTTCTGCAATGATTCAACCTGATGATGTTAGTGAAAATGATAAGGGGAAAACCCATATCGTCCAGACGGTCGAAACAAAATTCCTTTGGATTCTTACCTTGCTGCTTGCCTTAGCAGGGATCCTCCTCAGAATTGAAAAAGCAATCCTTGATCGTTCCTTCAGAGGAGATGAAGCCGCGATGGCTTCGGCTATACAAAATCATTCTTTGTTCGAATTGATCACTGTTCCCCTAGGCGGAAGTGTTACTGCACCTCTCGGTTTCCTGGCAAGCGAAAAGCTCGTTGTAGGTTTATTGGGATTCCAAGATTTTTATTACCGTTTCGTACCCCTCATCGCAGGCTGTCTTTCGGTGGTCCTGATGTTTTTTCTTGCGAAGACCTTATTAGGTGACTTCGGAGCAGCCTTCGCAGTTGGTGCATTTTCCCTGAACTGGATGCTCAGTTTCTACTCCTCCGACCTCAAGCAGTATTCAACAGACGTGGTGATATCTCTACTTATTTATCTGATGGCGGCGCGTTACTTTAAGGATAAGTCGACAAAGAACATCATATGGCTAGCCATTATTGGACTGATTGGATTAGTCTGTTCACATCCAGCAATATTTTTGTTGTGTGCCATAGGAATCGCTCTTGTTTACCAATCCTGGAGAGATAGAAGAGAATTTAAAAAGATATTGATTGCCGGAGGGTCGTGGGTTTTCGTCTTTCTGTTGCTATATTTCCTATCTTATCGATTCGTGAGACAAAATTCATACAATGTTAGTTATTGGAGTAATCTAGGCGCCTTTATGCCTATTCCACCATGGAAAAATCCAGGTTGGTTTGTTCAGAGATTGGGAAACTTCTTCGTTGTCGACTTAAATCTTTCTCAATTGACCGCCATCGAGGCTGCATTTTATTTGTTCGGAATTATCATTATCTTTTTGAAGCAAAATAGGCCCTGGTCAATCATTTTCTTGGGATCGATGGTACTTACAATTATTGCATCAGGAATTGGCAATTACCCATTCAAAGGCAGGCTAATTCTTTTCCTGGCGCCCAGCACTTTGCTTGCAATTGGAGCTGGGATCGATGGACTTGCTCTCATGCTAAAGACCTCGTCTTACCTTAGTCACGGATTCCGCTGGTTATTGACTGTCTACCTTTTGTTGGGCCCGGTTATTTCTACATATGGCTATCTTTATCAACCACGCGCTTATCCTTTCCAAGAGGATATAAAACCTGCAATGTCCTATGTTGAACAACACCTTGAAGCAAACGATCAATTTGTTGTTTACGATCAAGCTGCCGTCACCTATAATTATTACGCACCTTTTTTTGGTTTGAATAACGCTCATACAACCTATTTAGGCGATTATAGAAAACAACCAATAAAATACAACCAAGTCCTGGATTCCCTGCCTAAAAATCAGCGTATCTGGTTCATTTTCTCGAATGTACTAAAAACGCGCAATGATGTGTCAGACAGGAGTTACATTTTTGATTACCTGAGTCAAATTGGTGGCAATATTATTGAACAATACGGTGGAGATGATACTTTTTCTTCCGCCTATCTCGTGATATTAAGATAATAAGTTAGGTATTAAATAAATGCTCGATTGAATGACGAAATGGGCTCAATTTTGCCTCCCTACTCGGTCAGCTCAACTACAATTAAAACTATCGAATTTAGCTGTCGATCGACTCGTCGGATAGAGGCTGTATATTATAATCTTTGTTGTAACTGGTCGGAGCGAAACGAATGAATAACATCCTGTGATCCATAATCACTGTTAGGCATGACCCGCTGTGATGATTCAAACTGGGTGATCTCATTTCATCCTCATTCAATCCACCAGAGAGTTTAAAACTGAACAGCTGAGGGTTTTGCCCTCGGTTTTTCTTTTTAAGCCTCCCTTAGGCCTTAGGATACGGGAGTAATTATGATTACCGTGCATCACATCTCCAAAAGCTTCGGTATTCAACCTATATTACATGACATATCTTTCAGTATTAATGAGGGTGAGCGAGTCGGACTCATCGGAGCGAACGGCTCTGGTAAGACGACATTATTGAAGATCCTTGCAGGAGTTGAAACGCCTGATTCTGGGACAATAACTTTCTCGCATCCGAACCTGCGAATTGGTTACCTTGCTCAAGGAATGAGCTCTGCGGATAAAACGATTTCCTTTGCTGAAGGTCCAACCCTCCATACAGCGCTAAGCCCAACTACTGAAAGTTCGGAAGTTCTCGAGGCGGAAATCGCGTCACTAGCAGCATCTCTTTCCACGGATCCAGGCAATTTGTCCCTTCAAACGAAATACGATTCCGCACTCCACCGATTGACAAAACCCCTCCCAAATCCTCGGATAGTCTTAGAATCATTGGGCCTTGAAGATATACCTCTCAACACACCTCTCCAACATCTTAGAGGCGGACAAAAGACACGATTAATGTTGGCGCATATCCTGCTCATTGAACCGCAAATTTTATTACTCGATGAACCTACGAACCATTTAGATATTACTGCCATTGAATGGCTGGAAGACTGGCTTAAATCCTTCCCGGGTGGCGCCCTGATCGTCTCCCTCGATCGTACTTTTCTGGATAACAGGGTAAGTACAATTCTCGATCTAAACACCAACACCCATAGCCTACGAACTTATCCGGGGAATTATACAAATTTCCTATCACAATCTATAAAGGAACAGGAAAAACAATTAGCTTATTATCAAGATCAGCAAAATATAATCCGCCAAATGAAGCAAGATATTGCCCGTACCAAACAACAAGCCTACCGTGTTGAAATCACGACGACTCCGCGCCAACCCAGTGTCCGACGGATTGCCAAAAAAGTAGCAGCAAAGGCAAAATCACGTGAGAAAAAACTGGAGCGGTTTATTGATTCAGAAGAACACATTGAGAAACCAAAGCCCTCCTAGCAAATGAAACTGGAATTCGAGTTACAACAGAATATCAGTAAAACCGTTCTGGTCACTGAAAACCTATCAATTGGATATATACGTGATAATCCACTTCTGACAAATTTAAATTTGCAGATCCGTGCAGGTCAAAGGATCGCCCTTACAGGTTTGAATGGGTCCGGCAAGACGACGCTCATCCGCACCATTGCAGGAAACCTGCCACTCCTGGAGGGTAGTTTGAAGCTGGGCGCCAGCGTAAAACCAGGTTATATGGGACAGGAACAAGAATTGCTTGATCCCAATCTAAACGCGCTCCAAACAATCCAGGCTGTTGCTTTATTCAATGAGACTGAAGCATGTAATTTTCTACACTACTTTCTGTTCGAAGACGATGATCCGTTACGTCCAACACGTGATCTTTCCTTCGGCGAACGATCACGCTTGCAACTAGGCTTACTGGTCGCACAAGGTTGTACTTTCTTACTTCTCGACGAACCGATCAATCATCTCGACATCCCATCACGTACTCGCTTTGAAAAGGCCGTAAGCAGCTATAAAAGAACGATATTTGCCGTGTTGCATGACCGATATTTTATCGAGCGGTTTGCAACTGATATCTGGAATGTAAAAGATGGTGGTATCGAGAAACGATAGAAAGCTTACTGTATAAATAACAACCATTCTAAAACCAACTTCATTCATTTGAAAAGCCATTAATACGATTAATTTTTGATCAGGCTCGGTTTAAAATCATTACTTCGTCAACACAAGAAGGATGCAGACAAATCGTTACCCCGTCAGAGGACGCTTGTATGCCGAAATACATGCTCCCTGGCCGGATGGATGAATATGTATTTGATGCAAGGATTGCGCATGATCTCTCTTAAATTAAGTTTAATAAATCGTATTTATTTGCATACTCCACTTATAATTATGAATTATGAACCGCCTCGATTACCTTATATTAATAAGTTTTGTATTTCTTTCAGGATGTGAACCGAACCCTCCTATCACTATAACGATCATTGATAACGGACAGATCCGCACAATGATAACTAGCAATCGAATACCCGAAACTTTATTAACTCAAGCTGGTGTGATTCTAGGATCTGGCGACAGCGTGTTGTTAAATGGTTATAAAATACCTCTCGATCAACTCCTCTCATCAGCCAAGTCTTACACCTTACAAATCCAACGTGCGGCAACATTGAATATCAACGGCAGGATCGTACAATCCTCCGCTCAGACGTTGGGCGAAGTGTTATCTGACATGGGAACATCGTTATATATAAATGACAAACTCGATCCACCTGCCGATACTCCGATTACAGGCGCGATGACAATAAAGTATATTCCGTCGCAGGATTTAATCGTTACGATGGACAAAAGGCAAATCCATATTCGATCTTCGACCCAGACTATCGACGCTGCACTGGCTGAAGCTGGGCTTTCTCTTACAGATTTGGATTTAAGCCAACCGCCTGCGAATGAATCGCTACCGCAGGACGGTCAAATCCATCTTATCCGAGTGTCAGAGTCCATCATTCTGGCTCAAAAGTCGATACCCTATGAAAGTCAGACAATTGATTCTCCTGAAATAGCACTTGGTCAGCAAGAGATCTTGAAACCGGGAGAAGTCGGCTTGTCAGTAAGTCGAACACGAATCCGTTATGAAGATGGGAAAGAAGTTAAACGTGTTCAAGATGTAGAGAGCATAGTACGTACACCACAGACACGCGTTATTGCAACAGGGACTAGAATAGTAATCAATTCGACAACTATAGATGGTGTGACTTTTCAATTTTGGCGATCCATGAAGATGTATGCCACTTCTTATTCCCCTTGCAGATCAGGGGTTCCAGGTCAGTGCTTCGATGGCACTAAATCGGGTTTGCCACTTCAAAAAGGCGTTATCGCAGTTGATCCTTCGACCTATAATTATCTGGTTGGACAAAAGGTTTTCATTCCCGGATATGGTAATGCTGTTGTTGGTGATATCGGAGGAGGATATATTATCGAAAAAGAATTAGGTATACCCAGAGAGCTTTGGATAGATCTGGGTTATGCAGACAGCAACTATCAGGAAGCTCCGGGATGGGTCACAGTTTATTTCCTTGTTCCCGCACCGGCGACTATCCCTGCATTCATGAAATAGATGGATATGACGAAAGAGATAATCAAAACAATGATGACAGGAAATCCGTTTTATTTCACCCACGCACCATAATGCTTTCATATGAATAATTGATCTTAATCAACCTGATGCCTATTCTTAATTCTATAATGGCAACCAACAAAATACATCTACGTTAATGCCCGAATACAAGGATAATGACCTTGACCAAAACGCAAAAGATCATCACAGCATTCTTAGCCGTAACAGCTTGTGTTCTCGTCTCCTTGGTCGGTTACATCGGCTGGCAAACTTATCAGGACTGGGCGGGACAGCCATTAGGTGCTGCGTTGCCTACATCCCCATATACACCCATTGGTATGCCGGCCACCTGGACAGCAACTACCGGCCCAGCCAACCTACGACCTTTTATCAATAGCACTCCTACCCGTCCTCCACTTTGCGGGGGACCAAAAGTAATGAACATTCTGGCAATCGGATCTGACACTCGCAGTACCGGTTACACATGGGGACTTTCCGACGTTATGCGAGTCGTGCGCTTGGACTTTACCAAACCCAGTATAACGGTCCTCGATTTCCCACGAGATCTTTGGGTAAAAATTCCGTATATCTCAGATAATCTCAACGGCCAAGATCACGAAAAACTCAACCAGGCTTATTTATACGGAAATCCTGGGGATGGCTTCCATTATTGGGATAACCCAAGCGCCGGCCCAGGCCTTCTCGCACTTACACTCGATTTAAATTTTGGGGTAAAGGTTGATCATTATCTGGCCGTTAATATGCAGACTTTTGTGAAAATGGTGGATGCTGTCGGAGGAGTCGACGTCAAGTTGGACCAAAATTATGGCGGCGGTCATCTCCAAAGAGGCAATGAACATCTCAATGGTACCGAAGCTTTGGCATTAGCACGCAACCGTACGGAAGGTGTGTTTTCCCGTGGCAGTAATCAAGATATCGTTCTTTGTGCCTTACAAAAAAAATTAACGAGTCCAGATGTCATCACAGAAATTCCCAGCCTCATTCAATCCTTTCAAGGGTCGGTCCAAACTGATCTCAGCCCGGCAATAATGAGCCAACTCGCCTGTCTTGCAACGCAAGTACCACGGAAGAACATTGGATTATATAGTTTCCCGGAAAATCTATTTACCGGCACAAGGATATACGATCCGGTGTTCAAGAAAGATGTTTTTATCTGGGATGTAGATTTCATGATATTACGCAATTATGTTGCACAATTCCAATCTGGTTCCTGGCCAGATACGGGTTCAGGAACCAGTACCAGTTCCGGTTCAAGCCAAGGTGCATCATTCTGCCAGTGAAGAACATACCTCCTATTTACCCAGCTACTCTAATCAAGCAATATGGCTTGCATGCGAATAAGCGCCTCGGTCAAAATTTTCTACACGATAAATTTGAGTTGGAATATATTGCTGCTGCTGCAGAGATTGAGAAAAGCGACTCGGTATTGGAAATTGGGCCGGGTCTCGGAAGTTTAACCCGCTATCTTTCCAATTATGCACATGAAGTGGTGGCCGTTGAGCTTGACGCAAAACTTGAACATATACTACGAGATGTTCTAAAACCTTATAAAAATGTCCGTTTAATCTATGGGAATATTCTCAAGTTCTCTCCGCATGAGCTTGGACTCCCACCAAAATATTTAGTTACGGCAAACATCCCCTACAACATCACCTCCGCGCTCATCCGTCATTTGCTTGAATCCGAGTCTAAACCACGGCGTATTGTTCTAACAATCCAGAAAGAAGTAGCGGAGCGTATTTGCGAAGCACCACCCGATATGAGTCTGCTTGCCTTAAGCGTGCAAGTATACGGTAAGCCGACGATTATGAGACATATCCCAGCCGAAGCATTTTATCCGATACCGCAAGTTTATTCAGCTGTGTTGAAAATTGAGATTTATCCGGAACCTATAATATACCCACCCCATCTACCTGTTTTTTTTAAACTTATAAAGGCTGGATTCAGCCAGAAACGAAAAACCCTGCGAAACGCACTTTCTGCAGGGTTGGGAATATCTAGATTAGATGTCGAAGATTTACTTTATAAGGCTAAACTTGATCCTCGGCGACGTGCTGAAACATTGAGCTTGGAAGAGTGGGGAAACTTAACCACTTCTAGGATAAATCTCTAAATCAAATTCATCAGCAACGAGACAATAGCTCTAAAATAATAATTATAAGAAATAAATATTTCCTTGTATTACCAATTAATTTGTTTTGATTAACAGATTCCAATTGTCAAAATTAATTAATGAGATACTCTGGCCTTCTTACCTGCTTTATATAAATCTCTAAAATACCACCTAACAGACCAAACTCGAAAGGCGGCCTCTAACTGTATATTAAATGACATTTTCGACATACCCCAGCGGCGATCCGCAAAATAAATGGGCACTTCTCCAATTTTATATTCAAGGCAAGAAGCGAGATATACCATTTCCACCAGGAAAATATAACCGTTCGATTGTATCCTTTCAAAAGGCATGCCTAACAAAGTCTCACGCCGCCAAATGCGAAAGCCTGTCGTAATATCATGCTGGGGCAACCCCAGTATCATACGAGCATAAAAATTAGCAAACGCTGAAAGGTTCTTCCGCCATTGCGGCCAATTATTGGCAACTGATCCGCCTGGAATGTACCGGGAACCGAGAACCACATCGCAGGATTCCAGTTTGCTCATCATCTCTGGAATTTTAGAAGGGTCATGTGAAAAATCCGCATCCATTTGTAAAATAGCCTCCCCTCCATCATTTAAAACCCGACGAAAACCCTCCAGATAAGCGGATCGCAAACCCAGCTTTCCTTCGCGATGAAGAACGTTTACCCTTTTATCACTCCTGGCAAGTTCGTCTGCTATTCTACCTGTCCCGTCGGGGCTGTCGTCGTCAACAATCAGAATATCTAAATCGAGCGAGAGTGCAAATAAAGCGGAGACCAACCGGGGAAGGTTCTCCGCTTCGTTATACACTGGAATAACGGCACTAATCTGCAAATGATCTTTTTCTCCTAGGAAACCGGTTCTTTCTGGATAACAAACTCACAAACATCATCGCCCACACCCACACATTTTGATTCATTAACCCGGAATTCGTTACCTCCGGACACCCATTTCAGGGATTCTTGTAATAGTCCGGTCGATATGAAACATACCGGTTTATCTGCATTGTGCCGACCCCAGCAACAAGGACATTTGTAAATAGTCCAAATATATTCATTGTCTTTTTCTTCAACACCTGTTTGTTGATCGGTCAATTGAACAAAAATCTTGGCAAATGCAGGGAGACCGATACGCAGTTTAGCATGCAGCGGAAGGACGACAAATGCAAGATCTGCGACTCCAGCCAGAGCACCGAAGTTTTTTAAAGCGTCTGAGAAGGTTGCCCGTCCAGCACGTAAAGCCAATCCACGTCCCCCCCGTGGTCCATACATATCTTCCAGAGCCACACCGATAGCTGACAACTCTGCAAAATCAAATCCCTTTTCAAGGTTATCCGGAGGGTAGCTATCGACATAATGAGACATGCCAGCTAGATTTAAAATAGCATTGAGACCATTCTTACCCATTACCTCTTCAAGTGATTTAATAATGATCAAACCAAATTTGTTTGGATAGTACAAACCGCTTTTCTGAATCGGACTCATGCAATCTCCATTAAATCAGCTTGGCCAAATCCACGGTAGCCCGGCGCATATCAAGAAAAATCAAGCCGAGTTTGGCCTGTTCGCGCGCAAGCGCGGTCAGGACAGCTTCCTGCCCGACAGACATCAAAACAACATATCCTTTTTCGCCTTTAATATATACTTGTTCTAGTGAACCACGGCCCAATTCAGAGGCAATTCGCTCCCCCAAAGACAACATGGCAGCAGACATAGCAGAGACGCGATCTTCCTCAACACCTTGTGGCAGTGCTGAAGCAATGCTCAACCCATCCAAGCTCACAATCGCAGAGGCTTCTATATCTGGTGAAGAGGCTTGCAACTCGCGCAGCCGATCTACCATCTGTTGTGTGCGATTCTTAGACAAAACTACCCTCCATAAAATCACAGAGCCCTCACACGGGTTTCCCTGTGAAGTTATCCTCTGCGAGCGTGATGCAATTTTAGCACAGGGCAAACCTATGTCAAGCTAACTTAGCTTGCAGCTATATAATAATAATCTATGACTAAATAGGCCTTGTTTTTTGTATTTTAAGCGCAATTTTTTTCTCATTTTCCTTCGAAATCACTAAAGCACAGGTTTAAAAAAACCGTCTCCGTGAAGTGATTTGTTAAGCGGGAGTTTATCGGATGCAACCCGTGGATTCCATACTGCTCGGCTCATCGATTTGCCTTACCACTATGGCTAATACGGGTTTACCCATTTTTCCTACATTTCTTCTGCACATCCACCCGGCGCAATTCCTTCGGCTGGATATTTCAAGAAAAAGGAGTCAAGAGACTGCCGGGATATAACCCAACAAATCTGTCGTTCAATAGGTGTGGAGCGAATTGATTGCTTGACACCCTCTTTTGCGTATGATAAACTACTGCCCGCTCATTAAAAAATGGTCCCGTGGTGTAGCGGCCAAACATGCGGCCCTGTCAAGGCCGAGATCGCGGGTTCGAATCCCGTCGGGACCGCTGAGTCATAAAAAATCGTCTGGTGACTGCCAGACGATTTTTTATACCATTAAGTTTAGTAATTTAAAGTAGAATCTTTTCGAATTGCTACTATCTTTAATAATCCCATAATGCGTTAGATATACAATAAAGCTGTAAGATCTTTTCGCGATTATTTTTTCGGAGGATAAATGCCTAAAACCCAAAACCGCGCCGTAATGAATTGGATCCTTACATTCATGTCATTCGCTGTTTTTCTTGTTGTGTTCGGCGGTTTTGTTCGTCTCACTCGATCCGGTTTATCAATTGTTGAATGGAATCCGATCAGCGGCGCCATCCCGCCGCTCAATCAGCAAGCCTGGCAGGCTGAATTTTCCAGGTATCAGCTGACGCCGGAGTATCAAAAAATCAATAATACCATGACACTCGACCAATATCGGGAAATATTCATGATCGAGTGGTTCCACCGAATATTCGCACGCATCGCTGGCTTCGTCTTTGTCATCCCTTTCTTTGTTTTTTTATTGAACAAAGCCATTCCGATTAAGGAAATTGGTGTCTATTTGATAATGGGCATTCTTTTTGTTTCACAGGCGATCATGGGATGGCTTATGGTTTCATCCGGTCTGGTGGATCAACCAGCCGTAAGTCATTATTTGTTGGCAACACACTTATTCCTAGCATTGACTCTTATTGGCTTTTCCGTATGGATTGTCCTTGGACATTATTACGGCTTTCCCGATTACAAAAAAAACACTCATTTATCCTTGACCACAAAAATAGCAACCGCGGGGCTGGTCATCCTTCTTATTCAAATTGCGTATGGAAGCTTCACAGCCGGATTAAAAGCTGGTTACATCTCTGACAGCTGGCCTTTAATGTTAGGTAAGTTAATCCCACAAGGATTACTAAATCAAGTTCAACCCATATTCCTTAATCTTATTGATGCGCCTTTGACCGTTGTATTTATTCACCGCTGGTGGGCTTTTGTCGTATTAGTAGCGGCTGCTGTAATATTTTGGCTCATTCACAAACAAAAATATTCATCGGACATAATGAACGGCATTAATTTTGTTGTTATATTAGTCATTATACAAATATTCCTTGGAATATTGGTTCTATATTCTCATGTCGAGATCGCAATCGCGCTTTTGCACCAGGCGAACGCGATCGCTTTGTTCATGTCAATGGTCTATGTCCTAAACCGTTTATACGCTTCGGATCGAATGACGAGTACGTAGAAACAATCCGAATTTGGTTGGATATTTTACTACCCAGATACCTCATTTCAGGATCAATTCGGGATCAATGAATATTTATGGGAAATTATTTCTCTGGTGATTATCAGGGGCCGCCTTTCGCACTCTTCGGCCCTGCTCACCTAGCAGCTCTTTTAACAATTATTTTACTGAATCTATTACTCGCTCTTTTTAGAAATTCCACCGAAAAAAAGAAATATTCGATTCGTTGGATCCTAGCTCTTTTCCTATGGTTCGACGAGATCTCTTGGCATATTTGGAACGCCGCGATTGGCAAATGGTCAATCCAATATATGCTGCCATTAAATATTTGCAGTATTTTGATCTGGTTATCAGGCTTCATGTTGATCTTTAGGAATTATAAGATTTACGAATTCGCATATTTCTTGGGGATAGGAGCGGGATTACAGTATCTACTGACCCCGGATCTCGGCATGTATGGATTTCCACATTTCCGTTTTTTCCAGACTTTCATTTCACATGGACTTTTGATCACTGCTCCAATCTATATGACTATCGCAGAAGGATTTAGACCTACTTGGAAATCCATCCTGCGCATTACGATATGGGCTAACATCTATATGTTTTTCATATTCATAGTCAATTCTTCCATTGGCAGCAATTACCTTATGATCAATAACAAGCCTTCAACACCAAGCCTGCTCGATATCTTGCCCAGCTGGCCATACTATATTATTTTTATGGAATTGATTGGCATCGCGACATTTCTTATCCTCTATCTACCCTTTATTTTCAATAACAATCTACACAAAACCTCCGTTTCTTAAGCCCTCGTTTTTCAGAATCAAGGATATTAGGCTATTGAAGAACGGATAAAAACATTTTCTATGCATTTTACTCGAATAGAAATAAATGAATATATTTAGAGTGCCTAACAAAACCTATGGATGAACTTCAAACAAATAAGCGCACAGCCTAAAGTCAGGAAAGCCTGATGGATATCTGCCCTCCGTTCGTAACGAACTCT
>Ga0182021_10005809_pt1 | contig 14670 bp, 11 predicted proteins | sample 612E3MmetaG_FD_120493 | JGI IMG/M metagenome (GOLD analysis project Ga0182021, IMG submission 120493) | Permafrost microbial communities from Stordalen Mire, Sweden - 612E3M metaG (Illumina Assembly) | ecosystem: Environmental > Terrestrial > Soil > Wetlands > Permafrost | place: Sweden... | reverse complement strand
TCTTCTACGGAACCGGCTCCGACACCCTCTTCACCCTCGACATAAACACCTCGGAGCGGCGCCGTGCCGTTCTGCGTGATACCGGCAATTTCGCCAGGCTCGTGGACGGACTTGAGAACATCTCGTTTGCCATGTCGATGTCCAATCCAATAGACGTCCCGATCGAGGACATCTACGTCTGCGCATTCGCGGAGATGGTCAGGAACACGAACAAGCCCATCGTCTTTATTGCCGGGAATGTGAAGGATCTGTCACGGATCCACGACATCGCCTGCCTGGTCGCGGGGGGCAAAGAGAACTTCGAGAAGAAGCCCTTCATCCTCAACTACTCGGAGGCCATCAGTCCTCTCCACTTCCCGGATGACGTCGTGGCGAAATTGATCTTCTGCGCGAAGAACCGGATTCCGGTCTGTTTTCCCTCGGGATCGAACGCGGGAGGGGGAGCGCCGGTAACGCTGGCGGGTGCGCTCGCCCTGGGCATCGCCGAGAACCTGGTCGGACTCGTCGTGCACCAGCTGGCCGGCAGGGGATCGCCCTTCGTCTTCGGGCCGAACGTGAGCGTTCTGGACATGAACTCCACGGTCGTCTCCTACGGTTGCCCCGAATGGAGCCTGACGCAGGCGGCCCTTGCCGACATGCGGGACGAAATCTATCACATTCCCATCTGGGCGTATGCCGGGGCATCCGATTCGAAGATCCTTGATGCCCAGGCAGGCGCGGAGGCGATGTTCTCCGTCATCACCTCGATGCTCTGCCGTGCCAACCTGATCCACGACGTGGGATACCTGGAGTTCGGAACCACCTCATCCCTCGAGATGGTGGTGATGGTCGACGAGCTGATCGGCATGAGCCGCCATTTCGTCGAAGGAATCCCGGTGAACCGCACGACACTCGCAGTCGACGCGATCGAGAGGGTGGCCAGGGGAGGGCCTGGCTCCATGTTCCTCGCGGATGACCACACCTTCGACAATTTCCGTCAGGCGCTTTTCATGCCCCGGCTCCTGGACCGCTCCCGCTTCGACCGTTGGGAACAGCTCGGGAAGCCGGATCTCTATAAGAGATGCAACCAGGAGGCACAACGGCTGCTCGCGGAGCACCACGTGATTCCCAAGCCGCCGGAGATTCTGAAGGAGATCGAGAAGGTCACGCGAGGCCGCACATGAGCCGGCCTGTGCGGAAAGACTGCTGAGCGTTTTATATTCCAGAGGAGTTGCGTATGGCTCGACAGATTCGGGCAATGCGGGGGGCGACGCTGCGATGCAAGGGATGGCGCCAGGAGTCTCTCCTTCGCATGCTCGAGAACGTCCTCGAGGTTGGAGAGCGGCCCGAAGACCTTGTCGTATACACCGCGGGGGCGCGGGCGGCCAGGAACTGGGACTCGTTCGACCGGATCGTGCGCGCCCTCCAGGGAATGGAAGAAGGGCAGACCCTGGTCATTCAGTCGGGGAAGCCGATCGGCCTTTTCACCACGTACGCCGACGCGCCGATAGTCGTCATGGCGAATGCCAATCTCGTCGGCCGGTGGGCAGTCCCCGAAGTCTTCTACGACCTCGATCGCCGCGGACTGACAATGCCGGCGGGGTTCACCGCGGGCGGATGGCAGTACATCGGGACCCAGGGGATCGCGCAGGGAACGTACATGACGTTCCTGGCGGCGGCCCACGAGAAGTTCGGGGGCACGCTCGCCGGCCGCCTGGTGGTCACGAGCGGTTGCGGCGGCATGGGCGGCGCTCAACCCCTCGCGGTCACCCTGAATGGCGGGGTCGCGATCGTGATCGACGTGGACCGGGCGAAGATTGAGCGGCGAGTCAGAACGGGATACTGCAACAGGGTCTGCGAGGATCTCGACGAGACATTGCGCATGTGCCAAAAGGCGTTGAGGGACCGGGCGCCGCTGTCGGTCGGGCTCGTGGGAAACGCCGCCGAGGTGATGCCGGAGTTGTTGCGGCGCAAAGTCATCCCGGACATCGTCACGGACCAGACCTCGGCGAGCGATCCCGTGGACGGCTACATCCCCGCGGGCTTCTCGCTCGCGGAGGCATCCGAGCTCCGCGGGCGGGACCTCACGGCCTACTTGAAGAAGGTATTCCAGTCTATTGGAACGCACGTGGAAGCCCTTCTGGCGTTTCAGGCGGCGGGCGCCCTCGTCTTTGAATATGGAAATAACCTCCGCGCGCAGGCGAAGGAGGCGGGAGTAGAGAAGGCTTTCGAAATACCCAGCTTCATGCCGCGATTCATCCGCCCTTTCTTTTTCGAGGGGCGGGGGCCGTTCCGATGGATTGCCATCTCCGGTGATCCAGAGGACATTACGCGGATCGACGAGCTGGTGCTGCGGGAGTTCGGGGACGACCCCTACGCAAGCCAATGGGTGGATCTTGCCAGAAAGGCCATCAAGGGGGAGGGGCTTCCTGCCCGGATCTGCTGGCTGAAGCACGGCCAGCGGTCGCGGCTGGCGATGCTTGTCAATGAAATGGTACGGACCGGTGTCCTGCACGGTCCTGTCGCCTTTGCGCGGGACAATCTGGATGGCGCATCCGCAGCCTTGCCCTGGCGCGAGACGGAGAACATGCCCGATGGGAGCGATGCAATCGCCGATTGGCCACTGCTCAACGCGCTGCTCAACGTCGCCTGCCGAGCGGACCTCGTGACCATCCATTCCTCCGCCGGGGGTGCTGCCGGGACCGGGGTGAGTTGCGGGACGACCGTGGTGGCGGACGGCACGCCGGCGGGAGAGTTGAGGCTTCAAAGGACCCTGAACGCCGAGACGAGCCTGGGCATGCTTCGGTATGCCGATGCGGGATACAGCGAGGCAGTTGCGAACGTCCGCAAGGCGGGGATACAGGAGCTCTCACTCGGGGGCTCACAGGGGAAGGGCGCGGCACGGGGATGAATCGAAAGGGAAAACTACCACGGGAAAGGAGGGTCACGCGGAAGAAGATGTGCGGCTTCTGGGCATGTCGTCATGCAAGACTGAAATCACACATAAGGGGGAGACTGTCATGAAGATGTCCTTCGTGCGCAAAGGGTCGAGACGGATACTTGCTTGCATGGTCGTCCTCGGCCTGTTCGGTTTCGTATCCATCGCAGGCGCGTCCGGTGGCAAGGAGAATGCGGGTGCAACCGGTGCGGACAAGTACAAGGGCCAGACACTGACCCTTTTGATGTGGGGCAGCGGCTGGGACGAATCGATGCAGGCTGCGGCGGCCGAGTTCGAGAAAGAGTTCGGCGTGACCATCAGAAACGAGAGCCAGGAGAACGCCAGTGACGGCCTCATCAAGCTCCAGGCCGAGATGAGCAAGCCGACTGTCGACGTCTGGTTCACGACTCCCAGCGTCGTGGCGCGCTGCCCGGCCGGGCTGCTCGCGGACATCGACCAGTCGCGCCTCACCGACAAGCAGGACCTGATGCCGAAGACGATCGGGAAGAATTACGTGACCGCCTACTACTACCCGTTCGGCATCACCTACCGCACCGACATGGTCACAAAGCCGATCACCAAGTGGGAAGACCTCTGGGATCCCTCGCTCAAGGGCAAGGTGTCGATCCCCAGCGCCGGCGCCTCCTACGAGTTCCTCGTCGTGGCGGCGTACCTGGGAGGCGGCAGCGAGTTCAACATCGATCCGGGCTTCGCCAAGATCAAGAAGCTGATGCCGAATGTCGGCAACATCTACGATTCGGACGAGACACCCCGGCAACTCCTTGCGCAGGGCGAGATTGCGGTGGCGGTCGGCGGCGCGGACTACTACGGGTTCATGGTGGAAAGTGGCGTACCGGCCAAGTTCCTGACACCGAAGCCGGCCCCGCTGGAATACGACGTGCTCACCGTCATCAAGGGCGGGAAAGAGGCCCTTGCCCATGAGTTCATCAATTTCATGGTTCACCCCTTTGCACAGCAGAAGACCGTCGTGGAATGGAAGTGCATCCCGGTGAACACAAAGGTGGCGCCCGCCAAGGAGCTGGAGGCAGCAGTGCCCAAGCTTGATGACCTGCTCGTGCTCGACATCAACACGGTCAACGCGCACCAGCCCGAATGGATGGATCGCTGGAACCGGGAGATCGTGATCGGGAAATAGTGGCACTCATCGGCGTCTCCCTCCGCTGCAGGAGGGAGACGCTTTCCATTTCGCACGGGTTCCGAGGGGAGTAACAGGCGCATGCCAGACAGAGGTTTCGACGTCGAGTTCAAGTGCATCCGCAAGCGGTACGGGTCGATCGAGGCGCTCCGCGGTGTATCCATCTCGATTCGCCGCGGGGAGCTGCTGACGCTCCTCGGGCCGAGCGGCTGCGGCAAGACGACCCTCCTGCGCACTCTGGCCGGCTTCGTGCGGCCGACGGAAGGGGAGGTGTGGCTGGCGGGGGAGCGCGTCGATGAGGTTCCGCCCGCGCGGCGGAACGTCGGGCTCGTCTTCCAGAACTATTCCCTGTTTCCGCACATGACGGTGTTCGACAACTGCGCTTTCGGGCTGCAGATGCGCCATCTCGACCGGTCGACGATCCAGAAACGCGTGGAGGAGGTCCTCAACCTTGTCCACCTCGCGGAGTTCTCAGGCGCCTATCCCAGCCAGCTCAGCGGGGGCATGCAGCAACGAGTCGCCCTTGCCCGGGTCATCGCCATTCAACCACGGGCGCTTCTGCTGGACGAGCCCTTTGGCGCCATCGACCGACGACTCCGCGATGAGATGCAGGTCGAGGTGAGGAAACTCCAGCAGAAGCTCGGCATTACGACGCTCTTTGTCACCCACGACCAGCAGGAAGCATTGATCATGTCCGACCGGATCGTGGTCATGAACGAGGGCCGGGTGGAGCAGGAGGGGACGCCGCTGGACATCTACGATTCGCCACGGTCGCGCTTCGTCGCCGGTTTCCTGGGAATGGAAAACCTCCTGCCGGTGACGGTTGTCCGCCGGACGGCCGACCAGGCGATCGTGCACGTGACGGAGGGACCGGACCTGGTCGTGCCGCTGCGCGCCGCTCCGCAGGGGGACCACGTGACCCTTGCGTTCCGGGCGGAGTCCGTCAGCCTGGTCCGCCGGGAGGAATCCGCGGGGGCCGAGGCGGGGGAGGCATCCAATGTCCTGTCGGTCCCGGGGACCCTTGAGTTCCTCATGAACCTCGGGGCCCGGGTCGTCTACGAGGTCCGGCTGCCGGACGGCAAGCTCGTCCGCGGGGAGGCGCAGCGGACGGACCGCACGCGCGCGTTCGGCGTCGGGGAACCAATGACAGTCACCCTGAAAGGGGACTACTGTGTGCTGCTTCCGGAAAGCGGGGCCGGTACATGAGCGCGCTGAAGAAGCCGCGGAGAGGCCCCGTCTCCGATTTCAAGACGATCCCCACCCGCAGCCTGGTGCTCATCCTGCTGCCGACCCTTGTAATCATCGCGTTCTTCCTGGCAAGCTACGGCTCCTTTATCATACTGAGCTTCCGTGAGATGGTGCCGGGTACATCGCAGGTCACCGGCAATTGGAGCTTCGGCAGCTATCGTCGATTTTTCCGCGACACGGTCTATCCCTACTTCATGTTCCAGACACTGCTCCGCGCCGCGCAGGTGACCGTGATCGGGTTGCTCCTTGCCTACCCGCTTGCGTACTGCGTGGCGCGGACCGCCTCAAAAACGCTGCGCCAGCTCATGATGGGCGCGATGATCATACCGCTGCTCGTGGGCGGCATCACGATCGTGTACGCCTGGATGGTCCTGCTGGGAAATGTCGGCCTCATCAACACGGCCCTCAAGGCCCTGGGCATCGTCAAGACGTCGATCCATTTCCTGTACAACTGGACGGGGGTGATCATCTGCCTCGTGTACTTCGTGATTCCCTATGCGGCATTCTCTCTGATCGGGCCGATCCGCAACGTTCCCCGTACCCTTGAAGAGGCTGCGGTGAACATGGGCGCATCGCGCCTGACGGTCTTCCGCCGGATCGTGTTCCCTTTGACGCTGCCCGGTGTCGTCGAGGCCGCGTCCCTGACCTATTCGCTGGGACTCAGCGCCTTCCTTTTCCCCATGATGCTCGGCGGCGGCAGGGTGAAGATGATGTCGAATATCATCTACGAGACCATCTACATCACTTTCGATTTCCCGTTTGCGGGAACGCTCGCCGCGATCCTTCTGGTGGTCTCGATCTTTGTCGTGACGGTGATGACCCGGCTGCAGCGGTTGGCGCGGAGGGTGTACAATGAATAAAGGCTCGGCGCCGAAGCTCACCCGCGAACCCGGGGCACTGGGGTGGCCTCTGGGCCTGATGGCGGCCCTGATCATCGCCTTCCTGATCCTGCCCGTGCTGTTCGTCATCTTCTACTCGTTCAACGAGTCCGCCTACTTTCACTTCCCCCCGACAGGCCTCTCGCTGCGCTGGTACGCGAACTTCTTCCGTCTGCACTACTTCCGCAGCGGAGCTCTCATCAGCCTGGCCCTCGCCGCGGTTGTGACTCCCCTGTCGGTCGCAATGGGGGTGGCGGCCTCCTACGGGCTCATCCGCGGGAAGTTCAGGGCAGCGGCCTTCATCAACGCCCTGCTCATGTCGCCGATCATTATTCCTGGCGTGGTCACCGGCATCGCATTCATGACGATGTTCAAGCTGATCGGGTTTACGTGGAGCTTTGGCAACCTCGTCATCGCAATGACCCTGATCTGCCTGCCATACACGGTACGGACCATCAGCGCAAACATGCACGGGCTGAACCCGAACACCGAAGAGGCAGCCGTCAACCTCGGGGCCAGCCGCTGGACGACTTTCCGCAGGGTCGTGCTGCCCCAGATCCGGCCGGGCATCGTTGGCGGCATGATCTTCGTATTCGCCACGGTGCTTGATGACGTCTCCGTGGTCGTCTTCCTGACCTCGTACAAGACTTCGACACTGTCCATCGCGGCGATGGGCTACATTCGGAACAAGGACGACCCGACGATTGCCGCCATGGCAACGATGCTGATCGCCCTGACGATCGTGCTCGTCTTCGTCATCCAGCGCGTCGTCGGTCTGGAGAAGTTCATGAGCGTGGAGTGAGGACAGGCGTGGCACACGTGGATCCGCTGCTCGCGGACATCGTCAGGAGCCTGGAGGGACGCCAACGGGACCTTCTTCGCGGTCTCGTGGAAATAGAGAGCTGGTCGAGCGACAAGTCCGGCGTGGATCGCGCGGGGGCCTTTTTCCAGCGGGAGCTGGAGCGGGTCGGGATGCAGGTGGAACGTTACCCGCAGGCAGCGTTTGGCGATCAGCTCGTGGCGCGCCGGAAGCACGGCGGGAAAGGGCGCGTTCTCCTTCTCGGGCACCTGGACACCGTGTGGCCCACGGGCACGCTGCGGGACTGGCCCTACACGGTGAGCGCTGACGGCCTTGCCCGCGGGCCGGGCGTGGGGGACATGAAGGGCGGGCTGATCGTCGCCCTGGGCGCGCTGGAGGCGCTGCAGGCGTACGGCGCGTGCAGGCTGGAGACCATCTCCTTTCTTCTCGTTCCGGACGAGGAGCTGGGCACCCCGTACAGCCGGCCGCTGATCGAGGGCGAGGCGCGCCGCGCGGACTGGGCGTTCGTCATGGAGCCGGGCAGGGAGAATGGCGGCGTCGTGACATCCCGATCCGTGGTGGGCAAGTTCGTGATCCGGGCAAACGGCGTGTCGGCGCACTGCGGCGTGGACTATGCGCGGGGGGCGAGCGCCGTGAGAGCACTGGCGGCACAGGTAGCTCCCCTGGAGGCCCTCACGAAAAACGAGCAGGGAATCATCGTCAACGTTGGGGTCTTCAAGGGCGGTGAAGCGCGCCAGGTCATCCCCGCCTCCGCGGAGATGCAGGTGGACTTCCGTGCGCCTGACCGGGAAGAGGCCGAAAGGCTGATGCGGCGGATCGGGGAGATCGCCGCTGTCGCGGATGACCCTCGGGTCACGGTTGACGTGGAGGGGGGCATGACACGTCCAGCGTTTCCCCGCTCGGCGGGCACGGTCCACATGTACGAAACGGCCGCCGCAATCGCCGCCGGGATCGGTATCCCCCTGCCGGAGGAGCACACGCGCGGCGGGTCTGACGGGAGCCTCGTCGCCGCGCAGGGAGTGGCGACCCTCGACGGGATGGGACCTGTATCGCTCGATGACTGCAGCCGCAACGAGCGGGTTGTCCTCAGCACCATCGTCCCGCGGACGCTGCTGCTGGCAGCCACGATCCTGGCGTTGGACGAGGAAAGAAACGGGAGATGACAATGGAACCAGTTGTAGTCGACGGCGAAAATCTGACCCTTGAGGCGATCGAGCGCGTGGCTTTGCAGGGGACCAGGGCGGTTTTGAGCGATGCGGCCCGGCCGGGGATTCTTGCCTCCCGGCGGGTGGTCGAGCAGGCCCTTGCGGACAACAGGAAAGTCTACGGCGTCACCACCGGGCTCGGGCACCTGAGCGAGGTGCGCATCAACGAGACCCAGTCGGCCCTGCTTCAGAACAACATGGTGAGGAGCCACAGCGCCGGTGTCGGGGAGGAGTACCCGGCAGAGACGTGCAGGGCAATGATGCTCCTTCGGGCGAACACACTCGCGAAGGGATATTCGGGCGTGCGGATGTGCATCATCGAATCCCTCCTGTCCCTTCTGAACGCGGGGATCACCCCGATCATACCTCAGCAGGGATCGGTCGGCGCGAGCGGCGACCTGGTGCCACTGGCGCACATGGCGCTGCTTCTCACGGGGCAGGGCGAGGCGCGCAGGGACGGGCAGCACCTGGACGGCATGGCCGCCCTGAAAGCCGCCCATCTCGCGCCGATCGTGCTGGGCCCGAAAGAGACCCTGGCGCTCGTCAACGGCACGCAGGCGATGGCCGCGGTAGGGACGCTGACGCTCCTGAAGGCCGAGCGCCTTGCGCGCATCGCGGACATCGCGGGGGCTTTCAGCCTCGAGGCCCTTCGAGGAACGGCCGCCGCTTTCGACGAGCGCATTCATCGGGTCAGGCCGGTCCCCGGCCAGGTGGCAGTGGCGGAGAACATGAGGAGGCTGCTCGCCGGAAGCGCGATTGCAGCGCCGGCGACGAATCCCCGCATCCAGGACGCGTACAGCCTTCGCTGCATCCCGCAGGTGCACGGTGCGGTGCGGGCGATCCTGGGACTTGTCCGCCGCATGCTGGAGATCGAGGTCAATGCTGCAACGGACAACCCCCTCATCTTTGCCGACGATGGAGACGTTATCTCAGGAGGGAACTTCCACGGCGAACCGATCGCGGTATCCATGGACTTCCTGGCGATCGGGCTCACGGAGCTCGGGAATATCAGCGACCGGCGGACCGCGCGCCTCATCGATCCCCATCTGAGCGGCCTGCCCTCGAGCCTGTCCGAGCATGCCGCGCTCGGGTGCAGCTTCGGGATCCTGCAGATCGTGACGGCGTCCCTCGCCTCAGAGAATCGGGCCCTTGCCCATCCCGCAAGCGTTGACAACATACCCACCGCGGCGAATCAGGAGGACCACGTCAGCATGGGCCCCATCGCCGCGCGGAAGGCGCGGGACATCGCGAAGAACCTCCAGAACGTCCTGGCCATCGAGTGTCTCTGCGCGGCACAGGGCGTCGACTTCGTGGGCGTCGACACGTGCGGCGTCGGCACCCGACGTGCCCACCAGATCGTGAGGTCTCAGGTACCGTGGCTCAACGACGACCGCGCGCGGATTTTCCATGACGACATCGCGGCGGTGGCTGCCCTCCTTGAGGACGGGAGGCTGCTGGAGGGAGTGGAGAATGCCGTCGGAGCGCTGGGATAGAGGGGAGGGCGGCGCGACAGCCGCGTGACGTGATGGACCGGCGGGAAGCAGACCTCCTGATCTACAACTCATCCGAAGTGGCCACGCTTGCGCAGCCCCACGGCCGCCCGCATCTCGGCGCGGAGATGAGCGACGCCGGCATCCTTCCCCGGGGGGCTGTGGCTGTCGCCGGTGGCAGGATCGCGGCGATTGGATCCCTGGAGGAAGTGCGCGAGACAGTGATCGTCGGACCGCGCACCCGACTGCTCGATGCCCAGGAGAGGCTTGTCACCCCCGGCCTCGTGGATGCGCATACCCATCTGGTGTTCGGGGGCTCGCGCGAGTCAGAGTTCATCCAGAAGGTGGTGGAAGGCCTCTCCTACGAGCAGATCGTGGAGCGCGGGGGCGGAGTGCCCGTGACGGTTGCGCAGACCCGCGAAACCCGCTTCGAAGATCTGCTGCAGCGGGCACGAGTTGTTCTCCGCCGGATGCTGTGGAACGGCGCGACGACCGTCGAAGCGAAGAGCGGCTATGCCCTGGATACCGCGGGAGAGTTGAAGCTGCTCGAGGTCATCCGGAGGCTGGACCTCGACGGCCCCGTGGAATGCGTTCCCACTTTCTTCGGTACCCACGACATTCCCGTGGAATATGCACTCAGGAGGGACGAGTACCTGCGCCTGGTCGTTGAGGAGATGATTCCCGCGGTGGCGCGCGGAGGACTGGCGCAGTTTTGCGATTCGGGCACGGCCTACCCGGCGGACCGGACCGCCGCGCTCTATGCAGCAGCGCAGTCACATGGGCTCGGCATAAAGGTGCACGCGGATGAGTTCTCGTCGGTTGGTGGCGCCGAAACCGCCGCCCGGTGGAAGGCGATCTCAGCGGAGCACTGCATACATTCCTCTGCCGCGGGGATCGAGGCAATGGCGTCGTCGGCAGTCATCGCCGTCCTCCTGCCTGCCGTGCCCCTGGTCCATCGCCTGCCCGGGCCGGCGGACGCCCGTCGCTTCATTGCGCGAGGCGTCGCCGTGGCTTTCGGAACGGACTTCAATCCGAGCTGCCTCGTCGAATCGATGCAGCTCGTGATGGCACTGGGGTGCTGCACGATGCACATGTCGCCGGCCGAGTCCCTCACCGCCGCGACGATCAACGCCGCACACGCGGTGGGCCGCGCCGACCGCGTCGGGAGTCTCGAGGTCGGCAAGCAGGCCGATCTCGTCGTCTGGCAGGTTTCCAGTCACGTGCAGCTCATGGAACGGCTCGGCGGGAATCTGGTCTCTTCTGTGATCAAGAAGGGGCGGGTTTGCACCGTGTTCGAAGGATAATGACTCCGCATGCCGGGGAGATCGGTACGATTGTCGGAGAAGGAGAGACGCCATGGTTGAAGAGCTGGACAGACAGTCCTTTCACTTTCTCGCTCTCGCGGCAGGCCTGGACATCGATGACCCGCACATGGAACGCCTGTACGCGTACCTGAAGGAGCTTCTGCCGAAGATCCGGGGGGAGGAGGAGAAGAGCCGGGCGTCCTCCAGCGAGAAGGATCTTCACACCTTCATCCAGCGTTACATGCCGAAACTCAGGAGGATCAGCGAACTTGATCTTGCGGGCATCGATCCGGCCATGGTTTTTCAGCCGCCTTCGGGGAGGAGAGATGAATAGCACCGAGCTCTGCTTTCTCAGTGTCAGCCGGCTTGCAAAGCTCATCGAGGGCGGGGATATCTCTCCCGTGGACCTCGTCACGGCATACCTTGCCCGCATCGAGTTGCTGGAACCGCGACTGAACTCCTTCATCACCGTTCTCTCCGAGCAGGCCCTGGACGAGGCGCGGAAAGCCGAAAAGGAAATCGCGGCGGGCCGTTACCGGGGCCCCCTCCATGGCATTCCCATGACGGCAAAGGACCTGTTCCTGTCGAAAGGGGTGAGAACGACCCTTGGCACCCGTATCTACGATACGCGCGTTCCCGACGAGGACAGCACCCTCATCGCAAGGCTGAAGGAGGCAGGGGCGATCCTCATCGGGAAGGCGAACCTGAACCCCCTGGCATACGGAGAAATCGCGGAAGAAGGTCACTTCGACTACGGTCACATGCACAACCCCTGGGACCCGAGCCTTGTCTCCGGCGGCTCGAGCGGCGGCTCGGGATCGGCGACTGCGGCCGGCGAGGTGGGCTTCGCGCTGGGCAGCGACACGGGAGGGTCGGTTCGCATTCCTTGCGCCCTCTGCGGGATCGTCGGCCTGAAACCGACCTATGGACGTCTCAGCCGGCGCGGCATGACCACGCTCTCGTGGTCCCTGGATTCTCCGGGTCCCATGACTCGGACTGTGGAAGACAACGCCCTGGTGATGAATGCCATCGCGGGCTTCGATCCGAAGGACGCGTCCTCCGCCGACATGCCCGTGCCCGACTACACGAAGGCGCTTACGGGAGATGTCAAGGGGCTGCGCATCGGGATGCCGAAAGAGTTCTTCGAGGTCCCGGTGGATCCCACGGTGAAGGAGACAGTGCTGCGCGCCATCGAGGAGATGAGGGCCCTCGGGGCAACCGTCCACGAGGTTACATGGCCGCTCTATCACTACTATGAATCCATCTCGACAATCCTCCTCCTGGTCGAGGGTGCGGCCGCGTACCGCGAGCTCGTGTGCACGAAGGGGTCTGGACTCTACGAGCCCCTGCGCATGCGCCTCGAGGCCGGTTTGTTCGTATCCGCCGCCGACTACATCCAAGCGCAGCAGTCACGTGTGCTCTTCAATCGGCAGTGCAATGAGCTGTTCACAAAGGTCGACCTCCTGGTCGGGCCGTCGACGCCGATCACGGCCACGAAGATAGGCTCGAGCGACATCACGATCGGCGATACGGTCATGGGGGTGACCGCCCTGCACACGCAATACCTGAGCCCGTTCAACATCACGGGGCTGCCGTCTCTCACTCTCCCGTGCGGATTCTCCGCCGGGCTCCCCGTGGGGCTTCAGATCGTGGGGCGGGCGTTCGACGAGCAGACCGTCTTGAGGGCCGCTCACGCATACGAGAAGGCCACGGATTGGCACCTGCGGAGGCCCTCATTGTGATGCCGGTCGCGGTGCGGTGGAAGAAGGAGTCCTCGACATGAGCGTGTCGCCGAAGGTCCCTTCCGCAAGAAGGTTCGCCGGGTGCTCCCAGAACTGGCTGACGGAAAAGCAGCAGGATCTTCTCCACGATGCGAGTCTGGAGATCATGGCTGATATCGGGATGCGCTTCTGCTCCGAACGGGCGCTCGCGCTCTTCCGCGGGGCGGGCGCCGCGGTGTTGGACGGCAATCTCGTGCGGATTCCCCGCGCGCTCACAGAGAAGGCCCTGGGGACGGCTCCCCGCGACATTGTCATCCACGACCGTAACGGGCGTCCCGCCATGTCATTCGGGGAAGGGGCGTGCTATTTCGGCGTCGGCTCTGACTGCGCCTGGATCCATGATCCAGAGACGGGAGATCTCCGCAAGGCGCTGCTGCGGGATCTGGAGAACGGTGTACGCCTCGTGGACTCGCTTCCCAACCTCGACTTCCTGATGTCCATGTTCATCCCGTCGGATGTTCCCGCGCGGATCTACGAGAGACACCAGATGAAGGCGATGCTCGAGCTGAGCACGAAACCGATCGTATTCTGCGGCATCGAGAAGGCCAGCACGGAGATCGCGATCTCCATGGCCACCGCCGTTGCGGGCGGCGAGCGTGAGCTGGAGCGACACCCCTTCGTCATCAATTACGTCAACACCGTTTCCGCCTTCCGCCACAACGAGGAGAGCGTGGAGAGGCTCCTCAGCGCGGCGGAGCGGAACCTCCCCACGATCTACGCCCCCGCGAACTGCCGCGGGTCGACGGCGCCCATGAGCGTGGCGGGGATGATGGCGCTCGGCAACGCGGGGCAGCTCGCCGGCCTGGTCCTCTCCCAGCTCGCGCGGGAGGGATCCCCCTTTATCATGAATCATCCCAGCGTCGGGGCGCTGGACATGCGCTGGATGCGGGACTTGTTCGTGTCGCCGGACAAAGGCCCCTGCGGATGTGACATGGCCCACCGCTACCGGGTACCGGTCTTCGCCTCGGGGGGATGCAGTGATGCGAAGCTCTTTGATGCGCAGGCGGCTGCCGAGGCGGCCCTGACCCTGTTCGCCGGCGCCGTGAGCGGCGCGAACATGATCCAGAACATCGGCTACCTGGATTCCGCGATGACAGGCTCGATGGAGCTCATGGTCCTGTGTGACGAGATCATCGGCTGGATGAAGCACTACCTGCGCGACATCGAGGTGAGCGAGGAGACGCTGGCCCTTGAGACACTGCGCCAGGTCGGACCTGACGGGGATTTTCTCAGCACCGAGCACACCGTGCGTCATCTCCGGGATGACTGGATGCCGACATTGTTCGATCGGGGAAGCCGCGAGACGTGGGTGGAGGAGGGGAGCGCCACACTGGAGCAGCGCGCAAATCGGAAGGTCCGCTCCGTGCTGCAGGATCATTCTGAACCGTCACTGTCCGCAACCGTCCGCGCGACCTTGAATGCGTTTCTCATGAGCCCGTGACAGGGGAAAGGGAGCGAATGTACCAGAACCGCGACTTTGGGATCAATCATATCGAGGCCCGCAAAGACCGCCGATGCTACGGGATGGGCCTGGGCATCATGATCTGCGACGATGTCTACCCGGGCTTCCCGGGCGACGTGCGCAATGCCAGCGCGTATCCGTTCCCCATCCAGTACGAGGTGGTGGAGGGCGTGGACCTGCAGGCGCTCGTGTGGGCCAAGGACAAGTCACCGTGCCTCGAGCCAATCCGTCGGGCGGCGAAGAAACTGGAGCGGATGGGTTGCAGGGCCATCGCAGCGGAGTGCGGATACTACGCCTGGTTCCAGAAGGAGATCTCCGAATCGGTGAGCGTTCCGGTCTTCCTCTCGAGCCTTCTGCAGGTTCCTGTTGCCCAGCAGGTTGTCGGCGCCAACAGGGTGGTCGGAGTGCT
>Ga0182021_10005808_pt1 | contig 14671 bp, 12 predicted proteins | sample 612E3MmetaG_FD_120493 | JGI IMG/M metagenome (GOLD analysis project Ga0182021, IMG submission 120493) | Permafrost microbial communities from Stordalen Mire, Sweden - 612E3M metaG (Illumina Assembly) | ecosystem: Environmental > Terrestrial > Soil > Wetlands > Permafrost | place: Sweden... | reverse complement strand
TTGGGGATAATGACGATGCCGTCGCGGATGTAATAATTGAGATGGTCCACCTTCTCGGGTTTGCCCGCCGGCGAGATCACCACGTTGTTGCCGATGCGCGCGTTCTTGTCCACGATCGTATTTTCGATGCGGCAATTGGAGCCGATGCCGATACGCGGTTGACCCGCCTTTTCGTGCTCAATGATGGACTCCAGCGATTCATAGTAGTCGCTGCCCAGCAGGATTACTCGGTTCAATAGCGTGCCCGCGCCCACGCTGCTGCGCAGGCCGACGATGCTGTGCGTGATGACAGCGCGGTTGAGGATGCAGCCCTCCGAGATCACCCCATGATCAATCTGGGCGCCGTTGATTTTCGATCCGGGCAAAAAGCGCGGATGGCTGAAGATCGGGGCTTCCATGTCGAAGAAGTTGAAGCGCGGCAATTCGTTCGTCACATCGAGATTCGCCTCAAAGAACGCCCGAATGGTTCCGATGTCTTCCCAGTAGCCCTGAAAGACAAACGAGCAGACCCGCAGGTTCTGAATCGCGCTGGGAATCACATGCTTGCCGAAATCGGCGAGGGAGTTGTCCAGCATCTGCCGGAGTATCGGGCGGTTGAAAACGTAAATGCCCATCGAAGCCAGAAACAGCTCGCCGTCTCCCTTGATTCCCAGCCGGGGATACCAATCGGTCGGCAGCCGCAGCGAATCCAGGACCGCCGGGTCCTTTGGCTTTTCCACAAACCGCGTGATGCGCCGGTCGGCATCAATTTGCATGATCCCCAGCGATTGCGCCTGGCCCCGGCCGACGGGAATGGTAGCCACCGTGATGTCGGCGGCGCACTCGGCATGGGTTTCGATGACCTGGCGAAAATCCATCCGGTACAACGAGTCGCCGCTGAGGATGAGCAAATAATCCCATTCGTAGTTCAGGAAGTGAATCAGGTTCTTGCGCACTGCATCGGCGGTGCCCTGATACCAGGAGGTGTCCGCGTAGGTTTGTTCGGCAGCGAGCAACTCGACGAATCCGCCCGAGAAGTGGTCGAACTTGTAAGACTGCGCGATGTGCCGGTGCAGGGAGGCGGAATTGAATTGCGTCAGCAGATAGATTCGCCGCAGACCCGAGTTAATGCAGTTCGAGATGGGAATGTCCACGAGCCGGTACTTGCCGGCCAGCGGTACTGCCGGCTTGGCCCGCTCCTTGGTCAGCGGGAACAAGCGTGTGCCCCGCCCGCCGCCCAGGATCACGGAAAGCACGTTGCTCGTCTGCGCAGTCTGGCGGCTGGTGTATGCCATAACAAAGCCTTCGTTTCTTTCTCTTAGTTCCTGTGGTTAAGGATAGCCCCACCGGCGGCCTCCGGGCAAGCCGTATCGCAAGAAAGTTGCCGCCGGAAGCTCAAGCTTTCAGGGCCTCAGCCACAAGGCTCAGCAGTTTCTGCGTGACCTTATCGTCCTCGACCACAAATATTTCTTGGGCTTTCATGAAGCCGGCGCTTTAATCGCGGCGCTCCCAATATGCTACGGAGCGACTGCCGGAATCAAGCCAGCCTCGTGGCTGACCGCCGAGAGCTTGCGGCCGGCTCCGGCGCCCCTCAACGCCGCGACGGAAGGGTGGCGGCCAAGAAAAAACATTGTCTTGGCGCCACGAAGGTTTAGTCTGCGGTCGAAGTAAATGAAAACGTTTGCCGAGCTTGATTTTCCCGGCCGGCTGATTGCCGTCGAGGGCCTCGATGGCTCTGGAAAATCAACCCAGATCTACCTGCTGAAGCGCTGGCTTGAATTGCAGGGGCTCAAAGTCTATTTCAGCGAGTGGAACTCCTCCGAGCTGGTCAAGGCCGCCACCAGCAAAGGCAAGAAACGCGAACTCCTCACGCCCACCACCTTTAGCCTCATTCACGCGACGGATTTCGCCGACCGCTACGAGCGGCATCTCGTGCCGCTGCTGCGCGCCGGCTACATCGTCCTGTGCGACCGTTACATCTTCACCGCCTTTGCGCGCGACGTCGTCCGCGGGTGCCCCCCCGAATGGGTGCGCGGCCTCTACAACTTCGCCGCCCTGCCCGATCTCACGTTCTTCTTCAAATCCGACCTGGAAGTCTCGCTCAAGCGGATCCTGGACGGGCGGGCCCAGTTGAAGTACTTCGAGGCGGGCATGGACTTGCGGCTGTCCCCGGACCCTTACGAGAGCTTCCGCATTTTTCAAGGGCGAATTCTCGAGCAGTACCTGGCCATGAGCACGGAGTCCAACTTCCTGGTCATTGACGCCAATCAGCTCGTCGAGCAGCAACAAGCCGTCGTGCGCGAACTCGTCACCCAGCGCCTGCGCCTGGCGGAGTTCCGGCGCGCCGAGCGCCCGCCGTCCAAACCCCCGGCGGAAGCCTGCAAGAAGAGCAAGGAGGAGGCGTCCATCCCATGAAAACTGCGGTCAAAAACCAGATCGTCGTGCCTCACAAGACCGAGCGTCGCTTCTACGGCCACGGCATTCCGGGAGTTGATCTCGAACAACTGGCCGGCAAGCTCATCGTGGTGGAAGGCGCCGACGGCTCCGGGCGTTCCACCCAGATCGCCAAGTTGGTCGGATGGCTCGAGGGCACCGGCCATGCCACCGTCCAGGTCGGACTGAAGCGTTCCACCCTCGTCAGCGAGGAGCTCGAGCAGGCCCAGCAGGGCAATATCCTGAGCCGTACTACGCTCAGTTTGTTCTACGCGACCGACTTTGCCGACCAGCTCGAGAATATGATCCTCCCGGCGTTGAAGGCCGGATTCATCGTCCTGGCCGACCGTTACATTTACACCCTGATGGCGCGCGACCTCGTTCGCGGCATGGACGAAGCCTGGCTCAAGAACCTTTACGGCGTCGCCCTCGAGCCCGACGCGGTCTTCTACCTCAACGTCCCGCCCGAGGAACTCGTCCAGCGGACCTTTGCCAAGAACGCCGCGCTCGACTACTGGGAAAGCGGCATGGACCTGGGCCTGTCGCGCGACCTGTTCGACAGCTTCATGAAATATCAGATCACGATGCAGAAGACCTTCCGCCATCTGCAGACCACCTACGGCTTCACGATTGTGGACGGCCTGCGGTCGGCGGACGCCATCAACGCCGACTTGCAGAAGAAGATCAGCGCCGTGCTCGCCGGCAAGTAGGAGACTCGCGATTTTATGGCCGAACCAAGCAGCAAAGCAGAATATGTCGTCGGCGTTGATTTGGGCGGCACCAAAATCCTCGCGGGCGTCTTCAAGAATCCCCAGGAATGTATTGGCACCGCCAAAGTCAGCACCAAGTCCCAGCGCGGCGTCGAAGCGGTCATCGAACGCATCGCCCGCTGTGTCCACGACGCCATTGATGAAGCCGACCTCAGCCTCAAACAGGTTGCGGGCGTGGGCATTGGCGCCCCCGGCGCGGTGGATTTCGCCGCCGGCACGGTCATCTTCGCGCCCAACCTCGAGGGCTGGAAAGACGTGCCGCTCAAGAAGGCCCTCGAAAAGCATCTCGGCGTGCCCGTCTTCGTCGAGAACGACTGCAACATCTCCGCCCTCGGCGTCCACGTCGCCGAACTCAAAGGCAAGCCCAGGAGCCTTATCGGCATCTTCGTCGGCACCGGCATTGGCGGCGGCATCATTGTCAACGGCGACCTCTACGGCGGCTTCAACCACACCGCCGGCGAGATCGGCCACATGGTCCTGGACGTCAACGGCCCCAAATGCGGTTGTGGGAACAAAGGCTGCTTCGAAGCGCTGGCCAGCCGCACCGCCATCTTTCAGCAGATCAAAGCCGGCGTCAAAGACGGCGAGAAGACCATCCTCACCGAAATGCTCGGCGACGACCTCGCCGACCTGCGCAGTGGCGACCTGCGCAAAGCCATCCGCCGCGGGGACAAGTTCGTGGATAAAGTTGTGGAGAGCGCGGCTGAGTATATCGGCATCGGCGTTGCCAATCTCGTGAACATCCTCAGCCCGGAAGTCGTCGTGATCGGCGGCGGCGTCCTCGAGGCGTTGGCCGACGAAATGATGAGCGTGATTGTCGAGACCGCGCAGGACTACGCCATGCCCGGCACCATGAAAGGCGTCGAGATCATCGCCTCCAAGCTGGGCGACAGCGCCGGCATCACCGGCGGCGCCGTCTTGGCCAGGCGCGAGACGAAGTAGATCGGGCGCCAAGGGGTGAGCCGATTCTCGGCTTGTTATTCGAGCGGGGCGGCCTATGCTCGTGGAGGTGGACGGTTGGACTCACAAGATGCGGAAAGGAGAAAACGAATGCGCAGACTATTATGCTTAATGCTCGCGGTAATCAGTACCGCATCCGCCCAGGCGATACATTACGGCTGGCGATGGATTCCAGATCGGGGTGCTGTCGCGCCGAACGACCACGACTGGACCCCATTCCGCGACAAGATTCTGATCGGCGGGTACTCCGGCAGAGCGCTGGTCTGCGCGCGCTACGATACGTCATTCGAAGTGAGAAATGTAGTCATGACCGACCCAACGGGCCGGAAATACATCGGACAAGTGGAACAACTCATTACCAACTGGTTCGAGATGTTTGTCCTGACGAATTATCCCAACGCCAGATATTTCACTGTCGGCCAGGGCCTTAATCCAGGCTTTGAAGCAATGCGGATGTGGGACACCGAGGTCAACCTGCCAATTACCTCACCTATTCTTGATTGGTCCAGACTTCCGCCGCCTCAGACCAACGCGGCAGGGGTGCCGGTTGGCTATATTTCCCAAGTCTGCGCGCTGTACGATTACGGCGTGCCCTGTCTGCCGCCGGGAACTGGAACTGCTACCGGCGACAAAGGAACGAATCCACTCCCACCCTCCAGACCAGTTGACAGAGGTAACGGAGAATATGGCAAGGGCATGGACTACTTGGCAGAAGGCGACTTTGTCGAGGCTCTCAAATGGTTCCTTAAAGCCGACAAGAAGGGCCACGCAGGGGCCAGGGAGCAACTCCGAACCAATACCCACCCGGTGTTTGTGGAATGGCGGGTCACCAACAACACCGAGAAACCGCCACTGGCACCGCCGAATACCAATGCCGTGTCTTCGAACACCAACAAAAACGAACCTGCGCAACAGAACCTCCCGGACGAAACCTCGCAAGCCACAAACGCAATGCCAGCCGCACCCGCCGTGGCCAAGTCCGACGAATCCGCCGCCGTGGCGCAGCTTAAGGCAGCGAACGCGGCGCTCGAAGAACGGTTGTCCAAGTCCGAAGAGCAACTTCGCAAGCTCCAGGCCACCGCCGCACAGTCGAAGCCCAGCTCGGGGAGTTGGCGTTGGTATTTAGTATTGGGCGTTCTGCTGGTGATTGCCGCCCTGTGGTTCTTCAGTGTGGTCAGAAGAGAACCGGGATGACCCGCTCCAACCAGGCGCTGGCCGGACCAATGATCCAAAGGCTCGGGTCCCGGCCTCACTGCACGACCAATTAAGCGGGCCGAGCTAATCACCGGCTTGTCATCCCTGGGCAGTGGCGTATGCTGGGGGTGTGAACGGAAAGTGGAACAAGTGGTTGCCCGGTGTTTTCATGCTGGTGGCGGCATTGTCGCGCTGGCCGGGTTTGTTCCCGGCTAATTTCAGCGCGTTCTACGGCCTGGCCTTTTGCGCCGGGGCCTTCTTCCCGCGCTCGGTCAAATGGTGGCTGCCGCTGGGGACGCTGGTCGTTACGGACATCGCTCTAGACTTCTATTACCGGTCATTCAGCGCGATGCAATTGGTCAATTATGTGGCTTACGCGCTCATCATTTTGCTTGGCACGCGGTTCAATCACCGCTCGCGGTTCCTGGGGCTGCTCGCGGGCGGGATCGTCGGGGCGATTCTCTTTTACCTGATCACGAATACCGCCTCGTGGCTGGCCAATCCGGAATACACCAAAGACCTGGCGGGCTGGATCATCGCGCTGACCAAGGGGACGAGCGGCTACCCCACGACGCTCGAGTTCTTCCGTAACACCCTCCTGAGCGGCGGCCTGTTCACTGGCCTGTTTGCCGGCGCGCTCAAACTCGGCGAAGCCGCTGAATCCGCCAAAGAAAAGGAAATGGAAGAAGAACCCGCTGAAGCCCCGGAAGGCAAAGAAGTGCCGGATGAAGGGGAGGCGTGATGAGTGAAACGTGAGACGTGAAAGGTGATGCCTGAAATGTGGCAAACCAGGCATCGTCCATCGCCTCACGCCTCACGTTTCACTCGTCACGTTTCACGTTTCGCGTTTCACGCATGATGCGCATCGCTGTCATCTCCGACACCCACAACTTTCTCGATCCCGGCCTCCCCAACTTGTTCGCGGGCGTGGACCACATTTTGCACGGGGGCGACATCGGCCTGCCGGCCATCCTCCTCGAACTGGAACAGGTCGCCCCGGTTACAGCCGTTGCGGGCAACACGGATGATCCGGGCTTTCGGTACCGGCGAACGCAAGCCGTCGAGCTGGCCGGCCGCAAGTTTCTCATCGAGCACATGGTGAACCCGCACGCGCCCGCCGAGCCTCTCGAGGCCCGCCTCGCGCGCGAGCGCCCGGACGTGGTGATCTTCGGCCACACGCACAAACCATTTTGCGAAACCATCAACGGCACGCTCTTCTTCAATCCGGGGTACGCTGGCAAACCTCGCTTCGGCCTTAAGCGCACCGTGGCGATCCTGCACTGCGACGAGAAGGGAATTCGGCCTGAGTATTTGCCTTTGTAGCGGAGGGCAGAGCATTGGTCTGCACTCCGAAGCTCAGACGGTTGCAGAGCCATGCTCGGCGCTCCGTTCGGCAGCGATCTCGCGCGCTTTGCGGAGGTCGAGCTTGCCGGTGCCCAGGTAGGGCAGGGCGTCAACGTGGAAGAACTGGTCCGCGCGCGGCTTCCAGAGGTTCGGGAGGTCGCACTGCGCCAGCTTTTCCAGGCAGGGCTGCAACTGCTCCGGCGTCAGCTTGTGGAGAACCACTAACCGCTCGCCTTTCTTCTCATCAGGCACCCCCGCAACCAGGAACGTCTGCTCGGTCGCGCCCGCCAGTTCATGCAGCTTCTCCTCGATCTTGATGTGCGGCACCATCTCGCCGCCGATCTTGCTGAATCGGCTCGGCGATCGGTGATTTGCAGGAAGCCGTCCTGGTCAATGGCCGCAATGTCGCCCGTCACATACCACCCATCCCGCAGCACCTCGGCGGTCTTGTCCGGGCGGCCGAGGTAGCCCTGCATCACGTTGGGGCCGCGCACCAGCATCAGGCCAGGCTGGCCCACGGGCAGCGGCGCAAAAGTCTGTGGATCAACAATGCGCACGCTCATGCCGGGGAGCGGGTGGCCGATCTTGCCCCGCTTGGCCCCGATCTGGCGAAAGCCCGCTGAGCGGAAGTCGTGCGTGTTAACCGACACCGCCGGCCCGCATTCGGTGCAGCCGTAGCCTTCGAGCGGGCGGATCCCGAATTGCTCCTCGAACGCGGTGGCTAGCCGCTCGGGCAACTTCTCAGCGGCCGTCGCCACCACACGCAGGCTGCCGAACTCCTCCGCCGTGCAGCCGCGCATATAAAGCTGTAGGAACGTCGGCGTCGCCAGCAGGAACGTCAGGGCGTGTTGGCTGACGAGCGGGCCGATAGCTTTGGCGTCGAGCGGGTTGGGATGGTACACCACCCGGACACCAAGCACCGCCGGCAGGCACAGCGTGCCCGTGAAGCCGAAGGAATGGAAGAATGGCAGGACGCCCACAAAGCCGTCGGCCCGGTTCAAGCCAAAGATCTGTTCGAGCTGCTCGATGTTCGAGCCGATGTTGTAGTGGCTGAGCATCACGCCTTTCGGCTCGCCCGTGCTGCCGCTGGAGAAAATAACCGTCGCCAGATCGTCCAGCGGGGCTCGCTTCTCGCGTCCCAGCGAGCGCTCCAGCAAGCCGATCGGCAGGAGCCAGGCGCTGAGCAGCGCGCAAAGCTTCTCGCCCGCGCCCGGTTTAGCGGCCACCTCCTCCAGGAAGAGCGCCTGGCCGGGGACTTTGAGCTTCACCTTGTCGAGGAAGGTCCGGGAGGTCAGCACGGTCTTGATCCCGCACTGGCGGATACAGGACGCCAGCGTTTCTTCGGACACGGTATAGTTGAGGTTCACCGGCACCTTGCCCATGAGCAGCGCCGCGAAGTTCACCAGCGCCCCCGGCACCGACGGCGGCAACAGCAGGCCAACCATCGGCTGGCCCGCCCACACTTTCCTCAGCCGCCGCGCCAGAAAGACCGTCCGCATGAGCGCGGCAGCGGAGCTCACTGCGGGAAAGGTCGCATCGGCCATCGCCAGGCGGAACGGGTGCCGGCGGCCCGTCCGCACAAACGCGCGGTGGAGCGGCCTCATGTGCGCTTTCCGATGCCCCCACGCTTCCGCCATCAGTTCCTGCACACGCTCCCGCACCTCGAACGGTGCGGCCGTATGCGGCAGCGGTTTGCCGAAGTTCACCGTCACGCGGTATGGGATCCGCCGCGGCAGCTTCCAGAGGAAACGCCCCTTCTCGAAGCTGAAGATACTCCCCCACACCCCGTCCAGCGCCACCGGGATGATCGGCGACTCGACGTTTTTCATGATGCGCTCGAACCCGCGCCGGAACGGCAGCAGATGCCCAATGCGCGTGATCTGGCCCTCCGCAAAAATACAGATCACTTCGCCGTTCTGGATCGCCTCGCTCGCCGTCTTCAGCGCGTGGAGCATTTCGCGCGGGCGCAGCTCGGAGGAAATGGGGATGGCTCCCAAAATCCTCGCAAACGGCTTCACCCACGGCAGCTCGTAAATGCCCTTGTAAATGATGAAACGCACCTGCCGGTCCGTGGACGCCTGCAGCAACAGCGCGTCCACGAACGACAGATGATTGCACACGAACAGCGCCCCGCCCTTGCCGGGGATGTTGTCCCGGCCATCCACCCGGATGCGATAGACGGTGTGCGTGAGCACCCAGAGAATGAAACGCAGCAAAGAGTCGGGCAGGAGCCACACGACGTAAACGGTCGCGGCCAGAGTCATGAACGCGCCGATGAGGAACACGCCACGCGGGCCCAGTTGCAGGGCGGTGGCGATGACGTAATAACAACCCGCGGCCAGGAGTATCCCCACCCACGAGAGCCAACCGGCCGCCCCCAGAATCGCCCCTTTCTGCTCCTTGGAGGGCCGATGCTGGAGAATGGCGGAAATGGGAACGATAAAGAAGCCGCCGAAGAACCCGAGCGCGCCGAGAATGGGCAGGAGTTGGAGAAAGCTCAGGCCGGGCTGCCAGAGCCAGGCTCCGAAGACCGAGAGGCCCAGCGCGCCCAGCGGCACCAAGCCATACTCGATCTTGCCGCCGGACAAGTAACCGGCGGCAACGCTCCCCAGCCCGATGCCAACCGCCACGGCTGCCCAAAGCCGCATGGTGTGCACCTCATCAAACATCAGAACGGTCTTGCCGTAATCAAACACCCCCAGCTTCACAAGCGCCGCGAGGAAGAAGAAATAGGTGTTGCCCAGACAGGCCAGCCAGAGCACCCGATCGGCCCGCATCATTCGAATCTGCGCCCACATGTCGCTTAGGAAATTCGCGCGGAAGCGCCGCGCCGGGTCCGCGGCCGGCACCCGGGTAATCCCCAGGCTGAACGCCAGGCCAGCCAGGGCCAAGGCCACCAGCACCGCACCGGACCAGGCCTGCCGCCCGGCGAAGCGAGCGAAGAGTTCCGCGCCGGCCATCATCCCCAGGATGATGGCCAGGAAGGTGCCGAATTCCAGGATGCCGTTGCCCCAGGAAAGCCGTTTCTCGGGCAGCAGTTCCGGCAACAGGCCGTATTTGGCGGGCCCGAAGATCGCGCTGTGCACGCCCATGAGGAAAAGCGCGCCCAGACCCATGGGCAGGCTCTTAAGGGCGAGGCCTGCGGTGGCAAAGGCCATGATAAAGACCTCGAGCACCTTCACCGAAATGGTGACTGTCCGCTTGCTGAAATGGTCAGAGAGAAAGCCGCCGGCCATCGAGAACAGGATGAACGGCAGCGCGAATAGGGCGGCCGTCAAGGTCAGTAAGGCCTCCTGCTTTGCCGCAGAGATGACCATGCTCATGCCGATAAACGTCACTAGCGTCTGGAGGGCGTTGTCATTGAACGCGCCTTCAAACTGGGTGACGATCAGGCTCCAGAACCCGCGCAGCATCGGCTGGGTAGGTTCCGCTAATTCCGCGCGAGAGTCTGCTGGTTCCATAGTCAGATTATGCTGTTACGTTGCTGCTCTGCCTGAATTCGAGCGTCAGGTTATCTCACCGCCAAGCCCAAGCGCCAATTGATAAAATTGTGTCCAACATCAATTCTATTAACCACAGCACGAGACACGATTCGGATTCAGTCCCGCAAACTCCCGCCGCGTTGGCGCGGAGCGGTTAGCGCCTGCAATCGGGCAACTCAGCTTCCAGGCGCTGGGCATGACACACTATACATGTTTGAGTTAGGCTTGTATTTTGGATCAGGATGGCGAAATGCTGAAGGCATGACACTGAATCGCAGAGCGTTTCTCAAACAGATGGGGGTCGGGACGGCTGGGGTGGGTCTGCTTTCGTTTGTGCCCGGGTGCCAGTCAACCCCACGAGCGGCCGATGCGGGCAAGCTCCCGGGCAGCACGCCGGAGGCGGAGGGGGTGTCCTCGGCTGGGATCCTGGCGTTTCTTGATGCGGTCCAGCACAGTAAGCATGAACTGCACAGCTTCATGCTGGTCCGTCATGGTCGCGTCGTTGCCCAAGGATGGTGGTCGCCGTATGGGCCGGAGTTCAACCACACGCTGTATTCATTGAGCAAAAGCTTCACTTCCACGGCGGTGGGGTTTGCCGTGGCGGAGGGCAAGCTCCGGGTGGATGATCAAGTGGTGTCCTTCTTCCCCAAAGACCTGCCCGAAAATGTGAGCGACCACCTTGCGGCTTTGCGCGTGAAGGATTTGCTGACAATGGCGGTCGGCAACGCGAAGGAGCCGACCGGGTCAATGGTCGAGCAGCAGAACTGGATCAAGACCTTCCTGGCCTGGCCCATCCCCAACTGGTTGGGAACCCAGTTCATGTATAACAGCGCCGCCACCTACATGCTCTCGGCCATCGTCCAGGAGGTGACGAGACAGCGGATCCTGGATTACGTGCAGCCCCGGCTCTTCGCACCATTGAGCATCCAGGGCGCAACCTGGGAAACGTGTCCACGCGGCATTAACGTCGGCGGCTGGGGCCTGAGCATTCAAACCGAGGGCCTCGCGAAGTTGGGTCAGTTGTATCTGCAAAAGGGTGTTTGGCAAGGCCGACAGATTCTGCCTGCACAATGGGTGGAAGAGGCAACCACATTCAAGATTCAGCAGCCCCTGCCCGTGAAGCCGAGTCGTCCGAACGATCAGAACGACTGGTTGCAGGGCTATGGCTACCAGTTCTGGCGCTGCCGGCATAATGCCTTCCGCGGCGATGGCGCTTTCGGCCAGTTCATGATCGTAATGCCGGAGCAGGACGCGGTGGTTGCGATTACCGCCGAGACCAGCGACATGCAAGGCGAGCTGGACTTGGTCTGGGGTCACCTGTTGCCGGCAATGAAACCAACGCCACTGCCCCACAACCGGCACTCAGAAGCGCAGTTGCGAGAAAAGCTCTCTTCGCTGGTCCTGGCCCCACCGCAAGGACAACCCTCCTCGCTCCTGGCTGGTCGCATTTCCGGAAAACTCTTCAAGCTCGACAGCAACGAACTGGGCCTGGAAAGCGCATCGTTCGCGTTTGACCGAGATGGGTGCATCTTCAAATTGAGAGACAGCCAAGCCGAATATCCCATTGCGTGCGGCATCGGACGATGGCGGCGCGGCGAAACCGCACTGCCAGGCACTCCGCCAAGACTCATTTCCGGCGGCGCGCCGCCGAGGGGGACAAAAGCAAAACTCGCAGCCAGTGGCACGTGGGTGGACCAGAAAACCTTCTCGATGGTGTTTCGGTACTACGAAACCCCGCACCACGATACCGTGACATGCCGCTTTGACGACAGCAAAGTGCAAATCACCTTCATGAACAGCATGGCCCAAATGAGTCCCACGCCCAAGGATAAGCGTCCCATGCTGCAAGGGACAATGCCAGGGTGATAGACGGCCGAGGGAGGTATTGGCCGCGCTGAAGCCAAAGGGGCGGAAGCGCTCGTCGCGAGGCGTTCCGGCGACATTCTGGCCGACAATTCTGCCGATGGCAGTATCATGATCGTCGTGGCCACCGATGCGCCGTTAGGCTCGCGGAACTTAGAGCGCCTGAGGACATCCTCACTTTCCTCCATTGGCTGCAGGCTCGGGTTGCTCGATGCGCTTCCGTGAGGAATGTGCCAGCGCTCGGTCAAATTGGAATGCAGTCGGAACAGTCAAATCGCTATGGCAGGAGCCGGTACTCACGCCTGGCCGCAGGTTGTGCCGGCGGCCGAGGAGCGGCAGGCTGTCCCTCCCTCGGGCCGCAGCGCCGTGCAAACACCGGGGTCACCCTCATCGAGGTTCTCTGCGTCATGACGATCATCGCCATCCTGGCAGCCTTGCTCCTGCCGACCGTGTCGCGCGTTTACAACCGGATCAAGGGCTTCGCGGATGAGTTCGAGGCGGAGGAGGTCGCCTACCTGCTGCTAAGAGAAGCACGTAACTACTGCGCCGCCAATCCGCAATACCAGTTCGACGGCAAGTCCGACTTCGCAGACAAATGCCGGCTCGCCCCCAAACCCCGGAACTGGGTCCAGGCCTCGAGCACCGACTTTATTCCCTTCACCTATCTCGACCCGACCAACACAATTGTGCTCTCCGTCCATCTCGGGCCCAAGCACGCAACCCTGTACGCATTCACAAAAGGGGATCTGTCCGTCCGCCGGGAACGCTAAGGATTGGGTGTTTGGAGACCGAAACCAAACGACCCACTCCAGCCCAGCGGATGCAACAACGCGGCCAAGAATCCAAATGACGGGAACAGACTCGGCAAGTCAGAAACAGCCCGCCCAAAAGATCGAAACCGAGTATCCGCTGCGTTCTCGTCCCCGCGGCGCCTTCTGCGCCTCGCAAATGCTGCAGGCCGACCGCGGCCAGGGGCATCGCAACGGGCCTGCACCTGCGCCTGGACGTGACCGCCGGAGAAGACCGCAGCCGCGTCCACATCCGCCCCTCCGCCCTCAACCTGGCGATGATCCGCCGAGCGGAGGTCAGCGTCGCGGTCAACTGGATCAAAATGCACTGATATGGCGTATCCACGAGCCGAGCCGCCATCCTCAACACCGCCGCCCTGCAATCAGCGTCCGCGCCGGGCACGGCTGCTCTTATAGATCGTGCCCGGACTCAGGCGTTCGGCATAGGACATCATCATGAACACCGGGAGCTGGGTCAGTTCGACTTTGTGGGAGAATACGAGGGAGGCAAGCTGCGCCATCTCGCGGTCGCCCGCGGCGCACAGCTTCGGACCGTCAGGAAGCGCGCGCGACTGGACATACTGATGAAACGGCAGCCCGCCGAATTTCATGCCCCACTTGACATCGGCCGGCCACTGCCGTTCGCGGGATGGCTGGCTTTGTTGCTTGCCGGCCCAATCCAGGTACCAGGAAATCCTGGCCAGCGCCGCCTGGCGCCGATTGCTGCCTGGCTTCAGATGGGAGATCCCTGCCGAGTAGCCTTCGAGCACATACATCGGCAAAGCGGGCCCCATCTCGGAAAGCGGGTAGGGCTGGTCCTTCTCCGGGTCCAAGCTATTCAGCCAGTCCACGGCGCCCAGGGCAGTCTTAAGGTAACGCTCACTGCCAGTCTCGTCGTAGAGCAGAAACGCCAACGAGGCGAAGATACCCGAACTGCACCACCACTCGCCGTCGTACTTCGGCCAAAGCCCATTGCGAATGCCGCCGGCAGAGCCGACGTAATTGTCCATGACCAGCGCGGCAAACTTCTTGGCCGAGTTTAGGAAACGCTGCTTTTCGGGTCCCTGGCAGCGGACAGCGGTCGCCAGGACCCCCATGGCGATGCTGGAGCTGTCCGCGACGTACCAGGCGCCCTTTTCTTCGCCGGGCTTCCTGCCGTAGTTCATGTAATAGGCGCCGCGCGGAACCATGTTGGTTTGATTGGCCAGCATCCGGTCTGACCATGCGCGACAGGCATCCAGGTAATTCTCCTTCCCGGTCATCTCATAGGCCACGCACAAAGCGCGCACGGCGTAGGAATCAACAAAGAACGCGTCTTTCCGGCCTCCCGCCTGAATCCGGGGGCTCGCCAGGTCGCAGAGTTGTAGGAACTGCGAACGGAGTTCGGCGCTGCCAGGCTGGTCCCCGCGTGCCGGCCAGGAAGTCAGCACCGCGTCGGAAAATGCGATGATCAGGCAAGTGAGAGGAAGGCCAAGGCTTTTGAGTTTCATGTCCTGTTAGTAAAGCACGTCGCGCGCCCCCGCCAAGCATTGAGTTGGCTCAACCATTCTCGTTTCCAACGCCAGCGCACAGAGGTTATAGCTGCCTTGGCTGCGACTTTTCCAACGAGCGCTGAGCCGACTTCAAGTCTGCTCCAGCACAGTGCGGGCAGTAGCCGGATTCGCCCGCCACGCCTGCCGAGTCCAAGAGGCCGGATCTAAAAGGCTTGATTTCTTCCCGGCTTCCGGCGGTTAATGACCGCGGTGCAAGCAGCTATGTCCTCGAACAGCCCAAAGATTGAAATCGCTCAACCCCGGTTGTTTACCCTGGGAGCGGTGCTCGCCGTGAACGCGTATGGCATTTTTCTTGCCCTGCCGGT
>Ga0182021_10005807_pt1 | contig 14671 bp, 9 predicted proteins | sample 612E3MmetaG_FD_120493 | JGI IMG/M metagenome (GOLD analysis project Ga0182021, IMG submission 120493) | Permafrost microbial communities from Stordalen Mire, Sweden - 612E3M metaG (Illumina Assembly) | ecosystem: Environmental > Terrestrial > Soil > Wetlands > Permafrost | place: Sweden... | reverse complement strand
CCTCGGGCAGCACCGGCCGTCCCAAGGGCGTGGCCCATACCACCGCGGGATACCTGCTGCAGGCCGCGCTGACCCACCGCTATGTCTTCGACTACCACGACGGCGACATCTTCGCCTGCGTGGCCGACATCGGCTGGATCACCGGCCACTCGTACGTCGTGTATGGGCCGCTGTGCAACGGCGCGACCACCGTGCTCTTCGAGAGCATACCGCTCTACCCCGACGCTGGCCGATATTGGGACATGGTCGAACGCCACCGCATAACCCAGTTCTACACTTCGCCCACTGCCATCCGTTCGGTGGCGCGCGAGGGCGACGCCTTCGTCAAGGCACACGATCGATCTTCGTTGCGCATTCTCGGGACCGTGGGCGAGCCCATCAATCCCGAGGCGTGGCGCTGGTACCACCAGGTGGTGGGAGAAGGTCGCTGCCCCGTGGTCGATACCTGGTGGCAGACGGAAACTGGGGGCATCATGATCACGCCGCTGCCAGGAGCGACGCCGCTGAAACCCGGCTCGGCGACGTTTCCGTTCTTCGGCATCGAGCCCGTGCTGCTCGACGAGCAAGGCAAGGAGCTCGACGGCGGCGAGGTTTCGGGCTTGCTGGCCATCAAGCGGCCCTGGCCTGGCATGGCTCGCACCGTGCAAAACGATCACACGCGATTCATCGAAACCTACTTACGGCCGTTCCATGGCTATTACCTGACCGGCGACGGCTGTCGGCGCGACAAGGACGGCTACTACTGGATCACTGGCCGCGTGGACGATGTGATCAACGTATCCGGGCATCGTCTGGGCACCGCCGAGGTGGAGAGCGCCCTGGTCACGCACCCCGGGTGTGCCGAAGCCGCGGTGGTCGGCTACCCGCACGAGATTAAAGGCCAGGCCATCTTCGCCTTCGTGATTCTCAAACAGGGCTGGAGCGAGAGTCCCGAGTTGCTCGGCGAGCTCAAGAACGAGGCTCGCCACCACATCGGTCCCTTTGCCACGCCCGACATCGTGCTCATCGTGCCCGGTCTGCCTAAGACCCGCTCGGGAAAGATCATGCGCCGGATCCTGCGCAACATCGCCGCCGGCAAGCGCGACGACATGGGCGACACCACGACCCTGGCCGACCCATCGATTGTGGACGCCCTTATCGCAAAAAGAGCAGCGATGTAGCGGCGGTGGCTGACCGCCGACAAAGCCAAGCTGGTCGCGGGCAAAGGTGACGTCCGGGAAATTCGCCTCGCCCCGCGCAGCGGGAGAGGCCGACGCGCGAAGCGCGGCGGGAGAGGGGAGAGGCTGATGGTGTTCGCGACACAAGCACGACATCCGTGTCAGGAAACTCGTGGTTTATCGTAGCCAACCACCGTGAATCTGGGCATTTCGTGCGTCTTTTCTATGGCACGGACCTTGCCTGCCTGAAATAGGCTCGAGATTTGTGTGCATGCCCCTCCCCGGGCAATCAATGTTGCGACCAGAGAAACTTCCCGGATCTGCCTGGCTGTGTCAGGGTTCCCTTCACACCGGTCTGAGTCAAGGAGGCCTGCCGTGAAACCGATCAATGGCGCGATCGCCGCTCTTCTCTTCCTCTCTACGTGCAACGACGCGGGCCAGAATCCCAGCTCCACCAACGTCGAATCCTCGTCCCAGGCGCTCGGCACATCGCCGGCAAGCGAGGTCGCAACCTGGCAGAAGGTCGGCGGCAGCAACCTGCCGGACGGCCGCTACTTGCAGGCCGTGACCTTCGACGAGACTCGCGAGGTCGCCGTGATGTTCGGCGGGATGATCTACGACTTTTCTACCGGCATGGCCTCTCCCAGCCAGGAGATATGGGAGTGGAGTCCCGCGACCGGCAACTGGACCAATCGCACGGCGGCCGGTCCGCAGCCCGCGCCACGCTCCGGTTCGGCGATGGTGTTCGATTCTCAGCGCAACAAGATCATTCTCTTCGGCGGCCGCGCCGGCAGCGGATTCAACTACCAGGACACCTGGGAGTGGGATCCTGCGGGCGGGACCTGGAAAGACCTGACCGGCTCAGGCGGCCACCCCAGCGCCCGCAGCCAGCACGCCATGGTCTACGAGAGGTCAACCGGGAAGACCTTGCTCTTCGGAGGAGGACGCAGTGACTCCACCTACTCCGATGGAACAGGCATCTCGGTTTCGTTTGGTGACACCTGGGAGTGGGATCCGAAGGCCAGCGCCTGGACCCAGCTCAAACCAACCGCCAGTCCAGCGGCGCGACATGATTTCGGATTGGCCTGGGACGCCTCCCGCAACAAGGCCGTGCTCTTCGGCGGCATGGAGAAAGACGCTGCCGGGGTCGACGGCAATCCCACCCAGGACACCTGGGAGTGGGATCCCGCTGCTGGCACCTGGACTGAGCGAACCACCCCAGGAGCCAAACCATCGCCTCGCTATGCTCACTCGACAGCATTCGCTGCCGGCAGCAAGAAGCTCATCGTGTTCGGCGGTTGGGATATCAGCACTGGGGGCAGCATGAACGACCTCTGGGAGTGGGATCCCGGAAGTGGAGCCTGGACTCTGCGCCTGGACGGGACCGAGAGCGACATTCCATCGTCGCGCATGTACGCCTCGCTTGTGCCAGACGATTCCAATGCGCGTCTCGAGTTGATAGCCGGTTCGGTATACGATCCCTACGGAAGCGGAGGCGTAGGTCCCGCTGGGCAGGGCAGCAGGGAGGTTTGGGAGATCGATGCGGCATCGTATGCGTGCCAGGATCGCTCGGCCCCCAGCAATACGCCGCTGCCGCGGTCGAATCACGCCTTGGCGTACAACCCGTCCACCGGGAAGACCTACGTCTTCGGCGGAATAGACATGAACCAGCAACCTTTCGATGATCTGTGGGAGTGGGATGGCAAGACCTGGACAGAAGTCATCACCGACATCCGACCCTCTGCCCGCTCCGACGCCGGCCTGGCCTACGATCCGGTCAGGAAATCCCTGATCCTCTACGGCGGCCAAATCAGTCAGATGGGGGGCATGTACTATCAGACCGTCTTGGGCGACACCTGGGAGTGGAGCAGCACGACGCGACAGTGGCAGCAGCTCCTCCCGACGTCGAGTCCCGACCCGCTCTGCGCACATGGCATGGTCACCGACACGACCCGCAACAAGATCCTCCTCTTCGCTGGAATGACCTCCACCTCATACTATCCATATCCGCCAGTGCCGGGTCCCCTCCCTGACCGCCAGAATCCGATGCGCAACGATGTCTGGGAGTGGGACGGCAACAAGATGACCTGGACCAATCGAAGTCCCTTTGCTGGCGTAAGCGCGCCGAGTCCCCGTCAGAATCCCGTGCTCGCCTACGATGAGGCACGCCAGAAGCTTTTCGTCGAGGAGGTTTCGGGGGGCATCTACGCCGGCGGCTATTACGGCGCCTACTGGGAGTGGGATCCCATCTCCGGGGGCTGGGCCGTGTTCGATACCCAAGACATTGTCAGCAACGGCATGCCCTACTGTGCTGCCTACGACTCCACACGGCGGCGCGAAGTCGTGTTTGGCGACATCTACAGCTCAACAACGGGGATTCACGAAACCTGGGAGCTCGATTCCAAGGTCCCGGCCTGGTATGTGCGCGCAATCCAGGACTCACCCACCTCGGGCTACGGCGCTGCCATGGCATTCGACCGCGTACGCGGAGTGGTGGTCCTGTTTGGAGGCAATGCGAACGGCTACCCGACGGACGAAACCTGGGAATACAGCGTGACCGGCCTGGGCAATGGCGAGGGCTGTTCCACCAGCACCGCTTCGGCCTGCGCATCCGGCAACTGTGTCGACGGAGTGTGCTGCGAATCCAAGTCCTGCACGGGTCCATGCAAGTCGTGCAGTGTGAGCGGCTACGAAGGCACCTGCGTTCTCGCCCAGGCTGGCACGGAAGTTCCAGGCAGTTGTTCCAGCGGACAAGCCTGTGACGGCAGCGGCAATTGCAAGACCAGGAATGGCCAAGCGTGCAGCAGTGGCAGCGCGTGCGCTTCGGGCTTCTGCGTGGACGGCGTGTGTTGCAACAATGCATGCAACGGCACGTGTGTGTCCTGCAATCAGGCCGGGCTTGCCGGAAAGTGTAGCCCCTTTGCAGCCGGGAGCGACCCGGAGCAGGAATGCGCCAAGGGCACTGGGACCTGCAAGGCCGCCTGTGACGGCGTCGGATCGTGTGCGTTCCCTCCGTACGGAACCACCTGCGGCACTTGCCTGCTCTGTGACGGCGTGGGCACGTGCAACCAGAAGGATCCGTATTGCGGCATCTACGGGACGGGCGGCTCTTCGGGCTCCGGCGGCACCTACGGCTCGGGCGGCACCACCGGCTTCGGCGGAACCACCAGCCGCGGCGGCTCCGCCGGCCGCGGCGGCACGACCGCCTTTGGTGGCACGACTGCCTTTGGCGGCACCACTGCATTTGGCGGAACCACCGCCTTCGGCGGAACCACCGCCTTCGGCGGAACCACCGGCCGCGGCGGTACCACTGCCTTTGGCGGTACCACCGCCTTTGGCGGAACCACCGCTTTTGGCGGCACCACCGGCTTCGGCGGAACCACCGGCCGCGGCGGTACCACTGCCTTTGGCGGAACCACCGCCTTTGGCGGAACCACCGGCTACGGCAGCACGTCTAGCTCCGGCGGTACTGCCGGCCGCGGCGGCACCACCGGCTACGGCAGCACTCCTGGCTACGGCGGAACTACCGGCTACAGCACTCCTGGCTACGGCGGCACCACCGGCTACAGCACTCCTAGCTACGGCGGCACCACCGGCTACAGCACTCCTGGCTACGGCGGAACTACGGGTTACCGCAGCACTTCCAACTCCGCCGGTACCAACCCCAATGCCACCACGCAGCTGCACCGTGCGGGCTGCAGTTGCACATTGGGAAGCACGGCCCCGGCCGGCTCTGATCTGGCTACGCCGATCTTCCTTGCCGGGCTCGCCCTCTGCTTGCGCAGGATTCGCAGACCGCGGGGATGACCGGGCGAGCGTTCTCAGAACGTCCGCACACGCAAGCCGCCGCCAAAGCTGGCGACCCACACTTCGGCGGGATTGTTGGGGTTGAAGAAGACGCGCATCGGGTGCGCAAACACGTAGTCTGGGTCTGCGGCAAACGTGGGAGAAGCAGCGGTCAGATTGCTGGTGCTCCACAGTCCGTCGGTCTCGGTTGTCACGAACATGTGCGCCGGATTGCCCGGATCGATGGTGCAGGATTCGACGTTGTGGGCCTGCCAAAGGTGCGCCCAATGCTGGCCGCGATCGGTGGTTCGATAGAGGCCATTAGCACCGGTCGGACCCACGCCGCCAAACTGCTGGAACACGCCGACATACCAGGTCTGTTGCGAAGAATCGTTGGGGTCGATGACGATGTCTTTGGTCCAGTAGTGCATGTTGGCATCAGAGCGATCGATCCATGTCGTCCCGCCGTCGCTACTGACGAACACGCCCGACGAATCCGTGAAGGCGGTGGTGGTCCGCCGCCCAGAGTAGGTGGCGACCAGCGTGCCATCCTTGAGCACCACGATGTTGTAGGGATGTCCTTGGGTGCGCGGTGGGTTGGTCAGTTTGCTCCAGGTGGCCGCCGTTCCTTGGTCGAGTTGACTGGTGTGGAAGATCCCGCCTTGGGTGCTGTGGACCACGCTGGCATACATGCTCTTGCCGTCGTTCGGATCGATTGCCAGGAACACCACCGGGTGCCCAAAACTGTGCACCGTGGTCCAGTGGGCGGCCGCGTCCGTCGACTGCATGATGGCCCCGCTGCCCGCGTCGAGGTACGTGTCAGTGAGCCGATAGCTCATGTACATGTCGTGCACGGCCGAGGTGGCCGCGTACATCACGCCCGAGGTCGGATGCACCACCGCCTGGTAAGTGGTGTTCAGGGAAAGGCCATCGCTGGACTCGCGCATCCAATGGATGCCTGCGTCGGTGGAACGTATGCTCCTTATGTCGGTAATTGAACCGAATATCGTATTCGCATCGGCCCAGGTGAGCCACCAGCCGGAGGTCTGCTCGACCCCCGAGGTTCGGTAGGCTTTGCCCTTGGGCGTGGTCGCGCCCTCGACATTCTCGTCGAGCGGATTGACGTAGGCCTGGTGCCAGTGGGCGCCGCCGTCGGAGCTCACATGCACGAACCCCATGTCGGTCAAAACGACATGGTTTGCGTTGGTCTTGAGGACGGAGAAACCCTCGGCGCACTCGCCGAAACCCCAATTCTCATCTCCGCCGGCACCCGCCCAGCCGGTGGCAATATTGGCGTTGCTGGCCGTCTGGAAGACATTCGACCAGTGCGCCCCGCCGTCAGTCGTCTTGCACACACTCGGCGCCCCGGCCTGCGTGTCGGAACCGGCGACGTAGGCAACAGCAATGTCGTCTTTGGCCATGCCGACGAACGCCGGGGCCTGGCCGGCAGGAAGGCTCGCGGTGAGCGCCGTCCAGTTCGTGTCCCCGACATCCAATCGATAGACTCCGAGTGAGGCAGACCCGTACAGTTCGCAACCCGAGACGCCGGCATAGGCGTCCCCCGAGCCCGCGGTCACGGCGAAGAAACGGGTCGTTGTGGCCGTCTTGGCCCCAGCGAACGACACCATCACTTCTCCGCTCTTGATGCCGCCGTAGGGTTGCAGCGCGAAGCTGGCGCCGTTGTTGGTCGAGACCAGCAGCCCATCGTTGGTCCCCACGTAGATGTTGCCGCCATCCCAGAACGCTCCTCCCAGAATCAGACCCGCACCCGCGCTTGCGGCCTTGTACACCGAGGACAGCGTCGCGCCGCCATCGCCCGAGTAGTACAGCCCCGCGTAGTCACTCACCAGCAGACGCTGCGCGCTCGCCGGATCGACTTCTAGGTAGAACAGATCGGTGACACTCCCCGTGGAATGGAAGGTGGAACCCCCGTTCGTCGAAACGAACAACGTGGGGACTTCAGCAACCGATGGGATTCCATACAGTGTCGTGGGGCTGGAAGTGAAACGCATCTGGGCGTTCGCCCCGCCGCCCAGCGCGCGAAAGTCGATCGTCGTCCAGGAGGCACCGAAGTCACTGGAATGGAAAACCGCACCCATGTCTGTCGACATGTAGATCTGCCCGTCGAACGGGCTCAGTTCGGGAACGAACAGCGCGCCGCCGCCGCCGACACCGCGCGATTGCCACGGCTGCGGGATCGGGGGGCTCGCGCCGCCGGTGCTCGGGGCACCACCAGTGGAACGCACACCCCCGCTGCTCGTGCCAACCGCCGGGCTCGCGCCGCCAGTGCTCGGGACACCACCCGTGGAGCGCACACCGCCGGCGCTCGAAGTGCCACCGGTCGGAATCGCGCCGCCGGCTGAGCCACCGCCTGCCCCTCCCGGCGCCGGCGAGCCACCACTCCCTCCCTTGCTGGCGCCGTTCGAGCAACCGAGCAGGACGACACCCAGAAACCAACTCAAGACGGCCTTCTTCATTGCGCGTTCCTTTCTCATTCCCCTCTCGCAGCCAGGAGCAGTGACAAGAAGGCTGCGCCCAGCGTGAGGTCTGAAAAAAGGATACACCACCCAGGACCATCCGCGCGCCACCTCAATCCCGTTGATCGGGATTCCCCTACTCCGCCTCTGCCAGCACGAAACGGATCCTGCCAGGCACCCACACCGGCACGGGCTTGCCTTCCTTTTCGCCGATCGTGTACCGGCATGCCTTGATGGCGCGCACGGCCGCTTCGGTCAATCCATGCGGCAGCCCCTGGACAACTTTGACGTCGCGAACGCGACCATCTTCGCCAACCAGAACCTTTAGAATGACCATGCCCTCGACGCCGGCCTGCTTCGCCTCCTCGGTGTAGTAGTTGCCCCTGCAGTCGCCAATGGGCACGGGCATCCTAGTCACCTCGTAGGCCTGCGCGGGTGCGGCGGCCAGCGGCTTGACCGCGGTCCCGGTTGGTTTCGCGTGCCCCTGTTTCGTCTGCAAGGTGTTGCCGACTGGCATCGCGGGTCCTGTGCCGGCCGCCGACGTGGATTCCATGGAAATACCGAACACCGGGGTGGTGGTGGTGTCAGTGCCGGTGGCCGGCCTCTCCGTCGGTGGCGGGTTCTTGGGCAGATTCTCGCGCCGGGGAACATCCGCCGTGGCCCGACGTCGTGCAGGCGCCTGGTGGGCAGGCTGCGGTTCGGGCGTGGCCTCGGGCTCGGGCGGCTTCTCGGGTTCGGGTGGCGGTACCTTGAGCAGCACCTGCACCACCACCGGTCGCGCTGCCTCGGCGCGCTGGGGCAGGTGGACCACGCCCCTTATCAGCAGCAGGTGGCCGACCACCGCCGCCACCGCGCAGACCAGCAACCGACTCGGGTAGTTCATTCCTCCAGCACCGGAGCAATCAGCCCCGTGGGATCGATCTGAATGGCAAACGACGTCACGCCGAGGGACTTGACCAGGTCGAGCACCCACACCACGCGGCCATGCGACACGTTCTTGTCGCCAGCGACGATCACCTGGGTCTTGGCATCCTTGGCCACCGAAGCCTGGATCGCGGCGCGCAGAACCTCGGGCGAAGCTGGAGTTCCATTGAGGAACATCCGGCCCTCGTGGGTCAGGGTCACGGCCAGCGTGGTCGGGCTGACGGACGTGGCCTGCGCCGCCTTGGGCAGTTGCACCTCGATGACCTGCCGAGCGATCAGGTGAGCCGTGAGCATGAAGATGATGAGCAGCACCAACATGATGTCCACGAGAGGCGTCACGTTGATGTCGGTGATGAGACCCCGGCGGCGGCCGCTGGCCATCACTTCTCCTCGTGAGCAGCGCGCTCGGCCTTGACGTGCGCCAGAATGCGGTGGCCGAGCGTGCCCGCCGAGGCCAGCGCGGTTTCCACGTGGCGCATGAGAACGTTGTAGGTGGCGACCGCGGGAATTGCGACCAGCAGACCCACTGCCGTGGCAACCAGCGCCTCGGCGATACCAGCCATCACCGCCTGCGTCCCCAAGGCCGCGTTGCTGCGGGCCAGATCGTGGAAGGCGCGCACGATGCCGAGCACGGTGCCGAACAGCCCGATGAAGGGCGCATTGCTGCCCAGGGTGCCGAGATAGGCCAGCCCGCGCTCGTAACGAATGCGCTGGGATTCAAGCACGGCCGCCACCTGCTCCTCGACGGCCGCCGCGCCTTCGCTCAGGTGGTCGAGACACGCCCGCGCCACGGCCGCGTCCAGCGAACGCACGTTCCCCAGCGCCTTGAGTGCCGCGGCAGCGCCTGACGTGCGCAGGGCCTCCAGCGTCTCCGCTATCTGTCGCCGCGGTCGCCGCTCGCGCAGAAAGAACCACAAGCGCTCGAGAACCACGGCGGCGGCCGCGATGCTGAGGGCAATGAGCAGCCAGAGCACCCAGCGCGAACCCGCGCGCAGCATGAGGTCGAGGGCTTGAGCATCGATGGTCTGTTCGTTCATGGCATCTCCTTAGAAGCGACCGCGGATGCCCGCGGTCGGCAAGACGTAGCGGATGGTCGCGCCTGGCATGACTTCCTCGGGCAGCAGCGCGGCGTTGATGAGGTCCACGTAGAAATCCAGCAGCCAGCCCCTGTACACCGCGCGCTTGTCCACGCGGATGTCTATCCGGTCGTAGCCGTTGGTCCGCGCGGTGTTGTAGCCGTAGGTCGTGGTGGCCGGCTTGCCACTCTGGTATTGCAAGCGCACGCCCACATCCCAGTTGCGCGGCAGCAGCATCCCGGCCACCAGATTGACCAGGTGGGTGCGGTCGAAGTCGTAGGGAGCCCAGGCGCCGTCCTTGTATCGCTCCGAGCGCGACAGGGTGTAGGACAGCCAGCCGTACAGGCCGCTTTTTGCCTGACGCCGAATCAGCGTCTCCAAGCCGTAGGCGCGACCGGTGTGGGGCACGAGCAGCCGGTCGAGCACCTCCTGGGCCGTGGTCTGCGGAGGCAAAGTGCTGGTGGGGATGAGGGAGACGTTGCCGACAGTGTTGAGAGTCTGCGAGTTGATCGTCAGGTCGAAGATGGTGGGATCCATGTATGCGAAGTAGCCCTCGACGCTGGCACTGAAGTGTTGCGACAGGGGTATCTCGGCGCCCAGGCTGCTCTGGATCGACTGCAGCAGGCCGTACTTGAGCGGCATGGTGTCCAGCCCGGGCAATGGCAGGACAAAACGGGGCGGCTGGTGATACAGACCCACCGCAGCCTTGAGCCAGACCGCGCTGTCGTCGCTGTCGACCGGCACGCCGGCCAATTCGCGCGTGATCAACTTGTAGCGCAGGGTCAAGCGCGGATCGACTCCCGACTTGGTGGTGTCCTTGTCGTAGTAGATGTCGGTGCGCACGCCCGGTCGGATCAACCAGCGCGAGGTGGGTCGCCAGAGCGTCTCGATCAGCGCCGAGCCCACGTAGAGCGCACGCAAGTCCTTGGTGATCGAACTCAGCGTGAACGCATCGGGCGCGACCGATGAGGGCGCACTCTGGACGATGTCGTGGAGGCTGCCCTCCACGCCCCACACCAGAGTCAGCCGCTCGCCCGCTCGATAGTGCCAACGCAGCGACGGCTCGGCCACCCAGGTCGCGACGTTGCTGCCCGAGCTCTCGGTGTGATCATAGCCCAGCACCAGGCGATACAAGCCGTCAAACCCGCCGCTGCCATGGTAGCCGCGCAGATCCGCGCGGTGAAAGTTCAAGATCAGAGCCGGCGCCAGCGGCGGACTTGAACTGCCGGCCGGGGCGTTGGGCGCGGGCGTGTCGAGCTCGTCCCCGGCGCCGAAGAATGACGCCGTCCAGCCGTTGCGTGGATTGCCGCCGTCGAGGCGAAACTGGTAGTCCCAGTAGGAAAGCGAGACCTGGTTGGTCGCCAGACTCAAGATGAATCCGGGATAGCCGTAGCGTCCGGCGGCGGTCAATGTCGCACCCAGTTTCGGGATGGGCTGGCGGATCAGGCCGCCCGCTTGCAGCAGGTTCACGTCCAGGTCGATGAGGTGCTCGTCGGAACGCGCCCGATGGGTGCGGCCGTCGACGATGCCGCCGGTGTAGCCGCCATACAGCACCGGGGCTCCGCCGGGGTAGAACTGAATCTCGTCGATGAACTCGGGGTGCACCACGCTGGCCCCGACCAGCAGGTGGTAGAGCAGTGGCACGCGCGTACCGTCGAGCAAGAAGCCGGTGGAATTGGGGCTGGCACCGCGAACCACCGGAAACGGCAGCAACGCCACGATGGAAGCGGTACCAGGCAGCGCCTGGATGACGCGGAAGGGATCGCCGAAGGTGCCCGGTATCTCCTTGATCTCGGCGCCGCGTAGGGTGATGCGCGACACCTCCTCGCGGTGCTGCTGCCCGACGATGACAATCTCGTAGGGATCGTAGCTCTCGCGCTCGATATAGTAAGTGACCGCAAGCTCCTGTTGCGGGGCCAGGTGCTCCTGCTGCAGGAAGGGGTTGTAGCCCGCGGCGTGCACGGTGATGCGCGCGTCCCCCGACGGCACCGGCAGCCTGAATCGTCCCTTGGCATCAGTCTCGACGCTAAAGTGGCGCTCGCCGACCAAAGCGGCCACCGTGGCACCAGCGACGGGCAAACGGGTTCCCATCTCGACCAGCCGACCGCGCACCGCCGAAGTCAGGGGTGGACCTGCTTCGGCCACCGGCGCGGGTGGAGGCGGCGGTGGCTGGAAGGTATGCGTGAAGCTGATCTCCACCGGAACGGGCTGGCCGCCATAGCGCGCGGGCTGGAAAGTGAAACCCTGGGCCGCGCGCACGACGGCGTCGTCGAAGACGGGCAGAGAATGGCTGAGCAGCTCGACCTTCTGGACCGTACCGTCCGCGCCGACGGAGATTTTGATGCGTACCACGATGGGTTGATCGTGCGGCGGCGCATCTGCGGGATAGGGCACAGTGGTCGGGACCAGGGGCTGGGGCGGTTCCAGCGCCGCGGGTGCCTCGCCAGAGCTCGCGTCCGGAGTCTGAGCCGCGGGCGTCTCGGACTGACCCGCATCCGGGGTCTGTGCGCGGGCTGTGCCCAGCGACAGCCAGAAAGCCGGCGCCAGCAGAGCCGCAAGCCTCAACGCCACAGGATCACCCAGGCAAGCGAGCTAGCGAAGTGGGCCCACCACTGGCGGCGAACGATGGGAGTCGCGGTGTCGGGTTCGACGCGGCCGGTGTCATCCACGCAGGCGGTCCACTGGCCATCGGTTTCCAGCGCCAGCCCTGTCGACGAGCGCGGCCCCAGCACCATCATCCATTCCGCGCGCAGCAGGCCAGTGACTCCCACGCCGTCGCAGGCTGGCAACGGCGCCCGGGCATTGGGAAACGTGTACGACGCGTCCAGGGTGCTTGGCTGGGGATCGGGATTGGGCCGATTGGCAGCAGGCCCGACCAGGCCCCCAAAGCCGATGCCCACCCCGAGATTGAGATGCTCGGTCGCGTGCCAGGTGGGCTCGATGGTGCCGGCGTAGCGCAAACCGCGCATGCCGCCGGTTCCGGTCGCGTACAGATACTGAAACGAGCCCATGAGCGACCAGCGCTCGTCCAGCCGAATGCCGAGGCGAATGGTTGGTCCGATGAGCTGAGCGTTCGGGGGACCGTTGATGCCGAACAAGCGGCCGTAGACCAGTCCCAGGCCGAAGCGGAAACCGGGCTTCTTCCACACGGCGCGATCACTCTCGGTGGGCAGCGACAGGCGCGGTGGTCCGTCGTCGTCGGCCGCGGGCTGGGCCAGCACCGCAGGACCGCTGGCCGGTGCCGGCGCAGCCGGAACAGGTGGCGCGGCCCACAGCGAGCCCGCGACGAGCGCGTTCGCCGCCAGCACAGGCGCGAACAATATCTGCCGCAGCTTCATGGACAAGGCCACCAATCGGGCGGCGTGGCGGCAACATCCCAACTCGGTGCCGCACAACTCGGGTCGTTGTCGCAGCCGCGCAGGGTGTAGTGGTTGACACTCTGGCAAGCGTCGGTCGACCCATTGGCGATCACGAGTTGGCTGCCGAGCGGGACTCCGGCATCGTCGCCGGGCAGGTGGGGAAAGCCGACGCAGGCCCAGTCGACGTGGACAAAGTTGGGCTGGTTGGCAGGCGGTTCGCGATAAAAAGTCGTGCCGCCGGTGTCAGTGACGGTGCAGGCAAGTTCCTTGAGGACATCCGGCGGCTGCAGGGGGTCCGGCGGCGGCTGCAGCGGGATGGTAACCACCGCCTCATCGAGCTTGGCCTCGACGCAAGACGTGGGATCTTCCTCGGGCAATTCCTGCCGTAGCGCTGCGGCCAGCGCAGCAGACTGCGAGAATCCTCCCGCTGACAGAATGGAGAAACCAGGCAGAGGCGCGCCGCAGCGGTAGCGTGGGTAGAAGGCGACGCCGGTGATGCTGGTATCGAAGGCCCCTTCCCGGTAGGCGACGCGCTGGTCGGGCTGGGTCATAGTGATGAAACTGGCGCCGTAGGGAAGGTCACGCGTGGCGGGCGTGCCTGGATTGTAGTCCTCCTCGTGACGCCGCCGCAGTGGATGGTAGAAGTCGAGCGTGCCGTTGCCATTGCGGTCGTCGTAGACGATCAGGCTGGCATAGGCGATCCGCGCAGTCACGTCCCCCACCATCACGTCGGCGGCGGGCAGGTTGATGAGGTCGATGGTCCCGGCCTCGCTGGTCCCGAGCGCGACGTCAGCACCCACACGGTCGGGGACGAAGCGAAAGTTGTCGGGACAACCAGCCCGAAGGACTGCATCCGCGGACGGTGGCTTCCAGTCTGCCTCGATGTGGATTGGGGCCACTGATTCTGGCGGCAACACGCAAAACGGCTCGGGCAACCACTGCGTGCCCCACATCAGAGCGACCCGCAATTGCGGCGCCTGCTCCCCCGCGTCCGCCTCTGGCCCCGACGAGACATCCTGCTCGCCCGCGTCCGCTCCTGGCACCGACGTTTCCACCGTGACCTGGAAGTGAATCTGCGCCAGCGGTGTGACCGGAGTGTCGAGGCCGACCCGCTTGCCACAACCAGGGAACGCAAGACCGACGACCGCGACCATCGCCAGCATTCGGTTCAGTGCTGCCACGTAACCCCCAATCCGCTGCTCCAGCCTGTTCGCGTCCCGCCGTCGAGCCAGTGCAGCGTAGGCCCGCCGCTGACGCTCATGCCCCAGGAATCCCAGATGCGGAGCACCACGATCGCTTCGATGTCAGCGGCAGGCAGCATGGACCAGCTCGTGGTCTCGCGTTGACTGCCGCTCAGCCCGGCCCGCGCCGCTTGGGCGCGCGTCAGGTTCTCGTAGACCAGGGTTCCCCCAACGCCCAGGCGCAGCCCGAACAAGCCCCGCCCCACCGCGCGCTGGAGCTGCCCGCACAGGCGCAGGCGGATGTCATCGTTTCTGACGGTGTCGGTCAACGAGTACTCGGTCGCCGTCGACCACGAGACGCGCGCGCCCCAGGCCAGCAGACCTCCGCGGGTCGCGACGCGCGTGAAGGCCGCCCCGACACCTGCGGACATTCCGGTTTGCAAGGCAGCCGGCAAGGCCAACACAAGCTGGCCGTCGAGGGTGTTCTTCGACGATGAAGAGGCCTCCGCTATCGGTTGCGCGCGGGCACTGGTGGCGAAGGCAAGTACCAGCAACCACGTCGCGACGGCGCAACCTGATCGAACCCGCCGAACCGCTGCGGCGCCAACGCCAGAGCCCGTGCTCCCTTGCATCAGACATCGACCATCCCCGACGCACGCTAGCGACGCCGGATGCACGCGACCTTTTGGCTTCGACTGGTTCACGGCGTCT
>Ga0182021_10005806_pt1 | contig 14671 bp, 7 predicted proteins | sample 612E3MmetaG_FD_120493 | JGI IMG/M metagenome (GOLD analysis project Ga0182021, IMG submission 120493) | Permafrost microbial communities from Stordalen Mire, Sweden - 612E3M metaG (Illumina Assembly) | ecosystem: Environmental > Terrestrial > Soil > Wetlands > Permafrost | place: Sweden... | reverse complement strand
TGGGGTGGTAGCTGCGATAATCAGGTAATTATGCCTTTTGGAACACCACAGCAGGTGAGGGACGAAACAAAGAGAAGGATTGAAGACCTTGCTCCGGGTGGAGGATTTATATTTGCTCCCATACATGTAATACAAAATGGGGTACCTCCTGAAAACATTATGGCATGGTGGGAAACACTTCAGGAATATGGTCAATATTAATCTGTTTTAAGTATTTTCACAGTAATAATTCTTATCTAAATAAAATATTGCTTTACCATGAGAAAATCAACAACCATAATAACTGCCTTTCTAATACTTAATTTTTCATCGACTTTTGGTCAGGACAAGGCTGCAATTACTGAAGGATCAGATGGATTACACGGATATATCAGTTTTGATTCGAGTAAGCCACCAGCAGGCTATGGCGCAGGGATAAGTTTTTATTCAGCTGTATGGCCTCTGGTAGATAAACCTCTGGCAAACTTTCAGATCGGGCTGCCTGGCACATGGATAATTCCCGAGAATTCAGGTTCTCATTTCCCTCTATGCCCCAAAGGGACTCTTGCAAGAGATAACTGGCCAGAAAGGGGTCCGACATGGGGAAGCGTTTTCCAGACAGTTGAAGGAGGGCTTGGCTATTGGGAAGGTAACAGGTTTCGATATGGTCCTCCAAAATTCAGCATGAATGGCACACCTAGTTGCTATGATCTTGAGATAGCATCTCCCGGATGGTCATTTTTTTACAATAGTGCTTCTCTTCCTGATAGTGGAATGGGGGTAGCACAGCTTAGCAACAGGATACTTGTTCCGCCAGACGGACTGACATTTGAAGGAAACCCAAACGGGCAGTTTCTGGGATATGCCTGGATGGCCCTGCCTTTTATGGATGCAAAAGAAGGTCCTCCTCCAACCGGTGATCAGGCCTGGACATTGTTTATAAATTCATTAAATTTTAAGGGCCCCATTGCATATTATATACCAGAGACCTGGAGCAAAATTTCAAAAGATTATCACGAAGATTATGGACATGGGCTTGATGCCCGACCCGGGGTAATGGGTGGCGGAGCGATGGAAATTAATACTGTCCCCCGAATGGATGTGAAAACAAATGGAGATACCGTGTTTTATAAAATTCCAAAGATACAATTCCCGGTTGATAATCAGGGCCGTACAATATTGGTCCAGGATGTAAAGTATTACTCAAAAGATGCTCTGTATAATAGTTTTAAAGAATGGCGCAATGGAAAATCCAATTGTTCTGGTACTTTCAATAAAACGGGTTCATGGGAACCTGTACTGAGCACAAAAATGCCGCCATTTGACCAGGGTCGGGTTAGCCTGGAAAATATGGATAATATCTTCACCACAATGATCTTTTCTGAAAATGTGTTCGGGATCCAGTGGAAAAACAGTCCCCTGACACCTGATGGTAAGTTTCCTCAATATTACCGGCAGGTTGGTAATGGCAGCCGCGAGCCGGTTTCTGCATCAAAAGTTCCCGCTGATCTTGTAACCCGCGAATTTAAGCTGGCATCAGGAGGAACTCCATATACTTCCCGGACGAGCGGATCATGGGTCACACCTGGTCCTAAATCCGGTCCAATTGAAGTAACACTGACAGATGGTTCAATCGTTACTTATTGCTGGTACCGTTTTATCGACCAGCCTTCTTTGCAGCAGTTTAACTGGACCAGGGAGGAAAGAGAGAAACTTCAGTCATTTGTTGAAATGATTCATTCTAAATGGCTTATCAACAAAGATTATATGGATCCACTCAGAAAAGGTGATTTAGTATCACTCGATCCGGCCCTGATAGTAAAACCACCAAAAGGCTATGAGGTTGGCTACGTGCCAATTGTTATTGGTCAGAGATAAAAATTTATTAAGTTATTTTGAATAAATAAATCTTATTTATTCCCAATCAATGCAATTGCGTCTGTTGCTGCTTTGCCAACAACATTCCTGTATGATTTTTTGTTCTGGGCTTCATTGAGAAAAGCAAGTTGTTGTTTACCACCGCATTTGCCAATTGCCTTTAATGCTTCAGCCTGAACTGCATAGCTATTCTCCGACCTGAAAGTATTCTCAAAAAGTCTGATCAGTTTTGAGTCTTTCAGATCACCCAGCAGACGAATCGCTGATTGTCTTACTTTCGAGCTTTTATCGTTCAGACAGGCTTTGAATAAAACAACAGATTTTTCACCACAGAATTTCCCAACGTTTTCCAGTGCAGCTTGTCTGACAGCATAGAAATTATCTCCCAAAGCAATGCTCTTCCACATCATTTGAACGGATTTCTCACTTCCGAAGGCTTTAAGTTCATTGACAGCTGTCAGTCGTCCGATCATATCATCATGCTCAGCCTGGAAAAGCAATTCCTGAAGTGACTTCTTAAATGAAACTTCCTTCAGAAGGTAATTCCCTTCATCAAACCTTACCAGAAGCGGTTCAGAAGCAAACTCAAATTCAAAATTTTCAATCTTGTTTTTCAGCCATACTTCCTTTATAACTTTTGTATCGGCAAAAACAAAACCAAGGTTTACAGGAATAGTATAAATTGGCGCTCCGGGAATAGAATCTTGTTTTTGAATAATAGTTATTTGCATCTTTTTTGCAGTCTTATTCCACGATTTTATAACATCAAAAACGGGATGCCCGGGACTGTAAATAAACTGATCAAAGAACCAGTCCATATTTTTACCGCTGACCTCTTTTACAGTTTTCATGAAGTCGTGGGTATCGACAGGCTTAAATTCATTCTGATGAAGGAATGTGCTTAGTGTTCTGAAGAATGTTTCGTCGCCGAGTATGTGTCTGAGAAGATGTAAAACACATGCTCCTTTGGGGTATGCATGACTGTCAAAATTATCACCCGGGGTATTGTATCTTTCAAACACTATTGGTCTGGTATATTTCATGTGAGCTTCATTTAAATATTGGTTTTTCTTGCCAAGAAGGTCAAAAGCTCCGGCATCTTCTCCTTTATAAGATCTGGTGTATAAATAATCGGAATACGTGGCAAAGCTCTCATTAAGCCAGTTGTGTTCCCAGCTTCTTAATGTAATCAGGTCTCCCCACCACTGATGAGCAATTTCGTGTGCGATAACATCATCCTTTAAATAATCTTTTTCAGCTATTGTATCCATTACAATTCCTTCTCCAAGCAGCGTGGCAGAAGTTGCTTCAGCCCCTCCACCCATATAGGAAGTTATTACCTGGTCATATTTGGCCCAGGGGTATTTGCAATTGTAGAGGTTACTGTAGAAGCTGATTATTCCGGGTGTTTTCCTGAAAGTGGATTTTGCATCAGTTTCAAGTGTTTTGTAAACCCAGTAATTTACGGGTAATGATCCCAGGGAATCCCTGATTATTGCATAATCAGCAATGCTGAGGTTAATCAAATAGGTTGAATGGGGGAGCTCCTGACTCCAATGGTATGTAACTGTTTCCTGCTTATCATTATACCTTACACTCATCAGTCTGCCATTTGATAAAACCTTGTATTTTTTATTTACTGTAACTATCATTTCATCTGTCACCTTGTCATTGGGGTAGTCATAACATGGGATCCATTGCCTTGCTTTGTCGGGCCAGCAATCTGATGACACCATCTTTGGATTTGTAGGTGTTTCATCAATGAAAAGTAATCCCTTGACAGGCTTTTTAAGACTGTAATTTACATCCATTTTCAATGTATCAGAGTGATTATATGATCTGGGAAGGTTTATCAAAACCTGTTTTTCGCTCTGCTTAAAAGTGAGTTCTTCCCCTTCCTCAGTTTTTACACTGCTTACTTCAAGGTACTCGGCATCAAGAGAAAAACTGTTAAAATTATCATTTAGCGGACAAAGAGTGATTATGTTTTCTCCTGTAAGCATTTTCTTCTCCATATCAATACTCAGAATTATCTTATAATGTATTGCGTCAAAGTCGCGTGACCTTTCCTGTTGTACAGGCCTTTTATATACATCAATTTTTTGAGCCATAGTCACCTGAAGAAACAGGACCAGAATTACAGTTGAGGATAGAGTTTTCATAATATTTTTAAAAGAATTTGAAGAGATATCCCGGGGAGTTTTTTATTTGGCCGGTGCGATCTCTATCACCCTGACCATATTTGGTTTCATAATTTCAGTGCGTTTGATTTGTTTACCTTCTGTTGTTAGTGGGATAATCTTCTCAGGGGTGATTTCAGACAGTTCGTAATGGCTGGCAACAAGACCATATTTTGCAGGATCAATTGTGAATGAAAATGGGATTTCCTTTTCCGTATAATTGGCTATGAATATTGCGAGATGACCATCCTCCGCTTGCCATAAACGTGCCTCAGCTGACGGTACTCTTCCTATATGAATCCCTCCTTCTGTAAATTCCTCCTCAATTTCAGGAATCTTGACTGCAGGTGTCAAAGGGCCCCATAGTCTTCCGAAAGTATGAAATTTCTGGGTTACCATTCTTAGCCGTGCACATTGCCTTAGGAAATCAACCTTTTCTGAAAACTGAGGCCTGCGGAAAAGATCGAAATCCATCCATCCGATCTGTTTGCCATCAATAAAGCCCTGTCCTACAGAGAAATTGAAAAGCTGATTGCTTTTTCTGAAATCGCAAACCGTCCCATAAAACAAAGTATATCCTGAATAAACAACCTCCTGCAGGGGAATTTCATTTTCAGATGGCCTTCCGGTATATAAATTTGCGGTTATCAGATCGAAAAAGATTTCATTGGCAGCTTCTGATGTAACTACTACTGATCTTCCCGTCTGATTGACCGTAAGCAGGATATTCTGATAGAAATCACGCCAGCCATCTGCCCAATAATGACCTCCGCCAAGAGGATGTAAATGGTCTTTATTAAAACAGAGTTCATGAGAATTGCATGATACTTCGTCTATATATATTCCGTTTGCACCATAAAAACCAGTAATACTGTCAGCAAGCTTTGACATAGTATAGTGCCACGGAACCTGGCTCGGGCACATCGGAGTAAGCCTTCCTGCACCATCCCAGTAAAATTTCTGCCTTAATCCGCCTTCCTCATCTTTTATCGCGTAGCGGTCAAATTTTTCCCAGTCCGCTATTTTACTGTCAGCACTCAAACCGTTAACATATGGAACAATAATAGCTCCTGAATCAACCAGTTCTTTTACACGTTCTTTAAATCCTTGTATTGGAGGGAGAAAATGCGGATATTTATTATCAAAGAAGCTCCTGTGCCATCCGTACCACTGAAATGCAATTGGAACTCCCATCCTTTTCATCGCTTTCAGGAATGGCAGGTTCATCTCATGAGGATTACGTTCATCGTAAGTCCACGTATGAGGATCCGACGTGTTTTTATCAATACTGTCCGGGAGATCCCAGACCCATGTGTCGCGAATCCAGAAACCGATATTTATTGCAGATTTTGGGAAATCAACTCTTTGGGAAATCAGCCCTTTTTTAGTCCATACCTGCTGCAATGCCCATAGCCTGTATCGCTGCGCTGCATCAATCCACCCTCCCTGGAAGGGGCCAAATGCAGCTGCATAATTATCAGGCAGGTCAGATCCTGTGATTCCCATGTTTTCCGGATACCGGATAAGTGACAGGGTTTTCTTTTTGGAATCAACAGAAAAATCCTTGGCTCGCGACTCCCCATCCATACTGGAGAAATATACTCCATTACTTCCAGCATTGAACGACATGAATTGCATTGGGAGGAAACCTGACGGAGAACGTGTTATAAATGAACCTGTCCAATTTTTTAAGAGGTCTCCTCCAGATCCGGTAGCCGGAAGAGCAATGTCATAACTACCCTGAGAAGGGAACCCATTTACTGAGGGACAGGCAACTTCCCATAATCCCCAGTAATCAGAAAGATTCTGCACTTGTATCCTCCATTTTGCTATACCATCATTTTTTGGCAGTTCAATAGTTACGCGGACGGTTACAATGGCGTCTTCTTCCCAGAATCTCATCTTGTTCCATTCAAGTATTACTACCTGGTCTCCATTGTTTTTTTTGAAGAGTTGTATGTAGTTACAGGCTTTATAATTATTGTCAATTCTTGGGTGCATCGTCCCTTTTCCAAAAGCCACTTCCCACAACAAGTGATGTCCTTCAATTTTTTGAATATGATCGAATCCGCTTTTTCGATCTATCATTCCTGATAGACCAAGTCCTTTGGGTTCAAAAATGTATTGAACATATTCATTTTCCAGAATAAAGCCTTTATTTGGATCAAGAACTGTTTGACCGGAAATGTTAATAGTTGTTGCAGTAAGTAAAATTGCCAGTGTTAAAACAACTTTTTTCATTTTTTAATTTTCTTAATTACTAATTGGTTATTGCAGCCGTGTTTGGTTATTTATATCGGAGAAAAGCAGGATTAAAGTACAACCTGCAATTAAAAATATATTTTACTTCGGATACATAGGTATATCTATTATTGTTAAGTATTTATATTGGTGATAATAAATATGTTATCTTAATCTAATTGACCTCTGATCTTATAACTGCTTTAATGAAAAAGTTAATTTGCTTATTAGTATTTAAATTCATAAAATAAATTAAATACATGTTAGAATTAATGTGTTAAAATAATAATTATATTTGATTCTGTTAAGCTAGAGCTAAATTAATTATTAGTTAAATAAGGTCAGTAATATAGCTGATTATAATAACAATAATTAAATGGAATAGCTCTTTGTTAATAATTCAGATATAAAGAAAAGCTGCTTATTTTAATAATATCATGTTGAAATAAATATTGATTTACATTACCTTAATAAGATTTGAAACATTAATACAATAGCTGATGAAGAAAAATGCATTTTTAATTGTGATTTTGGGAATATTGATTTCATGCCTCGCACCCACTCTTTTTGCACAGCCAAAAAAAGGAAATAAATCTTCCTCCTCCCAAGAAATTACTTATACTAAAAAGAAGAATTCAATACCGTCACTGGACCAATTACCCTCGAATGGCCTTATGGGATATATTTCTTCGGGAGCTCCGCAGCCTGCAGCTGGTTACGGCGCTGGAATCGGATTTTATGTATCTGTTTATCCCATACTTCCTGAACCTATCGATAATTTTCAGATCGGTCTTGCTTCCACATGGATAGTTCCAAAAAATGCAGATAATAGAGATCAGCCTCTTTGTCCCACGGGTTCATATGCCAGAGATAACTGGCCAGAACGTGCCCCAACCTATGGATCTGTTTTTCAGACAATAGAAGGAGGCCTGGGTATCTGGGAAAGTACCCAGTTCCGTGCTGGGTATAAACCTCCTAAGTTTCAGATTGTTGGTGTACCTGATTGTTATACAGGAAATTATCTAATTTCACCTGGTTGGTCAAATACAACTTCTGCTGCATCGGATGACAATATGGGTATAGCTCAGCTTAGCAACCATTTTCTAATACCGCCAGACGGGTTGACATTTCAGGATAACCCTAAGGGTGAATTGTTTGGATATTCCTGGATGGCCTTACCACTTATGGACGCTAAACAGGCTATTCCTCCAACAGGCAATCAGCATTGGACGCTGTTTTTGGCACTTGCCAATTTTAAGGGACCCATAGCATTTGTTATCCCCGAATCATGGAGCAAGATTTCGAAAAATTATGCTTTTGATTATGGCCGTGGTCTCGATACACAGGAAGGATTCTCTGGAGGCGGAGCCCAGGAATTTAATACGGTACCCTATTTCGAAGTCAAAGATGAAAAGGGAATCGTTTATTCCAAAGTTCCCAATTTTATATATCCTGTTGATGAAAAGGGGAAAACAGTTCTTATGCAAGATGTCCGCTACTATTCAAATAAAGCTCTTGCAGACGGGGTATTGAACTGGCGTAGAAATGGAGTTGAGTGTTCAGGACAATTTGGTGTTGCTCAGGAAGATTGCTTCATGGCACCAATTAAAGTCTCTCCAATAAGTTTCCGTCAGACACCTGATAAGAAACCTTTGAAAGAAATAGGTAAGGTAGTTCAGACTGCCGTTTTTGATTCATATACATTTGGATTGCAATGGTATAACAGCCCGATAAGCCCTAACGGAGAATTTCCGCAATATTATATGGAAACTGATTCAGGACGTGTTGCTGTACCTTCGTCAGAAGTGCCTGCTCAATTAAAGGATAAAGAATTCAAACCCGCTGTAAATAGATTAAACTATTCTTCACCTTCAACTGGTTCCTGGAGTAATCCGGGACCGGTAAAAGGGCCATTTTATGTTGATTTGTCTGATGGTTCAAGATTAACTTATTATTGGTATCGCTTTATTGATCAGCCCTCTTTACAACAATACAAGAATGTCTGGAGTGATTCTATGAAAGCTGAACTTCAGGCTATTGTTGAAAAGATCCAGAAAACCTGGACTGCAAACAAAGAATATATGCCGGCACCAAGAGATGGGAAACGCCTGGTGTCAATAGATCCGGGTCTTCTTGTAGTCCCTCCAGATGGTCTGGAAATTGGTTATGTTCCGATCGTAACTTCTCAACAGAGCATTAAATAATGTGATATATGCTCCTGGATTTAAATCAATTTAATTAGCATCTTGCTGAAGATATTAATAAAAATGTGCAGAGAGGTACAAACCTTGCCAGAATTATGGATGGAGCGTGCAGTCGGTAGAGAATTATCCCTGGAACCATTACTTAGAACTGCAAAAGAGGCAATCTTTAATCTGGATCTCAAATACAAAAAATAAAGCATGCTGGCTTTCGTAACCTCTTTCAGGAAAAAGATACATAAAGAACTTCTTAAATTGTAGCCAATTTAATATTAATAATTTAGTTACATTATGAAATTAAAGAAATTCAATATATTTAAGGCTGATAAACCTCTTGAAAGACATGATCCGGTACCAGTAAAATATCTCTGAGAATAAGGCCTTTTTAAGTAAAACAAGTTTGAAATGTTTAATAACCAGCTATGAAAGTTCTTTTGTATGCATTACTGATTTTTTCCCTCTTAATGGAAAATTGTTACAGCCAGACCTCAAAACCGAGCTTATTCTCAATTGATGGAAATCGTTTGGAGTGGGAGAATGAGGGAGAGGTATTCCGGATTGAGGCTTATGGTCAGAATGTTTTGCGTTTCAGATCTTCCAGAAGTTTGCATATCTCTGACGAAATCTGGAATATATTGCCGCAGGTCAGCGTAACTCCCGTCATTAAGATCCTTGAAGGAAAAGCAATCATATCTAATGGTAACATAAGAGCTGAAATAAGAGAAAATGACGGATTGATTACATATTTCAATGATAAGAATGAGATTTTGCTGAAAGAGGCATATAATCATCATGTTACCAGATTTGCACGACAGTACAAAAGCAGGGGAAGCGATCATTTTGAACTAATGCTGACATTTGAGGCCGATAAAACTGAACATCTATATGGTATGGGCCAATATCCAAATGATTGTCTCGACCTGAAAGGTACCGTCCTGGAATTAGCGCAAAGGAATACTCAGATATGCATTCCTTTTCTTCTTTCCAGCAAAGGTTATGGCTTTGTCTGGAACAACCCGTCTATTGGACGGGCTGATTTATCAATGACACATACTAGTTTTTCAGCTAAATATGCCAGACAGATAGATTATTTTATTTTCGCAGAAGGCTCACCGGCTGACCTTGTACGTAGATATTCAGATCTTACAGGCAAATCCCCCATGATGCCTTCGTTTGCCACAGGATTATGGCAATCAAAGCTGAGATACTCTTCTCAGAAAGAACTTCTATCTGTCGCACGTGAGTACAAAAAGCGTAATTTGCCAATATCTGTTATAGTTGCTGATTTTTTCCATTGGCCATATTCGGGTGACTGGCGATTTGATCCAAAGTTCTGGCCAGACCCGGCCTCAATGGTAAAAGAATTGGATTCAATGGGGATAAAGCTTCTGGTATCTGTCTGGCCAACAGTGGCAACTGAAAGTGAGAATTTTCAGACTCTTGTGAAGAAGAATTACTTAATACGACCCGAAACCGGAGTTAATGCCTTTCTCACGTTTAGTGGCTTTCTCACTTTCGTTGATGTGACAAATCCTGAAGCACGTTTGTTTATGTGGGAGAAGATAAAGAAAAACTACTTTGATATAGGTGTTCGTATGTTTTGGCTGGATGAAGCAGAACCCGAGATCGATCCACTTGATTATGAAAATGTTCGCTATTTTAAAGGAAATGGATTAGAGATGTCTTCCATCTATCCTTACAATTTTGCCCAGGCATTATATGAAGGACAGATCAAGGCGGGTCAAATAGAGATTATTAATCTGATACGATGCGCGTGGATAGGAAGCCAACGTTTTGGAACTGCAGTTTGGTCGGGCGATATTTATGGCGATTTTGCAACTCTCCGGAAACAACTAAAAGCAGGTTTGAATATTTCATTATGTGGAATACCATGGTGGAACACAGACATTGGTGGATTTTTTATGTCAAAAGACAACCCTGAACAGTTTCAGGAATTACTTATCCGATGGTTCCAGTTTGGAGCATTTTGTCCTATAATGAGAATGCATGGAAATCGTCCTCCGTTTGTTACTGTTGAAGGTAGTTCTGTCGGTTCGGGTTCTCCTAACGAAGTATGGAGTTATGGAGAGGAAACCTTAAAAATAATGACAAGATATCTTCAGATAAGGGAAAAGCTTAAGCCTTATATTATGAACAATATGAAGGTAGCATCAGATCAAGGCATACCTGTAATGAGGCCATTATTCTTCGATTTCCCCCTGGATCAGATGTGTTATACACTTGAAGATCAATATATGTTCGGACCAGATCTGTTAATTGCCCCGGTACTTGAATATAATGAAAAAGTTCGAAAGATTTACTTCCCGACAAATGCTACATGGACGGACGCTCTGACTGGTAAGACCTATCAGGGAGGGCAGACAATAGAATATAATGTTACAATTGACAACATTCCGGTTTTTTGTAAAAACGGATTTAATTTCAAGCTAAAATAAAAATATTTAATTTTATTTAATTGATAAATACCAACCAGGTGGAGATAGAGATTAAGTAACCTGCCAAACCAGGCAAAATAAACTGATTTTGCAGGAGGCATGGTTTATCAAAGTTCACTTTACTAAGGTTGTAACTAGGATAAACACTGAAGCTCATTTTTCTCAACCTTAAAATCGCAGCGCTATACCATTGATATGTATAATTCGTCTTTTCCCAGGAACCTTATTGATTAATTCCGGATGTTTCAGGCCGGATCTGATTGTGATGTACATAGTTCATTTTGTGTTTCGCATATATTAAGTCTAAATGACTGAAAGGTGAAAACATTATATTGAGATTCTATTTCAATATCGCAATTATTTTATTGGTGATTGATAAATCATTTTGTGACTTAATAATTGGGATTGTAAAAGTTAGAAAACAATTATTCTTAAAAAGTAATACATAACAGTTGTTGCAATAAAAATTACTATGTATAAAATACGTTTTAATAATTTAGAAGTGTTCTAAATATCTCTTCCAAATTCAAATAGAGCTTGATATTTAAGCTAATAATTAATTCGAATTACTTAATTGAATATTAATAAAAATTAAAATTATTGGTATCAATATATGTTTGTGATGATATTTATATTTATAATTGTAATATAATATTATAAAGTCTATAATATGCCACAGGATTTCTCCAGGATTGATTCAAAAGGGATGAATAGGTTAAATATGAGTAAAGTGCTCAAACTTATCCGTGAGAAGAAGATTATTTCGATAGGGGAAATCACTAAGATGACTGACCTTACAGCACCATCTGTTTTTAGATTGGTAAAGCATCTGATAGATGATGAAGGCTTAGTAAGATATTCAGGCCTTGGACAGTCCAACGGTGGAAGACCACCTGTAATTTTTGAATTTAATGGTTCCGAAAAGTATATAATCGGGATAGATGTTGGTGCGACCTATATCAGGGCTGTTCTGGCTAACCTGAATGCAGAGATCATGTATGAAGTTCAATTACTTACAGAGAAGGAAAATGGGTATGATAGTGTTATATTGAAATTAACTGATCTTATTAAACGGCTGATAAACAGACCAGGAATCAATTCAAGTCATATTATAGGGATAGGAATCGGAGTTGCTGGTTTGATTGACAAAAATAAACGGAGGATCAACTTCTCACCTGATTTTCAATGGGAAAATGTTAATTTCTTTGACGACCTGTCAAGAAACCTGACTATTCCGATATACCTTGATAATTCAACCCGTTTGATGGCTCTCGGTGAAATTGGATACGGTGTTGGCAAAAAATGCGACAATTTCATAGTAATCAATGTTGGTTACGGTATTGCTGCAGGAATCGTCGTAAATGGCGAGACTACATCAGGATCCTATGGTCATTCTGGAGAATTCGGTCATATGACTATAAATCCTGATTCTGATATAATATGTGACTGCGGACAAAAAGGTTGTTTAGAAGCACTCGCTTCCGGTAGACGTATTGCAGAACTGGCACGAGAGAAGGCAGCCGAAAGCAGTATTCTTATTGAGCTTTGTAACAACGATTTCAGGAAAATTGATGCTAAGATGGTTGCTGATGCAGCCAGGCAGGGCGATAAGGTATCCTTGGATATATTAAATACTGCCATTAACTATTTGTGTATCGGGATTAGAAACCTTGTACTTCTTCTTGATCCTGGTAAAATTCTGATTGGTGGAGGTGTTTCATTTAACGGAGATATTTTTTTTGATACGCTATTAAAGAGGATGGAAGGTAAACTTATCAGAACAAAAGCAGATATCAGCATACAACCTGTTACTTTTCACGAGAATGCTACTATAATGGGTACTCTGACTCTGGTACTTGACAAGGTTTTAAACTTAGAATTGAGTAATTGATTATATCAACTGTAACGCGTTTAGATATTAAAATTATATAAGAAGTATGAATTCACTAGTAAAGTATATTAATATCCGAAGAATTGTAGTAAAAATTAATCTGTAAATATTGGGACAGACAATTAGCCACTAATGATTTTAATAAAAAAAAGTAAATATGTGTTATAATATTATCTAATTAACTACGCCTATCTGAACATATTTAATCCTGGGAAGCCTGATAAGCTTCACCTTTTTAATATATAAGATAAATATTCTGATAAAACCCTAAAAACTATGAAACAAAAACGTAACTCATTTTTCCTGGTATTCATTCATCTTCTTTCCAAGAAGTCTATGAAGACCTTTGCTATGGTACTATTGATGTCCGTTGTTGTTGCAATCCCGGCTTCTTATGCCGGTAATTCTTCTACCGGCACACAGCAGAACATCACGGTCTCAGGAACTGTAATTGATTCAGAAGGAAATCCTATGCCTGGAGTATCAGTTACTGTAAAAGGCACGGCTATCGGTATCAATACTGATCTGGCCGGAAAGTATTCTATTAAGGTTCCATCAAATGAATCGACACTTACATTCGCATTTGTTGGAATGAAAACATTCGAAACAGTAGTTGGTAATCAGTCCGTTATAAATATAACCCTGATCAGCGACACAAAAGCACTTGGAGAAGTTGTTATTACTGCTCTGGGCATTACCCGTGAGAAAAAGACACTGGGTTACGCAGTTCAGGAACTTAACAACAATTCTTTAAGTGAAGCTAAAGACAATAATATAATTAATACAATGTCTGGTAAAGTTGCCGGTATTCAGGTTACAAGCGGTGGTAGTACTGTCGGTGCTTCAGCAAGGATTATAATCAGAGGTAATTCATCTTTCAGCGGCAACTCCCCTCTTTTTGTCGTAGATGGAACTCCGATCGATAATACTGCTACAAATCTTGACGGTAGCGGTGGTGTTGACTGGGGGAATACAGCATCCGACATTGATCCTAATAATATTGAAAGCATGACAGTTCTTAAGGGTGCAAACGCAGCTGCTTTGTATGGAAGCCGTGCCACACACGGGGTTATACTTATTACTACAAAGAAAGGATCTAAAGAAGGTCGTAAACTTGGTGTGGATGTTAACTCCTCGATTGTATTTAACAAGCCATCGTATTTCCCGAAATTTCAAAATGAGTATGGTGGTGGATGGGATGGTGAAGAATATATTTATCATAAATATCTGGCAAATAACCCTGGTTCAACTCTCACCTATAATCAGTATGCGAAACAGTTTTCTTATAACTATGTTGATGGGAATGGAGGAGGTGTTAACGATGCCAATCCAATCAACTGGGGTCCAAGACTTGATGCAGGTCTGAAACTTGACCAGTGGTCGACAGGCAAAGACAGCCCATGGATATCAAGACCCAATAATTACAAAGACAATTTCCAGACAGGTATTACAACCGAGAATAGTGTCGCATTTTCAGCAAACGGTCCTAAAGCTTCTGGCAGGTTAGCTATTACAAATGAAAACACATCAGGTATTATCGATTTTACTGACCAGAAACAGAATACAATAAATACAAGTCTGACTCTTACACCGACGGATAAGCTTACTGTGGTGACAAACTTTACCTATCTTTTAAAAAGCAGCAACAATATTCCGAATAACGGTTATTCAGGTACAGGGGTAGATTTTGCCTGGACTGAGAGAGAATATGACACACAGTATGTCAAGGCCTTATTTGAGAAGGAAGGAAACAAAGACTACATGTGGGTCGGAGCAGATAATCCATACTACTCACTCCGTAACACAAAAAGTCTTGACAGGGAAAGAGGTTATGGGAATATCAAT
>Ga0182021_10005805_pt1 | contig 14673 bp, 11 predicted proteins | sample 612E3MmetaG_FD_120493 | JGI IMG/M metagenome (GOLD analysis project Ga0182021, IMG submission 120493) | Permafrost microbial communities from Stordalen Mire, Sweden - 612E3M metaG (Illumina Assembly) | ecosystem: Environmental > Terrestrial > Soil > Wetlands > Permafrost | place: Sweden... | reverse complement strand
GCTCCGTCCTGCGTGAGGAGCTGGAGGCGGTGGTCGAGTACCGCCGCCGGATCGTGTGCCGTGCCGAGCTCTCCAATGTTGACGATCCTGCGAAGCATCACCACGGGGTCGTGACCGTCCGCGGCCAGGCTCAGCAGATCTGCTCGCAGCGTCGGCCACGCAGGGCTCTCGCTGATCCAGAGGACCATCCGGTCGGCCGACTCGTCGAGGCGCTGAGCCACCTTCTCCCCCACCACGTGCTCCGCGGCGATGCCGAGGGCGTCGGTGTACCGAGCGACGGCCGGCCCGAGGAGTCGTACTGGATCGTCCTGGTCGCGCAGCCGCGTCGTCGCCGAGACGGGCACGTCGTCGTGAGTGAGTGCGCGGTCGAGGCGCTCGACGGCGGTGAGCAGGTACACGGAGTCTGTGTGCGCGAGCGCGTGCAGGTCGCCGTCGCCGACGACCTGGAGGTACAGGTGGTTGGCCTGCCGGCCGCGGGTGAGCATCGTGTACAGCTCCTGACGCGACTCCTCCCCCGTCGCCAGCCCATGCATCGTGTCCGCGGTGATGCCCTGCGCGCCGTGGATCGTCGTGGCATACCCGAGCTCCACCCACTCGCGGACGTACGAGACCGGCAGCCTCACCTGCCGGCGCGACCGCAGACTCTGAACCTCGAGACTGCCGGCCCACGAGACGTTCACGACCTGCCAGCGGTCGCCGTTCTTCACCCAGTCGAGGTTGCCGACCCTCAACGGATCAGTCTGCTTCCAGGTGACGGTGTGGGTGGCGTCGATGGCTCGTGGGCAGCCGTCAAGTTGTGCGTCCGGCGCATCCGGTCCTGACAGGCAGAGGCCCATCACCCTTCGGGTCTATTGGCGAAGGTGCAGGGGTGGCTTTGTGGACAACAGGCTGCGGATCTGGTTGATCCGGGCGACCAAGCCAGAGCTCTCGATGATCTCGGGTGAGAAACGGGTGGAGTAAGCGCTATCCCCACCGTAGATCCAACCAAGGATTGAACCCGCGCGCGCGTAGAGCTGCCTAAGCCGATCCGGCGCATTTCCGAAGCCGTCGCCAGCCAGGGCGACTAGATTCAGCATTTGCTCGGTATGGAGTGTCGAGAGCACCTGATTGTGGTGATAGCAGGTGAGCCCGTCCCGCCCATTGGGGGTCGTGCTGCGTTGCGGCGACCAAGAGACCTGCGAGTCCCGACCTGCCACGCGAATCGTTTCGGTGAAGTTGCCGCTGCGACCGGCGAAGACCGTCGTCTGGCCGGGGGGTTGACCGGGATAGCACAACTGCTTCAGGACGCTAGTGGCATCGTCGATCGAGATCCCGCCCGTTGATCCGGCGATCGTCGTCACCGTTCGCGTGGAAGCGCCCACCGGAGCGGAACTGGGCAGCCCGAGCACCAACTCCTCGAACGCCCGGACTTCGAACGACAGGTTGCTGGCTATCCCGCGAGGGACTCCGTCTGAACCGACGAATACGTCGTCCTGGCACAACCTGAGGTGCCGCTCTGTGGCGTCGGCCAGCGTCATCTCACCGTCCGACGTCGCGTTGATCGCCAAGCCAATCCCAGAGGGGTAGAGGTAGCGTTCGCACGTGACCGTGACGCCATCGAAGGTTGTCGTCGGCGTAAAGCCGGCTTCGCGCCGCAGGGGTACTTGCTTTAGCCAGGCTGAGTACGCGTCGGTTCGGGAGTACCCCGAACCGAGTAGTTCCGACCAGTAATGGTGCCGGATCGTGTATGAGCCCCAAGGCTTTACCCAGTCCGCACCCTCGGTCGGCGCACCCTCGAAAACTTTGGCATAGTCCGTCAGGGCGCCGATGGACGGAACCCCGGCTGTGCCGGAGACCAACTCGGGCAGAGCCTCCGTCTGAAGCCAGCTCAGGTAAAAACGAGTGACTGTTGTCACCGGTGCCCTCTCTCTGGTAGATATTGCTGTGACTAGAATCTTCAGCTGAAGATTGGGCCGCCTGATGGCGGGCTTAGGCCGGGTGCAGCAGCACCCGGCCTCTCAGCTTCCATCACTGATGTCGATCACACGGCCCCTTGCGAAGTTGGACAACGCGGTCCTCTGCTGCCTCGACACCGCTACGCCGTCGATCTCGTAGTTGAGTCCACCGCTTGACGCGTACGTCTTGAGCAGGGTGTAGAGCTCCCTATTACGTGCGCTTCCCCCGCCGAGCCGGTCTTCGAAGTCCTTCGCGAAATCCGCCCTGCCCGTGGGGCCAACCAGCTGCTTCACGCGGATCGCGGGACACACGAGTACCGTCGCCTGATCGTCGCGAATGATGTACACCCGCCCCTGTCCAGCGAGGTCGGCACTGATGAACTCCGCGAGGTTGTCTCTTCTCCGGGTCAGTTTGCGTACTACCGTGGGAGCCGAGTCGCCAGGCATGAGTCGGTAGTAGCGGATCAGTTCACGGAAGCCCACTCCGACGAGCCAGCCCAGCAAGCCGGAGACAATCCCCAGCCAGCACATTCGACCGATGTCAGTGAACCCGTAGACGGCTCGATAATCGCGGCCCCACAGCGCCCGGTAAAGAACCGGGAAGGGAAGAGCGCACAGCACACCCAGAATCGCGAGAGCGGCCGCGGATGTCAGCGCAGACGGCGGTGTCAGGTCGACAGGGAACGCGCGCGGGTAGACGCGCGCCCACATGAACCAGACGACGAGAACGAAGAGCAGGCCAGGCACCACAAAGAGCGCGGGCGCGAGCGCCGCGCCGAAAGCGCCCGTCACGGCGGCCTCACCGAAGACACTCAGACTGAGCGTGTGGCTGCCAGTGACAAACCCAGTGGTTTTCGCTGTGGGATTTTCGTAGGTGACCGACAACACCAGCAGAGCGTCTCCAGGCTGGAGACCTCTGGGAGCCCGCACCTGCACGTGGAATGCCACACCGTTTCCGGCCGCTAGCGACGGGTCGAGTGGTAGGTCAAGGGTCCCTACGTCCCTGGCCGAAGTTACCCCCGCTTCGGCAAGACTCACCTCAAGGAAACTTGGGAAAGTGAGGGTCGCGTGACTGATGTGCACGTTGGTCGAAGTAGTGTTCTGGACGGTGAAGTACACGTCGGCGAGACGTGTGTCGACGAGGCTACTGTCACCCGAGGATGCGATCGCAAGCGCCGAAGGCGCAGCGCTCGGCACGGTTCCCGCCTTCACCACCAGGGTCGCCACCGCGGAACCCGACAGGCTGGCGATCGTCGAGTCGCGTGACGGCACTGTCGTGTAGTCGATAGTCGTGATAATGGTGACATCCGACGACGTGATCGCCGTGACCGTCACCGTCGCCGTGAGCGTCACCGATCCACCGGACGCGATCGAATCCTTACCCGTGGCGTCCAGAGTAGCCACGACCGGACCAGCGCTCGGAAGCGAAACGAGCCGGTCTATCTTCAACTGAGTCCCGGTCAGGTTCTGCACCAAGAGGACCGCGGTCCGAGTCTCGCCCGGCATCATTGTCAATTCGGTGGGGGCATAACTCGCGGAAACGGAGGGATCTGCGGCCTTTGCCTCCCCTGCTGCGGCAAGCAACGGCGTGAGTACGAACAAGAAGACTGCCGCGATACCGAAGAAGCTGAGACCTCGCTGTCGAGGCCGACACAAGTTAGCCACGCGCAACTCCTTTGTGCGCCCGTCACTGCGTTTCCATGATGACACACCGACTGACTAGCCGGAAGGCGCAAATTGGCGCAGTCATCGGCATCAACACAGACAGCGGAACCGGAATGTTGACGTCGGCCGGGAACCCCTGGCTGGTCCGAGCCTGACATTCCCCACGTCGTGGGCCGAACATCAACCCGGACGAAACCTTGGAACTGACAAGAGCTACATGGTCGGCTCGCGTCGGCGGCGTTGATGCGCCCTTCAGCCGATGACCGTCCCACGGGGGGCGGTGTAGCGCAGCTTGCGGATCTTCCGCTGATCAACAGAGTGCGATGTGCCACGCCAACACTCGCGGCCCTGGATCCTCGAGCACGATGTCCCAGAGTTGCGGGCGCGGGCGCTCTTCCTGCTCCAGAGCCGAGACCCGTGGACGGCAAGTGCGCAGCGGGTGCGTGGGAAGTGATGAGTCGTTTGTTCGGGCTCATCTTGCTCACGTGGATCCCCTCCAGTCCCAGCCGGGCACGGTACCGGGAGGGCCTCCCAGCAACGGGAGGCGCGGGAAAGCTTAGGAGGGGGAGCCGGCCCGACATGCATGCCGATCCTTTGCCCTGACCGGCTGCACGGGGTAGAACGGGATCCCGGAGGGTCGACGAGAGGAAGACGACATGAGTGCAGCCGAGAGCCGTGAGCCGGTCGCGTTCCTGGGGCTCGGTCGGATGGGCCGGATCCTCGCGGGCCACCTCCTCGAGGCGGGTCATGACGTCGCCGTCTGGAACCGTTCCGCGGGCCAGGAGGGCGACCTCGTCTCCCGTGGCGCGTCCGCTGCCGCCTCGGCGCAGGATGCGGTCGCCGGCGCCAGCATCGTCTTCACTGCCCTGTTCGGGCCGGCCGCCGTACGCGAGGTCGTGCTCGGGGGGCTGGACCTGGCCCCGGGTACGGTGTGGGTCGACATCACCACCGTGGCTCCGGCCGACGCGGACGAGTTCGCGACGTGGGCAGACGAGCGCGGGATCTCGTACGTGCACTCGCCGGTCATCGGGTCCCTCGGTCCGGCAGCCAAGCACGCCCTCGGCGTCCTGGTCGGTGGACCCAGCGCGGATCGCGTCGTACCGTACGTGTCGTTGTGGGCCGACCCTCAGCGTCTGCAAGTGCTGCCGACGGCGGCAGCAGCAGCCACCGGCAAGCTCGTGGCCAACCTCGCCCTGGCGGTCTCGTACCAGGGACTCGTTGAGGCCGTACGGCTCGGCAAGGCCGGCGGCCTTGACGTGGAGCAGATCCTCACGACGCTCAACGGCACCGGGCTGGGCGCCATCGCCGCCATGAAGGGCAACAACCTCCGTGCAGCCGACTTCAGCGACACCCAGTTCTCCGCCGACCTATTGCTCAAGGACACCAGGCTGATGCTGCGCACCGCCACCCGGCCCCTCCCGGCCCTGACCGCCGCTGCACAGGCCCTGCTTGTCGCCCAGCAGACCGGCCACGGGGACGACGACTTCTCCGTCATCGCCCGATTCGACCTCGACTAGCGGGTCTGCCGGGGGCAGTGGTTCCGCAGGCAACGGAGGAGGAACCATGCCACCTACCGCCGCCATCCCACCCGTCAGCCGTTGTCCGGTCCTCGGCGCCACCGCCGTCGCATCCGTCGTCCTCGGAGGCTGGGAGATCGGCCACAACCTCAACGGCGTCGACCCGCGCGACCCCCACCGGCAGCACTCGTTCTACGTCGACGAGGGCGGCCGGAGGACGCGGCTCGTCTGCATGGAGCCTGCCCGCGGACGTCCGACGAGTTGGCGCATCAGCCCTTCCGGCCAGCCATGGCATAGCGCCTAAGCCAGCTCGATCCTGCTCATACCCCCCATCCTCGCCGTACTACCCTCTAGGGGTATTCCACCACCTAGGGATGCTGCATCGAAATAGTCGTACGAAATCTCGTGCAATAGCGTCCCCCCTGGTCGCCAGGCCCAAACACAGGGATCGTTCCTGCATCGGTGACGATTTAGGGCGTGAATCCCTTGTTGATGGGGTCTCAGGGGTGGCTTCGGCTCCAGCCTCGGCGGGGCGGACAGCGAGAGCTCGATCACCCCGCCGAAGCAGACAACTTCTGTTGCCAGACACGACTTCCAGCGTCCCGAGGTAACCTGGAGTCGGAGACCGATCCTCGCCGGATACGTACGGGGGGATGTGCAGAAATGGCCAGAATCCTGCACAGAACGCGTCCTTGTTGACCGTTTCGTGCAATAGCCGAGGCATATGTAACGAGGTCGGATGATCCCTGTGCCGAGGTCGCCCTGACTTCGTGCCCATACGCGAACTCGGCTCTGTCGCTACGAGGCTGCCAGACCTCGGATCGGCGGTCCCCCTCAGGGCTGCGGATCATCACGCGCTAGCTTCGCCGGTCATACTGCGGTGGTGATCGGCGAGGACTTCCCCGCGGTGCTGGCCCGCGCCCAACAGGGCGACGAGGAGGCCCTTGCGGTGTTGTGGCGCGATCTGAACCCCGCCCTGTTGCGCTACTTGGGCTTGAACGGCGAGTCGGCCGAAGACGTGGCGTCCCACGAGCACCAAGGGCCCCGTCGGACCTGACGCGAGCGGGCCTGCCATGTTCGGCCTGTGCACCGCATGGACGGCCCACCAGGCCAATGGTGAGACCGCCAACGGCAAGGCTTCCGACGCCGTGGCCTTCAAGAACCTCGCTGCTGCCGCCGGAGGAGCCGACAAGATCGCCGCCTACTGCGCCACGATCCTGCAGTCACCGAGCCCCACCGTGGTGCCTGGCCAGCCCACCGCACAGCAGACGCCAGCCTCGACCAGCCACCCCACCGGCAAGCCCAGCTCCCTGCCGACTCAGGCGAACACCAACCACCCGACCGGCAAGCCCGCCACCCTGCCTACCAAGGCGTGATAACGCACCGGCCCCTGGCTAGCCCGGGATCCGGAGACGACCGACGTCTTGACCGCTCCGGGACTGAGCCAGCTTTGCGGGTTCCGGTTAAGGGCTCGTTAGCACTGCACCAAGAGGGTGTTTCACCTTGTCAAGCCAGTGAACTACCTCGTATTCAGGCCACACGGGGATTGGGTAACCACAGGGCGCGTTGCTACCTTGAGGCGGTGCCGATCATTCACCTAGGCGTCAGCCACCGCTCCATGGGGAGCGGAGAGCTAGCCACGCTCGGCGCTCGAGGACGAGACCTTCCGACCCTGCTCATGGCGCACCCGGCAGTTCGCGGGGTGATCCTGCTGGCCACGTGCAACCGGTTCGAACTCTATCTGGACGCCACCGAGTTCCACTCGGCGGTCGACACCGGTCGGGCCATGATCCTGAGCCTGACCGAGTCCGACATGCCCGAGGTGGATCCAGCCCTCGTCGTCCATGTCGGCGACGGCGCGGTCGAGCACCTGTTCCTGGTCGCCAGCGGACTGGACTCCGTCGTGGTAGGCGAACGGGAGATCGCCGGACAGGTACGCCTGGCCCTGGCGGACCATGACGCCACGGCGAGCCCGGGGCTTCGCCGACTGTTCCAGGCGGCGTTGACCACGTCGAAGGCGGTCGCGTCGAGCACGATGCTCGGGGCGTCTGGTCGCTCCCTCGCGGGCGTCGGCCTGGATCTGGTCGCGGACCGGTTCTTTCCTCTGGAGGGCCGACGCGTCCTGCTCCAGGGCACGGGGGCCTACGCCGGTGTTGTGCTGGCCGAGCTGCTCCGGCGTGGGGTCGACGAGATCCGCGTCTACTCCGGAACCGGGCGCGCGGACGCCTTCGCCGCGAGTCACTCGCCCTCTCTGCCTGTCACCCCCGGAGATCTCCCGCACGCTCTCGCGTGGTCTGACGTGGTGGTGTGTTGCTCGGGCACCGGGTCGCAGACCTTGAACGCTGACACCCTGGCCGACGCCCGTGTGGGACATACGGCGCCATTGCCCGTCCTGGATCTGGCGATGGCCGGCGATGTGGCGCCAGATGCTTCCTTACTGCCCCAGGTCGTGGTGATCGACCTCGATGAGGTGTCGCGCAACGCCCCCGCCGAGCAGGCGGACGCGGTCGCTGCCGCTACGGAGCTGGTACGGAGTGGAGTCGCCACCTTCAGCCACGTCGAGGGCGGTCGCAAGGCGGACCCCGCGGTCACGGCGATCCGCGCGTACGTGTCGGCCATCATCGAAGCCGAGATCGTAGCCGCCGAGCGGCGACACACGCCCGAGACGGCCGACGCCGTCGCGCGCTCCCTGAGACGAGTCAGCAACGCGCTGCTCCATACCCCGTCTGTCCGTGCGGCGGAACTGGCCCGCACCGGCGACTTGGAGGACTACCGCAACGCTCTCCACACGCTGTTCGGCATCCACGTCGAGGCCGATTCGTGATCCGACTCGGCACGCGCGGGAGCCGTTTGGCGCGAGTCCAGTCAGGCTGGGTGGCCGACATGATGGCCGCGACGAGCGGGCCGGTCGAAACAGTCGTGATCCGCTCTGAGGGGGACGACACGCGAATGCCGCTCGACTCGTTTCCGCGCCCAGGCGCGTTCGTGGCCGCCTTGCGGGACGCGCTGTTGGAGAACCGCGTCGACGTGGTCGTGCACAGCTATAAGGACCTGCCTTCCGGGCCCACCGAGGGACTGACGGTGGCCGCAGTGCCGGTTCGGGCCGGTGTCCGCGACGTCCTGGTGACGCAAGGCGGAGTGTCACTCACCGAGCTCCGAGCCGGAGCCGCGGTGGGCACATCCTCGCCACGGCGGTCGGCAGCACTGCTGCGCGTACGACCGGACCTTCAGCTCGTCGCCATCCGCGGCAACGTGGACACCCGGCTCAAGTCCGTGTCCGAAGGGGGCCTCGACGCGGTCGTCCTAGCCGAAGCTGGACTGCAGCGACTCGGGCTGCTGACAGTCGACATGTGTCTCCTGGACCCCGACCTGATGCTTCCGGCACCCGCGCAAGGCGCACTGGCCATCGAGTGCCGCGCTGACTATCCCCTCGTCGACCACCTCGCACGCCTCAACGACCGCTCGACGCAGTTCTGCGTCGCCGCCGAACGGGCGGTTCTGGACGAGGTAGGGGCAGCCTGCACGACGGCTGTGGGAGCGCTCGCGTCCATCGAGGGCGAGTGGCTGACGCTGACGGCCGACCTCACCGCGCACCGTGGCGTCGACTATGCCCGGCACTCTGACCGCATCGAGGTCGGCGATGCGCGCCCTGAACGCGCCGATCTGCTCGGGCGTCGTGTGGCCCGCACGCTCCTGGCGGAGGGGCTTTGATCCGGCCTGTCCTGCTCGTCCGTCCGGACGGCAACGACACAGACGCGGCAGCCCTTGTGGCCGCGGGGATCCCTGCCCTGGTCGACCCGTACCTGGTCGTGTCTCCGGCGTCGGAGAAGGCCCCGGGTGCGCAGCTCCTGGTCGATATCGAGGCCGCCGGGGGCGGTGACTGGCTGGTCCTGACATCGCCACGAGCGCTCGACGCGTGGGGCGCGCTGGTGGGGTCGGATGCCCTCACCCAGGCTGTCGCGGGAGCGCGTGCGCGCGGCCTGCGGGTCGCCGCAGTGGGTACGAGCACGGCGACCGTGGTCGATCCGCCCGCAGAGCTCGTCGGGACCTCCGGGGCTGATGCCCTGATGGACGATCTGATGGACTTACTCCCCGGGAGGGCCCTCTTCCCCCACGGACGGCTGACCCGACCCGCGCTGTCTGACGCGCTCACGGCCGCGGGATGGAGCGTCGCGTCGGCCGTCGTCTACGACACCACCCCCGTCACCGAGCGTCCCGCCTCGGCAGGTGCTCTGTCCTCGGGCAACGTGGCCGCTGTGCTGCTGCGATCGCCCAGTGCGGTCGCTGCGGTGGCGAAATGGGCCAGTGTTCCCGCGACAGTGCGGGTCATCACCGTAGGTCCCAGCACGACCGAGGCCGCTCTCGAACGCGGCTGGGACGTCGTCAGCCTGCCTGTCTCGGATCCTACGAAGATTGCGGACGCTGTCCGGACGACGCTGGGCCGGGTGATTCCGAGGGTTGTCGTCGATCCTCCCGCCCCGGACGACCATCCCCTCCCCCGGAACCACCCGCTGCGAGCGGAACTGACCTCGGCATCGTCGCTCCTCGTCGCCTATCGAGGAGGACGGCCGGGACGTCGTCCGGTGTGGTTCATGCGACAGGCCGGGCGCTCGCTGCCCGAGTACCGGGCCATTCGTGAAGGTCACTCGATGCTCGGGTCCTGCCTCGACCCCGAGCTCGCAGCTGAGATCACGCTCCAGCCCGTCCGCCGACACGACGTCGACGCGGCGATCTTCTTCTCCGACATCGTGATCCCCGTACGGCTCGCCGGCGTCGGCGTCGAGATCGCCCCGGGCATCGGACCGGTGGTCGAGCACCCACTCCGGACCCTTGCCGACGTACGATCGCTGCCCGAGCTGGACCCGGATGCGCTCCGCCCGATCCGCGAGGCCGTCGGGCTGGCCGTCGCCGAGCTGGGGAGCACCCCCCTCATCGGGTTCGCCGGTGCGCCGTTCACGGTCGCCAGCTACCTCGTTGAAGGAAAGCCGTCGCGCGACCTGCCGTACACGCGCGCCTTGATGCGGGACGACCCCGAGACGTGGCACCTGCTCCTCGCGTGGGTTGCGCGTACCACCACGCTCTTTCTGCGCGCGGAAGCCATCGCCGGAGCCAGCGCGCTCCAGCTGTTCGACTCGTGGGCCGGGCGTCTGACGCTGGACGAGTACCGGACAGCCTCGGCCCCACACTCGGCCGCAGTCCTCGCCGGCGTCGCGGACCTAGGCCTTCCTCGCATCCACTTCGGTACCGGGACGCGCGACCTCCTCGTCACCATGCGCGATGCCGGGGCTGATGTCATGGGCATCGACTCCGACACCCCCCTGGACGAAGCGAACGCTCTTCTCGGAGGCCGCACCCCTCTCCAAGGCAACATCGATCCGGCCATGCTCTCAGGATCCTGGGACGCGCTCGCCAGCCACGCTGCAGATGTGGTCCGGCGCGGTCACGCAGCCCCCGGACACGTCGTGAACTTGGGCCACGGGGTCCCGCCAACCACCGACCCGGACGTGCTGACTCGGCTGGTCGCCCACATCCACGAACTGCCACATCAGGAGGAAACATGACGACGACACATGGGATAGGGGCGGTGCGTCCGGAGAACTGGGCGTACGACAGGGCGCCGATGATCGTCTACTGGGAGCTGACCAACGCCTGCGGGCTGGCGTGCCGGCATTGCCGCGCTACGGCGATGCCCGATCCGGCGCCGGGAGAGCTCACCTTGGCGGAGGTCGAGCATCACCTCGACTCGTTCTCCGCGTTCGGGGAGCCCCAGCCCCACATCGTCTTCACCGGCGGCGACCCCCTGCGGCGAGGCGACCTGCGAGACATTCTGCATGCCGCAGCCCGGCGCGGGATCGGCGTGTCCCTGGCGCCCGCTGTCACACCGCTGCTGACGCGGGAGCGGATGGCTGAGTTCGCCGAGGACGGCGTCCAGGCGATCTCGTTGTCCCTGGACGGCTCGTCCGCGGAGCTCCACGACGGGCTTCGGGGCGTGCCTGGCACCTTCGACGCGACCATGGAGGCGCTCGATGCTGCTGCCGAGGTCGGGCTTCCGGTTCAGGTCAACACGCTGGTGACAGATGTCACAGCCGACGACCTGCCGGCTGTTTACGACGTCTTGCGGTCCAAGACCCTGCAGCGTTGGAGCCTGTTCTTCCTGATCTCGATGGGACGCGGGAGTCAGCTGAACGAGCTGGCTCCGGGCAAGGCCGAGCAGCTCATGGGATGGCTGGGCCGACTCGGACGGGAAGCGCCTTTCCAGGTGAAGACGACCGAGGCGATGCAGTACCGCCGGATCGCTGCGCAGGCCATGCTGAAGGCGGGCAAGACGCGGGATCAGATCGAAGCGTCACCGATGGCGCGTGGCTTCGGCGTCCGGGACGGCAACGGCATCGTTTTCATCTCTCATCAGGGCGACGTGTTGCCATCCGGGTTCCTGCCGACCGCGGTCGGCAACATTCGCGACACCCCACTGGTGGACCTCTACCGGGACGCGCCGCTGATGCGCTCCTTGCGCGACCCTTCCGCCTTCAAGGGTCGGTGCGGTGTCTGCGAGTTCAACCTGTGGTGCGGGGGGTCCCGGGCTCGGGCTTACGCATGGACGGGTGACCCGTTGGAGAGCGACCCATTGTGTCCGTACCAGCCCAAGGTCTCCGCGTGAGGCTGGTGGTCGTCGGGGGCGGGATCGCAGGTCTCGCCGCTGCGTGGGAGGGCCTGCAGCAGGGGGCCGATGTTGTCGTGCTGGAGGCCAGCGATCGCTGGGGCGGCAAGATTCGTACGAAGCGGGCGGACGGGCGTGTCATCGAGTACGGGCCCGATTCGTTCGTTGCCTACCGTCCGGCAGCGCTCGCGCTGATCCGCGAGCTCGGCTTGGAGGAGGATGTCATCTCCACGCGCGGTACGAGGAAGGTGTACCTGCACGGCCGTGGCCGGATGCACCCGTTGCCCGATGGCATGGGCATGGTGCTCCCGACCAAGCTGTGGCCGTTCGTCACCACGGGCACGCTGACGCCCTGGGACAAGCTGCGCGCTGCATTCGACCTTGTCATGCCGCGTGTGCTGGGCGACGACGACGTCGCGATCGGCGCATTCCTGGGCAGACGGCTGGGCCGCGGGATCGTCACCAAGTTCGCCGATCCGATGATCGGCGGCATCTATGGCAGCAGCGTCGACGAGCTTTCCCTGGACGCCGTACTGCCCTCTCTTCGTACCAACGAACGAGAGCACCGCTCGCTCATGCTCGCGTCGCTGGCACAGGGACGCTCGAAGCGGACGATACCGGGGGCCGGGTCGCCGTTCCGGACCCTGCGCGGGGGTCTCGGCGACATGGTCGAGCGTCTGGTGGCGGAGTTGGTGCGTCGCGGCGCCGACCTCCGTACCGGCGTGGCGGTATCGGAGCTGGAAGACCATCCTGACGGGACACGCGTCATGTTCGGGAACGGCTATGTCACGGCCGACGCGGTGGTCCTGGCCACCGGCCCGGCAGGCGCCGCCCAACTGCTCGCGGGCCCGGCGCCGCAGGCAGCCGCAGCCCTGGAGGCGATCCCCCTCGCGTCGACCACGGTCGTGACCCTCGCGTATGCGGCAGCCGCCTTCCCGGCACCGGTGACGAGCCACGGCTGGCTGGAGGCCGGCCCGGCGCCGGTCAGCGGTGTCACGATCTCCTCCGCCAAGTGGGAGGGGCGGGCTCCGGACGATGAGGTCCTGATCAGGGCGTTCGTCCCCGACCGGGTGGGGCCTCTCGCGCGAGCAGGCGACGACGAGATTCTGTCGGCCGTCCGGACGCACGTGGAGTCGGCGCTCGGAGCGAGCGGTGGACCCGCCGCAAGCTGGATCTCGAGGTGGCGCAGCGTGATGCCGAAGTACACAGTTGGCCACCTCGACCGGGTCAAAACGGTCGAGGAAGCCCTGCACGACACCGCCTGGAGGGTGGCCGGTTCCGCGTTGCACGGGGTCGGCGTCCCAGACTGCATCGCCGACGGACGCGTCCAGGCCGTCGCGGCCATCCGTCTCGCTCAGGACCGCTCGGTAACCAACCTAGGATCGAATCATGACTGAAGACCGCGTCAGTTCCCGCGAGATCAACCAGGGAATCCGCTACACGTGCTGGGCCGTCTTCGGCCGCACGGGACCCGATGCCTACGGACTCGTCGAAGCCCTCGAGAGGGCGCGGGCGGGTTGGGATGACGTCGTCGTGCGTGGTTGGTACGACGTGTCCGGGCTGCGGGCGGGCACCGACATCATGGTGTGGCTGCACGGCCCGACGGCCGAGGGGCTACAGGCGGCCTTGCGTGACATCCGACGCGCCCTCGGCGCGGTCGAGCAGACGTGGTCCGCGTTCGGCGTACACCGCCCTGCGGAGTTCAACAAGGGCCACGTCCCAGCGTTTCTGGCCGGTGTGGAGGCGCAGCCGTGGCTGTGCGTCTACCCCTTCGTCCGCTCGCTCGACTGGTACCTCCTTCCCGACGAGGAGCGTAAGCACCTCCTCTTCGAGCACGGCCAGATGGGACGTGGGTACGCCTCCGTGAAGACCAACACGGTCGCTGCGTTCGCGCTGGGTGACTGGGAGTGGCTGCTGGCGCTGGAGGCGGCTGAGCTGCACGAGATCGTCGACCTGACCCGCCACCTCCGCGCGTCGGGTGCCCGTCGCCATGTCCGGGTCGAGATCCCGTTCCACACGGGCCGGCTGATCGAGGCTGCCGAGATCCCGGGCGTGCTGTCGTGAGCTACGACGCCGTCCTGCTGCTGGGTTTCGGCGGGCCTGAGGCCCCTGACGCGGTGCGCCCGTTCCTCGAGCGGGTCACGGCTGGTCGTGGCATCCCGCCGGAGCGGCTGGACGAGGTCGGGCACCACTACGTTGCGCTCGGCGGTGTCAGCCCGATCAACGCGCAGAACCGCGCACTGCGCGCCGCACTGGCGGCCGCGCTCGAGGAGCGGGACCACCCGATCCCGGTTGTGCTCGCCAACAGGAACTCCCCGCCCTTCGTGAAGGACGTGCTCGCCGAGCTCGCCGGCGGCGGCGCGCACCGGCTGCTGGCCCTGGCGACGAGCGCGTACTCGTCGTACTCCTCGTGCCGTCAGTACCGGCAGGACGTGGGCGCTGCCCTCGAGGGTTTCGCCGGCCTGGACGTCGTCAAGGTGCCACCGTTCCCCGACCTCCCCGGTTTCGCCGCGGCTGCCGCGGAAGCGCTCGTCCCCATCCTCGCTGAGCCCGGCCGACGTCCGTACATCCTTGTCACCACGCACTCCATCCCCATGTCCATGGCACGGACGTCCGGGCCGGAGGACCGCTGGCCCACGGATCCAGGGACTGCTGGGACATATGTGACGCAGCACTTGGCCGTCGCCGAGGCGGCCGTGACGCTGGCTGCAGCGCGCGCGGGCGTCGACGTACCACCCTGGCGTCTGGTCTTCCAGTCCCGCAGCGGGCCGCCGGCCATGCCATGGCTCGAACCGGACGTCAACGACGTCCTCGCCGAGCTCGCGGCCGCTGGGGTCACCGACGTCGTCGCGGCCCCCATGGGCTTCCTGTCGGACCATGTCGAAGTCGTGTGGGATCT
>Ga0182021_10005803_pt1 | contig 14677 bp, 16 predicted proteins | sample 612E3MmetaG_FD_120493 | JGI IMG/M metagenome (GOLD analysis project Ga0182021, IMG submission 120493) | Permafrost microbial communities from Stordalen Mire, Sweden - 612E3M metaG (Illumina Assembly) | ecosystem: Environmental > Terrestrial > Soil > Wetlands > Permafrost | place: Sweden... | reverse complement strand
CGAGAACTCATACACGACGAAAAGGTTGTTGGATCTTCTCAACGGCGACACCAGACTTCTCTGCATCTCCATGGCTGAACCAAACATGGTCAAGAGCCTGGCAATCGCCTTGACCTCTGAAATGCTTCGCCAACGGAAGCGGGAATTCCAAGTTGAGCCACAGATCCTCTTTGTATTCGACGAGGCGCAGGAGTTCATACCCGCATACGAAAAAGCCCGAGGAATCGATTTGACTTGCACGCAGCGTATCGAGACGCTACTGCGACAGGGAAGAAAATATGGATTGGGCGGATGCGTCGCCACGCAGAGAATCGCTTACCTCAACACGAACGCGCTGCAGCAATTGCACACATACTTCGTGGGACCTTTGCCAAGGCCATATGACAGGAGCCTTGTGAGCAGTACCTTCACCATCGACCAAGGAATTCTTGAGAAAAGCCTTGAATTTGCGCCGGGTCAATGGCTTTTGTCAAGCTACATCGCAACTGGTATGGAGAACGTACCTATTTTCATAAACGCCGATAACTCTGAAACGGAATTGCGAAAAGTGGCATTGTCGACTTGACGGACAGATAGGTGTGTTACGCCAGTTTCCACACAAACCCTTCGTCTTTCAAAACAGCCCATGATCCAATCGACTGTTTAATACGCAAGACACCTTGGTCTGTAAGACAGTGCTAGCCTTGTCTTCCCCTGAGCAGCAGTTGACGAAGAAACTCGCCGAAATGAAATCCTTCCTCGAGCGACGGATCAAGCAACAGGAAGACGAGGTCAACTCTCTTCGGTCCTTCCTGGAAGTCGTGGATTCCCTTCTTGCCGAGAGGAGCTTCAGACCCGTGGAGATCGCTGCCCCAACGCAGCCCCCTGGTCGCCCGAGAGCATTACCGAGCACCCATTCAGAGAGCATACCGATCATGACAACGAATGGCGCGACGATTGCGTCAATCCTCATGGACCAAGATGGCATGCACGTCGTTCCTGAGACGAATGTCAAGCTTGATTCTAACTCTCCACCCTTGCGCGCATTCTTATTAGGGAAAATTCTCGATCCAATGCAGACGAAGGACAAAGAGGCAGCCTCCTCCGGTGCAATTCCGCCTGAGGATATACTTGCCTATGATCTTGAGCAGGAAGATGGATACTTGAAAGCGATTCACATAAAGAACTACGGCGACGATCGCCGTGTGCTAGAACTAAAGAACGCCATCCGATGGACTCTGCGGAGAATGTATGAGAAGACTTCGACAAAGAAATAGTCTTACCAAGTCCGAATCGCCCTATTGTCTTGTTCTTGATGCGATTGCCCCAAGTGCTTGCGTCTTTTCCTGTTCTATTTGTTTCTGAATGGCCTCGATCTTCGATCTAGTCTTCTCCCGATATTCCTCGTCTTTCATTCCGGCCAAGTTTATCATGACATTTGAAAGTGCACCCATTACACTCGCGTGGGCGAGGAATATTGCCGTCTGAAGATCAGAGAGTGCGTTCTCGTTCGCGCAATTTGACAGAGAATTTGCGAGTGACATTGTTCGAGCTGCATTTTCAGCAGTTGTGAGCGGTACTTCAGCCGCCCATCTGAGCTTGTTCTGGATTTCCGCGGACCTAGTGTGTTTCTCTTGATCGCTCGACTTCGGGAGATGGTAGGCCTGCATCAGATTTGCAAAACTGCGTGAGTCTTCGTCCACTAATGCAACGAGGCGCTTTTGTAGTTCGTCGCTTTCAGATACTATCTTCTCGACTTTGGGCCAATGCTGTTGGTACTCGGGTTTCTTTAGAGTTAGACGGGAGGCCATGCTCACAAGACTGGCGGCTAGTGAACCTACGTACGCGGAAACGCTCCCACCTCCGGGAACTGGTTTCTCTGATGCGACTTCAGATCCGAAAGCTTCTAGGTCCAGTGCGACCAGCTTGTCGGTCTGGGTCTCGAACAGTTTCGTTTCAAGGATCTGATTCTTGCTGAATCTTTCGAGTTGAAGATAGAACTCGGCTGTATCTATGAGTGCTTCCATTGGAACAAGTCCAACAATTTCACTTGCAAGAATTTGAACGCCATGATGCTGAGCTAGCGCTTTGACGACCTCGAAGGCTTTGAAGAGCTGGCTGGCCTTGTAATCTACCATATTCATGGAAACCTGGACTATGCCCCGGTCTTTCAGTTCGAAACCGAGTGCCTTGACCGCCGAGAGCCCGCCGTCTTTTCCTCGCACTTGTTTGGCTATCTTCTTCGCTGTGTCTAAGTTTCCGGTGGCCAAGTTGATGTTGAAGGCTATGAGGATCGATCTGGCTCCGACGGCCGTGGCACCGGCTGTGGGATGAATGGCATTGGGTCCGAAATCAGGTGTCTTCTCGACGTTTTTTCCAATTTGATCCCTTAACCCCTCGAATTCGCCTTTTCTGACGTCTGCTAGGTTCTTCCGATCGGGTCGGGTTGCAGCTTCTTCGTAAAGGAATACGGGGACGTTGAATTTGGACGTGTATTCGGCGGCGAATTCTTTCGCCAGTTGGACACACTCGGGCATAGTAATCTCGGATACTGGAATAAACGGAACCACATCTACCGCGCCCATACGCGGGTGCTGGCCACGGTGCTTGTTCAGGTCGATCAGTTCAATCGCTTTGCCGCTCACAGCCATGGCCGCTTCCTTAACGGCGTCTGGTGTCCCGACGAACGTTAGAACGGAACGATTGTGGTCTGCATCCGACTCGATATCGAGCACCTTAACGTTGCATGATCGAGCCGCTCCAACAATGGAATCAATCACGTCTTTTCGTCTCCCTTCGCTGAAGTTTGGGACGCACTCAACGAGCCTCAAATTCATCGCGCTCGATGATAACCTGGCGCAGCTAATTTCGTTTCGGTCAAATCTGGGAGCCCACCGGTGTTGTCGTAGTGTATTGCTCTTAAGAGCGAAAAGGCAACTAGTCTACAGAAAGCTAAGGTGAACAGGCTGTGCCAGGTAAAGTTATGGACGGTCGCATTGTAGCACGGAAGATCAGATCACAAGTTAAGGAACGGGTCGGAGCTTTGGTCGGTTCGCCAGTGAAACCGTATCTCGCAACGATACAAGTGGGCGATAATCCAGCATCACGAACGTATCTGAAGAACAAGCACGCTGCGTGCATGGATGTTGGAATTATGTCACGAAATATTGAGCTACCTGCAAATACGACTCAGCAGGACCTGCATCGTGTCATCCTTGAGTTGAACGAAGAGACGGCGGTCACGGGAATCTTGCTTCAGTTGCCCTTACCTAAGGGTTTAGATGAAGTCTTCGCCGTGTCCACTATTGCACCAGAGAAGGATGTCGACGGATTGCATCCTTACAACCTCGGTCTTCTGGCACAGAATAAAGCAGAGTTGGTCGCTTGCACGCCGAAGGGCGTGCTTGCCATGCTTAGGTATTACCGAGTCAAGGTTGCGGGTAGTCACGCTGTCGTGATAAACAGGAGCAAACTCGTTGGAAGACCTCTATCCCAACTGCTGTTGAATGATGACGCGACGGTCACTGTTTGCCATTCGAAGACGGAGGATCTGAAGGGGATTTGCAGACAGGCCGACATTCTGATCACCGGAATCGGACGGCGCTCGGAGTTCACCGTGGGAAGCGACATGATCAAACGCGACGCGACAGTAGTCGACGTAGGGACGAGCAGCGTTGGGGGCAAGTTAATGGGTGACGTTGATTTTGATGCCGCGATCGGGGTAGCTGATTATGTCAGTCCTGTCCCAGGGGGAGTCGGCCCGATGACCATAGCGATGCTACTGTACAACACGTTGCTCGCTTCATGCCTGCAGAATGATGTTGACTTGGGTTTCAGCGCTGACGAGTTGAAGACCGCTGAACCTTCGTGAGAAAAAGCGAGCTCTACGTCGCCGAATGCTGTTTCTCAGGAACGACAAGCCTGCAACGCAACTTGACTATCTTAGCTCCCGGATATCGCTGAGGCTTTTCAATCTTCAGGAGTTCGAGGATGCAAGAACGATTTCGATCTATTTGCACATAGGCAGTGAAGTGAGGACGAGAGATATTCTTGCGCGGTGTATTGCTCAAGCGAAGCGTGTAATCATCCCGGTTACAAACAGGATGAATAGGCGATTGATCTTCTCTGAACTCACGGCCCCAGAGAGAGAATTGGAAGTTGGCAGTTTCGGAATCCTTGAACCAAAAACTGAGTTTCTAAAGCCAGTCCCATTGGAGGAGGCGGAGGTTGCTCTCGTTCCTGGTATTGCTTGGGATCTGCGCGGCTACAGAATAGGCTACGGTGGCGGCTACTATGATCGAAGCATCAATTCGCTGCACCACCACGTGTTGACGGTTGGTTTGGGATACGATTTTCAGATCGTCAGGGAGGTTCCGACGACCCGATACGATCGGCCTGTGGACAAAATAGTCACGGAGCGTAGAGTAATAACCCAACAGCTTATTCCCTCCGTTGATTGAACAAGAAGGTTAGCTCTGCTGGCAGCGAGCGAGGACTGGCGGTCGAACTTTTCCAAAGATCGCTGGGGGGTGACTGAGCAGGCGGTGATTCAATTGACTAGGTGACCGTGAGCGTTATGGTTGTGATTAGATGCCTGGGGAGATAGGTGTACACGAAGAACGTGGGATGGTACGTTCCCTTCGGGGTGACTCCACCATGGTTAACGTAGAGGAAGATTGTTACGGTGCAGGTACCCGACCACAGAAAACTGTTGTAGTTTGCCGTTGAACAACCCGTTGTTGTCAACGCGCTGTCGACGAATGGGGCTGAACCATCTGCTCCGAACCATGTAGCCTCGCAAACTATCCAGCAACTGTAGTACGTCGTGGACACCGAATCCAATAACCTGAGTCTCGCTTCCGCTCGTGGCGGTCACATTATTCGGCACCACCTGAAGGATGAAGATATATGCAGAGACCGGCCGGACAGTCAGAGACGCAGAAGGAAACTGACAGTATGATGACTGTCAGGACTAGTGCTCGAGATATTGCGAGCTTTTTCGATATCCTCAATGTGTCGCCTGTCGAGCGTCCTCATCTTTGACAGGTTCTTGAATCCTCATTCCAAATTGAATGGAATTGCATACGAACTCGACAGAATCGGCCAATTCGGAAGCGCGATTTTGATATGAACAAGTAATGCGGTCGATGAGACCGCTACTTGTAAAGTCGGCTCAGTTACCCCAGGTTAAAGTCATTTGAGCGTCATTTTTGTTACTGTCTTCATTTCCGACAACGGAACAGAATTTGGATTAAGCAATGAATGTTGTGGGGGCCATTAGATACTGAGCTATTTCTTGGCCTTTGACTGTGCGTATTCCGCTATCTTTTGGGCAGCGTTGATTCCAGTCGCATCCAGTAGACCCCTGAATCCAGGTGATGCGTTGACTTCGATTACGAAAGGTTCATTCTCAACGGTTATCAGATCGACGCCAGCGATCTCGACACCGACTGCCTCCGCTGCCCTCATAGCAGCCTCAGCCTCTGCTTCGGAGAGAGTATGTGCGATTCCCCGTCCGCCCATGTGGATATTGCTCCTCCATTCGTTAGGCGCCGCCTTACGCTTCATCGCTGCAACAATTTCAGACCCCGCAACGAATACCCGTATGTCTTCCCCTGGGTTCTGCAGATATTTCTGTATGCAGATTATTTGGTCGAGCTCAGACAGCGTGTCGATGATCGGGCCTGCTTCTTTGGGGTCCCTAACCAACATGACGCCAATCCCTTGAGTTCCGCTTAGCAGTTTCATTACAATAGGTGGGGAAAGATATTCCGTGGGTTCCTGATCTCGCCTTCTAGACGCGATCAACACGCTCTCAGGAATTCTTATGCCAACAGCGTGAAGTGTTTGGAGCGTTAGATACTTGTTTCTTGCAGTCAGTAAACCTTGCATGGAGAGTGTTGATGGGATTTCCATTAACTCAAATTGCTTTAAGATCATCATTCCAAGCGGAGTCAAGCTACGCCCGATGCGGGGAATCGCCGCATCAAGATCTGCCAAGGACCGGCCATCGTAGACTGCGTCTGCTTTTTTCCCGTCAAGGTTTAGGTGAACTTGGGGCGTGTGAAGGTAGACTGGTTCAACATGTCTATCCTTGAGTGCTCCGATGATTTCTGTCGTTGCCCAAAACGCTTGATTCTTAGATAAGACTCCGATCTTCATGAAGCCGGCCCCAAACCGAACTGGCCTTAATACCCACTTTGATAAAGAGTACGTCGTCGTGGTGAAGATGACGAAAGAGCGAATTGTCATCGGCCCCATCGAGTTTGTGAAGGTCATCGGACACAACGGTGAAGCACGCGTAAAAGGAAAGATCGATACAGGTGCGACAAGAACTTCGGTCGACGTGTGGCTTGCAGCCAACATTGGCTTGGGGCCAACTGTAAGAGTAGCGAAAGTGAAATCTGCACTACTCGATGAAGTGCGCAGTCGACCTCTGGTACAAGCGATAGTGGAGATCGAGGGTCAGGGGTTCGCACTGCCCGTAAGTGTGGACGACCGGTCCGACATGCGGTACCCGGTTCTTGTTGGTATGGACATCCTTAGACTCGGATGTTTCTTGATCGACCCGACGAAAAAAGCCCCCCCGAAATATCGCGGCCTGATTGAACCGGAGAGCAAGAGTTAGAGGTCGTTTCTGGAATTCGAGTGAAGCATTTTTCAATGCCAACGCCTTATTCGACGTGTCGGGAATTCTGTTGTTCGCAGGAAGAGATTTTCTCTCAATGGCCGACCTCAACCGCACAGAACTCGAAAGCTTGCTGGATCTTGGACTCCAGCTGAAAGCGGAAGCAAGAGAGGGCAGTCTAGAACCTGCGCTCACCAGGAAGGTGGTTGGGTTGCTGTTCGAAAAGCCCTCGACCAGAACGAGAGTTAGCTTCGAGGCTGCTGCTTATCAACTGGGCGGGCAGGCCATGTATCTACGAGCGGACGAACTTCAACTCGCTCGAGGTGAACCGTTGAAGGACACTGCACGCATTCTAGGCGCATATCTCAACGGGATTGTGATTCGAACTTACACTCATCAGACCTTGGTCGAATTCGCTGAATATGCCCCCGTGCCCATTATCAATGCCCTGAGTGACCTTGAACACCCGACCCAGATAGTTGCCGACATGCTTACCCTCCAAGAGGCGAAAGGAAAACTCTCAAACCTTCGATTTGTTTGGGTCGGTGATGGTAATAATGTCTGCAATTCTTGGTTGCTTGGCGGAGCAACCATGGGAATGAACTTGGTTGTTTCCTGCCCCAAAGGATTCGAGCCAAACAAACCTGTGATCACTAGAGCCAAGAAGCTCGCAGTCGAATCCGGTGGAACAATAGAAATCATCCGTGATCCGAAGAAAGCAGTTGAAAATGCCGACGTAATCTACACAGATGTCTGGGTCAGTATGGGGCAAGAGAAGGGCGCGAAAAAGAAACTACAACTGTTCAAGGGCTATCAGATCAACTCGAAATTGCTCTCAAGAGCTGATTCAAACGCTTCGGTAATGCATTGTCTCCCCGCTCACAGGGGGCTGGAGATAACTGATGACGTACTGGAAGGTCCGAATAGTATCGTCTGGAAGCAAGCCGAGAACAAGTTGCATGGTGCCCGAGCTGTCTTAGCCGCCTTCCTTAGCGTCTCCTAAGATCCCTTGCGTTCCCATACTCTCTAGGAACTCATGGGCTTTCCGGAGTGTTTCTTTCGCGTTCTTGTAGGTTAACCTCTCAATGGCCCGATCGTAGGACATCCATGTGAACCCTACATGTTCTCTCGATAGCCTAATGGCCTCGGTGCGGGTTTCAAGCAGGTAGAACACTACTTCCTTGTAGACGGTTCCTCCAGCTCGCTTGTAGTAGTAACTGATTGGTTGACGATAACCTTCGATGAAGGTCACCTCGGATAATCCGGTCTCCTCTTCAGTTTCACGTCGAACAGTGTCCATTTCTGACTCGTTTTTCTTAACATGCCCCTTTACGAAGTCCCAGTGTCCTCCCTCATAGTGAAGCAATAGGTACTTTCTGTTCCCGTTGCGCTTGAAAATGACGGCCCCGCATGACTTCTCTGATGGCATGGTGAAGCACTCAAATCGTTACTTCAGGTCGGCTGGCAGAGAAGAATTGTCCCGTCTTAATTTCTTTGCCTATAACCGCGCATCATGGATTGGATCACACCTGCTAGCCCTGCGCCCAGCAGGAGAGATAAAGGCCGCCCAGAACTAACTCTCTCGCAAGACGGTTATTTCGAACAACTATCTTACGCGTAATAGCCGCGCCGAAAATCCCTCCCACAACGGCTTGAGACACGGATGGGAAATACCGAGTTGAGTAAACCCATGAACCGTCGCTGCTCCACCCATCTACGAAGCGAACGACGCTGACGGGCTCAAGCCAACGATATTTTCAGCCACGCCTAAAGCCGTCCCGCGGCTGAGCAACAGCATGCCTAGAATCGTCGCGAGCCCAAAGAAAATGGGTAGGAGGAAGTGCTGAAAGGCGGGGGCGAGCGTGTGTCGCCCTATGACACGGCTCTGCCAATAATCTGATCTACTTGTTCCTTGAGGTCGGATGACCTGTTTATGACGCCCTGCTTCTCGCAGTAGTGAAGAGCCTCTTGTACGTCCGATCGACATTCGGGCGAAGAGTTGGCGACCGGCGCAACCATTCGGGTCATTTCTTTGCCGCAAAGTGGGCATTTCAAAGGGTGAATCCAATTCAGTGATTTTGGGCAATGAAATAAAAGCATTGCGTGAGACTAATCCATGTTCCTTGTCCAACCCCAATGATGTTGAGACCGGAGAGCACCTCCAGCCCGTTCCCAGCTTCACTTCCCGGCCATGATCGAAGCACGCGATTAGCTGCTTCCGGGGGTTGATGCCGTATATTCATCCAGTGTTCCTGGGAGTGGTAAGTCTGCAAGGTCTCTTTCGATGTGAGTCTGCAATCTTTTCAATGTCTTCTGGTGTTTCTCTTGCGCAATCCCCAGCAGGTCCATGATCTGTACGCAGTTCTCTGGTGCGTAGCCGTGGAAGTGATTGTTGAAGATCCCAAAGGTCTTCTTGGTATTCTCGTGTATCTCCTTGACTTTTGGCACCCAATCTTGTAATTGCTGTTGAGTGTAGCGGTAATTGTACCATGGTCGTTGACCTTGCCCATGCCAGCGAATGTATCCGATTGGTGAGGTGATGTGGACTTCGGGTGAGAGAAGCGGCTCGTCTACGATGCAGTAAGCTGCTTCATACTTGGAGAGAGTGCGCCAAGTGTGGTCATCCATCCATGATTTGTGACGAAACTCGACAACGTAGTCGTATCGGTGAGGAAGGGCGGCGAGGAAGCTCTCGAGAAGTTCATCGTTCCTTCGGAGTGAAGGTGGAAGTTGAATCAGAAGGCATCCCAACCTGCCTTGGGTGAGCAGGGGATCGAAGAGCTGCACAAAATTCTCTAGCTGCCCCTGTGCTTCATCGTTGAGCTTCAGCCTGAGCTCATGGGTGAATTTCTGATTGATTTTGGCACTGAACATGAACCCTCTCTTAGTGTAACGCGTTAGACCTAGGATCGTCCCTTCGTCAGGTGACTTGTAGAATGATGAATTGAGTTCAACAGTGTCGAAAACGCTCGCATACTGCTGCAACATGCTCTTGTCAGGGTCATAGAGAGGCCCAATCCATTCCTTGTAGGACCACCCCGCACAACCAAAATACAATCGGGCGCCAGACTCCGGTACCAACCAGGTCAGAACCTTTCGTAAGCTGAGCAAGTTCAGGCATTTATTTTTTCATTACGGGAAGCCCAGGGTCTGCTGCTTTGAAAGTGATTAAGGCATGTTTGAGCCGAGGCTAGAATAGCCGCTAATAGTTCGACAGACATCCAGCATGAGCTAAGAGGTTAAACCCTCCTAAGACCACATCCAAGATCCAACTTCGAGGACAATTCCTGCTGGTGTGTGTCAAATGAAGTTCATCAGACTAGCCGAAGCTTTTGAGAAAATAGAAGCAGCTACGAAGCGTCTCGAAATGACAAGCCTGCTTGTCGATTTGATCAAAGAAACATCAATAGACGAGATCGGCAAGGTCGTTTATCTCATCCAAGGAAAATTATACCCAGACTACATGGGTATTGAACTGGGTCTCGCGGAAAAGTTGCTCACAAAGGCTGTAGCCGACGTCACCGGCAAATCAGAGAATCAGATAGACGCTGATTACAAGAATACAGGCGACCTCGGATTAACGATGGAGAAACTTCTTCAAAAGAAATCCCAAGCAGCGTTATTCAAGAGACCCCTCAACGTAGATACAGTGTACGACACGTTTGACAAGATCGCGCATGCAGCTGGTTCGGGTTCCGTAGATCTGAAGATTCACTTGTTGACCAGCCTTCTGAACGATGCCTCTCCGCTGGAGGGCAGGTTCATCGCTCGCATGGCGGTTGGAAAACTGAGATTGGGGATTGCAGACATGACGATTCTTGACGCACTGGCTCTAGCCTACGGTGGAGACAAAGACGCTCGCGAGCCTATCGAACGAGCCTACAACCTGTCATCTGATCTCGGATGCGTCGCAGAAGTTGTGTCAAAAGACGGACTTGATGGAATCAAGAAGTTCAAGATAACCGTAGGACGCCCGATTAGGCCCATGCTCTGCGAGCGGCTTCCATCAGCACGTGAGATCCTGGAAAAGCTCGGGGGAGTCGGAGCGGCGGAATACAAGTATGACGGACTGAGGGTTCAGGCTCACGTCAGTCGGACTGGAGTTCATTTATTTTCGCGCAGGCTTGAAGACATAACCGACCAGTTTCCTGACGTCACAAAGCTGCTACAGAGCGGTATCAAAGCGAAGGAAGCAATAGTCGAGGGCGAGTGTGTTGCAGTGGATCCGCACACGGGGGATATGCTACCTTTCCAGGTGATATCTCAGCGCAGAGGTAGAAAATACGAAATCGAGAAAATGAGTGAGGAAGTGCCAGTCACCATCTTCTTGTTCGACGTGTTGTACTTGAATGGTGAAGATTTGACACTAACCCCTTACCTTGAAAGACGGAAAGAGCTGGTCAAGGTCGTACAGCTCTCGGACCATCTGACGATTGCGGAGCAGACGGAGGTGTACGAAGCTGAGAAGTTGGAGGCGCTCATGGATCAAGCGGTGGCTGGGGGATGTGAAGGGCTCGTTGTGAAGAATACGTCAAATGAGTCGATATATCAAGCGGGAGCTCGCGGTTGGCTCTGGATAAAGTACAAGCGATCCTACAAGGCCGAAGTGCAGGACACCTTCGATTTAGTGCCTGTGGGAGCTTTCGCGGGGAGGGGCAGGAGAGCGGGCGGTTACGGTGCACTGCTAATGGCGGTGTATAACCGTGGCAACGATGTTTTTGAGACCCTCTGCAAACTGGGTTCAGGGTTTACAGACGAAGACTTGTCCAATCTTCCAAAGATGATCCAACCCTCTTTGGACAAGCAGAAGCATCCGCGCGTGAACTCGTTGATGCAGCCGGACGTGTGGTTGATCCCTTCAAAGGTTTTGGAGGTGGCTGCTGATGAGATTACTTTGTCTCCATTGCATACTTGTGGTCGAGACTCAATCAGGGCAGGGAGTGGTCTTGCGCTTAGATTCCCGAGGTTCACGGGTAACTGGCGAAACGACAAAGCCCCTGAAGATGCCACTACTTCGCAGGAGCTGCTGGATATGTACAAGAATCAGCTAAAGAAAATCGAAGCTGAGCCGTAATTAGATGCGGTGATTTGTACTTTGGATCCTGCTCTATAGGTGAACTATTCGTCTGCGCTTGGGCGTTTTGACTTTCCAGAAGCCGGATGAATCGCGGTAGTATTCTGCTGGTTCCAAACCGAGTCCTCTGGAGTACTAATAGGTCTTTGTAGTATATTTAAGGCTTGGCAATGCTCATTAAGCCTAATGAGTCCTCATCAGGACTCCGAAGTGGTGGCGGCTTGTCCCAGACCTTAGAAATCGTGAGATTGCAAGGATTCAGAGGCCAGTTTAGAATTACAATTCCTCGCGAAATGGTTGAAAAGCTGAAGTGGCAGAAAGGGCAACCTCTCTTCATATCCCTCGAGGGCGCGCGAGTGATCGTCGAACCTGTGACGAGAAAGTAGAGGAATGACTGAAGTCAACTGTGTGATTTGCTCTGATTAGCTGAGTTAGGGCAGACTGGGGCCTCGTCGTGGCGAGCGACTGGAGAACTGCCTGCCAGAGCAAGAAAATGAGTTCGCAGAATCTGTAGTGTCTTGCTTACGATTATTCGTCAGTACCTATCCGTGGTCACACGCTTGCGTAATTCAATGTGAACAGTCGGTCGGATTGATTCGCTTGGTCCGGCATTATTCTTTTGGCATCAGCCAGAATTCGTTGCCGTCGGGGTCTTTGATCATTGCGTAGGTTCCCCAGGGCTCTTTCTTGGGTTCTCCAGTGAATTGCACGCCTGTCTTCTTGAGTTCCTGCACGGTCTTGTCGAAGTCATCTGGTAGTAACAAGATTCCCGTGTTGTCTGGTTCCAGATCGCCTTCGCATAAGTGCAGAACATTAGTCCCATCAGGCGGAGCGACCACAGTCCAATGCTCTCCTGATTCCTTTGATGTCGAAGCCGAGTTTTTCTTTGTACCACCGCGCGGCTTTTTTCCTATCGGAAACCATTACAGCAACGGAATAGATGGTATCTATCATAGATATCCAGCGATTACGATTGATCGCTCGGATAATAAAGTGGTTCCGCAAATTCGACCCGATCAAATCGTCCGAGGCCTTTCGATAGTGCTGCCCATATACGAACTGCTTCGATTGACCGTCATAATTCTCTCTCTTCGCCGCAGTTCCTTCCTCACGTTGTCTTAGGGTAAAGTACAGTTATTACGCACATGGCGCGTATTTTTCATCCGACTGTCATGTTCTCCAGGATTCTTGTAGGCGTTGACGGGTCCGCTTTTTCAGAGAAGGGCTTGAAGTCTGCAGTCGATCTGGCGAAGACGTACCATGGCAAACTGATCATTCTTCACGTACTTCTGCGTCGATTCTATGCGGTGACACCATCAGAGGCGGGCGTGTTGGCTACGACCGTCTTCGTGAAGGAAATTGAAGCGGAAGGTAAGGAGATCATGGAGAAAGCTGAGTCCTGCGTTAAGGGGGAAGGTGTTGACTACGAGTGCAAAGTTGTTCAGGGTGTCCCCGCGGAAGAGATTATCAGAGTCGCGCAGTCTGAGAAAGTTGATCTAATCGTTATTGGGAGTAGGGGTCTCACCGAAGTCCGGGCATTCCTTCTCGGCAGTGTCTCCGATAAGGTAAGTCACCACGCTAAGTGCCCGGTCCTGATCGTGAAGTGATCAATTCAGCAGTGAAATCATGAGATAGATATCCCCCACATTCGTCCCAGTAGACCTTGTGACCAGAGCGTCCCCGAGTCGGCTGAAGAAGGGGCCAGAGTCGTCTCTCAAGGAAACGGTTCGGATCCAGTCTCCTTCTTCTCGCGCGCTGGGCAGTATTTCCGTCGACAATTGCGCCGGCGGCCCCGCTGTTTTAGTCAATTCCATCACTGTCCAGTGCTGCTATGACTGTTCCCTCCAGTCCTTCGATCTCTTCAACCGCGGAGAGTGCGACCACTTGATTCCTTCCTCCTTCTCCTTTCCGAGTGACTCGCACGGAACATTCGCCACCGATCAAGATGGCCCCGCGAGGCACTGGTATTCGTGAGGAGTGTTTCGGTTTGGCAGCCAATGTGGCCAAGAGTTTTCCCATATCACGGGCCTCAAGCTCCGCAGAGGTTGACAAAATGGTGCAAGGCACTTTTCTTTCCGCAAGTGACCTTTCAGCCGCTTTGCAGGCGTCTTTGTTGTCGGCAATTATGATGTTGTGAACGCGTTGAAAACTTGGACTGCCCGGCTTGGGATTCTCAGAGATCGCGCCGCGAACTCCTTTGCGCAAGTGCTCTCTGACCCGAGGGGGCGCCTCCCGCCATTGATCATGGCGCTTCATGATTTCCACCGCTTCCCGATACGATGTCGGATCCTCAACTGTCAAACCTGAGCCAATGTCTGGGAGGTGATTTCCTGGAACATCAGAGATTATCATTGAAACGATCTCCCGGGCTCGGCACATTTCGACCAACCTTCCACCTTTCAGTTGTGAGAGATGTCTGCGAATTGTGTTGATCTCATGAATGTTAGCCCCACTGTTGATCAGTTGGTGTGTGATAGCGATCTTGTCGTGGATTGTGATTCCCTTTGCTGGCGCCGGAAGCGTGGCCGATGCTCCACCTGAGATTAGACATTACAGCAGCTGATCCTCAGCTAGGCTGCTTGCTGCTTGTATCACTCGCTGAGATGCTCTAAGCCCGACCTGGTTGGGAATCGGATGCCCAGAAAGGAAGGTTTCGATGCGATTGTCAAATCTCGGCAGCCTTCGGTCTTTGGACGCAACCAGTATTCCCCGAATGGGGAAGTCAACAAGAGTTCGGAGAGCGGCGCGCATCATCAGAGTGCCAGCCTTCACGACAGCTAAGATGAAGATCTCTCTGAATGAGAGAAGTGGAATGGAAACTGGGCCTACGAAAAGTCGCTTGTTCGTGACTTTCATTCGCGATTGGAGGCAGCGATATGGGTCAACTGCCTCTAACGCTTCCTCAAATGCGTCGAGACAGAAACGTCTGGCGTTCTGATTGGCGAGTGAACCGCCGTTGCGGATAATTTGGACTCTTCTTCTAATGAGGCGGTTCG
>Ga0182021_10005802_pt1 | contig 14681 bp, 12 predicted proteins | sample 612E3MmetaG_FD_120493 | JGI IMG/M metagenome (GOLD analysis project Ga0182021, IMG submission 120493) | Permafrost microbial communities from Stordalen Mire, Sweden - 612E3M metaG (Illumina Assembly) | ecosystem: Environmental > Terrestrial > Soil > Wetlands > Permafrost | place: Sweden... | reverse complement strand
GCTTTTATCAGATTAATGGACGGTAAACCTTATGAAATATTTACAGGGTTGCAGGAAGAAGATATGTTTCCTATCCCCAAATCGATTAATAAAGGAAAAATTATAAAAAATAAGGATGAAGAGGGGAATACCCGTTATGACTTTCAGTACACAGATAAATATGGTTACAAAAATACACTTGGAGGGTTATCCCACCAGTTCAATAAAGAATATTGGAATTATGCAAAGTTATTTTCGAGTGTGCTTCGATACGGAATGCCAATAGAGGATGTCGTGAATTTGGTAAGTTCATTACAGTTGGATAGTGAAACTATAAGCACTTGGAAAAATGGTGTTGAAAGGGCATTGAAAAAATATGTTCCCGATGGTACTTTACCTAAAAAAGGTTCTAAATGTGTTTCATGTGGTTCCGAAACGTTAGTTTACCAGGAAGGATGCCTCACTTGTAAGAGTTGCGGATCTTCTAAATGCAATTAAAAACAAGATATCCAATTGAATAATTGGATTAGGTTCTTTGAATGTTTGAATAAATTTGATACATTTGCCCAGACGAATTATCATTTTTGAATTATTTCTACTCTATTATTGAATAGAGGTATAGTTTAAAGAGATGAAATCCCGGGTAATTACCTGGGATTTTTTATTTATGACAACTAATATTCAAACTTGGTTGAATACTTAGTGAAAGTACTTTTGGAATAGTTCCAAAAGGCCTTATTTGACAAATAGGGATGTCAAATAATTGTTAAAAAATCCCTAATGAAGAAAGGTTCAATTATGATATATTCGTCAAAAATCATTAATGGAAAACTTCATAAATTGGTTTTTTGCCGTTATATTATCAGGTATGGACGGCGAATTTATCCAAGGAGAGCTAAAAGCTTTCGATTTTGGATACCAATTGATGAATAGTAGATGCTTTCATTAATGACATTTTAGCCTCGCTAACCAAGAAAATGCGGGGCTTTTTTATAATAATAACTTAAAAATTAAATATTCAAATTTTTTGCAAGATTTTATATAAAAACAAATTAGTCTATTTTTTGTTGGAATATTTTTTATAGAAAGTAAAGTTAATAATATACTTTTCATATGTGCAATATTTTTTGCAACTAAAATAACCAATAGTTAATAAATATTTTTTCTGTTAATTACTTTTTTACATTAACCTTGATAAATTTATTATGTCGCTTTTTAATTAAACGTCAGTTAGATATAAAAAAAATATATTTATCAATAAATCAGAATTTTGTTCATTTCTTTTTTCGCCAAAAAAGAAACAGAACCAAAGAAAAAGGCATGGTTGCAAGAACTCGCTCCGCCTTGCGGCTTCGCTCAAACTGCTTGCAACCGATATTGAATATTCTGTAAATCCCGCCAAAGGCGGGAAAGCGAATTGGCCAGAAAATCTGGCGAGGGTGCGAAAGTTGGTGGGCTGAAGCTTCAGATTTTCTTGATTTTTTGGTTACTTTTGTATCAAGGCAAAAGTAACAGACTGATAAAAAGATGTTTATGAGCATTTCATATATCGAACTCAGATTTAATTAATATTCATGTTTTAATATTAGGATTTATATTTTTTTATATTAATTATAATTTTAATGCTTATTAATGCATAATAAAACTTGTTTTTAGTCGACATTAATAAAGAGATTTTTTTCAAATTCGTCTTACATTTATACTCAATATTGCCAACTAAGAAATATGTATAAATCTTTTATTTCAGGATTGATAATTATTTTAATAGGTTCGAATGCAATTTCACAGAGCCTGGGTGATTTTTATGCAGGCATTCGAATTCAAAAAACACATAATTTATATTACGAAAACGGGATAACTCTTGATTATACCCATAATTTTCTATTATCAAAAAAAATACATCTTGGTTTTAGTTTCTTTACAAGCAGGTTAGGTTCGGCGTATAATTCCAATGCTATAAAACAGGATAACTACCTTGTTACTGCTACCTGTATTTTTAAGAATGAAAAAATCATTAGCCCGCTAATTCAAGTAAACACAGGATGGTTTTATTCCGATATGGAGGAAAAAATGTTCGAATCGATACCTCATACTTCACCTTTATTATCTCTTGAAGCAGGGTTTCAATTGCATCTTCATTTCCCGGTTAATGCAAAAGCTACGATAGGATATAATTTTATCACAGGAGATGGAATTAATGGTCCCGGAACTTTATATCCGTTATTTTATGAGTTCAGTATTTATTATAAATTTTTATAATTTTTCTGTCATGAGTTCACAAAAAGGATCATATATATTTTTTTTAATTTTTTGTTTTGTTTTTTTAATAAGTTGTTCAAAGCAGCCACCTATCGACAACAATACCATGCTAGATGGCGATAAAGTATTTGACCCTTCCATCGCTCATCCTGAGAAATACTTAATTTCTGCTGCCGATACAAACCCTACTGAACAACAAAAAGAAACACCGGTCGTCATTGCTGTTCACGGATACAGTGCCACTACATTTGAGTGGGATGAATTCAGGCATTGGGCAGATAGTGTGGGTAAATTTTATGTATCGCAGGTTTTACTTGGCGGTCATGGCCACGATTACGAAATATTCAAAAAAGCTACCTGGGAAGACTGGCAAAAACCAATTATAAATGAATACAGAAAGCTCGATTCCCTTGGTTTTAAAAAGATAAGCCTTATTGGTTCGTCAACAGGTTGTCCGTTAATCCTGGAAATGGTTTATTCAGGTAAAATAAAAACGAATAATTATCCCAAACATATTATGATGGTTGATCCCATTATCATTCCTTCGGCTAAAACACTGTCATTAGTCGATTATGTGGGACCCATGGTTGGGTACGTTAAAACACCTCTCGATTATGGTGAACAAGGCCACTGGTATCAATATCGGCCAGAGGAATCATTAAACCAACTGCTTGAATTTATTGACATGGTCCGTAAAAAACTTGAGAATGGTATTGTATTGCCGGTCAACACTACTTTGAAAGTTTACAAATCATTAAAAGATCCTTCTGCCGACCCGGTAAGCGCAGTATTATTGTACAAAGGAACAAAATGCCATAATGGAAACCATATAGATATGGAGATGGCAGATTCAAAACTTCACGTTTTTACGCGATTGCAAGGTCGAAATTCTTATACAGCAAAAGATAAAGAATTACAATTAAAAACGTTTGAAGATATTGCATCAATAATTGATGAATAGGTTTTAATAATATTTTTTAACCTGAAATATATTTTTTTCACTTCAAGTAATAAGCAAAAAGTGAGGTTAAAAACTCTTCTTTTTGCAGATAATAACATTGAATCCCCAGTTTTTCGGCTGATTCGATATTGAGAAGATAATCATCAATGAAAAGGGTTTCTGAAGGTTTCAAATTATTTTCGTTAATAACTTTAAGAAAAATTTCAGCATCAGGTTTACGCATCTGAACCCTACACGAATAATATGCTTTATGAAAAAGTGATGAGAAATCCTCAATTTTAAAAGTGCGATTTACATAATTAAAAAAATAATCGAGATGAATTTCATTGGTATTACTTAAAAGATATGTCCTAAAATGATTTTTTAAGTTTTCAAGCAAATGAATTCTGTCCTCAGGAATATCGATCAGCATGGCGTTCCAGGCCAGGTTAATTTCATCGTCGCACACATTTAATTGAGCAACATCGCGAAGACCTTGCCTGAATTCTTCCGGTGAAACTAAACCTTTATCATATCCATCGAACAGTTTCGATTGATTGAGAAAACTGTACATTTTATTAAAATCGACAAATCCAATCTTTTTAAATGCTTCAAGGGTTAAATTATAATCGATATTCATTATAACCCCGCCGAGGTCGAATATAATATTTCGAATAATTGGGTATTCTTTATTTCCAAGAACCAGAGGAGCCATAAAATTTTGCTTAAACGTTTGAAAATTATTTGGCAAATATGTAATATTGCAGTCCCAAAAATAATTGAATATTGAGAATTGTGCATTGAAAAATAAATGTTTCAAAAAATAATAATCAATTAAAAAACAATTAATAGGGCCCATAGCTCAGCTGGTTAGAGCACCTGACTCATAATCAGGGGGTCCCTGGTTCAAGCCCAGGTGGGCCCACAAATCCCGTTTTGGCGGGATTTTTTATATAATTTCATGATATTTTATACATATATATTATTCAGTCTAAAGCTTCAGAAGTATTATATTGTAAGTACAAATAACCTGGAAAAAAGATTGCAAAGGCACAATCACGGACATACAACATATACCAAATATGGAATACCATGGAAGATTGTATATTTTGAACAATATAAATTAAGATCTCAGGCATATAAAAGAGAAATGCAAATAAAATCTATGAAATCGATAGAATACATAAAGAGTTTGATTAACAAACAAAGTTAGAGCATCCCGATGCAATCGGGAGGGTCCCTGGTTCAAGCCCAAGTGGGCCCACAGTATTAAAGCCACTTTTAGAATTTATTTTCTAAAGTGGTTTTTTAAATTTGAATAGAAGATACTTGTCTTATAGCTCTTGCAAAGTTGCACCAAAAGTGAAAGAATGTAATGGTAAGAAGTGACTTCTCTTTTTCTAAATTCGGATTGATCTAATTTAAATCAGTTAAATTTGTTATAGATAGCGATAAACTGAATTTTACTTTGCGATCTCTGATAATGGGTCATAACAATATTTGTTGTTATGTAATTGTTCTTTATGCAATGGGAAAAATTCATAACTAAAAATTACAAAATGAAAATATCAATAATTGGAACCGGTGGAGTTGGAGGATACTTTGGTGCTAAGATTGCTAAAGCTGGATATGATGTGACTTTTGTTGCCAGAGGTGAACACTTAAAAGCAATTCAAAAGAATGGACTGACAATAAAAAGCATTCTTGGAGATTTCAAACTTGATAAAGTTAAAGTAACTGATAGAATTCAGGATATTGGTGCAATGGAATTGATAATAATTGGTGTAAAAGCGTGGCAGGTAAAGGAAGTAGCCAATGTATTAAAATCTGTTGTTAAAGAAAAGACAATAGTTATGCCACTTCAAAATGGTGTTTTGGCAATAGATGAATTAAAGGAACAGATAAGCAAGGACAATATAATAGGCGGATTGTGCAGGATTATGAGTAAAATTGAATCACCAGGTATAATAAACCATTTTGGAATTGAACCAACTATAGTATTTGGTGAAGTCGACAACTCTATAACTGAGAGGATTCAACTAGTAAAAGAATTATTTGATAAGTCTGGCATTAACTCAAAAATATCGGATGATATAAATTCCGATTTATGGAAAAAGTTCATATCTATTTGCGTGAGCGGATTACTCGCTTTGACTAAAACAACATATGGAGAACTTAGAGAATTAAAGGAAACACGGAAATTGATGGTCGATTTATTAACTGAGATTTATCATTTATCTCAAAAAATAGGCATTCAAATTGAACCCGAATTCTTAACTAATACTATTGCCTTTATTGATTCTTTCCCTTATGATTCAACAGGTTCATTGACGAGAGATGTATGGGAAGGCAAACCGTCAGAGATTGATTATCAAAACGGAACCGTTGTTAAACTTGCACAGAAATTCGGGGTTGATACTCCAATAAACAGATTTATTTATAATTGCATTTTGCCAAAGGAGTTAAAAGCAAGAAAAAATGTAAATACTGTTCAGAACAAAGGCTAAATTTAATAGGGAGTTAAGAAACGAAGATCATCACTCGCTTCAGAGTTCCTGCTCAGCAGATAAATATTTAACCTATAATCCAACAAAACCCATAATTGAGTTTTTTAAGGCCCACTAATGAAGTAATAATTAAATCAAGGATTTTAATTATTTTCAGATTTTTTCCCTATTAAGCAAAAAATCTTTGTAGATGCGATAGTAATCGGTTTCCAGGTATGGTATTAGTTGAATGGGTATATTATTGAAATCGAAAATTGAAGATCCGTGATACCCCAGTAAAATTGGTGAATGTGTAGCAATTATGAATTGTACATTACCATTATTGACCGCTTCGGTAATAATTTGTAACAGTTCAATCTGTGTTTTTGGCGATAAAGCAGCTTCCGGTTCGTCTAATAAATACAGTCCTTTTATTTTGAACCTGTTTCGAAAATACTGCATATTTATTTGTCCATGCGATCGGGTAGTTAACGGTTCACCTCCATGATATTTCAAATACGACTTATCGGTCACAGCCCATTCATCTATTAAATCGGCATATCTTTTAAAACTCTGGGCCGAAAAAAAAGCTCCGGGTACATCTTCAGTTTTTTCTAATTTAAGACAGGTGTACAATAACCCTGCAAATTTATTAGGAATAAGTGGTGAAAATTCGTTTTTGTACCAGATATGAATATCCCATTTTTGTGCAATTGCTGTCAATAGAGTTGATTTACCTGAACCATTTTCTCCGGCAAAGAATGTTACTGGAGTTGAAAATTCTATAGCCAAAGTCTGTTGTAAAACTTTTAAATTGAATGGATAAAAGTTTTTTGTCGGAAATAAAGAATGATCTATGTGAAGTTTTTTTAAATACATAATAATTATATTTCAACCTGTTCCATTTTTGGGGCAAGGAGATTAATCATGGCCCATGCAATAATATAAGTTAGTCCACATATTAAAAACATTATGTAATATGCAATTTCGATATGTCCTAGAATTTTGTAATGGTTTAAAAGTGTACCTGTTAAATGTGCAATTAAAATACCTCCTGTAACACCTGCCATTCCACCAATTCCTATTATTGAGCCCAATGCTTTTTTTGGAAACATATCTGAAGCAATTGTAAACAAATTTGCTGACCAGGCCTGATGTGCAGAAGCAGCTACGCCTATTATTAATACTGTCAGCCATGGATTAATATTCCCTAAAGTTTGCGCCGTAAAAACAGGAATTACACATATTGCAAAAATTAACATCGAAGTACTACGGGCTTTATATATTTTCCATCCTTCTTTAATTAGAAATGATGACAACCATCCCCCGCCAATGCTGCCAAAACAGGCCATCGCATAAACCAAGGCAATTGGAAAACTTCCCTTTGTGCCGGTCATTCCATATTCTTTGCCAAGAAATGAAGGAAGCCAGAAAAGATAAAACCACCATATCGGGTCAGTCATAAATTTTCCAATGACAAATGCCCATGTTTGCCTGAACCGAAGGAGTTTTGTCCATGAAACAGTTTCCCTGTCGTCTTTAATTTCTTCAGCATCGGAATAAATAAAATCGTATTCTGTTTTAGTTAAATGTTCATGTTTTGCAGGAACTTCATAATAAATAAACCATAATATAAGCCAGATAAATCCAACTATTCCTGTCAATATAAATGCCGATTGCCAGCCCCAGACAGAGTTTATCCAAAGAACTACAATCGGGGCAGCAATGGCGCCAATATTCGCACCTGAATTAAAAATTCCTGTAGCAAGAGCCCTTTCTTTTTTAGGGAACCATTCAGCTACGGTTTTTATGGCAGCAGGAAAATTGCCTGCCTCACTGATTCCTAAAACAGCGCGGGCAGAAGCAAAACCAAAAATGCTCCTTGCAAAAATATGTGCAATTTCAGCCAGGCTCCAGATTGTTAGTGAAAGTGCATATCCCAGCTTGGTGCCAATTTTGTCAATAATCCTTCCAAAACCAATTAAACCCAAACCATAAGCGAATAGAAAAGCGTTAATAATATTGGAATAATCCAATTCGCTCCAGTTAAAATTCTTCTCAAGAGCAGGTTTGAGCAAACTTATTACCTGCCTGTCGAGGTAGTTTATGGTAGTTGCAAAGAACAGCAAAGCACAAATTGTCCAGCGGTACTTACCAATTGTTTTATTTATGGAAGAATCAATATTGCTCATTTCGTTAGAGAACACATCGAAACAAATGTAATAATTATTGAATTAGAAAAATATTAAGTTATAGATAAACGATCGGGAATATTCAATCGTATTCTGGTTCAATACCTGGTTTCATTGTAAATTGTCTTCTGTTCACCAGGAATATACCTGTAAGAACGATGACTGATCCTAAAATTTCAAGCCAGTTAAGGTATTCTCCTAATACCGGTATTGCAATTATTGCAGTAACAATTGTTTGGCTCAGCAGGCTTACAGATGCTGTGGTCGATTTAATGTAACCCAGTGCCCAGTTAATTGCCAGCCAGCCTCCTAATTGCGAGATCAGGCCAAGGCCTATAAGTGAAAGCCAGCTTTTAATACTAAAACCTGTCATTTGAGTACCTGAAAAAAAGCATAAAAAATATAAAATAAAAGTACTGCTGAACATCGAAATTGATGTAAATGAAACGGTATCAAGTGTATTCCGCACCCTCTGAGTAGTCAAAAGGTAAGTTGCATAAAAAAAACTGGCACCAATTGCAAGCATGTTACCCAATGACATTCGTGTCTGATAAATTTTGTCGATGCCAATAATAATGACCACTCCGATAATTGCGATAACTGTACCCACCCAAAAAATATTTTTGGGTTTTTCTTTAAAAATTAAAATGGAACCCAATCCTACCCATAATGGGGAGAGGTTTGCAAGTAAGGTTGCTATTGCGGCTTTTGAAATTAAAAGGGAAGTGTTCCAAAGTGCCAGGTCGCAGGCAAAAAGTAACCCGCAGAAAGCAGCTGCCCTGATTGTCCTTTTATCAAGGCCATATTTATTTCTTTTTATCCAGAGTGGCAAAACTGCAATTGAAGCAATTAACATCCGGTAAAATGCCGAAGCGAATCCAGATACCCCGGCTAATTTGACAAAAATTGCAGACCAACCAATGCACAGGAGGCCGAAAAGCAAAACTAAATATTGTAACCAGACTTTGTCTTTTAATGTCATTTAAGATTTCAATTTATGATTTACCTGATTTCTTGCATCAGGTAAAAAAATATCCGGCAAAATAACATAATTTTGTCGAAGATAGAAACAACCTTAAATTTTCAAATTTTAATAAAATTTTTATGGCTAAAGAAAAAATTGTCCTGGCATATAGCGGAGGTTTAGATACATCTGTTATTCTGAAATGGCTGATTGATAAAGGTTATGAAGTAATTGCCTATATCGCCGATGTCGGTCAGGATGACGATTTCAATGCAGCGAAAGATAAAGCTTTGAAAATTGGAGCTTCAAAAGTTTTTATTAAAGATTTAAAAAAAGAACTTGTTACTGATTTTGTTTTTCCGGCTATTAAAGCTAATGCAATATATGAAGGACGTTACCTGCTTGGCACATCCCTTGCACGGCCTGTAATTGCCAAACACCAGATAGAAATAGCCAGAGAAGAAAATGCTAAATATGTTGCACATGGTGCTACCGGAAAAGGCAACGACCAGGTGCGTTTCGAACTGACTTATTATGCATTGAACCCGAAAATAAAAGTTATATCGCCATGGAAAATGCAGGAATTTCTTGACCAGTTCAAAGGACGGACTGATATGCTTAATTATGCCGAATCGAAAAAAATTCCTGTTAAGGCAACTTTAAAAAAACCTTACAGCGAGGACGATAATCTTATTCACATCAGCCATGAAGCTGGAATTCTCGAAGATCCCAAACATTCATGCAGTACGGATATGCTTACAAAAATGGTCCATCCAATAGATGCACCGGATAAAGAAACAAGAATTGAAATTCATTTTAAAGATGGAATTCCGGTTAAAGTAATTAACAAGGACGACGGGACAATCCAAACCGAACCCTTGGAACTTTTCATGTACCTGAACAAATTAGGTGGTGAAAACGGTATAGGTTTTTGCGATATGGTCGAAAATCGTTTTGTGGGAATCAAATCCAGGGGTGTTTATGAAACTCCGGGTGCTACTATTCTTCGTGCTGCTCATATGGATATTGAAGGTATTGCCATGGACCGTGAGGTAATGCGCCTGCGAAATATGCTGGCCGAGAAGTTTGCCGAGTTGATCTATTATGGATTCTGGTATAGCCCTGAAATGGATTTCTTACTGGCAGCCATAAATAAAAGCCAGGAATTGATAGACGGAATAGTTTATCTCAACCTTTATAAAGGCAATGTTATTGTCGAGGGCCGTGAATCGCCCAGCTCTCTTTATAACCAGGATCTATCAAGCATGGATATTGAAGGCGGGTTCGATCAGAAAGACAGTGCAGGATTTATTAAAATCAATGCCATCAGGCTTATGGCCCATAATGCCATTATTAATAAACAAAAAAGTTGAGCGGTTTAAGCCCGGTTTAAAACTTAAGTAAAAAAGTTTAATAAAAAATTATTAAAATCAGTTATTTAGAAATTATTTTATTAATACAGGTTCAATATCCCTGATCTTTGCGCCATCACCAATTTTTACATTATACGATTTCATTTTTTTTCCAAATTGTTCATAATAAAGATTGGTTAATTCCTTTATAAGATTTTCAACTGCGCTATTTTTTATAAGATTTATTGTGCAACCACCGAAGCCACCGCCCATCATCCGCGAACCAAGCACATCTTTTTTATTCTTAGTACAATCCACGAGGAAATCAAGCTCATCACAACTGACATCATACAAATCTTTCAAACCTTCATGAGACTGGTACATAAGATTACCAAAGGTATGTAGGTCATTTTCTATTAATTCCTGGCAGGCTTTTTCAACACGCAAATTTTCTTCCACAACATATTTACAACGCTTATAAATTACCGGATCGAAATTATCCTTCAACTCGGTCATCATTTCTATGGTAACATCTCGAAGGTTTTTTACCTTATTATATTTCTTCTTAATAATTGCAACCCCGGTTTCGCATTGGGCACGCCTTGTATTGTATTCTGATGACGCAAGGATATGTTTCACATTGGTATCGAATAATACAAGACAAAAATCATTAAAATTAAACGGGTAGTATTCATATTGATAAGAACGGCAATCGAGTTTAATAACATGGTTGGCCTTACCAAACATGCTTGTAAACTGGTCCATAAGTCCGCACTTGACTCCGGCAAAATGATGTTCGGCTGCCTGAGCAACAAGTGCAAGTTCAATATGGTTTAACGATCCTTTATATAAGGTATTCAAACCAAGAGCAAGAGCACATTCCAAAGCTGCAGAGGACGACATTCCCGCACCCAAAGGTATGTCGCCTGCAAATACAATATCTGTTCCTTCAATTTTTATCCCTTTTGAACCCATTTCACTGAAAACCCCAATAATATAATTTATCCACCCATTCATAGGCCTCAGATTGCCAATTTTGCACTCAGCTTTCTGTTTCATATCATATGAATAAACTCTTATTTCATTGAGCTGGTTTTTCTGGATTGCAAAGACAATTTCCTTATCAATGGCAGCAGGTAATACAAAGCCATCGTTATAATCAGTATGTTCCCCGATTAAGTTTACACGGCCGGGAGCACTTGTAATTAATGGTTTTGTGCAGTATAATTCTTCGAATTTCTTAACAATTAAATCGACATTCATCAGCAGAAAAATTTAAAAATACAATTATCGTAATATTTAGTGTATTTTTAACAATTATTTTTAAAAAAATAACCGGAAAGCCTTTTAATATTTCCGGTTATGATTCCATTAAACTTAAAATAGTCTATTTTTTCACAAGAAATTTATAAACAGCGTTAGATTTATAGATTTTGCCAGGTTCAAGAATAGTGGAAGGGAAATTTGGATGATTGGGCGAATCTGGAAAATGCTGAGGTTCTAATGCCACTGCTGATCTATAATTGAAGGGTTTCCCACTCTTCCCGATCACAGAACCATCTGCAAAATTGCTGCTATAAAATTGAATACCTGGTTCTGTGGTGTAAACTTCCATCACTCTTCCGGAAATTGTATCAGTAAGCCTTGCAGCTAAAGCTAAATTGCCGGTTTGGTTATTCAGCACCCAGTTATGGTCATAACCTCTGCCAAATTTAAGTTGATCGTTCATTTCATTTATTCTTTTTCCAATTATTTCAGGTTTTGTGAAATCAAATGGCGATCCTTTGATTTCTTCAATTTTCCCGGTTGGAATTAAGGTTGAGTCCACAGGAGTAAAATGATCGCCGAAAATTTCAAGGACATGCCCGAGTATATCGCCGTTGCCTTCGCCTTCGAGGTTATAATAACCATGACTGGAAAGATTAACGATTGTTTTTTTATCAGTAACAGCATGCATTTCAATTTTCAATTCATTATTATTAGTAAGGATATATTGAACTTTAACTTCCAGTTTTCCGGGAAATCCTTCTTCCATATTGGGTGATAAGTATGACAGGTCAAGTGTATCGCCTTTCTGAACTGCATCCCATACCACTTTATCAAAACCTTTGGCGCCTCCATGAAGACTGTTTGGGGTATTATTTATGGCGAGGCTATATTCCTTTTTGTCGAGTTTAAACTTTCCTTTCGCAATACGGTTTGCATAACGGCCAACTATTGCACCATAATAACCCTTATCGGAGATATATTTATCAATATCTGGATAACCCAATGCTATATCGGCATATTTGCCATCCTTTCCAGGAAGCAGAACGGATACAATTCGGGCCCCGAAATTGGTTATTTTAATTACCAGCCCGCTGTCATTTTTCAGGGTGAATAAATCTGTTTTTTTACCGTCAATTTCTTTCCGGAAGTTCTCACTCTTTACCAATGTGTCGAGCGCTGTGAACCCATTATCTGCTTTTTGTATTGCATGTTTGCAAGAAGTAAGCAGAATTAATGAAACAATTGCCAATAAAAGATATTTTTTCATATTCTGTATTTTAAATTTATCGGGAATTTACAAATTAATTTGAAAATTAAAAAATTTAGATTTCAATAAGCTTTTAATACAATTGGTTTCAAATTATTTGATTCTTGATTTAATCTGGTATTTACTTAATAAAAAAGCCGCACCTTTATCTGGTGCAGCTTTTTACTTACTTTTTTTTCTTGGGTTTTTTGGGTTCCTTAACTTTAGGCGGACCACCACCAGGAGTACCATTGAATTGGAATTCATCAATAATATTAATCATAATAATAAAAATTAATTATAACCTACTCTGTTAAAGCTTTTCGGCTTCCGCTTTTTATTAATTTAATTTTCCTAATTTAATTTTAATACATTTGAAAATGAATCATTGATCAATTTGTGATGAAAAGAATGGCCGTATATTTTATTTTTTTTCTAACGGTATTTTTATTAAACAAATGTGATGTTAATGTACAAAATAATCTGAATTTAAACAACATTTTTTTTTCTAAGGCAGTTTCTTTTCAAAATACTTGCCAATACGACAGTGCAGTTAAATATTTTAAAAAAGGATTAACCAGTGATATTTCCGATACAGTTTATATTAAATCATTAATTCAGCTTTGCCTTACTTATTGGTGGATTGATTTGAGTGACAGTGCAGATGTTTATTTTAACAAAACAAAAGAATCTTATAATTATATTAAAGACAACCCAAAATTATTGGCTTACTATTACCTTATCGAGGGATGTTATTTAAAAGATAAAATGGAATATAGTCGTTCAAAAGAAGTATTAAAAAATGCATTAAAACTTCAACTCTCTTTCGTACCCAAAGATGATACATCGTTGACTATATTTTATAACAAACTCGGAAATACAGGTTACTTCCTAAATACATTGGACAGTTCAATTGAGTATTATAAAAAGGCCATTCAGACTGCAAGGAAAAAATCAAATCCAAACAATAATGATGTTTTGAATAATATGACCAACCTTGCCCTCATGTATTTTCATCAAAGAAAGTATAATCTTTTAAAAGATTGTTTAAATCAATGTGAGTGGATTAATAATAAAAATCCCCATCCCGATACTTTTCTTTTGACTTCAATTTATCCTCATTATAATTCATTTTATTATGATCTTGAGGAATATGAGAAAGCATTCCATTACCAAATGTTAGCTTCTGAAGTATTAAGTAAGTATCCTGAAAGATATGCATACCAATTATATGAAATTTATTTAGAGAAATCGCAATTTGAAGCGTCCCTGAAACAATTTGACGATGCACAGATGAACCTGGATAAAGCAGAAGTCATATTTAAGAAATACAAACAACAGGGCAATTTAAATGAAGGTTATTTATATTTTTTTAAAGGTAAAATTTATTCACACCAGGATAAATTTGAAGAGGCAATCAAAATGTTTGAAATATTTATTTCATATTCAAAACAGTTAAACTTTTTTTTACCAGACGCTTATGTTTCCTGTGCCCGTTGCTATTCAAAATTAAAACAATATTATAAAAGTATAGAAATATTAAATAAGGAATTAAAATTTTTAAATTCCGTAAAAATCGATAATACTTCGATAGTCGAAAATATGAGAATATACTCTATAATTTATGCCTATTACCAGCTTGCCTTTGCTTATGAACAATTATCGGATTTCAAAAAAGCCCAATTGAATATTAATAAAGGTTTAAAGATGGCCATACAATATTTTGGAAAAGAAAACTCAAGCTATTTAAATATGTGTAATATTCAGGGTGGGTTTTACTTAAAAACCGGCAACTATCAAAAAGCAATATACACTTATGAAAAAGTTATTCAATCTTCAGCAAAGACATATTTTACTGCTTCACCCTCTGAAAATTTTCATGCCTATTCAAATGATATTTTAATTACAGCTACTGAAGGCAAAGCCTTAGCCCAATATAAACTAGCCAAGGTTTCAAAAAATAAGGAAGAAAATATTGAAAATTTAAAGAACAG
>Ga0182021_10005801_pt1 | contig 14681 bp, 16 predicted proteins | sample 612E3MmetaG_FD_120493 | JGI IMG/M metagenome (GOLD analysis project Ga0182021, IMG submission 120493) | Permafrost microbial communities from Stordalen Mire, Sweden - 612E3M metaG (Illumina Assembly) | ecosystem: Environmental > Terrestrial > Soil > Wetlands > Permafrost | place: Sweden... | reverse complement strand
GCAGGACAGCGGAGAAGAAGAAGCTAAAATGGGGGGGATGTACTACGGAAATCAACGTTGGTTAGGCGGAATGCTGACTAACTTTAACACTATCCAGGGCAGGATAGATTACCTGGTCAGATTAGAAGATAAGAAATCACGTGGCGAGCTTGACTATCTTTCAAAGAAAGATAAGCTGAAAATTGAAAAGGAGATGGCGAAGCTCAATAAGCTTATGGGTGGATTTAAAGAGATGACATCATTACCGGGTGCAATCTTTATTATTGATCCGACCAAGGAAAAGATAGCTCTGAGTGAAGCTAAGAAAGTTGGCGTGAAGTTAGTAGCGACCGTTGATACGAACTGCGATCCCGACGGTATCGATTACATAGTACCGGCCAACGATGATGCCATTAAAGCAATCAAGGTAATCTGTTCACGCATTGCAGATGCTGTCCTTGAAGGTAAAATGCTGGCAGAAGCAGGCGAAACAAAAGAAACCGAAGCCGAAGAATCAGAAACTGCAGAAACCGTCACTACTTAAATTGGCTTCATCAAAGACTCATCATATCCCTGCCAGAGGATCTCTCTTGACACTAAAGGAGGACTTAATTGGATATTTCAGCTGATAAAGTAAAAGAACTCCGCCAGAAAACAGGCGCTGGAGTAATGGATTGCAAGAAAGCCTTAACGACTGCCGGGGGAGATTTTGAAAAAGCCTGCAGCATTATCGCCGAGCGAGGATTAGCAATTGCCAAGAAAAAATCCGAACGTATCGCGGAGCAGGGCGTCATAGAGTGTTACGTACATACAGGCAACCATCTCGGAGTAATGGTTGAGGTGAATTGTGAGACTGATTTTGTAGCACGCACACCCGATTTTAAAGAGTTGGCCCATAACATCGCTCTTCAGATTTCCGCTATGTGCCCGCAATATGTTTCCGCCGATGAAATACCACAGGGCGTTGAAGTAGACAAACAGGTAGCATGTCTCTTGCTGCAACCATTTATTAAAGATCCGAGCAAATCAATTCAGGACATAATAACTGAGACGGTAGCTAAAACCGGTGAGAATATTAAGGTCCGCAGGTTCGTACGTTACGAGTTAGGTTATTAGAATTGCCGACGCAAAAGACAAAATATAAGAGAGTTTTACTAAAGCTGAGCGGCGAAGCCCTCATGGGCGATAATAGCTTTGGGATAGATTCACTTATCCTAGACGCAATAGCCAAACAGATCAAAAAGATTATCGCTCTTGATGTGGAGGTGGCTATAGTTGTTGGTGGAGGCAATTTCTGGAGAGGTGCTTCTGCAGAAGCTGTCGGCATGGACCGTGCCACAGCAGATTATGCCGGGATGTTAGCCACAATCATCAACGCGCTTGCGTTGCAGGATTCACTCGAAAAGAATAACGTGGTTACCAGAACACAATCCGCTATTACCATCCAAGCTATAGCAGAACCGCATATCCGCCGCCGTGCTATACGCCATCTGGAGAAAAAACGTGTGGTGATTTTCGCCGGAGGTACAGGCAATCCTTATATGACAACTGATACTGCAGCTGCACTGCGGGCTATTGAGATTAATGCGGATGTTTTATTGGTAGCAAAAAACAAAGTAGACGGCATTTATGATTCCGACCCAAGGAAAAATCCTGCTGCTAACAAATATCATCATTTAACTCACCGGGAAGCTCTGCGTTTGCAACTGGAAGTTATGGATATAACAGCATTTTCCTTGTGCCAACAGAATAAGATACCTATAATTGTATTTGATCTACAGTCAAAAGACAGCATACTTAGAGTCATTGAGGGAGAAGATATCGGTACTACGGTTACCAGCGAGGAGAAGGCATGACAGAAAAAATACTCAAAAATGCTGATTCAAAAATGAAAAAGGCGGTTGAAGCCCTGATCAAAGAGTTGGCCAGTATACGTACCGGCCGCGCATCGCCGGCACTGGTGGAACACATAAAAGTGGACTATCACGGCGTACTCACTCCATTAATACAACTGGCATCTATTTCGGTCCCTGAACCGAAGACGATCGCCATACATCCCTGGGACCGAACAATAATTAATAATATTGATAAAGCCATACTTAAATCGGATCTGGGACTAAATCCTACCAACGATGGCAATAATATCAGAATATCTATCCCGCTTCTTACCGAAGAGCGGCGCAAAGACCTTATTAAAATAATTCATAAGCGACTGGAAGAATCCCGAATTACTATCCGTAATATGCGCCGGGAAACAAACGACGAATTGAAGACCTCGGAAAAAGATAAGGAAATATCCCAAGATCAGAATACTCGCGCATCTGACCAGTTGCAGAAGCTCACGGATAGCTATATTGAATCAATTAACAAGATCGGCAGAGATAAAGAGTCCGAGATTCTCGAAGTATAGTTGTCTTCCGGCTGCATTTACTGATTATTCGATTGAGTTGTTCTCGAGATCCTGTCGTCCAAGTCAAGGTACCTTTATTTTACGCTGATAGATTATTACTGAAATGGTTGTTAAACGTGTTATAACCGGCATTCTTATAGCCTTAGTTGTCGGGCTCGTGATTTGGTTTGGCGAGCCTGTATTCACGATACTTACATCACTAGTGGCGGCTATTGCGGCTTTTGAGTATTACAGGATAGTCAAAAGTGAACACATTCAGCCGCTGACATACTTCGGCATTGTTTTCTCTGTGCTGCTGGTCCTAAATGCAAATTGCCCTCCCAATATTACTTTGATTACCTTTCCGTTGATTCTTGTGCTGGCTACAATAATCCCTTTAATCTGGATGATATTCAGGCACAATAAAGACAATTCATTTATTAATTGGAGCTGGACTTTTACAGGGATTATTTATACAGGATTGCTTCTATCGTTCTATATATCTATTAGAGCTATGGACCAGGGCATGGGATGGGTATTCCTGGTTTTGTCCTGCACTGCTCTGTGCGACGTGTTTGCCTACTTTGTAGGCAGCGCAATAGGGAAACACGCTCTTGCTTCTTCGGTTAGTCCGGGCAAAACATGGGAAGGTTCAGCGGGTGGACTGGCGGCATCTATTATATTCGCAGTCATATTAAGTGTCTGTCTCAGACTGCCGCTCAACTACTGGCAGATGATAATAGCAGGCATTATTATCGGAGTCATTTCTCAACTGGGTGACCTTGTTGAATCCCTGTTGAAAAGGAACATGAAGGCAAAAGATGCCGGCAATTTATTACCCGGTCATGGTGGAATTCTTGACCGGATTGATAGCCATTTGTTGATTGCGCCGGTCGCATATTTTCTTATCGTCCTGGCAAATAGTCAGGGCTGGCTATCGAGATAAAACCTGACATTTTTCAAGTTTTCGAAGCATGATGCTCCGTTCCTGATAACCAGCCCTTGCTCTATTAACTGTATATAATACTAACTATATCTTGATATTACCTTTTTTAAGCGTCTCGGTCGGCATGAACCATTTAACGCCGAGTTCTTTTGAAATCTTTTCGCATCGCTCGGCTACTTTATCCCAACCCATACCCTTGGCAAGAGCAAAAGGACCGAAAACTCCTCCACCACCATTGGCCACAGCCAGATCGATTTCAGCGGCGCTTCTTGCTACGCCCTGCTCAAGCAACTTGGTTCCCTCATTGACCTGAAGACAGATCAGATCCATCGGGTCAAACTTCGGGTCTGCTTTTGTCAGGTCTATAGTCGGGCGTGCCCCACCCGGCCACTCAAACAGGCCTTTGCCAGTCTTCTTACCAAGAGTGCCTGCCTTGACCATGTCCTCTAGCCACTTGCGCGGCTTGTAATCAGGTGACATCACCTCGGCAAAATATAGCATGCCATGATAATTGATATCCAGACCCGTATAGTCCATCGTCTCGTAGGGTCCCATTGGAGCACCGATTGAGCGTACTTTGGCATCTACGCCTTCAGGAGTCACAAGTTTTCTTTGAAGCACTTCCATTAAATAAATGCCAGCCGGTGACCCGATCCTGTTATAGATGAATCCTGCGGTATCTTTCTCTACCCTGACAGGTACCATGTTACCCCTGAAGTTCTTCCATTTCATCATCAGATCATAGGTGACATTCATCGTCTCATCTGACGTTTTATCACCGCGTATCACTTCCACAAGGAGCATCATGACAACGGGATTGAAGAAGTGAAGGCCAACTACCTTGTCCGGCCTCTTGGTTGCTCCGCCGATTTTGGTAATGCTCATATTAGATGTATTGGAAGCCAGGATAGCATTCTTCGGAGCGTATTGATCGATTTCCTTAAATATCTTCTGCTTTAGATCCAGAATCTCGGGAGCGGCTTCGACCATGAAATCAACGTCTTTCACAGCGTCTTTAATCACCGTGAAGCACGTGAAATTGCCCATAATTTTATCCGCTGCTTCCTGGGTCAATTTTTGCTTGGATACCTGCTTTGCCAGGCTGTCCTTAATTTTGCCATAACCTTTGTCTACAAATTCCTGTTTGACGTCATAGAGGTTTACCTTGTAACCTGCCATTGCAGCAACCTCGGCAATCCCATGACCCATGTCACCAGCGCCAACAATTGCTATCTTTTTGATGTCTTCAACTTTCACTATTGTTCCTCCTTAATAGAATAATATTTATTAGCCGGCAAAGCCGACTATCTCACTCTCAAAATTGAGAGCTTTGACACATATCACACGGGCTCCAACATCTATATAGTGATGTTACCCTTTTTCAAGGTCTCGGTCGGCATGAACCATTTGACGCCCATCTTTTTTGAAAGCGCCTCGCACCTTTCAGCAACTTTGGCCCAGCCCATACCCTTACAAAGGGCGAACGGGCCAAATATACTGCCGCCACCATTCATCATCGCCAGGTCTATTTCAGCAGCACTCTTGGCAACTCCGGCCTCAAGAAGCTTGGTACCTTCGTTGACCTGTATGCACATCAGATCCATCGGGTCAAAATTGGGATCGGCTTTGCTCATATCTATTGCAGGGCGGGCACCGTTAGGCCAATCAAAGATGCCTTTGTTTGTCTTCTTGCCAAGGGTTCCTGCCTTATTTTTCTCTTCAAGCCATTTGGCAGGTTTGAAATCAGGAGAGAGCACTTCAGAAAAATACTTCATGCTGTGCATAGCCACATCAAGCCCGGCAAAATCCATGGTCTCATACGGTCCCATAGGTGCGCCAATCGATCTTACCTTTGCATCGACGGCTTCGGGATTGACCATACCTTTCTCCAACAATAAAGAGAGATACATTCCGGCGGGAGCGCCAAGCCTGTTGTAAATGAAGCCCGGAGTATCTTTCTCGACCCTGATTGGGACCATTACGCCCCTAAAGTTCTTCCAGCCTTTCACAAGGTCGGTACTGACGTTCATTGTCTCATCCGAGGTCTTTTCGCCGCGTATTACTTCAACCAGCAGCATCATGGCAACCGGATTGAAGAAGTGAAGGCCAACCACCTTGTCCGGCCTTTTGGTGACGGAAGCGATCTTAGTAATGCTCATATTTGAAGTATTTGACGCCAGTATGGCATGTTTGGGAGCATACTCGTCGCATTCCTTGAATATCTTCATCTTAAGGTCCAGTATCTCCGGAACAGCTTCTACCATATAATCAATATCTTGCATTGCGTCTTTGAGCACGGTATACCCGGTGATATTACCCATTGCCTTGTCCATGGCTTCCTGGGTCATCTTCTGTTTTGAGACCTGCTTGGCAAAGCTATCTTTGACCTTGCCCATGGCCCGGTCAATGAAGTCCTGTTTGATGTCATACAATTTGACTTTATAGCCCGCCAGGGCTGCGATCTCTCCGATGCCGTGCCCCATGTCTCCTGATCCAACAATTGCTATTGTCTTTATGTCATCTATTTTCATCGCTACTATTTCCTTTCAATATTAATTATTCACCGATAAACTTGGCTTCCCGTTTCTCCATGAACGCGGTCATCCCTTCTCGGGCATCCGTGGAAGCTCTGACCATTTCGTTGCCAGCCATTTCTATTTCAAGACCTGCCGCCATATTCGTATCCAGCCCGAGTATCATCGAATTCAAGATAGCCTTCAACGCCAGCGGTGCGCGTTTGCTCAGGGCCACAGCCCATTCCTTGGCATCCTTTAATACTTCGCCCGGCTTGGATACCTTGTTAACCAGTCCCCAATCATAAGCTTCCTTTGCATTGATCCTTCTGCCCATAAGAGCGATTTCCAATGCCCTGGTACGGCCGATGAGCCTCGGAAGTCTTTGAGTACCACCCCAACCCGGGATAATTCCCAGGTTAATTTCCGGAAGGCCGATTACGGCCTTCGGATCATCTACCATAATGCGGAAATGGCAGGAAAGGGCGAGCTCACAGCCACCTCCCAAGGCAAAGCCATTTATAGCAGCCACGATCGGCTTGGAATTATGCTCGATTTTATTATACGTAATATGTCCATATCGGCTGATCCAGACATTCATGGGATCTGCGAAGCTGGCAATGTCAAAACCCGCTGAAAAAGCCTTCTCCCCTGCTCCGGTAATAATAATCGCACGGATGGACTTGTCATTTTCCAATTCCGTGACGGCCTTGTTCAGATTGTCCACCGCTGCGTAATTGAAAGGATGCACCGGCGGACGGTTCAGTGTGATTATACCTACTGCCCCCTCTCTTTCTAATATCAATGTATCGTAGGCCATTATACCTCCTCTGTTGTTAAATTTCGCGCTACATTATAACTCAAATTGCCCCCCTTCCCTCGAAGGAAATGAATATACAGCCTGTCAATGTCTATATAAGCAAGCTATTCTACCTTTCAACATCAACAATGGTAGTTTTGGATTGAAGATCAGGCAACAATGCTTTCAATTGCATACCCGATACCAGTTCCAACTTATTCATAATTTCTACAATGTTGGCCACAGCACACATATTAGTGGCAGGCCTCCACCATGAGCAGGTCTCCTCATCACACACGCAAGTCTCTTTTTTAACAAAACCATCCGCTTCAAGGGTCTTGCTGTTGAATTTCATGGGGCAATTCAGTATCTTTTGCTTTGGCATTGTAACACCTCCTGATCAATATTTAATCCGCTAAATTAAGTATTTTCCCAGATTCCTGCTCCAGGCTCCCCACATACCAAACTCGGCACACTTTCCTGCACTTAACAGGTGTCGCGCAAATAATTATACACGAGTATGAGCCAAAGGTTAATTGCAATGGCTAAAAACTCTGTCTATAATATCTACACATTTTTGAATTCAGAATCGCTGGAGGAGGTAAACTATGGCTGATTGTTCTTATCATCCCGGCAAAGATGCAGTAGGGGCATGCGTGAATTGCGGAAAAATGGTGTGTCTGGCATGCAGAACTGAACTTCAGGACAGGGTATATTGCCAGCCATGTGCCAACAAGCTTTTTATGGCTAAGTCAGATGTACAAGTAGCGGCCCCTGCAACCCCAACGGTGCAATCGGTCAGCGGCGCCTGGTGGCTGCTTGTGATACTGCCGATTCTATTCGGCGGCTGGAACTGGATAGGCGGCATAATTGCCTGGGCAGTCAATAAGAACAAGGACCCAAAGAAAGCAAGGTCAATGCTAATCTGGGGTATCGTTATAAGCGTTATCTTTATCATCGTGGTAACTATTGCCATTGTTGTAATGTTTGCACTAGGGTACCTTGCGTCTAACCAGTAGTTCAGAGCCCCAAACCATAATTTATATATAGCGTGATTAAGCCCCGGCGTTCGAATATAGTTGAGACGCCGGGGCCAATTTTTCCAAGAAATCCTGCCAGATGGCCTAGATACCGTATTTGCTGTAAGATAATAGTGTTTTAATCGTATTTACATGGTCCATCAAGTTAAAAAGATAGCTATCCTGGGTTCTACCGGGTCGATCGGGCAACAGACTCTGGATATCGTGCGAAAGTTCCCCGATAGGTTAAAGGTGGTGGGACTGGCATGTGGTAATAACGGGGTTATTTTTGAGGATCAACTGCACGAATTCAATCCTAAATTCGCTTTTTCTGCCGGTAGTTTTCCCCTAATAACTGTCATGAAGCCAATGTCCATGGAAGAAATCGCTTCACAGCCTGATGTAGATGTTGTGGTGGTCGCGACTACGGGGAAAGCCGGGCTGGGTCCGACTATTTCCGCCTTAAAAGCAGGAAAGACCGTGGCAATTGCCAATAAGGAAATACTGGTAATGGCAGGGGAGCTTATTACCGGCATGGTCGCCCAGTATGGTTCTACGATCCTACCCATCGACAGTGAGCATTGCGCAGTATGGCAGTGCCTGCAGGGGGAGAGCCATAAAATCTCAAGGTTGTTGCTGACTGCATCGGGCGGCCCATTTTTCGGCATGACAAAAGCGCAGTTGGCCGACGTGACCGTAGATGAGGCGCTTAATCACCCAACATGGAAAATGGGTAAGAAAGTCACGATAGATTCCGCAACGCTTTTCAACAAGGGGCTCGAAGTCATCGAAGCACGCTGGCTGTTCAATATACCTTACGATAATATCGAGATCATCATACACCGCCAAAGCATCATTCATTCGATGATCGAGTTCGTAGACGGTTCGATCAAAGCCCAACTGAGCACGCCGGATATGCATTTACCGATACAGTATGCACTGCTGTACCCGGAGAGGACCGCAAATGACAATATCAAGCCACTCAGCTTCAATGCCATGCAGTCCCTGACTCTGGAACCGGTCAGGTACGACGATTTTCCCTGCCTCAAGCTTGCCCTTGAGGCGGCGAAAAAGGGCGGCACGTATCCGGCGGTATTGTGTGCAGCGGACGAGGTGGCGGTCGACCTGTTTATAAACAGGAAAACCAAGTTCCTCCAAATAGCAGAAATCATCGAGAGGACGATGGCACTTCATAAACCGGTTCCCAAGCCGTCGTTGGCCGAGATCATAGAATCCGATAAGTGGGCAGGAGAAACCGCCCGGGAAATTGCAGGAAAGCTAACCTGATATCCACAACCTACACTGGAGGATGAGACCGCCCGGGAAACCAGATGAAAGATAAATTGTGACTATATATCTATGTGACGAGGTGAAACCAGCTTAAGATTGGTAAAGAAAGCCAATAAGTGGTTATCATTGTATGCATGGGCGGGTGAAACCGCCGTGAGTACCTCAAGGAAGGATTTTTAATGTTCATCGTAGTATTTTTAGTTTTACTGATACTCCTCGTGCTGACGCATGAAATAGGCCACTTCGCGGCAGCGAGGTTATGTAAAGTAAAGGTGGAAGAATTCGGCATCGGCTTCCCACCCCGGGCATGGGGTATTAAGCGCGGAGAGACGATCTATTCCATTAACTGGATACCTCTGGGCGGGTTCACCAAGCTACTGGGTGAAGAGGACCCCACAGCAGAGGGAAGCCTGGCAAGCAAAAGCATCCCGGCCAGGATACTGGTGCTGGGTGCAGGCTCACTACTAAACATCCTGCTTCCGATCCTCCTATTCTGCATGGCATTTATGATTCCACACAGCATGACGCATGAGAGCGTAATGATCAAAGAAGTTGCCGAAAATTCACCTGCACAGGCCGCCGGGATACAAGCGGGAGACAGGATACTGCAAGTTAACGGCCACGATGTCCAAAACAGGGGAGAATTAAGCTACCAGATCCAACTAAACCTGGGCAAAGAAATATCTATGCTGGTAGAAGAACCTGACTCAACAAGAAAAACTATCGAAGTTACCCCCCGCTGGAACCCACCGCAGGGACAGGGGGCAACGGGTGTACAGCTATCCTATGCCGATAACACAACAGCAATTGAGTCGATGCCTTTCTGGGAGGCCGTACCGGCCGGCTTCACACATAGCTGGGAAATCCTGGTGCTATTTAAAAATGAGATCGTTGGGTGGTTCGTTAGGAGCACAGCGCCACAACTGGCAGGACCGATAGCTATTGCACAGATAACCGGCGAGGTATATAAGGCCGGTATCAGCCCATTATTAGAATTCATGGCATTGATAAGCATCAACCTGGGTATATTCAACTTGCTGCCTTTCCCCGGGCTGGATGGCGGGCGACTGGTCTTCGTCCTTCTCGAATGGGTCAGGCGCGGAAAACGGATATCGCCGCAGAAAGAGGGCCTGGTGCATTTAATCGGGTTCTTTACCCTGATAGTGCTGATACTGGTCATAAGCTATTTTGATATAGCGAGGCTAATCAACGGGGGAAGCCTGCTTCCTTGATAAAGCGGCGTATATCGAAGGCCATTCAAATAGGCGGGGTGAAGGTCGGCGGCGGCGCCCCGGTCTCCGTCCAGTCCATGACCAAGACTGATACCAGGAATGTAGCTGCAACCGTAAGCCAGATCAAGGAACTGGAAGAATGCGGATGCGAGATAATCAGGGTAGCCGTACCTGACACGGAAGCGGCGGAAGCCATCTCCAAAATCAAGAAGAAGATTACAATTCCGCTAATTGCAGATATACACTTCGATTACCGCCTGGCGCTGGCATCCATAAAAAGCGGGGCAGACGCACTGCGGTTAAACCCAGGCAACATAAGAGATAAGGAGCAGATTAAAAAAGTCGTCAAAGCCGCCAAGGCGAAGCAAGTCCCGATACGAATAGGGGTGAATTTCGGCAGCCTGCCCCCGTCTTCAGGCAGGAAAATACCGGCGGCGGACTTCATGGTCAAGCTGGCCATGGAACAGGTAGACCTGCTGGAAAGCATGGATTTCGACCTGATCAAAATAGCGCTGAAAGCATTCGACGTCCCGACCACCGTCTCGGCCTACCGGAAAATAGCTAAAAAGACGAATTATCCCCTTCACCTGGGGATCACGGAAGCAGGCCTGCCGCGTACGGGCGTTATCAGGAGCTCGGTGGGCATCGGGATACTGCTTTATGAAGGGATCGGGGACACTCTGAGGGTCTCCCTCAGCTCACAGCCAAAGGAAGAAGTGTTCGCCGGATACGAGATACTTAAATCCCTGGATATAAGAGAGCATGGACCGGTGCTAGTTAGCTGCCCGTCCTGCGGACGCTCGGAATCCGACGTACTTGGACTGGCGCAATCTGTAAGCGATTACCTGTTGAAAGCAAAGAAGACGATAAAGGTAGCGGTGATGGGGTGCGTGGTCAACGGACCAGGTGAAGCCAAGGACGCCGACGTTGGGATAGCCTGCGGCAAAGGCAAGGGCGTCATCTTTAAAAAAGGCAAAATCATCCGTACGGTCACAGAGCGGGAATTCCTACGGTCACTAATAGCAGAGATCGAGAGCCTGAAATAGTTGCAGGAATCAACAATCTGCCCGGCCAAAATAAAAAGCGGAGGTTTCCCATAGTGAGACAAGTCCTTTGTACCTTGATATGCCTGGCATTCCTGCTTATTGGAGCGACGATATCGTGTGCCCCGGCAGTTTCACCTGCACCTCCGGCTGCAAGTCCAGCTCCAACCCAAACCTCCACGGCCCAGCCCTCCACATCAACCACACCGGACCAATACATCATAGGCGTTAGCGCCGACCTGACGGGTCCACTGGCAGCCAGCCAGGGCCACATGGCTAAGGTATTTAAACTCTATTTTGATGAAGTCAATAAAAAGGGCGGAATAAACGGCCATCCCGTCAAAGTGATCCTTGATGACAGCCGCTCCGATCCGGCCAAAACAGCAAGCCAGGTCCAATCGTATATTGATGGCAAAGCATGCCTCGTTTACAACCTGGCTTCAGCCTCCACCTGCGAGGCTGCCATAGCCAAGTGCTCTGCAGCAAACATGCCGCTAATTACCTCCACCGGTATGCCCCAGGCGGCGGCGCCACATCCGAACCCAGTAGTTTTCAATTTGCAGCAGGGAGCCGATTCCGACCTCGGCGGTGGACTGGGGTATGCCGCCATTACCGTCGCAAAACTCCATCAGATGCGAGCTGTGAGGGTAGATAGTATTGCGCTGGATGAGGCGACGGCGAAGATGAAGGCGGACACGTCCGCTAATGTTTGCAGGGATTGGGGTATAACCGTGGACCGGGATGATATCCCGCTTACCATGACGGATTACCAGCCGCTGGCTACAACGATCGTAACTAATAACTACGATATGGTATTGGTGACAGCGGACGGCCCTGCGGTGACCGGATTATTATCTGCATTGCTGGGCTTCGGATACGGGGGATATTATATCTCGCCATCCGTAAGTCCGCCGGATATCATGCTGAATCAATTCAAGCTGCAGAACCAGTATTATATAGTGGATTCCGTCCTGCGCCTGGACGTGCCTGCGGATGCCCAGGCCGCCGCTAAAGCAGCCGGCATCGATCCAAGCACTTTTACTACACAGGGATGGTCAATAGGCCAGTCAGTAGAGTCAATACTCAAGCAGGTAAGCTGGCCTCCAACTGCCGAGAAGATGCTTGCGGTGATGAACCAGTTCACGCATAACCGGATGCCTTATATTGGGCCGCTCAAGTGGACGGCGGATGACCATATGGGGGACGCCTACCGCCAGGTATATACGTGGACTAAAGCCAAGGGCATAGTTAACTATGGCCCGGCATACAAGATCGACGCCCGCACCCTGACGGCAACTGAGAATCCAGCAGAGCTTAATTAGCAACTGAAGCCGATGTGCTCGGACTGGCGCAATCTATAAGCGATTACCTGCAGATAAGCGTTAATTCAGACATTCATAATAACGTTTAGACATTATGATGCCATGCTGCCGCTATGTTATAGTAACATGGTTTCTGGAGATGCTATTATGGTTAAACATACCAAACGAACCACTATATATTTGGACCCCATTTTGCACAAGGCATTACGCTTAAAATCCGTCTCTATCTCACGTTCAGTATCTGAACTTGTAAACGATGCCGTGAGAGAAGCGCTTTCAGACGACGCAGAGGATACTGCAGCATTTGAAGAAAGGGCTAAAGAACCCGTAATTAGCTACGATGAGATGGTCAAAAGGCTAACAAAAGACGGGCGAATATAGAATCTATCCTACCATTGACGCGACAGCACGGATAAAGAACAGACCACCGGTAAAATGGCAGTAATTAATTAGTAGAGCTATAGTGCCTGACGATTATCTTTAGTCTCATCTAAGAATGGAATAAGATATGTTGGTGATGTCGAAGATGCAAATGAGCGCACTGTTTCTTCAACTATAGTAATGTGGAAAGTACATTTTAGTTCATAATCCTTGCGCTTATTATCCAATGTTTTAGCTTGAAAAATATATTTGCCGGGCAATAAAGGAGCATCGCCCAGCGGATATTTCTTATTATCGCTTACTGGATAAAATGCAATTGGCTTGTAGAGAGTCTCTTTTCCTCGTAAATATAAGGGATGATACGGCACATTTTCTGGATCTTCTGTAAGTCTTTTACCTAAGGTCGCCTCAGTGCTGACATCATACTTGCAAAAAAATCCTGGATAGAAGAGCCATGTGCTCTGCCCCAAATTAACGAATAAAATGATATCCCTGATTATCCCATCCTTCGCCCCATTATTAACAAAATATAAAGGTAGGACTACCGCAAATCGTGTAACTGCTTTCCCATCAGGAAATATAAGTGGGCATGGTTCTAAACGAGGGCTGCCAGAGTATACTATTAATCTAAAAGGCGATAAATAGTTTTTCCAAGCCGTAATGCCCGAAATGATGAGAGCTACAACGCTAATGGCAATGCTAACAATTGCTGTCATTGACCCGCAAACCCCGTGAACTTAGCCAGTACTATTAACGATAATAATCAACTATTATTCTTTGGCAACACCTTTGTAAGGACCAGCAGATTTTTTTGTCGAGACTAAATGCCCTGTCGTCCTATCATATTTTTGCCACGCTTTTAACCTTGTATTGTATTTCTGAAATACGCCCTTAACTTTCCCGACTCTATGGCCCACTTTATTCTTTACATTTTTACCCATACGTCTCCTCTATACACATACCGCAATAAAGACTAGCATAACCAGCCAGCGAGCGTCCTGACTCGCGGGGAATTTTACACTTATTTACACAAAGTCACAAAGATGACAGAATCTGCTATACTGCGATAAATCCAGACACGCTGTAAATCAGTATCGTTACCTGCCGGGACCGAAGTTAGATGTCACGAATACACTATAATGCCAAAATCCTTTTCGTAGCCTTGTTAGTCTTTATCGCCTGTTTATTTATTCCGGCATGTGCCTGCAACAAGAGAGCCAACCAACCCCTCCCGATTTACACATACAAGATAATCAACACGTTTCCACATGATCCGGAAGCATTTACCGAGGGGCTGGTATTTGAAAACGGCACAATGTACGAGGGAACCGGACTGTACGGGGATTCTTCCATTCGTAGAGTAGACCTGGAGACGGGCAAGATATTACAGATCTCCAAACTGCCTGACCAGTACTATGGAGAAGGCATAACGATATACAAGGACACCATAATCCAGTTGACTCTGGAATCAGAAAAGGGCTTTATTTACGATAAGAATACACTTGAACTGCTCAGGGAATTCCCGTATTCAGGGGAGGGCTGGGGAATAACGCATGATGACGCTCATATTATCACGAGCGACGGGAGCTCCACGCTGCGATTATTAGACCCGGTCACGATGAAGACGACCGGCAGCATCAAGGTAAGTGACAACGGGGTACCTGTAACAATGATCAACGAGCTTGAATATGTAAAGGGCAAGATATACGCGAATATATGGAAGACGGACAAAATAGCGATAATAGAGCCGGATGGGCAAGTGAGCGGG
>Ga0182021_10005800_pt1 | contig 14684 bp, 13 predicted proteins | sample 612E3MmetaG_FD_120493 | JGI IMG/M metagenome (GOLD analysis project Ga0182021, IMG submission 120493) | Permafrost microbial communities from Stordalen Mire, Sweden - 612E3M metaG (Illumina Assembly) | ecosystem: Environmental > Terrestrial > Soil > Wetlands > Permafrost | place: Sweden... | reverse complement strand
GGGAAGCCGTAGGTGTCGTGCAGCTCGAAGGCGACCTGGGCCGGCAGCTCGGCGCCGGCCTCGCAAGCGCGACCGAGCGCCTCGTCGAGGATGTGCATGCCCTGGTCCAGCGTGCGGCGAAAGCGGACCTCCTCCTCGCGAGCGGCGGTGACGATCCGATCCCGCGCAGCTACGAGCGCCGGATAGGGCGCACCGAGCTGCTCGACCGCGGCCTCGCAGAGCCGCGACACGAACGGCTCCTGCAGCCCTATGGACACGCCCTGCTGCACGGCTCGCCGGATGATGCGCCTGAGCACATAGCCGCGGCCCTCGTTACCGGGCAGGACGCCATCGGCGATGAGGAAGGCGATGCCACGGACGTGCTCAGCCATGACACGCAGCGCGCGCGTCGCCGGCGGCGAGCTCCCGTAGGCGACGCCCGACAGCTCCTCGCCGAGAACGATGAGCGGCCGGAAGGCGTCAGACTCGTACACTGTGGTCACGCCCTGGGTGATGGCCGCCACGCGTTCCAGACCAAAGCCCGTGTCGATGCTCGGCTTGGGCAAGGGCGCCAGCACACCGTGCTCGCCCATGTCGTACTGCACGAAGACCAGGTTGTAGAACTCCATGAAGCGATCGCAGTCGCAACCTGGCTTGCACTCGGGCCGGCCGCAGCCGATGTGCTCGCCCATGTCGAAGTACAGCTCCGAGCATGGACCGCACGGTCCGGTGGGCCCGGCAGGGCCCCAGAAGTTGTCGTCGCGGCCAAGGGGCACGATGCGCTCCGCCGGCACGCCGTGGGCGCGCCACAAAGCGATCGCCTCGTCGTCGGCGGGCACCTCCTGGTCGCCGCCGAACACGCTCACCCAGAGGCGGTCGCGCGCGATCGCGAGCTGGCTCACCAGCTCCACCGCCCAGGCGACAGCCTCTTGCTTGAAGTAGTCGCCGAACGAGAAGTTGCCCAGCATCTCGAAGAACGTGAGATGACGAGCCGTATGGCCCACGTTCTCTATGTCCGAGGTGCGAAAGCAGCGCTGACACGTGGTGAGACGGCTCGCCGGCGGCGTCTCCACGCCCAGGTAGTAGGGCTTGAACTGCTGCATGCCGGCAGTCGTGAACAGCACGCTCGGGTCGCCGGCGGGCACCAGCGAAGCCGGCTGCTCCACCAGATGCCCACGCTCGACGAAGAAGTCGAGGAACATCTGACGCAGCTCCGCGCTTGTGAGTGCAGCGGCATTCATGGTGGGCTCGGTCAGGACTCCGGCTCGCGCGGCGCGCGGTCGGGCAGCTGCTCCACGTCGCCGATCTCCTCGCGCAGTCTCTCCAGCGAGCGCCGGATGAGTCGCGAGACGTGCATCTGCGAGATGCCCACGCGAGCGGCGATCTGCGACTGCGTGAGGCCTTCGAAGAAGCGCAGATGCAGGATGTAGCGCTCACGCTTGTCGAGCTTGGCAAAGCCCGGCGCCAGCGTGGTGCGGTCCTCCATCGTGTCGTAGGCCGCTTCTTCGCCTCCCAAATAGTCGATGAGAGCGGCGTCCTCTTCCCCGCCCTCGCCGTTCGGCGACGCCTGCAGGGAAACGGAATTGTAGGCCTGGCTGGACTCCAACGCCTCGAGCACCTCCTCCGGCGTGGCATTGGCCGCCTCGGCGAGCTCGTTGATCGTCGGCGAGCGCTGCAGCTTGGGCACGAGCTCGTCCACCACCTTGTTCAAGCGGATGTTGAGCTCCTGCAGACCGCGCGGCACACGCACCGACCAGCCTTTGTCGCGGAAGTAGCGCTTTATCTCGCCGACGATATTGGGCGTGGCGTAGGTGGTGAGCTCCACGCCACGCTCGAGGTCAAAGCGGTCGATGGCCTTGATGAGGCCAATGGCACCGACCTGCACGAGGTCGTCGAAGTGTTCGCCCCGCGAGGCATAGCGGCGCGCGAGTGAGCGCACCAGCGGCAGGTACATGGTGATGAGCTGCTCGCGCGCCTGCCGGTCGCCGTAGATGTGATAGCGGCGCAGCAGGTACTGGTCGAGCTTCTCGTACTCGTCCTTGCCGGGCGACGTGGCCTGCGCATCGGGATGCGCATCCTCGACGACGCCCTCGTCGCCGGTCACCTGTGCCTGCCCGGGAGGCATCTCGAGGTCGAGAGGATCGGTGTGCCCGTGGTCGTCGGCAGTCATCAAGTCTCTTTCGTCTGCCGCCGCTTGATCATCTCCACCGAGAAGTCAGCTTCGCCTTGCCGCACGGTGAACGAGTCGAGCACGCCGTCCAGAAGCTGACACAGGTCCAGGCACAACTCGGTGGTGGGCTCGACTCGCAGGCGCGCCAGCAACGCCGGCGAGCGGAACGGTCCCACCGTCACAATGAGGCGGTCGGACGCCACGTCGATCATCATCCCGTAGGTGGCGGCAGCTCCCAGCTCTGCGGCCACGCGCAGCAGCTCGCCCACCGCCAGATAAAGGTCCTCGAGGTCATCGAGAGACAGGTCGAAGCGTGCCCCGACCCCACCGACGACCATGCGGATGGGAGACAGAGAGGCGACCGTCGCCGGCACCTCGAGATGAACGCGTTCGCTCATGTCGGGCCTACGTAGTCGCCGACGAGACTGCCGCCAGCTCGCGCGTGAGCTCGTCCTGGCGCCGACGTGCCGCCCCGCGCCCCTGTTCGAGAGCCATGTGGGCGCGACGCCGCGCATCCTCGACCAGGAAGGGGATGTCGCCCACAAGCTGGCGGAGGACCGTGGCGTAGCCGACACCCGTCTGCTCGCTCTGCCGGCGCACGTACACGGCCAGTCCGGCGCCGGCCACCAAGACGCCGAGACCGACAGTACCGAAGAACCTCATGACGAAGCGCCGCCGGCGTCCGCCTCTGCCTCGGCGCCGGTGTTCGCCGCGGCGCTGTCCGCGGGCGCCGCCGTCTCGTCCCAACCACTCGGCGTCCAGCCTCCCGCGGCATCAGACTGGCGACTCTCGCCGCGACTGAAGAACGACGAGAACGCCTGCGTGACGCCGGCGCCGAACGACGCCGCCTTGCGTGCCGGCGCGCTGATGGCGCTCTCGACCGCCTTGGCCGCGGAATCGACTTTCTCGGTGAGGTCGACGACAGCCTGCGTGATCTCTCCCACCTTTTGAAGCTCGCTGTTGACTTCGTCCATGGTCACGCCGGCCTTGCCGATGAGGGGAACGACCTCGCGGTCGACGTCGGCGAGCAGCTTGTCGACACGCCCCAGCGCCTTGCCTGTGCGCACGAGGGTATAGACCAGACCGATGGCCACAGCCACAAAGAAGAACGCCGCGGCGTAGTGCAGGACCATCGACGGCGTGCTGGATGCGACTATCGCAAGGTCCATGTGTGTCTCCTTTCAGCTGCGAACGTGCCTGCGCCGGTGGCGCCGCTGCCGAAGCGTATCACACTGCCTCGGAGGCATCAGGACCACCGTGCGGTGCGACGATCACGCCTGCTCCGACGACCACGTCGTCGCGGTAGAAGACTGCCGCTTGACCCGGTGCCACGCCCAGAAACGGCTGCCCCAACTCGACCAAGGCGCGGTCGTCGGCGAGCCGCCGCAGCCGGCGCACGGCGACCGCGTCGGCCTTGTAGCGCAGCTGCACCTCGAGGTCGGCGCCGTCGCCCAGGCCGCGGTCGTTCACCTCGCGCAGTTCCACCGCCGAGACGGCGAGAGCGGATCGCGGCCCCACGACCACCTCGTTGGCAGCAGGTCGCCGCTCGAGCACATACAGAGGCTCCGGCGCGGCCAGCCCCAGACCCCGACGCTGCCCGACCGTGAACCGCCAGTGGCCCGCGTGCCGGCCGACGACCGTCCCCTCCCGAGTCACCACGTCGCCCGCACACGGCACCACGCCGCGATCCTGCAGAAGCGTGTGGTAGCCGCGCGGCGCGAAGCAGACCTCCTGGCTCTCGGGCTCGTCGGCCACGGCCAGACACGCCTCGGAGGCGAGGGCGCGGACCTCTGGCTTGCATCGCTCCCCCAGAGGGAACTCCAAGCGCGCCAGCGTCTGCGGCAACACGCAGGCGAGCATGTAGGACTGGTCCTTGTGGCGATCGCGGCCGCGCGCCACGAACGGCTGGCGGTCACGCCACACCAGCCGTGCGTAGTGGCCGGTGGCCACTGTCTCGAACCCGAGCTCGTCGGCCAAGCGCACCAGTGCCGCCAAGCGGCGCGGGTTGCAGCGCACGCACGGGTTGGGTGTCTCGCCGGCCAGATAGCCGGCTACGAAGGGCTCGACCACCTCACGAGCGAAGTCCTCGGACTCGTCCAGCACACGGTGCTCCACACCGAGGTACTGAGCAGAGGCGGCGGCCCTCTGCAGCGCGCCCGGAGAACAGCAGCTGCGCTCGTCGTCGCCGGGCCATAGCCTCGCCGTAGTCGTCAGAACGCTGTCGCCGCGCCGCTGCAAGAGGAGCGCCGCGACGGCGCTGTCGACGCCGCCGCTCAGCCCGACGAGGACGCTTTTTTTGGACTCTTGAGGATCGCCGCGACCTCGTCGCTGCGACCCGTCCGGTTGAGGTAGTCCTCGATGGCTATGTGCAGCGCGTCGGCGGCCAGGTTGGAGCAGTGCATCTTGTTGGCCGGCAGGCCACCGAGTGCCTCGGCCACCGTCCTATTGGAGATCTCGGCGGCCTCCTGCAACGTCTTGCCCATGACCATCTCGGTGACCATGCTCGACGTGGCCACGGCAGCGCCGCAGCCGAAGGTCTTGAACTTCACGTCGGCTATGCGGTCGTCTTCGACTTTGATCGTCATCCGCATGACGTCGCCACAAACGGGGTTGCCGATCTGGCCGGTGCCGTCGGCATCATCGATCTCGCCCACGTTGCGCGGGTTGGAGAAGTGATCCATGACGAGGTCCGTGTACATGCGTCATCCCTTCACGTAGAGCGGGCTCATCGCTCGCAGTCGTTCCACTATGCCCGGGAACACCTCGAGGAAGTAGTCTGCCTCCTCGTCGGTGTTCTCTCGTCCAAGCGAGAGTCGCAGGCTGCCGTGCGCCTCCTCGGCGCCGAAGCCCATAGCTAGGATCACGTGTGAGGGCTCCAGTGATCCGGAGGCACAGGCCGAACCGCTCGAGACCGCGATCCCCTTGGCGTCGAGCTGCAACAGCATCGACTCGCCCTCGATGTAGCGCACCGTAAAGGCCACATTGCCCGGCAGCCTTTCGGTTGGGTGGCCGAGATACAGCACATCTTCGATGCTGGCAAGCACGCCGGTCATCAGCCGCTCGCGCAGGCGCTCGAGCCGCGGCTTGGTCTCGCCGATGCCGTCGACCGCCGCCGTGAGAGCGGCGCCGAGACCGACGATGCCGGGCACGTTCTCCGTGCCGGAACGCAGCCGTCGTTCGTGACCGCCGCCGTGGATGATCGGCGCCATGCGCGTGCCGCGGCGTATGTACAGGGCGCCGCTGCCCTTGGGGCCGTAGAACTTGTGCGCTGAGAGAGAAAGCAGATCGACACCCAGCTCGTCCACCGCTAGCGGCAGCGAGCCGGCGACCTGCACGGCGTCGGTATGGAACACGGCCCCACGCTCGTGGGCGACACGCGCCAGCTCGGCCACCGGCTGTACCGTGCCGACCACGTTGTTGGCCAGCATGACCGAAGCCAGCCGGGTGTCGTCACGAAACGCAGCCGCATACTCGTCGAGGTCGATCATGCCTTGCCCGTCCACACCGACGAAGGTCACGTCCCAGCCTTGACGCTGCAAAAAGCGCGCCGCCTCCATGACGCCCGGGTGCTCTATAGCGCTGATGATGAGGTGGCCATCCTCGAAGCGCTGCAGATAGCCGATCAACGCCATGTTGTCGGCCTCGGTGCCGCCGCTCGTAAAGATGATCTCCTTCTCGGCGGCGCCCAAGGCGGCCGCCACCTGAGCACGCGCCTGCTCGACCGCCTCGCGAGTGGCACGGCCCAGCGCGTGCAGCTCCGACGGGTTGCCGTAGTGCTCGCTGAAGTACGGCATCATGAGGCTGAGCACCGTCGGGTCTACAGCCGTCGTCGCCGCATGATCGAAGTACACGCTTCTCATCGGATCGCCGCCTCCGCCGCCAAATCCTCCAACGTGATCCCACTCAGAGCGCCGCTGATGGCGTCGTCGAGGCGGCGCCATACCTGCCGCGACGAGCAGCCCACCGCTCTGTCGCACCCGCCGCCGTCCGGCACGCAGCCGACCAGCGAGAGAGGGCCCTCGAGGGCGACCACTACATCGGAAACCGAGACCTCGCCAGCCGGCCGTGCCAGCTGGTAGCCACCGTTCACGCCGCGCGTGGCCTGCACCAGTCCCCCACGGCGCAAATCGGCAAGGATGCGCTCGAGAAAGGCCATGGGTATGCCCTCGCTGGCGGAGATCGCCGAGAGCGGCATTGGCTCGCCGCCCGTTTGCGTGGCCAGGAACACCATGGCGCGCACACCGTACTCGCAGCGTGATGAGATCCGCACGTTCGCTCCTCGTTCCGCTTGCAGCAATCCCAACAAGAAAGGTTGGGATTAGTCTACCACGGTCGCGACCAACGTCAAACGCGAGTGCGGGCTGGGAAGCCCGGCGGATGTGACGCGCGCCTACTGGCGCACGGCGTCAGCTACACGTTGCTCCATCGTCTTCTCATCTACCCAGCCGGTGTACAGCTGGTCCACCGTGCCGTCTGGCGCGATGATCACAAAGAGCGGCGGTGCGGTGGCATGCAACTGGCTGAGGATGTCCCCGGTCTTGCGCACGTCATGCGACTCGAAGGAGAAGAACGACATGTCGGCCGCGTACAACTGCTTGACCTCACGGAAGCTCGCGAGCATCGCCTCGTCATCTGCGGCACCCTGCAGGTAGACGAGCAGGCAGACACCACGCTTCTCGTGCAGGGGTCGCTTGATGAACCCGGGCGTGTCGGCCGTGGGCGTGACCTTGAGCGTCGGATAGCCCTCCAAGCCGAAGCTGCCGACCGCGTTGTACTCCGTGCCTCCGGTCGTACCCATCGGCGCCGGGGAGCTCGACTGTGCCCAGGCGAAGAAGCCGATGAAGAGGCCCATGATGACCAAGCCGCCCAGAAGGATAAAGGCGGCCCTCATGAGGAAGGACCCTCGATGCCTCATGATGCCCATCTCCTCTCCGCGCAAAAATGCTCCACCTTGCCGTGTCCGCTTGGTTCTTGAACCTGCTCTTGCAGGTGGGTGCCCTCTCGCTGATCCACAGATCGCACGAAGTCCAGGCTCCCTTGGCATTCATGTTGGCTCAAGAATGCCGCGGTATCACGAACAAGGTCGAGCGCGCCCATCGTAGCAGACGGTTGCAGATTCAACAAACACCGGGGGAACCCTCTGCCGAGCTCAAAGACGAAGGTTCGCACCCGCGGCGAAGTCGCCGTCGCGAGCCTGGTGCGCCGTCCTCACGTGAGACGTATGCGCAGCTCCTTGAGCTGGGCCGCCGCGACCACGCCGGGCGCCCCCGTCATGGGGTCGACGCCGCTCGCCGTCTTGGGGAAGGCGATGACGTCGCGGATGGACCGCTTGCCCGCTAAGAGCATCACCAGCCGGTCCAAGCCTATGCCCATGCCTCCGTGGGGCGGGGCGCCATACTCGAGCGCCTCCAAGAACCAGCCGAACAGCTCGCCCATGCGTTCGTCGTCGTAGCCTAGCGCACGCAGCACCGCACGCTGCACGGAAACGTCGTGGTTGCGCAGCGAGCCCGAGCCGAGCTCCGTACCGTTGAGGACGAGGTCGTACTGGGCGCCGTACACCTTCAACGGCTCGCTCTCCATATAGTCGATCGTCTCTGCGGTCGGCAAGCTGAACGGGTTGTGCCCGTAGGTGAGCTGGCCGCTCTCCTTGTCGATCTCGAAGAGCGGGAACTCGATGACCCAGAGCGGCGCCCACGTCGCGGCAGGCTTGAGCTCCAGAAGCGAGACCACGGCCTGCCGCAGGGCGCCGAGAACGCCGGCGACGACCGGCGCCGCACCGGCGCCGAAGACGACAAGGTCGCCGGGAGCCGCCGTCACCCGCTCGACCAAGGCGCGCTGCTCCGCCTCGCTGAGGAACTTCACGATCGGACCGCGCAGCGCGCAGGCCTCCTCGACGTACACGTAGGCCATGCCTTCGGCGCCCTCCGTCTTGGCCAGCTCCGTGAGCGCGTCGATCTGCGTCCGCGAGAGAGCGGCGCCACCAGGAGCGCGCAGACCACGCACTACACCGCCGCTCTCGAGCGCCGCGCGGAACACGCGGAACTCACTCTGTGTGAAGACGTCGCTCAGCTCGGCGATCTGCAGCGGGAAGCGCAGGTCCGGCTTGTCCGTGCCGTAGCGCAGCATCACCTCGTCGTAGGTCAGCACAGGCAAGGGCAGACCGACGGTCTCGCCGGCGCTCTCGAAGATCGCCTCAAGGAGACCTTCCAAGACGGCGCGGATCTCGGCGGCGTCCATGAAGGACATCTCGACGTCGATCTGCGTATGCTCCGGTTGACGATCGGAGCGCAGATCCTCGTCGCGGAAGCAACGCGCCAGCTGGTAGTAGCGGTCCAGACCGGCCACCATGAGGATCTGCTTGAACATCTGTGGCGACTGGGGCAAAGCGTAGAACTTGTGCGGCTGCAGGAAAGCCGGCACCAGGAAGTCGCGCGCTCCTTCGGGACTGGACTTGGTCAGCTCCGGCGTCTCGACCTCGAGGAACTTCTGCGCGTCGAGATACCGGCGAGCAGCCTGCACGACCGTGTGTCGGAGCTCGACGCTGGCAAGCACTGGAGCCCGGCGCATGTCCAGGTAGCGGTACTTGAGGCGCAGGACTTCGTCGACTTCGGGGCCATCGGCGATCTCGATCTCGAAGGGCGGCGTCTTGGCCGTGTTGAGCACCGCGACACGAGCAGCCGTGACCTCGACTTCGCCGGTCGGCAGCGATGCGTTCACGGTCTCTGCCGTACGCGCCACCACCGTGCCCTCGAGAGCGATCACGTACTCCGAGCGCAGCGTCTCGGCCGTGGCGTGTGCCTCGCGCGCCACGGCCGGGTTGAAGACGACCTGCACCATGCCGCTGCGGTCGCGCAGGTCGACGAAGATCAAGTTGCCGTGGTCGCGCCGGCGAGCCACCCAACCGGCCAGTTTCACATTCTTGCCCACATCCGTCAGACGCAGGTCGCCCGGGTACGCATCGCGTATCACGGCGCACCTTCTGCTGTGTCGTTCGCGGCGGCGAACCAGTCTGCGAGAGCGTCGAGGGCCACGTCGTCCTCATCGCCGTTGCGCAGGTCGCGCACACGCGCGGTGCCGGGGTCGAGCCACTCGAGGCCGACGAGCACCGCCCGCAAGGCGCCGCTGCGGTCGGCCTGCTTGAGCTGACCCTTGGGAGTGCGGCCGGCCAAGTCGAGATCAACCTCGAGCAACAGCTCACTGCGCAGCTGCTGCACCAGCGTGAACACACGCGCACGCAGGCGCTCGTCGTAGCACACGAAGTAGGCGTCCGGCCCGGATTTCGCCGACTCACGGACGCCCATGACCAGGGAGATGCGCTCGACACCGGTGCCGAAGCCGACGCCCGGCGTCGGCGATCCACCGATGAGCTCGATGAGGCCGTCGTAGCGGCCGCCACCGCCTACGCCGCTCTGCGCGCCCAGGTGCGCGGAGCTGAACTCGAAGGTGGTGCGCGTGTAGTAGTCGAGACCGCGCACAAGTCTGAAGTCGACCTGAGGGTCCAGACCGATGTCGCCAAGCAGCAGCGTGACGCGCTCGAAGTGGGCCCTGCAGTCGGCGCACAGGTGATCGACGATCTGCGGCGCCTCGCCGAGCACGGCCCGGCACGTCTCCTTCTTGCAGTCGAAGGTGCGCAGCGGGTTGAGCTGCGTACGCTCGCGACACTCCGGGCACAGCTCGGCTTGTCGCCCGCCAAGAAAGTCACGCAGGCGCTCAACGTAGGCCGGCCGACACACCTGGTCGCCCATGCTGTTCACAGCCAGGCGCAGCTCCCCGATACCGAGCTCCTCGTAGAGCTGCGCCAGCATGGCGATGATCTCGGCGTCCACCTGCGGGTCGGCGGAGCCGATCGCCTCGGCGCCAAGCTGGAAGTGCTCACGGTAGCGGCCCGCCTGCGGCCGTTCGTAGCGGAACATGGGGGCGTAGTACCAGAGCTTCACGGGCTGCGGCAGCTTGTGCATGCCGTGCTCGACGTAGGCACGGCAGATAGGCGCCGTGCCCTCCGGACGCAGCGTCAGCGAGCGGCCGCCCTTGTCGCTGAAGGTGTACATCTCCTTGCGCACCATGTCGGTCGCTTCTCCGACGCCGCGCTCGAAGAGAGCCGTGTCTTCGAACTCGGGCGTGACGATGCGCCGATAGCCGTACGCAGCGAACACGACGGCGGCCGTGGCGACCACCAGATCGCGCCCCTCGGCGTCGTCGGGCAGTAGGTCGTAGGTACCCTTTGGTGCCTGCGGCTCGCTCACCAGCGGTGCCCAGGGTCGTAGCGCAGGGGCGACAGGAAGGGGTTCAACGCCAGCTCGCGGCCGAGCGACGTGTCGGGGCCGTGCCCGCAATGGACGAGCGTGTCGGGCGGAAAGCGGCGCACCAGGTCGGCGATCGAGTTGAGAAGCTGGTCGGTTGAGCCGCCCGGCAGGTCGGTACGGCCCACGCTGCCGTGAAAGAGCAGATCGCCGCAGAACAGGTGCTCCTCGACCGAGAACGAGTAGGAGCCCGGCGAGTGCCCGGGTGTCGGGATCGCCGTGAGCGAGATGGCCAGATCGAGGACGACCTCGCCAGTCAGGAGCTGCGGCTCGCCGGTCACAGCTTCGACGTCGCCGCCGCCCAGCAGACTCGACCCTGGGGTGACCAGCGCCGCCGCGTCGGCCGTGCCGACGTACACCGGCGCCCCGAAGTGGCGCGCCACCGCCGCCACCGCGCCACAGTGATCGAAGTGGCCGTGAGTGACCAGCACGGCGGCCGGCGCCACACCAAGCTGAGTGAACACGGACATGACCACGTCGGCTTCGTCACCCGGGTCGATCGCGAGCGCATGCTGGCCGCGCACGAGGACGAAGCAATTGGCCTGCAGCGGGCCAAGCGTGAGCATGTGGACGTCGAGCGGTTCAGCCATGATGCCTCGAAGCAGCGACTTCGGTGTTGGACAACGCTATCAGAGAGCGCTCGCCACAGTCGAGCGGGACTGCGCTCGCGCGACGAGACTAGCTGGCGACCACCCGATAGGCGTCGTACACGGTGTTGATCGCCCGGATGTTGGCCAGGATGTTGTCGAGCTGATGCACGTCGCCGACCTCGATGGTGAACCGGTCGCGCACCACGCCGTCCGACAGTGTCTGCACACTCCCGGTGATGATGTTGACGCCGGAGTCGGAGAGCGTGCGCGCCAGATCCTCGAGCAGGTGGTTGCGGTCGAGCGCCTCGACCTGGATCTCGACGCGGAAGGCCAGGTCGCCCAGCCCCTGCCAGCTCACGTTGGTGAAACGTTCCGAGTGCTTGATGAGGGCACGGGCGTTCTTGCAGTCGCGGCGATGAATGGTGACGCCCTTACCCAGCGAGATGTAGCCCACGATGTCGTCACCAGGGATAGGCTTGCAGCACTTGGCCATGCGCACGACGATGTCCTTCATGCCTTCGACGGCGATGCCGAACTCGCCCGAGACGCCGGCCGTCTGCGACACCGTCGACGGCTCGATCGGCATCACGTCGGGCGTCGGCACGGCTTCCTTCATGGTATCGGCGTGCTGCAGGACCTTGTTGACCACCGTGCGCACCGGGATGCGCCCCGAGCCGATGGCCGTGTAAAGAGCCTCGGGGCGCCGGTAACCGACCTCCTTGACGATCTGGCCGAAGACTTTGGCGCTGAGGATCTTCTGCGCCGGCAGGCCCTCGCGGCGCAACATCTCCTGGAGAAGGTCGCGGCCCGAGTGCTCGGAGTCCTCGCGCTCCTCGCGGCGGAAGAACTGGCGCACCTTCTGGCGCGCCCGTGGCGTTACCACCACGCCCAGCCAGTCGCGCGAAGGCCCGCGGCCGGACTTCGAGGTGATGACCTCGACGATGTCGCCGGATCTGAGCTTCGTGTGCAGCGGCACGATACGCCCATTGACCTTGGCGCCCACGCAGTGATTGCCGACGTCCGTGTGCACAGCGTAGGCGAAGTCGATGGGCGTGGAGCCGGCGGCCAGGCTCTTGACGTCGCCCTTGGGCGTGAACACGAACACTTCGTCCTCGAACAGGTCGATGCGCAGCGTGTCCATGAACTCGCGCGGATCGCCCGTCTCCGACTGCCACTCCATCATCTGGCGCAGCCAGGCGAGCTTGTCGGCCGGCCGGTCGCCCTTCTCTTTGTAAAGCCAGTGGGCGGCCACGCCGAACTCGGCTGTCTGGTGCATGTCGAAGGTCCTGATCTGGATCTCCAGCGGCTTGCCGTGCGTCCCGATGACGGTCGTGTGCAGCGACTGATAGAGGTTGAACTTGGGCATCGCCACGTAGTCCTTGAAGCGGCCGGGGATGGGCTTCCAGAGGGAGTGGATGATGCCCACGGCGCCGTAGCAGTCCTTGACGCTTTCGACCAGCACCCGCAGGGCCGTGAGGTCGAAGATCTCGTTGAACTCCTTGCCGCGCCGGCTCATCTTGTCGTAGATGGAGTAGAAGTGCTTGGCGCGGCCCGTGATCTCGGCCCGTATGCCGGCCTTGGCGAGCTCGTCGCTGAGGAACTCGGCCGCCTCCTCCACGTAGTCTTCGCGATCGGCCCGGCGCTGCGACACCCAAAGCTGGATCTCGGCATACTTGCGCGGGTGCAGGGTCGCGAAGGCGAGGTCCTCGAGCTGCCACTTCATGTTGTAGATGCCCAAGCGGTGAGCCAAGGGAGCATAGACCTCGAGCGTCTCCTTGGCCTTCTGGATCTGCTTCTGCTTGCCCAGATAGCAGAGCGTGCGCATGTTGTGCAAGCGGTCGCACAGCTTGATGAGGATCACGCGGATGTCGGTCGCCATGGCGACGATCATCTTGCGGTAGTTCTCGGCCTGCTCCTCCTCCTGAGAGTCGAAGCTCATCTTGGTCAGCTTGCTGACCCCGTCCACGAGCATGGCGATCTCGCCGCCGAACTCCTCTTCGAGCCACGAGAGTGGCGTGCCCGTGTCCTCGACCACGTCGTGCAGGAGTGCCGCGGCGATGGTCACCGAGTCTAGCTGCAGCTCGGCGCAGTTCAGCGCCGTGCCGACCGGGTGGTGAACGTAGGCCTCGCCGCTCTTGCGGTTCTGCTTGCCGTGGAGGATGCAGGCGGCCACGAAGGCGCGCGTGATGAGCTCACGGTCCGGGTCCGGGTTGTAGCGCTCGACGGCCGCGAACAGATCGTCGAGCAGCGGCTGATACTCAGCCGGAACCTGCGTCAGAGCGGCGCCGTCAGGCAGTGCTGCAGATACGTCGTCGTGTGAAACAGTCGGCGCCACGTCAGATACGTCCTCGATGTCGACAGGTCGACCTTGCCTTCAGCAGGCCTGACCCGGTTCTTGCCTTCCTCGGCGGCCAGCAAACCGGTCTCCTCCAGTGCGCCCAGCGCCGCCGCCAGCGTAGGCAACTCGGCCAGAAACGGGCCGGCGCCAAGAAGCTCGCTCTCGGCCGCACTGTCCGCCGGCTTGCCGCGCCGCCCGGAGACCACTCGCCACAGGTGCCGCAAACGCGCGTCCAGATCGTAGCCGGAGGCCAGCACCTTCTCCGAGAAGTGTACTTCACCTGCCCCCCAGCCGCAGTGGACCCAGGCAGAGGGTCCGGCAGCGCCCACGACGGCCTCCAGCAGCGTGCCTGAGAAGGGCGGGTCGACGAAGAACACATGCCCGAACTCAGCTACCAGAGCAGGGTTCAGCGCCGCGCTCAGGCAGTCGGTCATCACGGCTCCGGGCGCACACGCGGACGCATCGGGCGCGGCCGGCAGTGCCAGGCCGGCGCGGGCAGCCACGCAGGCGCCGTGCAGGTAGAGGCCTTCACAGTCGAGCTGGGGAGCCAGCACGTCGCGCGAGAGCAGCGGGCGGCGGCGCGCCACGTCTGCTACGACCACCAGCACACGCTCGCCGGTAGCGACGAGCGAGGTGAGGCCGGCCACTATGGGGCGGCCGCGCCGATCGAGCAGGCGGCCCTCGCTGCGAGCCTGCTCGACCATCGCCGCCACCTCGTCGCTGCCGGCGAGCGAGGCGAGCTCCATCTGCTCCAGATACTGCCACAGCTCGGCGCCGCGCAGTCGGTCGCCGCAAGCCACCGTACACGACGTTGAGCACAGGTCGGTGTCGGGTTCGGCTAGTGGATGGAGCGCCTTGACCTGCACCTGGGCGCTGACCACCCCGTTGTAGCTGTTCTTGGTCAGCGCCAAGGGGATGTCGAAGCGCCCGCCGACGCCCACATCCTCGGGCCCGTGAAAGTCGAAGTGGATCGCCGCACACGAGGCACCCTCGCAACGCACGGTGCAGCGAAGATGACGGCGGTCACGCGTGAGGCGCGGCGAGCTGATCTCGGCGCCGTGGAGGAGCAGGCTCGCCGCCGGGTTGCCCACCCCGTGCGGCGCCAGTAGCTCGAGCTCGTCGGCCAGTGCCAGCGTGAGGTCGTCGCCGCCCGTGATGGAGTCGACACGCGTACGGCGCACCAGGTCGCCGGAGCACAGACGAGCGGCGACGCTGGCCGTGAACGCCTCGCGGAAGGCGCCGATCTGCGCGCACGGCAGGCGCAGCCCGCATGCCGCCCGATGGCCGCCGTAGCCGAGCAGCGCGGC
>Ga0182021_10005799_pt1 | contig 14684 bp, 14 predicted proteins | sample 612E3MmetaG_FD_120493 | JGI IMG/M metagenome (GOLD analysis project Ga0182021, IMG submission 120493) | Permafrost microbial communities from Stordalen Mire, Sweden - 612E3M metaG (Illumina Assembly) | ecosystem: Environmental > Terrestrial > Soil > Wetlands > Permafrost | place: Sweden... | reverse complement strand
GAGCCTCGAATTGTTCGACAGCCTCCAGCCCGTCCTTTGCCCTATGGGTATTGAACCCCATGGAATTGACCAGAAAACAGAGTGTATCCAGCAACATCGCATCGTCGTCTACGATCAATACATTGATTGCAATAGGGTTGATTTCAATAAACGTTTGGTCTGGGTTTTCGTCCATGAGGGATCTCTGATGAATTGGAAAAAATGAGAATGCGTCTCTCTTTCAATATATAAAAACATAGCCATATCTCCTGGTTCAGCAACCCCTTCCTGATTCGCCGTGGTGTATGAACCGCATTGGCACCAGGAAACCCAATCCGATATTCCGGGATCCGTTCAGATGGGAGAGCCTCGCGACATCCATGGGTCATCTTGGGATGGGCAAGAGGGGAACCCCGCGGCATCCATGGTTGCCAGATGGTCTTTGGCTTCGAATCCTGCACGTTACAGAAAGGCTGAAAGGTTACAGAGAAGGGACTGGTGACTCAGGCGCTCGAGACGATATTTGGGGTACTGACTCAGGGTTCAGAGAGGTGTGCGATGAACGGAACGAGTCTGGGCGAAGGCATAAATGTAGACCCTGTGGTCCCTGATGATTTCTGGTCCTTTATCCCCAAGGAGAACCGGCCCAAAGACCATCTGGCATGGTGGGGAAAGCCCTTCATCCAGACCGTCGCCAATCCCTACTTCCCATCCGGCGTGCGCTATGACGTGTACTGCCTTGAAGAAGGAACCTACACGGACCATCCCGCCCTTTGGGGAATGTTCGGGACGCTCGAAGAGGCGGTTCAACGGGCCAAAGAGGGTCCACCCTGGCACGAGCATTCCCCTGATAAAGGTTTCAGTGATCGAGGCCCGTCTGTTTCCGGGTGCATCGGGAAGTGACTTCGCAATCGCCTCCAAGCTGGTGGTCCCGGCGGGAATTGAACCCACGACCTACCGCTTAGGAGGCGGTCGCTCTATCCGCTGAGCTACGGGACCACTGGCATCAGCACTCATTCTAGCGTCATCCCCCGTGTTCTTGCGATGATGAAGGACACCCGAGGTCGCCATGTCCCGCTCTCAACTCAAGGACGAAGTCTTCATGAACATGGCGGTGGAGCTGAGCCGGCTCGGGACCTGTTGCCGTCTCCAGGTGGGAGCGGTGCTGCTACGCGCGGATGGCGGCATCGCGGCGGCGGGTTTCAACGGGGCGCTGCCCGGCATGGCGCACTGCACACCGGAGACCTGCAAACCGGGTCAGCGCTGTCTCCACACCAGCCACGCGGAGGAGAACGCCCTGGGTTTCTGCGACGGTCCGGTGGCGTCGGCCTACGTCACGCATGAACCCTGTCTCACCTGCTGCCGCGCCCTGGTGCGCCGCGGCGTGCGGAGGGTGATGTTCCGCCACCCCTACACCAGCATCGCCGACCAGGAACGCGCGGAACGCCAGGGCATCCTCGATCACTTCGGGGTGAAGTGGGAGCAGCTGGACCAGGCTTGAACGGTGGCTGGAGTGGTGCATACTTCACCCCTCCCCTTCCTTCAGGAGATGGGCCGTTGGCTGACTCCCTAGTCCGTGTGCGGATGAATGGCCGCGAGATCCTGGCGCCGGAGGGCACCACCCTGCTGGCGCTCTGCCAGAGGGAGGCCATCCCGATCCCCACCCTCTGCTCGGAACCGCGGCTGAAGCCCGCCTCCACCTGCCGTCTCTGCGAAGTGGAGGTGCTGGGCGAACCCAGACCGCTCTGTGCCTGCGCCACCGAAGTGCGGGAGGGCATGGAGGTGGAAACCCACACGCCGGCCCTGGAAGCCTTCCGCCGGACCCTGGTCGAGTGGTACGCCACGCATGTGCCTGCGGAGGATCCCGCGCGCCTGGAAGGGAAACCGTTCCGGGTTTTGCTGGACACCTACGGTGTGGAACCAACAGGTTCCCGACGACCGGAACTGAAACAGCCGGTCCATCCCTACCTCGACGTGGACCTCTCCTGGTGCGTGGCCTGCGGACGCTGTGTCCGCATCTGTGCAGAGGTGCAGGGACAGGATGTCTGGACCTTCGCGGGCCGCGGCGCGGAAGTAAGGCCCGTGCCGGAGATGGCTGCAGGACTGCTCGAGAGCGGCTGCGTGAGTTGCGGGGCCTGCGCGGACACCTGCCCCACGGGTGCCATCGAGGATGTGTCCCGCCTGGCCCATGGTCTGCCGGAGCGCTGGGTCCGGACGACCTGCCCCTACTGCGGCACGGGCTGCGAGATGGAAGTGGGGGTGAAGGAGGGGCACATCTCCGAAATCCGGCCCGCCCTCGACGCGCCCGTGAACCATGGCCATCTTTGCGTGAAGGGCCGGTATGGCTTCGGGTTTACCGACGCGCCGGACCGCATCACCGAGCCCATGATCCGGCGCGAAGGACTTTGGGTGGAAGTGTCGTGGGACGAGGCGCTGGATGCGGCCGCCTCGGCTCTCCGTCGAGCCGAGGGGAAGACCGGCGTGCTGGCCTCCAGCCGCGTGACCAACGAGGAAAACTACGTCGCCCAGAAATTCGCAAGGCTCGCCCTGCACACCCACAACGTGGACTGCTGCGCCAGGGTCTGTCACGCACCCAGCGCCGCAGGCCTCGGGCAGATCTTCGGCACCGGCGCCGCCACGAACAGCTTCGGCGATGTGGAACGTGCCGGATTGATCCTGGTGGTGGGGGCCAATCCCACGGAGAACCATCCCATCGTCGGCGCAAAAATCCGCCAGCGGGTCCGTGCGGGGGTCCCGCTGATCGTGATCGATCCCCGGCGGACGGAACTCGCCGCCCTGGCGGAGATCCATCTCGCGCCGCATCCCGGGACCAATCTGCCGCTGTTCCTGGCCATGGCCGGAGTGATCCTCGACCAAGGCCTCATGGACACGGCTTTCCTGGAGACGCACACGGAGGGCCTCGATGCCTTTGCGGCTTCCGCCAGGGTCTGGACGCCAGAATCGGCTGCCGAAGTCTGTGGCGTTTCGGCGGAGGACATCCGCCGGGCCGCGATCCGCTATGCCACCGTCAAGCCCGCCATGTGCCTGCACGGCCTGGGTGTTACCGAGCACATCCAGGGTACGGATGGCGTATCGGCCCTGGCCGCTCTTGCCCTGCTCACGGGCAACGTGGGCCGGCCCGGTGCTGGGGTCAACCCATTGCGAGGCCAGAACAACGTGCAGGGAAGCGCGCAGATGGGTTGCGAACCGTCGCGTCTCACCGGCTACCAGAAGATTGCCGAGGCGAGGGCAACTCACGAAGCGGTCTGGGGCGCGGACCTGCCCAAGGAACCCGGACTCACAGCCCTGGGCATGGTGGATGCAGCGGGGGAGGGCCGCCTGAAGGCGCTGGTGGTCATCGGCTACGATCCGTTGATGAGCCATCCCGACGCGGAAACGACCGCGGAGAATCTCCACGGGCTGGACGACCTCATCGTGGTAGACCTCTTCATGACCGAGACCGCCAAGGCCTTCGGCACGGTCTTCCTTCCAGCCGCGAGTCCTTTCGAGAAGGAGGGCACTTTCATGAACGGCGAGCGCCGGGTCCAGCGGGTCCGCGAGGTCCTGCCGCCGAAGGGGTCGAGTCGGACGGATCTCGAAATCATCTGCGGTCTCGCGGAGCGCCTCGGGGCCGGAGCCCACTTCCGGTTCGAAGATTCCGCCTCGGTATGGGACGAGGCCTGCCGCACCTGGTCCGCCATCGCGGGCATCAGCCATGCGCGGCTGGACCGGGAGGGCGGGATCCAGTGGCCCTGTCCTTCAGGGGGTCATCCCGGGACATCAGTGCTGCATATGGATGGCTTCCCCGGTGGTGGAAGGGCGGCCTTCAGGCCCCTGACCTGGATCCCGAGCCAAGAGGTCGTGGATGAGGATTATCCCTTCCTGTTGAACACAGGGCGGGGCCTCTTCCACTTCAACGCGGCAACCATGACTGGCAGGACCCGCAACCGGGATCTGCATCCGGACGATCGCCTGGAACTTCATCCCATGGATGCGGCCGGGCTGGAGGTGGAAGAGGGCGATGCAGTACATGTGCAGAGCCGCCACGGCGCCTTCACGCTCCGAGCCCAACTGACGGAGCAGGTGCAACCAGGAGAACCCTTCGCCACCTTCCAGGCGGTGGAAGCCTATGTGAACCGAGCCACAGGGTCCGGGCGCGACAGCACCACCGGGACGCCCGAGTACAAGGTCACCGCGGTGTCCCTGCGCAAGGGCTGAATCCGGAAGTGGCGGCTAGATGCCACCGTGTTCCCAGGACGGTACGGGATCTGGATCGATGGCAAGCTCGGTGCCGTCATCCAGGATGAGCATGGGCGGGTCACCCGCCCGCAGATCAACGATGGTGCGGCCCAGCAGGCGTTCGCGGCGATCATGGTGCCACGAGATGCCTACCGGGTAGGTCCGGCGGTAGGCGTCCAGAGGCCCCTCCATCCAGTGGCAGAGGCGCTCCAGGGCCGACAGCAAGGCGTAGTCGAAGCCTTTGGGAGGCACAGGATCCAGGCCCGCGGCCAGGAGAAAGGCCTCGGAGGCATCGCGGTTGCCGAGATCCTTCACGACCCATCGGTGGGGTGCGCGGGATGGGGATTGCCCCGCGAGAATGACTGGGCGCTCAGGGTGGATGCCCAGCCAGAGGGATACGCAACCACAGGGGCCAGTGCCTTCGAAGTCCAAAGGCAACTGGGCATCATCGTGAAAGACCACGGCCCGCAGGGGCAACCACTCGAAAGTCTCGGCCACCTTGGCCCCCACAGGTCCTGCATGTTCCCGGCGGATACCGGCCACGGCCTCCGCAAAGGTCTGGCGAAGCCCGGCCAGGCTGAGCACACCCTCCGGCAGGCCCAGCGCGTTGAAGACCATGGGCGGCTCGTGCCAGTCTGCGGCCAGAGCCGGGATGACCTGCTGGAACAGAATGAGCGCCGGATCCCAGTCCCAGTGGCGGGCCGGGTCATAACCCAGCTCTCGGCAGAGGTCGAACCAGGCGCGCCCCGGGGCGGCCGATCCCGGCATGAAGGTAGATCGTCCGTCGAGGAAGAGTTCACAACTGGGACCGGTAGCCATCTCCTTGCGGCAGAGGCCGAGCTCATGACGCCCCAGGGTAGCCAGAGTGGCTTCGTGGTACGGATGGTCCTCCTGCCGCAACACCTTCAGCGGCGCACCGAGAATCCATGCGTCCATGGCCATGCCCAGCCTCCCTCACCGGCAAACCTGGGTCCCCATTGATCCGCCGTCAATGCCTGGATTAAAAGACCTGGCGATTAATTAATCGACCTGTTGGAGGGTCATGCCGGGATAGTAGTGCTCGAGGATCTGCTGGAAGGTGGCCCCCTCCAGGGCCATGCCATAGGCACCGGTCTGGCACATGCCAAGACCATGGCCCCAGCCTCGGCCATAGAAGATCCACCGGCGCTCGGCACCTTGTCCCACGGAGAACCAATGGAAGACGTTGTCCTTGAGGCCCAGCAGGCCCCGGATGTGCATGCCGCGAACCCGGTGCGAGGCGCCCTGGGAATCGATGAGCGTGAAATCCAGGACGCGGCCCTGGTCGTTGTACTGGGCCTTCAGGTTCCGGATTCCCGGCACCTTGATGCGTTTGCGCACCAGGGCGAGCAGCTCCGATTCGGTGTATTCAACCCGCCAGTGGGCCATGGGATTGTAGCGGTCCCAGGCCGCACCATCGGGGTCGAGTCGGCGCACCAGCACCTGGACGGGGCCCTCCTCCTCACCTGGGATCCACTTCAGCCGGTCACCCACCTGGATGTCGGCCTTCGGGATCAGCCGGAGGCTTCCGTCCGGCGACTCCTCCACCAGCAACATGGAAACTGCCAGGGTAAGGGGTTCAGGCCCGCCGCGCTTGCGGCGCACCTGCCGGTCCATCAGGAGGGTTCCCTCTCCCGGAGTGAAGGGCTCCAATTCCTGCCATAGGCGCCCCAGGGTCTGGAGGGCCTGGCGGAGGGTGACGGGCTCCTTGGCGCCCCAGGAGGCAGCCGGGACCACCCCTCGCTGGGTGAGAAAGGCTGCCAGAAGGCGATCCTCCTGCAGGGAATCAGGCAGGAAGTAGGCCGCGTCCTGGGCGCGCTCCTGGCCTTCCACGATCCGGTGGAATCCGAAGGCCCGGGCCAGGGCGAGGGTGAAATTTCCTTCCGGTCCCAAAGGCCGGGTTTCCAGGGCCAGGCGCTGCTGGAGGATCCTCACGGGCCCGGCGAGATCTTCCAGAGTGGCGGGCTTGGCCAGACGCGCTCCAGAGAGCCATTCGGTGGGGATGGCGACGGAGGTCAGACGCAGGAGCTCCCAGCTGAGCCAGGGCTGCAGGCTCTCGGAGGTGACGGTCGTTCCTGATGCGTAGGGGAGGGTCAGGGGCTTCGCTGGGTAGCAAGGGACGGCACGCAGGTAGGGTGCGTCGCCGCCGAAGACATCGGCGACATCCGTGGTGTGTCCCCCGCAGTCGGCCATGAACAAGGCCAGGATAGGCTTGCCGTCGTAGGTGGCGAAGAGCCCTTCGGTCTCCAGGATGGCCCGGTCCGTGAGGGACTGCTCCCCGTCGCGGCCACCATAGACCTGGTCGGCCACCGTATCGCCCATGTCGAAGCCATCCGTGGCGCGCTTGCCGCGGTTGGCGACCGCGTAGGTGCGGGCGGCCACCGCCTGGGCCTTGAGGGCTTCGAGATTGGGGAATTCCCAGGCCCCCATTTCCTTGGGCACCACGCCGCGCAGGTAGGTCTCCAGGTCCAGGGTGTTCACCACCGTGAGGCGACCCTGGGCGTTGGGGAAGATCTCGATCTTCCCGCGGTAGCGGCCCTTGCCCTGGAGGGTGGTGAGCTCGCCCATGGGTTTCAGCCACACACCATTCAGGGGGAGGGGCAGCCGCTCGTAGCGTTCCGTGACGGCGTACAGCGCCCGCCCTTTGCGGGGCTGACCGGAGCGGGATTCAGTGGCCACCCACAGTTCCTCGAAGCCGAGATCCTGGAGTTTCTGCAGTACGGGTTCGGCCTTGCCCGCCTCTGGGAAATGGCCTGTGAGCACGCGCCAGGAGTCGGCATCCGGGACCTTGATCCGGTCCGGAGCTTCGCCCAATTCCTTCAACCGCTTCATCAAGGCCGCCGCCTCGCTGGCGCTTTGAGCACCCCCCACCTGGATGCGGTATTCCGTGGTGGGATCCGATGCTCCCCGGCTGTCCCACCAGATCCGCAGCTTCTCATCCGGCGCCAGCTTCATCAGCGGTTTCCCGGCGCGATCGCACACCTGACCGCCGCTTTCCAGCGATACGATCCATTCCGTGCCCTGGGTGTCGAGGCCGATCTTCAAGGGGGGCTGCGCGGCAATGGCGAAAACAGCCGACAGGATCATGGCGGGGACAATAAAAGGCTTCATCCGCTGGATTGTCCCACGAATGGCGCGAGGATCGCCCAGCGGCGGGCCCGCAGAGCCTCGGCATCCAGGAGGGCGCCATCCGGGCCGCGGCGATTCAGCAGCAGAGCGAGGCAGGAACGGTCCGAGGGGCGGTAGAACAGCGCGGGGCCTGTATAGCCCAGGTGGAACCACCAGCCCGAGGCGGACCTGGGAGCGATATCCAGATTCGGGGCATTGGCCGGGGTGTCTATAGAGGAATCCTCGAGAACGTGAAGGCCAATTCCGGGGGGAATTCTGGACAACAGCTGTCCAAAGCGTCCGCCACTCGCGAAGGCCGCCTGCAGGCCCAGGCCCCAGCGAGCCCCATTCTCGCCCTCGGCCGTGTCCACGGCCATGCGGTCGGGCCAGCCGGAGGCCACCCATCGGGCCAGGGCGGCATGCAGCTGGGGCGCAGTGGTACCGAACCCGGCATGACCTGGCATGCCGGCCCTCGCGTTGCAGTCATGGGGCCGATGCCCATCCCGGGCTGGAAGGGGCGACTCCGTGGCCAGGGTCCAGGCCTCTGCGTCGGGGCCGTCGGGGACATCAATAGGTGTGTCCAACCAGGGTGCGGGACTGAGGCCGGATGCCTTTCCCAGTTTCGCGAAGGGGACCCCGGTTTCCGTTTCCAGCAGTTCGGCCAGGAGCCGGTAGTTCAGGTCCGAGTAGGTGGCAACGCCGGGTGTGGCCGGACGAAGCAGAGGGTGTTCTGGCACGGGTCGACGCAGTTGCTCGGCCACGGATTCACCCGTGAAGGGTCGCCAGGGCGGCAGGCCGGAGCCATGGGACAGCAACTGGCGCACCGTGAGGGGCGCCTCCCGGTCGTGGAAACCGAGAGCCCAGCGACGGTCCGCATCGAGATCCAGGAAGGCCAGCGCCAGCGGCGCTGTCACCAGGGGCTTGGTGAGGGAGGCGAGGTCGTAGAACCGGTTCACGTCCTGCTCATCTCCGCCAGGCTCTTGGCGACGGCCTTCTGCACCTGGTCGGCCACGCCCATGGCCTCCTGGCCCTCTTCCCAGGTCACGCCCTCCAGACTGCGGCCCAGACAGGCGGCGTGGAAGGCCTCGATCTCCAGGCGCAGGGGTTCACCCTCCTCGATGTCCGCGGTCTCGGGTTGCACCTCGGGGCCATCGGGACCCATGACGAGGCGCAGCAGCTCCAGTTTCTGGGCCGCGAAATCCAGGCTGGCGTACTCCTTGTCGCCGAAGGCCCGAAGGGTGCGCTCCTTCTTGCGAGCGACGCGGCTGGCCGTGACGGTGGCGAAGGCACCGCCCTCGAATTTCAGGCGCGCGTTCACCAGGTCTGCGTAGGGGGTCAGCACCGGCACGCCCACAGCCTCCACGTCGATCACGGGGCGGCCCACCAGGGCCCGCAGCAGGTCGAGGTCGTGGATCATCACATCCATCACCACATCCACCTCCAGGCTGCGGGCGGGGAAGGGCGAGACGCGGACAGCCTCAAGGAAGCGGGGCTTGAAACCGCGCGCGCGAAGGGCGGTGACGGCGGGGTTGAAGCGTTCGAGATGACCGACCTGGGCCACAATTCCCGGCTTCTCCGCGCGGGCTTCGGCAAGAGCCTTCAACAAAGCTGCACCTTCATCCAGGGTCGCCGCGAGGGGCTTCTCCATCAGCACATGCTTCCCGGCCCGGAGGGCCTGGGTCCCGAGGGCATGGTGGAATCCCGTGGGCGCGGCGATCTGGACGGCATCCACCTCGGCCAGCACCTGATCCAGCGAGGCCACCCAGGGGGCGTCGAATTTCGCGGCGATCTCGGGTCCGCGGACGGGATCAGGATCCACCACTGCGACCAGGATGGCGTCCGGAGCGGAAGCCGCGATTCGGGCGTGATGCTGCCCGAGGTGTCCCACCCCGACAACGGCGACTCTCAACTTGCTCATGGTTTCTCTCCCAGATGATTCAGCTTCCTCGGGCAGGTCACGCCTTCTGGCCGCCCGCGATCAGGCGCCCCGCCCGTGGGCGCCTTCCCACTCCCCGCTGCGCGGGATCGTGGAGCGGGACCCCCGATGTTGCCCGAGGTGCCCCACACCGACAACGGCCACCCGAAGCTTGGACATGGTTTCCTCCCGACGAACCCAGCCTATCAGGGCTGCTACCCTGAAGCCTTCTTGAGGAGGCGATCATGAATACGAAACTTGAAACGGTGAATCTCGTCAGATGGTTTCATTTCGTGGCCATGTCCTTCGGGAGTGGCGCGGCAGTGGTGGCCCTTCTTCTCTCAGGGTTTGAAGAGGGCAGGGAGGACCTCCAGGGGCTGGCCGCGACCGTCTGGGCCAAGGTGGTGTCCTGGTCCTTCCGCTTGGCTCTCGTCGCAGGCATCGCACTGTTGGTGATGCTCATGCAGAATGGCCAGAATCCATTCAAGGCGGGCATCTACTTCCACATCAAGCTCACGCTGGTGATTATCCTCCTCGGGCTTTCCGAGATGACGCCCAAGGCGCTGGCGGCAGGCAGGCGCGGTTCCGCCTTGCTGGTGGTGGTGCTGTTCATGGCCATTGGGTTCACCGTCTTCAACAAGGGCATGTTCCGCAAGGACCCGCCCAAGACCATGCCGGAGATCCCGGCAACCGCGGTCGCTGCCCCCGCCGCGTCCCCCTCGGCGTACTGATTCACTCCCGTCAGGGCGACCAATCCTGAACCACCCTGCGCCTTCGGCGCAGGGTTAACTCAGGGCGCCATTCGGCGCCCTGAGCAATGATGAAGACTAATCTTCGGGTTCGTCGTAATCAGCGTTGTGCCACACATTCTGCACATCATCGTTGTCCTCAAGCAGGTCCACGAGCTTGAGGAAGCTGGTGAGCTTGTTGCCTTCAAGCGCGGAGCTGGTGCTGGGAGCCATGATGATCTTCGCTTCGATGACCGGCAGTTTTGCGGCGTCCACCGCATCCTTCACGGCCTGGTAGGCCTCGGGGCTGGTCTTGATGATCCAGGCTTCCCCCGCATTGACCACGTCGTCGGCGCCGGCCTCCAGGGCCACTTCCATGACCTTGTCCTCGGATACTTCGGATTCCACGACGATCTGCCCCTGCTTGCTGAAGAGGTAGGCCACCGAACCCTGGGCGCCCAGCTCCCCGCCGAATTTGGTGAAGTAGCTCCGGATTTCGGGGGTGGTGCGGTTCTTGTTGTCTGTCATGGCCTCGACCATGATGGCCACGCCGCCGGGGCCATAGGCCTCATAGACCACTTCCTCGTAGGTCACGCCCTCGAGTTCCCCGGTGCCCTTCTTGATGGCGCGCTCCCAGTTGTCCTTGGGCATGTTGCTGCCCTTGGCCTGGTCCACAGCCAGGCGCAGGCGCGGGTTGGCGTTCACATCGCCGCCGCCCAGCCGGGCGGCCACGGTGATCTCTTTGAGGATCTTGGTGAAGACCTTGCCCCGCTTGGCGTCAGCGGCGCCCTTCTTATGCTTGATGGTGGACCATTTGCTGTGGCCGGACATGGTGTGCTCCTTCAATCAAATCGTTCGTTCTGCTCAGCAACCGCTCCGCGGTTGCTGAGCAGGGGAAGAGAGTCTTTTCAATGCTTCGGAATCGACGCGTAGCGGCGATTCCGAAGCCGGGCCTCAACCTCGCTGCGCCCGGCGCGACACGCGGGCGAAGGGCGGGGCCTCCTGGCGGATCATGGGGCGCTCAAGGAGAAACTGGTACCACTGCTCACCGTAGACCTTCATCTTGAGGGCCTTGCCGTTCTGCAGCAGGTTGCGGTTGGTGATGAGCCGTTCATCGCCCATGCAGACGCCCAGGCCCTTGTTGAGGGTCTCGATGGCCTTATCCCGTTCGCCCATTTCCAACAGAACGTAGGCATAGACGGCGTAGAGGAGGCTCTCCTTCTTGCCAGCCTTCAGGGCCAGGTCGAAGGTCTCTTTGGCCTTCTTCTTCTCGCCCCGCTTCCACTGGAGGATGCCCAGCATGGCCTTGGCGATGTAGTGCTGCATGGAGGCGGCGGCGAGCAGGGGCTCGGCCTCCTCGTTCTTCTTGCGCAGGTACTGCACCACGCCGATCTGGCCGTCAATGCTGCCTTTCACGAGGAACTGCCGGGAGGAGAACCGGTAGCCCTCCTTCATGACCTCGATGGCCTTGTCGAATTGCTGTTTCTTCAGCAATTCGCCGGCGCGGGTGAAGATCTTCTCGAGTTCCTGCTGGATCTTGCGACCCTGCCAGATGAACAAGCCAGCCCCTGCGAGGATGCCAATGGGCAGGCTGATCCAAAGCTTGATGCTCAACAGGCTGGAGAGCAGGACCACGGCAAGGGCAGCGCCCAGGCCAAGCAGGAGGTTGATCACGGAGACTCCGGATGGCACGGCCCGAAGCCGGACCAAAGGCCCATTTTATCGGCCTTCGGGCCCATTTGCCATGCGTAGGTTTAGGTAGTCAGGCGATCACACCGCTCCGGGAAGGCGTCGGCCTGCGTCGACGCACCATACGCTTGGCCGGGGGAGGCGTGGTGGCGTCCTTCCTGGGGCGGCCGGGACCCCGTTTGAGGATCGGTTCCTTGGGTTTCGTGACCTTCCGGACCTTGACCTTCTTGTCTTTCTTCACCCGTTCGCGACGGACCAGGGCAGCAGCGGCCCGCCCAGTGACCACTACGCGGGTGCCATCTTTCAACTTCTTCACCTTGCTGCCCGGTTTACGCCCCCGTTTGAGGCTCATGGCCAAGGGCTCCTCATCCAGGAGATCGCGTTCCAGTTGGGCCTGCATGGTCATCATGTCGCCGCGGTCCACCTCATGATCCTGTCCACAGAGATGCAGGAATCCATGGATGACCAGGGTTTCGACTTCACGCCTGCGACTGACACCGAATTTCTTGGCCATTTTCTCGGCCGTGGGGAGGCTGATGACGATGTCCCCGAGATGTGGAAAGGCGCCCTTTTCCACGCTGGAGGGGAAACTGAGCACATCGGTCGTCATGTTTTTCCCGCAATGTTCGCGGTTGAGTTTTCTCATGCCGCGATCATCGACATAGGTCAACGAGATGCCTTGTGCATCGGGCGCGAGGCGATCTCGAAGGTCATGAAGCAGTTTTCCAAGGGACTGCTCACCAGGTCCGCGCATTTTGCTTCGACTGGACCAGTCGATTACGAAAGGGGCGCGAGTTTGCGTCATGGCTGATTCCTTATGCAAGATCAAACAAAGGGCATTAATCATGGTCCATTATGGCGCTTCCGTCAATGACCCATTTCTAGATGCATGAATTGTATCGATGTTTACTTCATGTTTTCAAGATAGGTACCGATGATTATTTTGTTTTGAATGTCATCAAACATTGATTATAAAGGACAAAACCATGACATTTGTGAAATTAAATTTCCCAAGGGCATCTCCTGGCATGCTTAAGCCATGGAGCCGCGCCTTCCTTCCGAGCTTGCCGCGCCCTTGGGCCGCTTCCTGGTCCTCCTGGATCGGTGGAACCGCACGCATGCTTTGACAGCTCTGCCCCCCGGGCAGCGCCGGGAGGAGCTTCTGGTGGATGCTGCCGCGCTGCTCCCCTTTCTCGCCGGCCTGCCTTCGGGAGCCCGGGTGGCCGATCTAGGCACGGGCATGGGATCGCCGGCGGTGGTGCTGGCCCTGGCTCGACCTGACCTGGAGGTCATTGGCGTGGATGCTTCCCTCAAGAAGCTGGCCTTCCTGAGGCAGGTGGCCATGGAACTCCCGGTGCCAAACCTGAAGACGGTGCACGGTCGCCTGGAGACGCTCCCTCCGCTCGAAGCCGATTGGGGCACGGCCAAGGCCCTGGGTCCCCTGGAGTCGCTGGCGGGTTGGTGGGTCAGGCACGGACGCGCGGGCAGTCCTTTCTTTGCCCTGAAGGGACTGGACTGGGCCGAGGAGCGGGTTCCGAACGGTTGGACCGCCCATCCCCATCCTTACCGGCTCCCGACCCGCGGGCAGCGCGTGGTCATCGAACTCCGCCAAAGCCAAGTCAAGGAGCTGTGACAAATGAAAGCCCCCGGGGGGGCTTCATAGGTAGCGATGAGGAATCCTCACCGGGTGACGGTGTCTCCGCTCTGCAGCTCTTCAACGGATCGGAGCACCCGGCAGGTAGCGGTCTGGGAGTCCGTTCGGACGACCAGCGCCTGCCCAAGGTAGTAGGAGGTGGATTCCATGGGGGGCTTCTTCTGGTTGTCAGAACCAACCGAGAAGGATCTAGCCCGGGCGGCGAGGAGCACATCGCCCACCTTGAGTCCGTCGTTGGCGCCCTTGTCGATGATAATCATATCCCCACCACTTGTGAGGTACTTGGAGTCCCTGGTATACACTACCATGCCGGCATCGGACGCGATCTTCACCGGCTCGGTGATATCTGTCCGCAGTTGTGAGGGGATATTCGCTGGTTCGACGAACTTCTCCAAATGATCCCCGACTTCCACGGAATCGAGGCAGCGTTCGATCACTGCCACCGATCCATTTGGCTGGGTGCTGAGCACTCGCACCACACCGACCTGCTGAACTACATCACCCAGTTTCTTCTTGGCGATGGTGGGGTGCATCAATCGTCGAACCACGGTCTTGAGGATCAGGAATCGATCCCCGACCTTTACGCCCTGGTTGGCGCCCCCGTTCAGGTAGACGTTTTCGCCATCGCCCAGGAACTGGCGGTCCTCCCGCTTGTTGCCAGTGATGGTAAAGGCACCATTGCCCTTGAAATGAGCCTCGACTCCTTCTGGAACAATGAAGGGAAGCTGAATGAAATCCTGGAAGGAGAAACCAAGTTCTGATCGCCGGACAGCGCCGGGGTCTGCACGCCGCTGGTCAGGCAGCAGATTGGCCACGGCCTCGGGCACGGTGTCCGCAGTGGCCACCGCCCGGGCGAGATCGATGATCAAGGGGTCGCCGGGGTAGATCCAGTGTGGGTCTTTGATCCACTGGTTCAGTTCCCAGATCTGGGGCCATGCGTAGGGGTTCCCAAGTTCTTTTGCGGCGAGGTCCCAGAGTGTGTCACCCTTTTGGACCAGGTGGGTCTTGGAGCCATCTGGGACCCTGAGCTCCTTGGGGTACTCCCACTTGGATGCATGGGCCTCGACCTTGACGGCATCGGCGGGGGCGGTCTCCTGGGCTTGGAGACCCGGAAGGGCGAGCGCCAGGACTGCGAGGAGGCTGGGCGCTAACGCAAGGGTGCGCATCCGGCCGGCGTGCAGGCGAGTGGGCTGGTGCATCAGGAACCCCCTGTCAGGATTGAATAGCGCTAATTATAGGTCTTCGACTCGAATCATATCTGAAAATAATGACAGTCGGTTGCGGACTTCGTCCTGACTGATCTGCTCCAGGCGTTCAGTGGAAAACTGTTCCACCGTAAAACTGGCCATGACCG
>Ga0182021_10005798_pt1 | contig 14685 bp, 10 predicted proteins | sample 612E3MmetaG_FD_120493 | JGI IMG/M metagenome (GOLD analysis project Ga0182021, IMG submission 120493) | Permafrost microbial communities from Stordalen Mire, Sweden - 612E3M metaG (Illumina Assembly) | ecosystem: Environmental > Terrestrial > Soil > Wetlands > Permafrost | place: Sweden... | reverse complement strand
TCTGGGCAACCGAATTCAGCGCTACGAACACCAGGGCCATCGGCGTATTCCCCCTGGCAAGGAAGGTGAAGATGATCACCATCGCAATGCAGGGAGCGAGGCCGTAGAGCACGAGCCCGGTGTGGAGTTCCGGGTCGCTCACGAAGACGTTGGCGAGGCCGAGCATCAGAAAGGGCGCGACCAGGTAGTTGAACAGCAGCACCACGCCGAGCTGACGCGGCGACCGAAAGGCGTCACCCACCTCGCCGAGGCGGACATTCGTCATCGCCGGGTACATCATCGCGAATAGCCCGACCGGCACGCCCAGCGAGATCGCATTGGGGGCACTCAGGACGAAGGTTCCGCCGACGATCGCCTTGATGGCATCGATCGGGGGCGTCAAGGCGAAGTCCGAGATCGACAGCGCCTTTCCGATGGCTATGCCGATCGCCATGCTGATGACGACGAAGAATGGCAAGAGGCGGAAGTCCTCGAGCTTGGCGAGCAGGCGAATGGTCATCTGGTCTCCGGCGGTTGGTGGGACCGTGGCACTCCGGTCGCGGCTGGGTCGAAGTCGCAATCGGGCCCGGCGGCTGCCGCCCCGCGCGTGCGAGCCAGGAGCTGGTCGATCCAATCACGGAGCTCCTCGAGGGTCTGACGGTCGAGAGAGTAGTAGACCCAACGACCAGCGCGTCGTTCCCGGATGAGGCCGCTTGCATGGAGCGTCCGGAGATGGTGCGAGGCGAGGGCGGGGCTGAGCCCAAGGGCCGCACCGAGGTCGCAGACGCAGCGCTCGCCGTCTCCCAGATAGGCGACGATTCGCGCTCGAGAAGGTTCGGAGATCGCTTGGAATCGCCTTACGATTTCAGGCGGAGCGCTCTCGAGAGGGATCGCCGAAAGATCGTTCATGTCGTCATTCTAATGCTCGTCAGTATAACGTGCGTTTGAATGAGACGACGGGCTCGGGAGTTGCCGGCTGCCCGGCGTCAGGTGCCTCCGCGCCGTCAGTTGATGTATTTGGCGCACTTCCGCAACGCGGCTGATATGGCCCTGTAATTGCCGAACCGGCCCGCACCCTCGACAATCGATCCGGGGGCCAGGCATGCCGGCTGGGGTATGAATTTGATAATTCGGGTCCTCAAGGGCCGAGTCCAATCCGGAGAGACAGCCGTCTTTCGGGATCAGGCCCAGTTCACATTGGACGACGCGCGCCGGCAAGAGGGCCTCGTACACGCAGAGGTCGGACGTCAGGTCGAGTCGGACGGGGCCGAGAACATCGTCTTCGTGAGCGTCTGGCGCGACCTCGAAGCCCTGTATCACTGGCTTGGCGGAACGAACCTGCTGTCCACGCCGGTTCTCCACAACGGCCGAGCCAACCTCTTCGCGCATTTCGAGGTGCAGCATTACGAGGCCTATGAGGAAGAGGTCTCGGCAGAGTCCGAAATCGAGGCGTCGACGCCTCCGATAGCCATCGACGCGAAAGGCTGACGGGGACTCCTGGGCCAGTGCGCCCAGGCACCGGTTTGATGCCCGATCCGGTCGTTCTGAGGCCGGAATGCGCCGCGGTCGCGCCGTCGGCGAGCGATCAAGCGTTGTGCGCGGTCGCCATTCCGGGTACGGTATTCCCACGCTCGACTCCGGAAGACGACGTAGGGGCGTCCCAGAGGCAGGATGAACGTCCACGAAGCGCTCGACGCATGGCAGGCGCAGTACACCGGCCAACCACCCGTTGGCTTCATGCTGCGCTTCACCCATGAGTCGGTCTGGACGCGCGTCCACTACCTCCGGGAGAGCGCCGAGCCGGCCTCGGCCCAGAACGACGCCCAGACCGCGTCGCGGTTCGATGCCGTTGCCAGTTCGCTCTTCAACGGCACGACCGTTCTGGTGCTCGCGATCCACCTGGATCCGCGCCATGAGGACACGGCCGATCTGCGCGCCATAGGGGCCACGCCGATCTCACCGCCGGAGAGCTGGCTCGAAACGTTGGCCGGCTACCTGCCGGACCCGAGTCGCGTCGAGTTCGTGGCGGCCACGCTGGTCTGGCAGCGCGGCTGTCTGGACCGCCTGTGGCTGGCCGTCGCGCGCGACGTCATCGGTCGCGTCGCCGTTTTCTGCCCGGCCACCGGGGACGCGTTCTGCCCGTACGCCGGCGGCGCGGACATCTTCGTGTGGGGCCCGGAGCGCCGCTCCAAGATCGGTGACCGGTTCCGCGCCTGGCTGCCCGGCGCCGGCATGCCCGGGTCGCTGCCGCCGAAGCGGGCGAGCGATCTGGTGACCGAGCGCGGCTAGGGCCGCTTCCGCGCAATGTGCCGTGGATTCCCCTAGTGGCGCGCCCCCGGCCGGGGCTTCAGGCCTTCTACCCGGGCGCCGATACTCTCTTCGGAGGGGCCGAACCACCAGCTAGGAGCTATGCGTGGACGGCATTTCAACCGTGCAGTTCAGCACCGCCGGGATCGGCGCCGTTGGGCTGTCAGCCATCCAGTCCGGACCAAAGCGCGGCCATCCAGCCATGGACGCCGCCGCCAAGGTTCTCGGAATGAGCACCGGCGACCTCCGGACCGCCCTCCAGAGCGGCGGGAGTCTCGCGACCATCGCCTCGTCCAAGGGCATCAGCCAGGCCACGCTGACGGCGGCAATGACGGCAGCCATCCAGCAGGCCAATCCTGAGATCAGCGCCGACCAGGCCGCCAAAGTGGCGACGGCGATGGTGAACCGAACGCCACCCGCCGGCGGGCCGCCACCGGATGGCGGCGCAGGCGCGGCCGCGTCGACCGGCGGCACGTCCGGCACGACGGCGACGAACGGCCATCACCACCATCACCATCACGCCGGCGCGGCCGCCATGGACGCGGCGGCCAAGGCGCTCGGCATGAGCACCACCGATCTCATGTCGTCGCTCGGGAACGGCACGAGTCTCGCTTCGATCGCCAAGTCCAAGGGAGTCAGCCAGGACGACCTCGTCAAGGCGATGGCGACCGCGCTCCAGGGAGCGGACACCAACCTCACGGCGGATCAGGCATCCCAGCTCGCGACCCGGATGGCAACCCAGACACCCGGCCCGCAGAACGGGGCGTGGGCCGCGGCGGCCCAGCAGACGGCCCCGAGCACCTTCTCGATCACCGCCTGACGTTTCGTATCAAAAGAAGCAGCCGGCCGCGGAGGGGGGGAGCGGCCGGCTGCTTCACGTCTGTGGCCGGACGCGTCGATCACGCTGCAGCCCGAACCACTCAGCAAGGTCAACATTGTTCCCTGATGAATCGCTGAATCCGGCCGAATTCGGGGGAAAACCCTCAGCTCGAGGTATCGCCGCGGTTGGTGGGGCGGGCGCCACAGGGGAGTTTGTGGTTCCGGGCCGGACCGGCGACACTAGGCGCATGAGCCCCAAGCCCACGCCCACGCCCACGCCCGCGTCCCCGCCCACGAAGGCCGACATCGCCCGGTATCGCGAGAACCTGCAGGGCGAGATCGATGCCATCGCCCTGTATGCGCTGCTCGAGGACAAGGAAGCCACCGGCACGCTCAAGGAGTTCTACAGCCGCATGGTGGCCGTCGAGACGATCCACGCCGACGTCTGGCGTGCGCAGCTCACGGCGGGCGGCGTCGATACGAGTCGGATGGGGCCGGCGTGGCGGGCCAGGGTGCTCATGTTCATCGCCCGCCACTTTGGGCCGGGCCTGGTGGTTCCGACCATCGCCGAGCACGAAGCCACGGACGAGGCCAACTACGACGACCAGCCCGAGGCCCTGGCGCGGATGCCCGGCGACGAGCGGTCCCACGCCCGGCTCTTCCGCGAGCTGGCCGCCGGTCGTGGCGTCGAGGGCGGCGCCATCGCCCGCATCGAGGGCCGCCACCGCGGCAGCGGCGGCAATCAGCTCCGAGCCGCGGTCCTGGGCGCCAACGACGGCCTGGTCTCCAACCTGAGCATCTCCATGGGCGTGGCGGGGGCGTCGGGCGGCGGTCACGCCGTCCTGATCGCCGGTCTCGCCGGCATGCTGGCCGGCGCCCTGTCGATGGCCATCGGGGAGTGGCTTTCGGTCCAGAGCGCTCGCGAGCTGTACGCCCATCAGGTCAAGGTCGAACGTGAGGAGCTGCTCCAGGTCCCCGACGAGGAGGAAGAGGAGCTGACGCTGATCTACCAGGCCAAGGGACTCACGGCCGAACAGGCGCGGCTGATGGCCCAATCCATCGTGGGCGGCGAGATCGGCCGGGCGGTCGACACGCTGGCCCGCGAGGAGCTCGGCATCGATCCCGACGAACTGGGCGGTTCGGCCTGGGTCGCCGCTCTCACCTCGTTCTTCCTCTTCGCCGCCGGCGCCATAGTGCCGCTCTCGCCGTTCTTCTTCGCCTCGGGGGCGAGCGCGGTGGTGGCGTCCATCATCGTCAGCGCCGCCGCCCTGATGCTCGTCGGCGCGGCGATTACCGTAGTCACCGGATCGAGCGTGCTGCGGACCGGCGGGCGGCAGGTATTGCTGGGCATGTTCGCGGCCGCGGTCACCTTCGGTCTGGGGACGCTGGTCGGTCACGCGGTCGGGTAGGGGGTAGCGGCGTACGAGGTGATCGCATGAGCGAGACCAGGCCTTTCGACGTGATCGTCGTCGGCGGCGGCGCGACCGGGGCCGGAGTCCTGCGTGACCTTGCCCGCCGGGGGCTGCGGTCGCTGCTCGTCGAGCGCGGGGACTACGGCACGGGCACTACCGGCCGCTACCACGGTCTGCTCCACTCCGGCGGCCGGTACGCGATGCGTGATTCGCAGGCGGCCCGGGAGTGCATCGTGGAGAACCGGATCCTGCGCCGCATCGCGCCGGCCAGCATCGAGGCGACCGGGGGTTACTTCGTCGCGACGCCCGATGATCCCGAGGACTACGTCGACGGGTTTCCGGCTGCCTGCGCGGCCGCCGGGATCGAATGCGAGGAGATCCCGGTCCTTCAGGCGCTCGCCCGCGAGCCGGCCCTCAACCCGAAGATCAGGCGGGTCTTCCGGGTGCCCGACGGTTCGGTCGAGCCGTGGAACCTGATCGAGGCCAACCTGGCCGACGCCCGCCTGCACGGCAGCGAGGCCTGGTCGTACCACCGCGTCGTCGGCTTCGAACGGGCAGGGGACCGCATCACCGCGGCGACGATCCGCGACGAGAGCTCCGGCACCACCTCCAGGATCTCCACCCGGTTCGTGGTCTCGGCCGCCGGCGCCTGGGCCGGCGGGATCGCGGCTCTGGCCGGCGTCCAGCTCTCGATGCGTCCTGGCAAGGGCGTGATGCTGATCTACAACCAGCGCATGACCGACACGGTCATCAACCGCTGCCATCTCTCGAGCGACGGCGACATCATGGTCCCCGTCCACACCGTCGCCATCCTGGGCACGACCGACGTCCGCGTCGCCGACCCCGACTCCAACGAGATCACCCGCGAGGAAGTGGCGGCCCTGATCGGCGAGGGCGAGAAGCTCTTCCCGGACCTGCGAAGGATGCGGCTGTTGCGAGCCTACGCCGGGGTTCGGCCGCTCTACGATCCGCCCGACGACGTCGGGGTGAGCGAGAACCGCAAGATGTCCCGCGCCCACAGCGTCATCGACCACGGAGAGCGGGACGGCGTCGACAACTTCGTCTCGATCGTCGGCGGCAAGCTGACGACATACCGATTGATGGCGGAGGACACCGTGAACGTGGTGGCCGCCAGACTCGGCGTGACCGAGCGCTGCACCACGGCGGGGGCCGTCCTGCCGAACCAGGTCCAAGGCAAGACGTACTGGCTGGGCCATCGACTGGCCGAGCACGAGGCTCAAGGTGGCGGCGACGCGGCCCTCATCTGCGAGTGCGAGTTCGTTACCCGCCCGATGCTGGAGGCCTACCTGGACGAGCACTGGCCGTGCAGCATCGACGATGTCCGGCGCGGGACGAGGCTGGGGATGGGCCCCTGCCAGGGCGGCTTCTGCACCTTCCGAGCCGCGGGTCTGGTCTCCGAACGTGGGGCCGGGGCCGAGACCGACGCCATCGTCGACTACCTGCGCGAGCGGTTCATGGGAACGCGGCCGATCGCCAGCGGTCGCCAGCTGCAGGAATTGTGGATGGTTCACGGCATGTACCTCGGCTCGCTTGGGCTCGAGTCGCTCGTAGACCGCGGGCCCGCCTCGGCGGCTGTGGAGGTGCCGAATGCCCGGCGCTGACGTCGTCGTCGTGGGGGCCGGTCTCTCCGGACTCACCGCCGCCCTGGCCGCGGCCGACTCCGGGGCGCGAGTCCAGGTCCTGGCCAGGGGCAACGCCGGAACGCACTGGGGCAGCGGCGGGATCGATATCGCCGCGCCATCGGGCGCGGCGACGCCACGGGCGGGGCTGGAGGCGCTGGCGGCCGTGCCCGGTCACCCCTACGCCGCTCTTTCAGGCGAGGTGGAGCCGGCGCTCAACTGGATTCGCGGCATCCTGGCTGCGGAAGGGCTGACGTTCGAAGGCACCCTTGACTCGCCGCTTCAGCCGGCTCCGACCTCGATCGGCGGCACGCGGCCGGTCGCCATCCTGCCGACAGCCCAGGCCGCCGGGGCGCGGCCGTGGGTCTCCGGCGAGCGGCTCATCGTCTGCGGCGTCGCCGGCTTCAAGGACTTCTGGCCCGATGCCATCGCCGCGAGCCTGTCGCGCCCGGGGGTCTGGGGCGGCGGTTCGCGCCCGGATGGCGTGGTCGCTGTGAGCGTCGAGCTGCCGGGCCTGGCCGCGCGCCACAACCTCAGCGCGGTTGAGCTGGCGCGTCGCTTCGACGACAAAGCGTGGCGAGCGGACGCGATCGAACGGATCGCCACGGCCGTGGAGGGTGCCGCCGCGGGCCACGCGCCCGGCCAGGGTCCCGGCCGTGTTGCTCTGCCGGCGATCCTGGGCCTCAACGACCATCCCGCGATCTTCGACGAGTTGCGGCGCCGGCTGCCGCTGGAGCCTTTCGAGCTGCCGCTTGTCCCGCCCAGCGTGCCGGGGATGCGCCTCTACTTCGCCCTTCGAGCCGCGCTCATTCGAAGGGGCGGGCGGGTCAGGATCGGGGAGATGATCGACCACGTCGAATGCGACGGCGCCCGGGTCACGGCCGTCGCGACCGCGGCGGCCGCCCGGACCTCCACCGTCCGGACCGGCGCGCTGATCCTGGCAACCGGCGGCATCGCCGGTGGCGGCATCGTGGCGGATGACGCCGGCCACCTCGAGGAGGTCGTCCTGGGTCTGCCGGTCGAGGCGCCGCCGGTCGAAGCCTGGCTGTCGGCCGACGCCTTCGACCCGGAGGGTCATCCGCTCGAGTCCGCGGGGATCAGGACCGACGCAGATCTTCGGCCGGTCGATCGGTCGGGGAAGCCCATCTACTCGAACGCCCGAGTCGTCGGCAGCCTGCTGGCCGGCGGGCGCCTTCGCGATCGATGCCGCGATGGGGTGGCGGTGGCGAGTGGAAGGCGGGCCGCGCGATGACGATCGCCGAACTCGTTCGCGAAGCCGCGCTGGAGCAGGTGGGCTATTCCGCCGACGAGTGCCTCAAGTGCAACGTCTGCAACACCGTCTGCCCGGTCGCCCGGGTAACGGACCTCTTTCCCGGTCCCAAGTACGTCGGTCCGCAGGCCGCCCGGTTCCGGATGGGTCACACGCTCCCCGCGCAGGCGAAGGGATTGCCCCGGCTGGCCTCGCCCGACCGAACCGTTGACTGGTGCTCCGGCTGCGGTTGCTGCACTGCCGCCTGCCCGGCGGGCGTCAAGGTCGCCGAGATGAACAGCCAGTCGCGGGCCCGCATGAAGGCCGGCAAGCTGCCCAAGCTGCGTGACTGGGGCCTAGGCCAGACCGACCTGGTCGGTACCGTGGGCGTCCTATTCCGACCCATAGCCAATTGGGCCCTGGCGAATCGGCCGATCCGCCGACTCCTGCACATCACCTTCGGTATCCATCATTCGGCGCCGTTCCCCAAGTTCTCGCGCGGGACCTACCAGTCGGCCTGGAAGCGCCGCCAGAAGCGGCTCCAGAAGCAGTTCGGGATCACCGCCGAGCCGGGCCCGGGGGCAGCCGTGGTCTACTTCCACGGCTGCTCGGTCAACTACTACGAGCCCGAGGTCGCCGAGGCGATGATCGCGGTCCTGGCGCGCAACGGCTACGAGGTGATCGTTCCGCCGCAGGTCTGCTGCGGGCTGCCGCTGATCAGCAACGGCATCTACGGCGAGGCCCGCGCGCACGCCCACAAGAACCTCGAGATCCTGGCCGGCTACGCCCGCCGGGGCTACAAGATCCTGGGCACGTCGTCGTCGTGCATCCACACCATCAAGGCCGAATACCGCGAGATGCTCGACATCCACGACGACGAAGCAACCGTCGTGGCCAATGCGACCTGGGACATCTGCGAGTTCCTGCTGGACCTCCACGACCAGGGAAAGCTGGACACGGGCTTCGGGCCACTACCCCAGGATCTGCCGTACCACGCCCCCTGCCAGCTGCGGAGCCACGGGATCGGGCTGCCGGCCATGGATCTCTTCGCCCTGGTCCCGGGGTTGCGGGCCAGGGATATAGACCACGACTGCTGCGGCATCGCCGGCACCTACGGCATGAAGAAGGAGAAGTACGGCATCGCCATGGCCGTGGGCGCGCCGCTCTTCGAGAAGGTACGGGCCAGCGGGGCGACGGAAGCCGCGTGCGACTCGGAGACCTGCCGCTGGCAGATCCAGGGCGCCACCGGCGTCCGAACACGCCACCCTGTCGAAATCCTGCTGGCGGCCTACCGGGCCGCCGACGCGGCGGACGCTGCCGAAGCCGCCAGACGGTAAGCTACACGTCAATCAGCCACGAGTCGGGAGCCGCTGCCACGTGAGCATCGAGACGGAATCCTCGTCCGCAGGAGCCTCGCCGGAACGTAGCGATTTCATCCGTGAGATCGTGGCCGCCGACCTGCGCGACGGCAAGCATCAGACGATCGTGACTCGCTTCCCGCCCGAGCCCAACGGCTACCTGCACATCGGCCACGCCAAGGCCATCTGCATCGACTTCGGCGTCGCCCGCGACTTCGGCGGTCGCACCAACCTGCGCTTCGACGACACCAACCCGGCCAAGGAAGAGCAGGAGTACATCGACGGAATCCAGGCCGACATCCACTGGCTCGGCTTCGATTGGGGCGAGCACCTCTATTACGCGTCGAGCTACTTCGAGCAGTTGTACGAGTGGGCCGTCTATCTCATCAATGCCGGAAAGGCCTACGTCGACGACCTGACTGCCGACGAGATCCGCGAGCATCGCGGCACGCTCACCGAACCCGGCAAGAACAGCCCCTGGCGAGACCGACCGATCGAGGAGAGCCTCGATCTATTCGATCGGATGAGGAAGGGCGAGTTCCCCGACGGGGCGCGGGTCCTGCGCGCCAGGATCGACATGGCCGCTCCGAACATGAACCTGCGCGACCCCGTGATGTACCGGATCCTGCATGCCGAACATCCGCGCACGGGCAACGCCTGGTGCATCTACCCGATGTACGACTTCGCGCACGGCCAGTCCGACGCCATCGAGGGAGTCACGCACTCGCTTTGCAGCCTCGAGTTCGAGATTCACCGGCCTCTCTACGACTGGTTCCTCGACAACCTGCCTGTGCCGGCCCGCCCGCGACAGATCGAGTTCGCCCGGCTGAACATCACCTACACCGTCCTGTCCAAACGCGTCCTGCTGCGCCTCGTCAACGAGGGGCACGTGCGCGGCTGGGACGACCCACGGATGCCGACCATCTCGGCCCTGCGCCGGCGCGGCTACCCGCCCGAAGGCATACGCGAGTTCGCCACCCTGGTCGGCGTGGCGAAGGCGGACAGCACCGTGGAAGTGGGCATGCTCGAGCATGTCATCCGCGACGTGTTGAATCAGAAGGCCGCGCGCCGCTTCGCCGTCCTGGCGCCGCTCAAGGTGGTCATCGAGAACTACCCCGAAGGCCGGGTCGAAGAGATGGACGTCGTCAACAACCCGGAGGACCCCTCGGCCGGGACCCGCAAGGTGGCGTTCTCTCGCGAACTCTGGATCGAGCGTGACGACTTCATGGAGGAGCCGCCGCCGAAGTTCTTCCGCCTGTCCCCCGGTCGCGAGGTGCGGCTCCGGTCCGCGTACTTCGTCACCTGCACGGCCGTAGTCAAGGACGCGGCCGGCGAGGTCGTGGAGCTGCGTTGCACGTACGACCCGGCCACTCGAGGCGGCGACTCGCCCGACGGCCGGCGGCCCAAAGCCACGCTCCATTGGATCTCCGCCGCGCACTCCATCCCGGCCGAGGTGCGGCTGTACGACCATCTCTTCAGCCGGCCCGACCCCGGCGCCGACGGCGATCTCTTCGCCGATCTGAACCCCAACTCCGAGACGGTCCTCCAGGGTTGCCAGGTTGAGCCGGGGCTTGCGGACCTGCCGATGGGGGAGACCGTTCAGTTCGAGCGCCTCGGCTACTTCTGCCCCGACCCCGACTCGAAGCCCGGCCACCTGGTCTTCAACCGCACCCTGACCCTCAAGGACACCTGGGCCAAGCTCCAGGCGCAGGGCGCCACGGGGTAGCCGTCACCGCGCCCGCCTGACCCGGCTTCTCGGGGTCGCGATGGCTCCGTCACCTCTTCACAACGTGTGCACATTTCGGCGCCAGAATGCGCGGCGGCGCCGTTTCAGCGCCACTCACGGCCGGCAACGGCCCGACACTCGAGGGAAAGCATGAAGGCGATCGTCTTCCGGCGGTTCGGCTCGCCGGATGTCCTGGAACTTGCGGAAGTCGACCGGCCGACTGCCGCCGACGACGAGGTCCTGGTTCGGATCCGGGCTGCCGGTATCAATCCCTATGACTGGCACTTCATGCGCGGCGAACCCATTCTCTTCCGGTCGATGATGGGCCTGGGCCTCCGCAAGCCGCGGCGCGCCACCGTCCTGGGCTCCGACATGGCTGGTGTGGTCGAGTCGGTTGGCAAGAACGTGACTCGCTTGCGCCCCGGAGACGAGGTCTACGGGTGCGTCGGGCAGGGAGGATGCGCCGAATATGCGGCCGTGCCGGAGAAGGCGCTCGCCGTGAAGCCCGCCAACCTGAGCTTCGAGGAGGCCGCGGCCGTGCCGATGGCGGCCGTGACCGCCCTGCAGGGCCTGCGCGATTTCGGCCGCCTTGCGCAGGGGCAGGACGTGCTCATCAACGGTGCGTCCGGAGGGATCGGAACGTTCGCGGTCCAGATCGCGAGAGTGCTGGGCGCCGCCGAAGTCACGGGTGTCTGCAGCACGGGGAACGTCGAGCTGGTCCGATCGCTGGGCGCCGACCACGTTGTCGACTACACGCAGCAGGATTTCGCCCGAAGCGACCGGCGCTACGACCTGATCCTCGACACGGTGGGGAACCGATCGTTGGGCGCTTTCAGGCGGGCTCTGAAGCCCAAGGGAACCCTCGTCATCGTCGGCGGAGGGGCCGGCCGGCTGGTCGGACCGATGGCGCAGTTGCTTCGGGCCAAGCTGCTGGCGCCCTTCGTCAGCCAGACACTGGCGACCATGTTGACCCGACGCAATATCGACGATCTGGACTATCTGCGTGGCCTCATCGAGGCCGGCAAGGTCAGGCCGGTCATCGATCGCGCCTACCCGCTGGCCGAGGCGCCGGATGCAATGCGGCATCTCGAATCGCACCACGCCCGCGGCAAAGTCGTCATCTCGGCCTGAAGCCGACCCGGCCGCCGGCCCGCCGGCCATTCGCCGCCTGGCGCCCGAATCCGTTATCCTTTCGGTCGCTCCGCTGGCGAGTGGCCTAACGGTAAGGCACCTGACTCTGGATCAGGGGATTGAAGGTTCGAATCCTTCCTCGCCAGCCATACTCCCCGATCAGTTTCCCTGTATACGGCGCGCCCTGCCGGCGACGCCGAGCGCGGCAAACTACCTCACGCCAAGGTACGCGAGCAGGAGCGCGACTGCGAGGCCCAGGAACAGACCGGCTCCGAATCGTGCCAGGCCCGGCCAGCGCTGCGCAGTCTCGGACGAGGGCGCGATCTGGAAAGCCGCGCCTACGGGCGCACCGCATGCAGGACACCTTGTGGAATCCGCGGGGACATCGCGACCGCACCGTTCGCACATAACGAGCTGATCGCGATCGGCCGGTTCATCGCCCGCCTTGCTGAGGTCGATCGGGTCACTCATACGGAAAGCGTGGCGCTCAGCGTGGGCTGGCGGAGGCCAGCGGGCCGGTTGGGCTGAAGGTGCCGGTCGCCGGGTCGTACAGCTCGGCAGAGGCGAGATCCACTGTTCCGTCAGAACCTCCGGCGATGAGGACGCGACCGTTGGGGAGCAGCGTGGCGGTGTGGTACTCGCGAGCGGTAGCCATCGAGCCGGTGGGGCTGAAGGTGCCGGTCTTGGGGTCGTAGAGTTCGGCCGGGGCGATGAGATTGCCGGCGTTGCCGCCGGCGATGAGGACGCGACCGTCGGGGAGCGGCGTCGCGGTGAGGAGCTGGCGAGCGGTAGCCATCGAGCCGGTGGGGCTGAAGGTGCCGGTCGCCCGGTCATATAGCTCGGCCGAGCCATCGGTTCCGACGACGAGGACGCGGCCGTCGGAAAGCAGCGTCGCAGTGTGGCCGACTCGAGGACTGGACCGCGAGCCGGTGGGGCTGAAGGTGCCGGTCGCCCGGTCATATAGCTCGGCCGAGCCATCGGTTCCGACGACGAGGACGCGGCCGTCGGGGAGCGCCATGGCGGTGTGGTCGACCAGAGCGGTAGCCATCGAGCCGGTGGGGCTGAAGGTGCCGGTCTTCGGGTCATACAGTTCCGCTGAGGCGACGGTAGTGCCGCGAGCGTCGCCTCCGGTGATGAGGACGCGACCGTCGGAGAGCAGCGTCGCGGTGTGGCCGGTGAGAGGTGTGGGCAGCGAGCCGGTGGGGCTGAAGGTGCCGGTCGCCGGGTCATAGACTTCGGCTGAATCGAGGTCTACCCAGTCCCTCCCTCCGTCGAGATTACGTCCTCCGGCGACAAGGACGCGACCGTCGGAGAGAAGCGTGGCGGTGTGGTCGGCTCGGGCGGTAGCCATCGACCCGGTGGGGCTGAAGGTGCCGGTCTTGGGGTCGTACAGCTCGGCTGAGGCCGCGACCGTCGGGACATTCATATTCCATCCTCCGGCGATCAGGACGCGACCGTCGGAGAGAAGCGTGGCCGTGTGGAGCTCGCGAGCGATCTGCGATGTCGTGGTCGAGTCGTTCCAGCAGCCGACCAGCGCGAGGGCGGCGAGCAGGCATGCCAGGCCGAGGCGGGTCGCACTCCCGAGGGTTCGACGCGGATGAGCCATTTCCCACACCTCATGCCAGGAACGACGCCTTCATTCGATCTCAGGATTGCCAGGTCGCCTCGGCGGAAAGGCTCATCGTCCAGGTGTCACCGGGTGCCGCACTGGCCGGAGGCGGTCCAGCCAGCCTTCCACCCAAGGCAGCGACCCCATGGAACCCCACGGCAGTATCGGTGTTCCCGCGATTCCGGCAACAGAGCCGTTTGGCGCGATGGTTGCGCCGACGCCATCATCGGCATCGCCCGGGCGATGCCTGGAAGGTTGCCTGGTACTTTCCCTCCGGGGTTACTTTTTGACGGTCGACAGTAGCGTTCCAGTACTAGAATGCTACGGGCGGCATGGTGCCGCCACGCAACTGAGGGTGGCCATGAGCCTCCTTCAAAGGATCGAGAAGGTACACCAGGAAGCCGGCGCGGGGGCTGCCGGCTCGACGGCGCCGGTCCAGACGCCTAGCGCGACGCCTTCGCTGACCAGCGGTCGCGACGCGTACCTGAGCTCCGTCAGGCTCCATCTCCTGGACGGCGTCATCGCCGCCTCGGATACGCTGGTCGACCAGACCGGCGAGACCGACGTCCACCCCAAGGTCGAGGCCATCGTCGACCAGATCCTCTTCCAGAACCGGTTCACCATCAACCGGGACGAGCGCAGACGGCTGATCGAGGACGTCATCGCGGAGATCACGGGCTTCGGACCAATTGAGCCCCTTCTCCACGACGAAACCGTGACCGAGGTCATGGTCAACGGACCGTCTCAGGTCTACGTCGAGCGCAAGGGCAAGCTCGTACTGACCGACGTCACCTTCCGGAACGACGAGCACGTCCGGCACATCATCGATCGGATCATCGCTCCGATGGGCCGCCGCATCGACGAGTCCAGCCCCAGGGTCGACGCCCGCCTACCCGATGGTTCGCGAGTCAACGCCATCATTGCGCCACTCTCACTCACCGGACCCGTGATCACCGTCCGGAAGTTCTCAACCAACCCGTACACGGTTGCCGATCTAGTCCGTTTCGGCTCCGCGACGGCGGAGATGTTCGAATTCCTGCGCGCCTGCGTGGAAGCCCGTCTCAATATCTTCGTGTCGGGCGGCACCGGCTCGGGCAAGACGACGTTCCTCAACGTGCTGTCGTCGTTCATCCCCAACGACGAACGGATCGTCACCGTGGAGGACGCAGCCGAGCTTCAACTCCGCCAGGAGCACGTCGTCACGCTCGAGTCGCGGCCGGCGAACCTCGAGGGACAAGGCGAGGTCCCAATCCGCCTGCTGGTCGCCAACGCCCTGCACATGCGCCCCGACCGGATCATCGTCGGCGAGTGCCGAGGCGGCGAGGCCCTCGACATGCTCCAGGCCATGAACTCCGGCCACGATGGATCGCTGTCGACGGGCCACGCGAACACGCCGAAGGACATGCTCTCCCGGATCGAAACCATGGTTCTCATGGCCGGCTACGACCTGCCGCT
>Ga0182021_10005797_pt1 | contig 14685 bp, 11 predicted proteins | sample 612E3MmetaG_FD_120493 | JGI IMG/M metagenome (GOLD analysis project Ga0182021, IMG submission 120493) | Permafrost microbial communities from Stordalen Mire, Sweden - 612E3M metaG (Illumina Assembly) | ecosystem: Environmental > Terrestrial > Soil > Wetlands > Permafrost | place: Sweden... | reverse complement strand
TATGGAGATCAGAAGTCACGATGCCAGGCAGCAGCGACTTGAGAAATCCGCCGCCCGAACCGAGCTCGAGGGATATTCCCGGCGTGTCCTGGAGCTGCTTCTCCTGTTCCACAAAATCCCGGTAGTGATCGAGATATACGCTTTTCAGGAATGGCTTGGATAGAATGATCTCGCGGTGAATTTTCGTGACGTCGGGGTCATCCAAGGACTTGTTGGCGAGCAGCGGGTTGATCAGCATCTGCTTGATCGGCCGCGCGATGCTCTCGGTCTTGAAGACCAGCGGCTTCTTCTTGAAGCTCGGGTGAACCGCCAAGTCACCGTAATGCTCGACAAACCATTCGTAGGCCCGCGTGAGTCCCACAACAAGATCGACTTTCGGGCGCCAGCCCATGCTCAGGATCCTCGAGACGTCCATGACTTTGCGAAAAACCCCGTCCGGCTTTGAACTGTCGTAGACCGAATTGCCACCAAACCCGACCACCTGTTTGATCATCTCAGCTATTTCGGCGATCGAATAGTCCACGCCGCTGCCGACATTGATGGGACCGGGCTCGGAGTATTGATTCATCAGAAGCAGGCAGGCGTCGGCGACGTCGTCGACATAGAGTAGTTCGCGCCGAGGTTTCCCGGTTCCCCAGACGGTGACGGTCTTGTCACCCTTGATCTTGGCGACGTGGAACTTGTGAATGAGCGAGGACACCATGTGCGCCATCCGCAGGTCATAGTTGTCGAAGGGGCCGAAGGTGTTTGTCGGCATGGCTGTGATGAAGTCACAGCCGTACTGCTTGCGGTAGTAGTCGCAAAGCTTCACGCCGGCGATCTTGGCCAGGGCGTAGGCCTCGTTGGTAGGTTCGAGCAGACCCTGGAGAAGTGAGCTTTCCCTGATGGGGATGTCGGCATCTCGGGGATAGATGCACGAACTCCCGAGAAACAGCAGCTTCCGCACCCCTGTCTCGTAGGAGGTATGAATGATGTTGGTCTCTATGGCGAGGTTGGTGTAGCAGAAATCGGCCGGGTAGTTGTCGTTGGCCCAGATGCCTCCCACCCTGGCTGCCGCCAGAAAGACGAAATCGGGACGAACGCGCGCGAAGAAAGCACGCGTGGCAGCCTGGTCAGTCAGATCCAGCTCGGCCGAGGTCGGCGCGTGAACGTCGGTGTACCGGTTGGCCTTGAGGAGGCGTATCAGTGCTGAACCCACAAGGCCCCTGCCTCCCGCCACAAAGATTCGATCCGTGGTCCTCATGTGGCTAGACAGCTCCTTCCATCAGGTCGCGCGTCCATTGTATGCAAGGCGCGAGTCCTTCGCGCAGTGGGATGAGGGGGCCCAGACCGGCCTCGGCGCGAATCCGAGAGATATCAATATCAATCAGGGCGGGAGCTCCCGCTGTGTGCTCGGCGTGCTGTTCGTCGGGGGGCAGGATGACCGGCACTCCGACCAGTTCGCCAATGTAGGACCCCAACTCAGCGACCGAACGCAGATCATCGCCAGCAACATTGTAGACCAGCTCACGCCCACGCAACAAGATGTGGAGAAGCATGACCAACGCGTCTGAGATATAGAGCCAGCGACGACGTTGACGCCCCTGGTCCATGAGCCTGATCTCATTCATTTCGAGGGCGCGGCGAATGAAGACGTTCAGCACGCGATCATCGGTCAGATTTGCCCCGGGGCCATAGGCAGACGACACCCGCGCGATGCGCGCCCGAATCCCGCGCCTCTCTTGATATACCTTGCACCAGGTCTCCCCCATCCGCTTGGACGAGGTGTAGGGCGACCTCTGGTCGAGTGGAGCGACATTTCCAGGGTAGTCCTCGCGCGTGGGAGTGAACTCGGCCGGCGGACTACCATAAATTTCTGAGGAGCTCATGAAGAGGAAGCTTCCGCCGACCGCGGATACGAGTTCGAGCAGCTCATGGGTCGTCTGGGTGTTGAGAATCATCGTGCTGGATGGATTCTCCAGAAACTTCTTGGGCTGGCCATAGGTGGCCGCGTGAACGACGAAGTCAGGCGGCGACAGGCGCGGTGGCAAGCCAGAAACCAAGTCGAGCTGGGAGAAACTGAAGCCGGGACTTGCGAGAACCGGCACCAGCCATGAGACGGGCTTGCTGCGACTTAGGCAAAGCACCCGGGCTGCGAGCGCCTGCCGCTGGTTGGAGCGGGCGATCACGGAGGCAAGATGACTGCCGAGCAGGCCATTCGAACCTGTGATCAGCACCCTCTTGCCGCGCAAAGGTTCGAGCGACACCTGGTCGAGCACCCGATCGGAGATGATCTGGTAGTGACCGTTCATGAGCGTAGCAGTCTCCTGGCGGCCGCGACGATCTGGGGTGGACTGATGCCCATCAGTCCTGCGACGTGGTCAAACGGCCCATACTCCCGAACGAACTCGTCCCCGAGGCCCAATGAGGCCATCGAATAGGTATGGGCCGCCCCGTCGAGAGCGCGGCGAACTTCGTCGGCCAACCCTCCCATCACGCTGTGATCCTCGACAACGAGGACTCGACGGGTACGCGCCACCCGGGCCCGCACCAACTCCGCATCGAAAGGCTTGATCGTGTGGAAATAGAGCACCTCGGCCTGTCCAAGATCACTGGAAGCTTGCATTGCAAAATCCAGCAATGAGCCGAGCGTGACAATTGTGATGTCATCGCCGGGCCTGGCGACAATGCCCTTGCCTGCCTGAATCAGTTCATCGGAGAAGCACGCGGAGTGATTTCGCCCGCCCAACCGGAAGTAATTCACCTTGCCGGACCGATAGACCTCGCGGAAGAGCCGGTCGAACTCGCACTGTGTCCCGGGAGTGAACACCTGGGTTCCGGGCAAGCTCTTCATCAATGCGATATCCGAGTACGAGTGATGTGTGCAGCCCAGCGCGGAGTAGTCGAGGCCCCCACCGACACTGACCACGTTGCCCGGCAGGCGTTGGTAGCAGAAATCATCCTTGATCTGCTCGAAACAGCGCTCGACCACAAATGGAGTGATGCTGTGAATAACCGGGGTGAAGCCGGTCAAGGCCAGCCCCGCCGCGGCGCTGGCCATGGCCTGCTCACGGATGCCGGCGTTCAGGAAGCGTCCCGGACACCTTGCCGCGAACTCGCGCAAACCAAAGGCGCCGATGTCGCCCACCAGAACGAAGAGACTGGGATCGATCTGTCCCACCTCCAACATGGTCTTGGCGAACTGGCCTCTCACCTCAGTTCCTCAAGCAGATGGGCCATCTCGGCATCGGTTGGCGTGCGCCGATGCCAGCCGTGATCACCAATGAAGCGCGCAACTCCCTGTCCCTTCGTGGTTTGCGCCATCACGAAGGCAGGCCTGGAAAGCGGCATGCAGACCAGCGGCTGCAGCGTCGCCGAAAGCCGGTCCAAGTCGTGGCCTTCCACCACCGATACCCCGAAGTCGAATTCCTTCAGAATGCGGTCATAGGCGTACTTGTGCGAGTAGCGCTGGGAAGCGTTGCAATCGGCGATGACGACGATGTTCTTCAGCTCGGTGTTCTGAATCATCATCATCGCTTCCCAGAAACTGCCCTCATCCATCTCGCCATCGCCTACCAGAACCACGACCTTGCGCGCACTGCCCTGCTGCCGAAGGCCGAGCGCCATCCCCACCGCCATCGCCACACCATGGCCCAACGAGCCGGTCGATGCTTCGATCCCCGGCACCATGGTCGCGTCAGGATGTCCGCCGAGAATCGAACCCGGCTGGCAGTACCCAAGCAGCATCTCCTGGGGGAAGAAGCCGAAATGCGAAAGAACCGCGTAGAGCCCTGCGCTCGCGTGTCCCTTGCTCAACACGAAGCGATCGCGATCAGGGGACCGGGGATCATGGGGATCGAAGTGCAAACAGTCCCGGTAAAGTACGTAGAGAATATCGAGCACCGAGAAGGCGCTGGGAATGTGCCCCTCGTTGCCGTTGAACACCATCTGGAGAACGGTGCGCCGGATGGCGTTCAGGGTGGCGTGGGAAGATGGGTCCATCGGCTCAGATTCCTCGCGGACGCGACAGGACGAGATTCTTGCCGATTTCCTGCAGAATTGCGAAACCTGTGCCAAAGGGGCTCATCTTGCGCGTGCCACCAATGCGCTTGGGCTCATCGCCGGGAATCTCTCCGATCTTGAGTCCATACCGCGCAGCCCGAATACTGATCTGCGCCTCGTATGTCATGTGGTGCGCATCAATATGGCAACGCGACAGAAGGTCGCGGCGGTAGCCGCGGAAAATCACCAGTGAATCGGTGTATTCCCCGCCAAAACAGCGGTTGATAAGGAAAGTGAACAGGCGATTGCCCCACGAAGTGAGATGGTCGTCGTCATCGCTCTTGGCACCGTGCAGGTAGCGGGACACGATCACCATGTCGTAGCCCTTCTGCATCTCCTCGATCAGGGCGGGGATCAGTTCCGGTATGGAATTCCCGTCGGGACTGAAGGTGACGATCACATCGCCCGTGGTTGTGGCGTGGACCTGGCGATAGGCATTCCCGAGGCCCCTTTGTTTCTGGATGACGACTTGCCAGCCGTTCTCGCGCAACCACTCGACCGTGCCGTCCGTCGAACCGCCATCCACGACCACGATCTCGTCGCACCACGCCCTGTCGATCCTGGGCATGATGGCTTTCACGCCATCGACCTCGTTCAGGGTGGGGATGATCAGAGTCGTTCTCATATCCAGTTCGATAGCCCGTCGGGGCAAGAGTTTACCCTATCATGTGACCTCCAGTGAAAGCGACGACGCCGTCCACTGGTTGAACACTTGTGGCAAACCGGGGGACGTGGTCGAACGTTGCGGCAGTGGTGCTCGCTCAGGTGGCGTCTTGTGTGTCGCATTCAGAAGGAGCTAGACCCGATGTCAAAGAGTGGTTTGACTCTCGCCGCAGGTGCGCTCGATCCAGTTCCAGGTGGATGCGTCGTCGGAGGAGCGGGAGCGCTGTATGACAGTGAGGGCCTCGTCGCTGGCCCCCGCCAGGCACAGCGCCAGGGCCTGCCAGAGACGGAGCTGGGGCACCTCGGCGCCGTGCCGCTCGGATTCGGCGAAGCGTGTGGCGGCGGTGCGGAAGTCGCGCGCGACCATGGCCGCAATCCCGAGATACTCGTCCAGCAGCGGATCGATTCGGCCCGCTGCCGCCTGGCGCGCGGCGATCTCCTGTTCGGCAACGCCGCTGGCCATCAGCCACAGCGCCAGGGTGTGCAGCGTGGTCTGGGTCAGCGCCCATTTCAGTTCCGGCAATCCACTGAGGCGCAACTTGCCCTTGAGCACAGTGACCCGGTTGAGCGCGATCTGTGCGGCGAAGGCGGACTGCGTGCGCTCGCGCAGTCCGGGCGGCCACAGGGCGGATATCCATGGACTGTAGGCAAAGGCCTGGCGTGTGCGCTCTGGATCCAGCAGACCGGCGAACTCGGCGTCCATCTGCGCGGGGATCCGGCGCGATAGACGAAGGGGGTGATCGTCGTCGACCGCGGCAAAGCCGCGTGTCACCTGGGCGAGATCGCGCGCATCGCCGAGAAAGAGGGCGCCCATCTGCTCGGGGGTCTCGACCGCCAGGGCAGCGAGCGAGCGGGCCGTCTTGGGATCGCTCCACAGGCGCGCGAAGGCTTCCTCGGAGACGCGCGTGCGCAGTTCGCGCGTACCCATCAGCATCCACTGTAGGCCACTGCCTGTCCACAGGGAGCAGTCGTCGAACACGTCGCAGAAGGCGCGCGTGATGGCCCAGGCGTCGCTCGGCGCCAGTTGCACGACCGGCAGCCAGTAGGTGGCGATGCCCTCTGGCTTCAACCGGTTGCGCATCAGTGCGAAGTACTCGCGGGTGTACAGACTGACGATGCCGGCGTTCTTGGGCGGCGGCGGCTCGCCGGTGATGATGTCGTACTGCCGCGGGGCCGCCAGCAGGAAGAAGCGGCCGTCCTCGATGTGGACCCGCACGCGCGGGTCGTCGAGCGGATAGGGCTGCGGCTCGGGGAAGACGATGCGGCCCTTGGTCAGGATTTCGCGCGAGATGTCCACCACGTCGATCGACGTCAGGGTGGGCGAGTCAGTCAGGGCCTGGGCGGTCATGCCCACGCCGTAGCTGATCAGCAGGGCGTCGTGTGCCTCGGGCCGCAGCGCCTGCAGCAGATAGGCGAACAGTTTCATGTAGCGCGTGTTGAGCGCATCCGATGAAGACATCGAGATCCCGTTGGTGAGCAGGCGATGGTAGACGGGCTCGCCCCACAGATCCCGGCGCAGCCACAGGATAGTCTCGGTGAGGCCCTCGTGCATGCTGACCACCCGACTGCCATCGCCCGCCCACGGGGCCGCCGCGTGCGCCAGATAGCGCTTGACCATGAGCCCGAACGGGAAGGCCGCCATCACCAGGAGGTAGACCGCTACCGCTGCGGCCAGTGCCCAACGAGCGGCGCCGCGGGCCGCGTCCGGCAGGGGCCAGGCGCAGAGCAAGGCGACACCGGCATAGCCGAGCGCGAGCGCGAAGAAGGACTGCTCCATACCAAGACGAGGCAGCAGCACGAATCCGGCGGCCAAGGCGCCGGCCGCAGCGCCGACGGTGTTCCACAACGTCAGCAATCCGGCAGCGCGTGAGTCTTCGCCCAAGCCCGTGCGCAGGGCCGCGCCTATCAGGGTGAACAGCGCCCCTGACAGCAGGGACACGGGCAGCATCAAACGCAGCGCCAGCCCAGCGATTTGCGTGTCGGAAGTGATCACGAAGCGCGGAACGTCCCCCAGCCCCCAGTCGAGCGCTCGGTATGTGACAACGATGGCAACGCCGGCGAGCAGGCTCAGGCCGGGCAGGGCGCGGACCGGTTCACTGAAATAGGACGGGCGGACGCGCAGCCACCACGAAGCGGTCAGGCTGCCGAGACCGATTCCAAGCAGCACCACCGCCAGCATCAGGGCGAAGGTCAGGTTGCTGGCGAAGACGAACAACTGCATGAAGCGGAACCAGACCACCTCGAGCGCGAGGACGATGGCGCCGCAGAGGAACGCAGCCGCCAGCAGTCGGCGGGCTGACCAGTCCAGCCGCTCGCGTGGATTTTGCGGTTCCGCGGTTTCGCCCGGCTGCGCGCGCCGGGCGATAGCAAGGGCCGCCACCGCGGCCAGCGCGTCGAGTCCCGCCGCCACCCAGCCGGTGCCCGTCACACCGACGCTGTCGATGAGCACCGACTCGCCGAGGATCGCGCCCATCACCGCGCCCAATGCGTTCCAGCCGTAGAGCCGGCCCAGCGCAGTCCCGAAGCGCCCCTGGCTTCGGGTCAGCGCGCGCACCAGGATCGGAAGGGTGGCGCCCATGGCTGTGGCGGGCACCAGCAACAGCGCCAGCGCGAGCAGGACGCGCAGGAAATTGAGCGAACCGGGCGCGAAGACGAACCGGCTGAGAAATGGCGCCATCAGCGGAGGCAGCAGGGGCAGGAGCAAGACGAGCGTGATCCCTGCAGCGCCGACGGCGAGCTCCAAGAAGCCGTAGGCGGCCACCGGGCGCCGTACCCGGCCGCCCATGCGCGCCGCCAGGGCGCTGCCCATGGCCAAGCCGCCCATGAAACTGGCCGTGACCAGGCTGCTCGCCCAGACCGAGTTGCCGAGAAGCAGGCCGGTCTGGCGAAACCACAGCGTCTCGAAGAGCAGCGAGGCGCAGCCCGAGGCGAAGAAGGCGAGGCAGAGGAGCGCGTTCATGGCGATCGGCGCTCTAGGACCCACGCCTCCTTTGCGACACGAAAAGCGCATAGGCGCGACCGTCAATGACATAGTCCTTGTACTTGTCGAAACCCTCGCCGGGGAGATATTCCGAGCCCATGCGCGCAAACACGACATCACAATTCTGGGGTTGGGTTTTCGCTGATCGGAGAACGACTCGCCGTTTGGCGTAGAGGGTTGGCTTGACCAGCGCGTGCAGGGCGGAGAAGTAGTCTGCATCGACGATACAGACGCGGAGCTCCCCGATCTGAGCCACTCTGCTCAGATCACGCTCTATCTCCCCATAGACCCGGTTCACTTGAGTGTAGTCCTTGGGAAACCAGGCCTCTTTGGCGATTGTGGTTGAGGTCACCATCCCGGCCAGAATGACCGCCACGGCGACATACTTCATTGCCCCTGGGCACACCAAGGACTGTCGGATCAGGACGACAGCCCAGATAAGGCCGTGGAAGAGCAGGGGCGTGGACATCCGGGAATCGCCGAAGGTGGCTTGCCACGGATCGAGAAGGATGAATAGACTGTAGGTGAGGAAAAGAGACAAGAGACTGAAGGGCGCGAATCGGGAAGCGAAATCATCGGAAGCGCGCGACGTGTCGCCACTCTTGCGTCGACAAAACTGCAGTCCAATCCCGACGAGGAAGAGGATGGCAGCGAAATGCACAACCCTTGTGGTCGTCAGGGCTGTCCAGACGCTGGGCAGTGACCGGGACAGATCGGAGACAGCGTGGTTGCCACTCTTGTTTATGCCCAAAGGCCATCTTGTGGGAAAGGCGGGCCAACGGCCATCGGCAAGGAAGTGACCCACGGGCGTCATGAGCAGCCAGCACACCGGCACTGACCACAGGACCAGGAACGAGTAGATGTAGGTTCGATCCGAAAGTATCTTCCGCCAGTTGAGCAGGGTTACGACGAACAGGCAGATCCAGAACGTATCCCGCGTCAGCAGGGCAAAGGCAGACGCGGGAAGCAACCACCACTTCTTTTTCAATTCGAGGGCACCGCCCAGCAGAAGCAGGAGGAGCAGGGGCAATTCGATGATCTCCTGCATGAGGCTCGCGCCCAGGCTGGTGACCATGCCTTGGCTGGCGCAGATGGCGACGAGAGCAAGTGAGAGCGCCAGGCCCAAGCGGCCGCGCCCCAGATGCTTGAGAGACAGCGCGCCCAAGAGAACAAGGGAGAGAAAATAGTAGAAGCAGGGAACCAGCCTGAATGCGTAGGCCGGCGCGTGAAATCGGTAGAGCAGCCAGATGTGAACCTGCAGCACAGGCAACCAGACGCGATTGTCCAGACGAATGGCGGGGAATGCGGCCATGTGCATCCTGTGGGCCTCATCGCCGCTGAAGCAGGGGTTGGAGACAGCCACCGGTATTCTGAGAGCGGTGAGCGCAAGGGCCAGAATCAGAAGACACAGCAGTGCGAGGCGCGGCTCGACCGAGGTGGCCGTCCCTGCCTGAGAAAACCGCATGCCGTCATTCTTCATCTCGACCTCGCTGCCATCGTGGATCCTTTGCCGCCAAGCCCGGCGCGGTTTGCAGCGTGGCCTGACGGTCCCTCGCCACGGACCTCGGCGCCGTGTCGGTCTGCTGAGAACGCCGGTGCGAGCACAGGGGACACTCTACCCCTTCGCGGCCTCGCCAGGCCAGCCGTCAGTTGAGCCGGCAGCAGTCGAGATCGGCAGGTCACAGCGGCCTTGCCGTCCACCGGCGTTTGTCGCTTCGAACACGCTCCGCGTGGTCCCGCCAAACTGAGGTAGACTGGCTGCAATGCCACGCAGCGCGAATCGGGCGGGCTTCCCACGCGACCAACAAAGGAGACTGGAATGGCGACGCTTCGCACCCGGGTGAGAGAGATCGCGAACCTTGAGGGCTTCGAGCTGCAGGTCGTGAGGTACGGCGAGTGCGTCGACGAATGCGTGGATGGCTTTCCGGCGTACGGCTTTGAGAAGAGACTCAGGGGCGCGGCGACCGTCGCGGACTGGAAGACGCTCCGGTTCGAGCGCAGCTACCCGGCCATGGAGTGCAAGGTTTTCTACGGGGATGGAACCGAGGCAAACGACGACGCGACCCTGAACGCCGTGCGCGCGTCGTACGAAGGGGACTAGAGCACCGAACGGTTTGACGGACCGAGTGAAATTGCACAGTTGCGAGCGGCCCGAGGCGCGAGGAGGGAGAATACTCGACGTATTTGACCGACGAGCAACGAAGGGATGCGACGTAAATGTGCGATTTCACGACGGGAGGCAAACCGTTCGGTGCCCTAGTGCTGGTCAGCTTCCAGGGCGGAAATGACCCCGGCGTAGGCCTGGCGATTCTCCTCGCTCAGCGAGGCCAAGTCGCGATGGGCATCGAGCATGAGGCTTCCCATGATGTCGGGCAGCAGGTCCCCATCGTCGAGAGGTACTTCCGAGACCATGGCTTCTTCCGCGAAGGGCCAGCGCTCGACGATGACGAACAGGGTGTCGAAGGCCGCCGACCTGAGGCAGGTCATCACGTCGTGCACCCCGCACACAATCACTGCGCGGCGGCCATGCTCCAGGGTGGCACGACCCAGATGGGCCAGCAGGCCCATACCGGTGCTGTCGATGCTTTCGAGTTCGCGCAGGTCGATGATGATGGTGTCGCCCCGCTGAACCAGCAGGTCGTCGATGAACGCGCGCACGGCGCGCGCGGTCAGGTACCGAACCTGGCCCTTCAGCACCAAGATGGGCGACTGGTCGAAGTGGCCGCAGTAGGCTCTAGGCGCTGGTACGGTTGTCATCGCTACCCCCACGCTGAATTATAAGAATCGCCACGTCGTCGGGCAGGGCCGAGGCGCTGTCGAGATGCAACTCCTTTCTCGCCTGTTCGACGGTGACATCCGGCCTTCCGAAGAGATCCCGCAGATAGTCGAGTTTTGCATCCAGGGTTGATTGGTCAAGTACCTCAAGCACACCGTCCGAGAAAACCGACAGGCTCATGGATGCGGCCAGCGGTACGTGGTGTTGCTGGTACCGACTGTGCGGCATCATCCCGACCGGAACCCCCGGTAGCTCAAGAACTCTGACCGAACCCGCATCGCACAGGACGGGCCAGGGGAAATGCCCGGCGTTGGCGTACAGAAGCGTGTTTTCCTGCAGATCGATCACTCCGTAGAAGATGGTGAGATGTTTGTCCAAATCATCGCGGGCCATCTCGTCGTTCAGGCGCATGAGCAGACGCGCCGGCGACAGGACCAGGTCGTCACCCGACTGGATGGAACTGGCCACATGGCGCTGCACGAAGGTGCGCAGCAGAACCGTGACCAGGGCCGATGAGACACCATGGCCGGATACGTCCGCCAGGTAGAAGCCCCAATGTCCGGGGTCGATGCTGAAGGCATCGATGAAGTCGCCGCTCAGGAACCTGGATGGCACGACGTCGCGAGTGAACAGATAGTCACCGAAACGCTGGTGGTTGCGCGGCAGCATGCGAAACTGGATTTGCCGTCCAGCGTTTTCATCTTCAGCCAAGAGCCGCAGACTGGCCGCAAGCTCGCGGTTGAGAAGTTCGAGGTGGCTTCGATAGCGACGGTTCTCTTCGACCAGCGCGGCCTTTTCCAGCGCCTTGTTGACCGCGTGCTCAAGTACCGGCAGCTCAATGGGCTTGGCCACATAGTCCCACGCACCCAACTGAAGCGCGCCGATGGCGTCTTGGAGAAGGCCCTCGCCCGACATCACCACAATCGGTAGATCGGGGGATTCCCGCTTGAGCACCTTCAGCACGCCCAGTCCGTCGAGGTTGGGCATGCGCAGATCGCACAGCACCAAGTCGGGCTTGCTCGCTCGAATCAAGTCGAGGCCCAACTGGCCATCGGCAGCCTCAAGCGCGGTGAACCCGAGCCGCTCGATGTAGTGGACGACGACCTTCCTCACCATCTCCGTATCGTCGACCACAATGATCCGTTTGCCTCGCAGTGCCACCATCGGCCTCGCTCTCCCTTCATCCGGCCAACTGCCACCGGCTATCCCAGAACCCAAAAGTATACGGCTGCTTCTCGTCAGAAAACAGAAAAGGTGATCGTCGAACCCATTTCCAACGGCTATGTGTCGGATCTATTGGGGGAAAGTGCGACCCTGCCGGAACCGGCCGGTGGTTCGGCGCTGCGGCGCTTCGGGCCCCCCGAAGGTCAGCCCACACGTGGACATGTTGGCGCATTGGGCAGAGACCGAAGTTTGGACCACCGTGCCGAGGTTGGAGGTATTGCTCCGACTCGAATGCGTGAAGGCGCTGAAGGTTACGATGACGCACACAGATCTTTGCAGGCGCAGGCACGACATCGGGTTAAAGTAGCGGCATGCAGTCTCGCAGTTTTCCCATCGTTGGCTTACTTGGGTTGGCTTGTTGTGTCGCCGCGGCGGCTGGTTGTCCCGGAGGGGCTACCACCGAGGGGGCCGGAGGCAGCGGGCCAGCCGGCGGCACAACGGGCGGCGCTGGAGCAGTGGGCGGGACAACCAAAAATCAGAGCGGTGGGGGCCAGCCAAGCAGCAGCGGAGGCGCCAGCAGCAGCTCGGCTGGCGGATCAACATCGGCCAATGGAGGAACCACGGTCCTGGGCGGCACCGCGGGTTCGTCTGGTGGCAGTGGTTCCACGGGCGGAGCCAAGCCCAACGGGGGAACCACGGCGGTCGGGGGCAGCACCACATCGGGATCGTCTGGCGGCAACAGTTCCACCGGCGGATCCAGTTCAGGCGGATCCAGTTCAGGCGACAGCAGCAGCTCGAAAGCTGGAGCGACCGGAACCGGCGGCGTTGCCACGGGTGGTGGTACAGCCAGCGGTGGAAGCACCAGCGCGGCCTTGACCACTCTACCGCCGCCCAGGCAATGCGGAAATCAGTTCGCGTCCCAATCACAGGGATGCCAGACGGGAAAGGCCAGCAGCACCTGTGGTGGCAATTGCACGTCTTTCGTGAATGCCTGCCAAGATACGCTGGCAAGCAAGCCGAACATGCCGGTCGCCTTTATCTGCCCGCAATGGATGTTGTTCAGCGATGCAATGAAACAGGCCGCCACTGCCGATGGCAATTCAGCCTTCAATTACGCGATCGTTGGCCACGACGCCGATATGGGTGGCATCGATGGCACGGCCACAAGCGCCTGCTGTCAATGCTATCAACTCGTGTACGACGGTCCGTCGCAAAATGATCGGCAAGCCTTGGCCAATCCCGACGACTCCAGCAGCACCCAGTCCGGGGTCGCCTTACCGCCACCACTTGTCGTCCAAAGCTTCAACATGGGTGCCACGACTGACAGCTTCGACGTGTTCATGGCCGCAGGAGGTTTCGGGGCGAACAACGCGTGCGATCCAAACGGCAACCCAAAGGCCAATTCCGGCCAGTACATATACACCGGCTTTCCACCCGACGGTGCGGACAACGGCGGGGTGAAGGGCGCCACCAAGTACAGCGAGTGCAAGACCCCGGTGAGCTGGGTGACCACTGCGACTCTGTCGACTCCAGCCTGTCAAAGCAAGATTCAAACCGAGTGCAACATGATCGCGGCGCCCTCAGCGACCACCACCGCCGATTCGATTCGCTCCTGCATCCAATCGAACAACCCGCAAACCTACTACCACCTCAACTGGAACGTGTGGGCGATGAAGGTCGAGTGTCCGGCGCACTTGACTGATCTCACGGGATGCAAGCTGGCTGCCCAGGGACTTCCCGCGGTCAACCCGAACGTGACGACCGCGGCCCAGGCATCGGCGAATTCCTCGTTCCGATCAAAGTCCGGCAGCGGGACGCGCCTGTGGACCTCGACCATGCAGGACTGCTGCATGCCCAGTTGTGCCTTCCAGGACAATGTCACGGGTCGGGGACTCAAGGCCCAGGGCCTCTACAATTCGTTCTATTCCTGCGACAAGACCGGCGTCCCAATGACCGAGCCGCAGTAGCCGTCAGGGTTGGCAATCCCCATGTGGAAGAGGCGCTTGGCCAGCAGATATGTGATCCTCACTTTCATTCTTCCGCTGACCCCGTGCTGCGGCGGGAGCAAGCAGCCCCTCGCGGCCGACGCGGCGTCGCTGGCCGCGGATTCGGGTGCGGTCGATGGCTTGCCTGCGGCCGATGCCGCCAAGGACGCCAGCATCTACAGTTCTGGGACCAGCACCGCCTTGGTGACGGCAACCGGCAGCGCATCGAATACGGTTCTGGACACCGGCTCGGCGACCGGGACCGGTACGGCATCGAAAACGGCGACGAGTACCGCGGATACCGGCTCGGCGACCGGGACCGGCACGGCGTCGAAAACGGCGACGAGTACCGCGGACACCGGGTCGGCGACCGGGACCGGCACGGCGTCGAAAACGACAACTGATAGCGGCACGGGCGGCTCAGGAACCGCCACCAGCACGGCCTGTGAGGCGCCGGGTTTGGTTTGGAAGACCGCCAACAAGACGGAGTTCACGTCCTATCCGGCCCCAGGCAGCGAGGAGTGCATCAAGTACAGCGGCTGCGAGTACGAAGGCATGTTCGCGGGCTGCGGCCCCACCATGCCGCTGAGTTGGGTTCAGTCGCACAACATCGTCTCTGTGTTTCCCGACTTCGCCATGCTGAAGCACCACGACTTGTGCCTGAAATCAGGGTCAAAGACCATGGTGGTGCTTGCCATCGACACATGCGCAGATTCGGATTGCAGCGGCTGCTGCACGCAGAACCGGGGAAAGGCAAGCGAACTCATCGACATCGAGAGCTTTACCGCCGCCCGATTCGGCGTGCCCGACGGCCCCATCCAGTGGGCCGACCTGGGCCCGACCAAGGGTGACGACTGCCCGCCGTAGAACACCTCTTTCCGTCAAGACGGATCGGCGCACGACGAGCCGGCCATCGGCGGATTCTCCTGTGTTGTCCGGCGCTTGCGATGCGGCGAAGATCGGCAGAACAGATCGGCGCCATATTCGACAATTCGTTGGTGTTCTGGGTAGTTACCTATCATTATGATCGGCAGTTGGCGATGGAGAGTACGCAGCGCATAGAACCGTGTCAGTTG
>Ga0182021_10005796_pt1 | contig 14685 bp, 11 predicted proteins | sample 612E3MmetaG_FD_120493 | JGI IMG/M metagenome (GOLD analysis project Ga0182021, IMG submission 120493) | Permafrost microbial communities from Stordalen Mire, Sweden - 612E3M metaG (Illumina Assembly) | ecosystem: Environmental > Terrestrial > Soil > Wetlands > Permafrost | place: Sweden... | reverse complement strand
GGACGATCTGGCCGCGATAATTGGCCAGGCCGGGATCGCCGCTGATGAAGGCGTTGAACGATGTCAAGGCCGCGTTCTGGTCGGCGACGGGCACGCCGCTGCTGCTCACGAAGACGACCTCGCTCTGGCTCTTGGGCACGTAGACCAGGTCGTTGCCCGTGGCGCCGTCGCCGTTGGCGTCGAAGTAGTTGTAGGTGCTCGAATACGGCCGGCCGGACATTCCGGTGTAGAACATGCTGATGCTCGTCGGGGCCCTCCGGAAGAACTTGAGCTGCCAGCTGAAGGCGATGCCGATCCGATGGCGGACGTCGTAATTGGACCAGGTCAGCTCGGGATGGTTGACGTCGTAGCGGATCGGGTTGTAGACGAAGTTGGATGCGGCCTGCGACGACGTGCCGGAGTTGAGGTCCTTGGATTGGCCGTAGGTGTAATAGGCGTTGATCCAGGAGCGATCGCTGAAGTTCTTCTGCAGCTGTGCCGACAGGGTGTATTGATAGCCCTGATTGGTGTTCGTCAGGTAGATGACGTCCGTATAATACGATTTGCCCAAGGCTTGGAGATCGACGTCACGAGCGTACAAAGTCCGGTTGCCCAGGCTCGTCGTCCCGAGGTTGCGCTCGTTGAGGTCCTGGTAGAGGATTTCCTTCAAGTTCTTGGAGTAGATGAACTCCAACGTCCCGATGATCCCGAAGGGCAGCTCTTGGTCGACGGCTACGTTCGTCCGCAGCAACTGGGGATAGGTGAAGTTCTTGTCGATCAGATCGACTTCGGTGGTGAGCGCGGCAACCCCCGCGGGAACAGGCTGGTTCAGGGGATTCGGTTCGAAGGCGGGAACGTTTGTCCTGATGGCGAGCCGGGTGAAATCCATCCCCGAGTTGGAGAACTGGTTGGAGATCCAGACATAGGGCGTCCGGCCGGAGAAGAGGCCGACGCCGCCGCGGAGCTGGGTTCTCTTGTCGTTGAACACGTCCCAGTTGAAGCCGACGCGAGGCGACCACAGGACGTTGCCAGTCGCAGCCTGGTCGGTCGGGACGCCGTAGACGCTCAAAACCGTCGGGTTGGCGGTCGGCGTGCCGTTGATAATCGGCACGTCGACGCGGATGCCATAGGTCAGGCTGAGGTTGGGCAGCACCGACCACTTGTCTCCGATGTAGCCGCCGAGTTGCGCCACGCTGAACTGGGCCCACCATTTCGTGGTGGGCGCGTTCGTGTAGAAGTCGTGGTAGTAATACGAAGAAATACCGTTCTCGAAGTTGTCGAGGCTCGAGAACTCCCAGTAGCCGTAGAGGTTGCGGATGTAGAGGTTGGCGAACTTGTAGAATTCGTTGTGAGTGCCGATGGTGAACATGTGGTCGCCCACGGCCCAGGTTAAGTTGTCGGTGATCTCGAAGATGTCCTGGTTCAGGCCGTTGGCGCCGGAGTACTGCTCGGTGCCCGCGGTGAAGCGGTAGCCGCCGCTGTCTAGCACGTTGACCTGGGGGAAGAGCGTGCCGGGGACCTGGCGAGAGTCCCGAATGGTGGTGTAGTTGAGGATCGCCTCGTTGAACAGGGAATTGCTGATCGTGCTCTGGAGCTCGAGGACGGTGGAATTGGTCTTATTGCTCAGGCGATAGTAGTCGTCGCCGAAGGGGAAAACGGAGCTCGACGCCTTGGAGGGCGGGGTGTCCTGCAAGCCGCTGATGTAGTTGTTGCGGATCGTCAGCCGGTTATTGGTGTCGATGTTGTAGTCCAGGCGGATGAAAAGCTTGTCATTGTTGGCCTGGATCTGCTTGTAGCCGGGGCCGAAGCCGGTCGTCGTGTAGCCGTACTTGTTCTTCAGGATGTTGACGAAGCGCTGGGCGTCGGCGACGGTGACGTTGGCCCCGCCGAAGTCGTTGGACGCGCCGCTGTCGTCGATCATATAGGTCGGCGGGGTCGTCTGCCGGCCGGATTCGGCGCTGAGGAAGAAGAAGAGCTTGTCCTTGATGATCGGCCCGCCCAAGCGGAGGCCGTACTGCGACTGCTTGAAGGTGCCGTATTGCGTGTTGTCGGGGCCGTTGCCGACATAGCTCTGGTTGCGGCCGAAGAAGTAGGCCGAGCCACTGAAGGAGTTGGTGCCGTAGCGGGTGATCGCGTTCAGGCCGCCCCCGGTGAAACCGCCATAGCGGACGTCATAGGGCGCGAGGACGAGCTGGAACTCCTGCACGGCGTCGAGCGAGATCGGCGCGGCCAGGCCGGGCGTGCCGCTGCTATTCAGGCCGAACAGGTCGTTGTTCACCGCGCCGTCGATTTGGATGCTGTTGTACTTGCTGTTCCGGCCGGCCGCGTTGAAGGCGCCGCTGCCGCCCGAATCGACCTGGGGAGAAAGACGGGTGAAGTCGCCGAACGTGCGGCTGATCGAAGGCATGCTCTCGATGATGGCCGTGGTCACGTTCTGGGCGGCGCCCGTCCGCGACTGGCTGATCACGGGATTGGGCGCGGTGACGGTGACGCCGACTTCGATCTTGGCCTGGGTCAGCGCGATCTTGAGGTTGCGGTTCTCACCCAGCTTCAGGGTGATGTCCGTCAGCGTCTCGGGGCTGAACCCGGGCAAGGTCACGATGATCGTGTAGGGGCCGCCGACGACGGCGTTCGGGATGTCGAATTTCCCATCCACGCGCGATTGGGTTTCGAACACGGTCCCGGTCGGCAGGTGCTTGGCCGTGATCGTGGCGCCCGGAAGGGCCTTGCCCTCGGAGTCGACGACCGTGCCGCTGATGGCGGCGCTGGTCACGCCCTGGGCCAGTACGAGCGCGGGCAGAATCAGGAGACACAGGACGATGGCTACGGACAGTTTCTTCATTACGCTTAATCCTCCTCCCATTATTAAAAAGTAGGAATGATAATATTATAGGAGCCGCCTAAAATCAACTGTCAAGTGAAAGAAAGTTGGCGCGAATTATTCCAGTCTCCTCTTGGATAAAAATGGACGCCGATTTTTTTGCCTCGCCGCGGCGGTTGTGCTAACATAGCGCCATGACGCGCAAGCCGCTGATCATCGGCGTCGCCGGCGGCACGGCCTCGGGCAAGACCACGATCGCCAACGCCATCATGGAATCCATCAACCATCCGCAGATGGTGGTGATCCCGCACGACGCCTATTACAAGGACGTCAGTCACCTGCCCCTGGCCGAGCGCGCCAAGATCAACTTCGACCATCCCCACGCCCTGGAGACCGACCTGCTGGTCCGGCATCTGCAGGAGCTCATCGCCGGCCGCCCCATCGAGATGCCGGTCTACGATTTCGCCACGCACATGCGCCTGGCCAAGGGCATCGTCCGGAAGCCGGCCAAGGTGATCATCATCGAAGGCATCCTGATCTTCTGCGAGCAGGCGCTGCGCGATCTGATGGACGTCAAGATCTTCGTTGACACGGACAGCGACCTGCGCTTCATCCGCCGGCTGAAGCGCGACATCCAGGAGCGCCAGCGCAGCCTGGATTCGGTCATCGGCCAATACCTGGGGACGGTGCGGCCGATGCACATCGCCTTCGTCGAGCCGAGCCGCAAATTCGCCGACATCATCATCCCCGAGGGCCACAATCCCGTGTCGACGGATCTCGTCGTCACGCTGATCCGCCAGCGCCTGCGCCGGGGATCGCGGGAGAGCTAGGAGCCGGCCCGGAGGGCACGCATGGCCGAAAAGCAGTACATCAGCGCCCAGGATCTGCTGGACGATTCCTTCCGCCTCGGGCTCAAGGTCCTGGACAGCGGCTTCCTGCCCGATTTCATCGTCGGCATCTGGAGGGGCGGCACGCCGGTGGGCATCGCCGTGCAGGAGCTGTTCGAGCTCAAGGGCATCGACAGCGACCACATCGCCATCCGGACGTCCTCCTACTACGGCATCGAGCAGCGGGGCCGGACGATCCGGGTCCACGGCCTGAACTACATCGTCAAGAAGGCGGACGCGGACGACCGCCTCCTGATCGTCGACGACGTCTACGACACCGGGCTGAGCATCATGGCCGTCATCGACGCCCTGAACCGGCAGTCGCGGCGCAACGCGCCCCACGACATCCGCGTCGCCACGGTCTACTTCAAGCCCGGCAACAACCGGACCGACCGCCGGCCCGACTACTACATCCACGAAACGGACAAGTGGCTGGTCTTCCCCCACGAATTGAAGGGCCTCACGGACGAGGAGATCGCCCGCCACAAGCCCGATATCGCCCGGATCATCCAAGGACGCATCGCCCGATGACCATCACCCCGAAATTCATCGAAAAGATCCCGAAGACCGACCTCCACGTGCACCTCGACGGCTCGCTCCGCCTGCCGACCCTGATCGAGCTGGCCCGGGAGCACGACGTCAAGCTGCCGGCCTACGACGAGAAGGGATTGTACCGGCTGGTGTTTCGGAAGAGGTACGCCAACCTCAACGAATACCTGGAGGGGTTCGCTTACACGACGGCCGTGCTGCAGACCGCGTCCGCCCTCGAGCGCGTGGGCTATGAGTTGGCCCTGGACAACCAGGCCGAAGGGGTGCGCTACATCGAGGTCCGATTCGCCCCGCAGCTTCATCAGAACCCCCGCCTGACCTGCATCGACGCCATCGCCGCGCTCAACTGCGGCCTGGCCCGGGCCAAGGAGGAGTTCAACGCCCGCCCTGAGGTGAAGAGCGGCGCCGAGCCGCCCTTCGAATACGGTATCATCGCCTGCGCGATGCGGATGTTCGATTTCGGGTTCTCGGATTATTACGACACCCTGCTCCGCGTGCTGGCCCATGCCGGGCGCAAGGAAGTGTTTTCCCTGGCTTCGCAGGAGCTCGTCCGGGCCGCGGTCGAGGCCAAGACGACGCTCCGTCTGCCGATCGTCGGCTTCGACCTGGCCGGCGCCGAGGCCGGGTTCCCGGCCGGGGACCACGTCCAGGCCTACGCGCTGGCCCACAAGCATTTCATGAACAAGACCGTCCACGCCGGCGAGGCTTACGGGCCGGAGAGCATCTTCCAGGCCATCACCGACCTGCACGCCGACCGTCTCGGCCACGCCGTCTATCTCTTCGACGCCGGCATGATCAAGAGCGCGGAGATCAAGGACAAGAAGGCCTACGTCGCCAACCTGGTGCAGTACATCGCCGAGCGGCGCATCACCATCGAGGTCTGCCTGACGTCGAACCTGCAAACCAATCCCGCGATCCGCGACCTGGCCCACCACTCGTTCAGGCTCATGCGCAAAGCGAAGCTCTCGGCCACGTTCTGCACCGACAACCGGCTCGTGTCGCGGACCACGGTCAGCGCCGAGATCCTCAAGGCGGTCCGGGCCTTCCACATCACGCCGCACGAGCTCAAGAATTTCATCATCTACGGCTTCAAGCGCAGCTTCTTCCCCGGGAGCTACATCGAGAAGCGCGAATACACGCACCAGATCATCGATTACTACGAGAAAATCGAGAAGCAGTATTTGAAGCGTTGACCGCCGCGCCGGCCCGCCCCGCGGGCGGCTTCCGGCTCCGGAACCCTCGATTCTCTACAGATGCGCGCTTTGCATCTGCCGGCCGTCGTGCTTGTGCTTGAAGAGGACGGCGAACAGGACCGCCACGACGAACGAGTAGAGGGCAAAGGTGATCCAAATCCCCTTCCAGTTGAACTGCACCGCCTGGGGATCGCCGCTGATCTTGAAATACTTGTCGATGATGATCCCGCTGATCCGGCCGCCGAAGAACGCGCCGAACCCGTTCGTCATCATCATGAACAGCCCCTGGGCGCTGGCCCGGATGCCCGGCTCGCTCTGCGTCTCCACGAAGAGCGATCCCGTGATGTTGAAGAAGTCGAACGCCATCCCGTAGATGATGCAGGACAGGACGATCATCCACAGCCGCCCGGCCGGATCGCCATAGGCGAACAGGCCGAATCGCAGCACCCAGGCGACCATGCTGAAGAGCATGACCCGTTTGATCCCGAATTTCCGGAGGAAGAACGGGATGGCCAGGATGAAGAGCGTCTCGGAGATCTGCGAGATCGACATGATGATGGCCGGGTATCTCACCGCGATCACGCTCTTGAAGACGTCGATCTTGGCGAAATCGTGGAGGAAGGTGTCGCCGTAGGCGTTCGTCAGCTGCAGGGCCGCGCCGAGCAGCATGGCGAAGATGAAAAACAGGGCCATCTTCGAGCTCTTGAACAGCTTGAAGGCGTTGAGACCCAGCGCCTCGACGAACGACCGCTTGTGACCCTTCCCGAGCGGAGGGCACTTCGGCAGGGTGAAGGCGTAGAGGCCCAGGGCCAGGGACGCGGCCGACGCCACATAGAACTGGGCCGGCGACTTTTCCCAGCCGGAGAGGCTGATGATCCACAGGGCGACGATGAAGCCGATGGTCCCGAAGACGCGGACGGGCGGGTAATCCTTGATCACGTCCAGCCCCTGGCCCTTCATGGACGAATACGAGACCGTGATCGCGAGGGCGATGGTCGGCATGTAGAAGATCATGGTCGCCAGCATCACCCAGAAGAAGACCGTCGGGTCCTTGACGAGCGGAAGGCAGAAGAGGATAACCGCCCCGATGATGTGAAAGCCGCCGTAGAGGCGCTCGGCGTTGATCCACCGGTCGGCGATGATGCGGACGATCGCAGGCATGAACAGGGAGGCGACGCCCATGGTCGAGAAGATGGCGCCGAATTCCGTCCCGGTCCAGTGCTTGGTCTGGAACCAATAGGCCCCGATGGTCAGGAGCCACGACCCCCAGATGAAGAACTGCAGGAAATTCATGACGACCAGGCGTGTTTTGAGCTTCATGGCATCTCGCTTTGGCGGGCTCGCGCTCCCCGGAGGAGTCCGGGGAGCGCTTGGATATCGGCGATGACGAAGCGCGCCGCCTGGCCGGGCGGCAGGGGCGACCCGGCCGGATTGACCCAGCAGAAATCCATGCCCGCGTTGCGGGCCGCGGCCATGTCGGACGTCACGCTGTCGCCGACGAAGAGCACGTCGCGCGCTGCGACGCCTATGGCCTCGAGGGCGGGGGCGAAAATCCGCGGATCGGGCTTGGCAACGCCCGCCTCCTCGGAGATGACGACGGACCGGAAATAGCGGGTGATGGGCGATGCGGCGAAGCGCTTCCGCTGGACGAGGGCGATGCCGTTGGTGACGAGGGCCAAGGGGTACGTCCGGGCCAACGCCCGCACCGTCCCCAGCGCCCCCGGATAGAGCTGCGGCTGGCCGGCCAGGGCCTCGAGGTAGAAGACGCTGACCCTTTCCACAGGCAAGTCCGCGAGGCGGAGCTCGGCGGCCAGGCGGCGAAAGCGCTCGACGCGAAGCGTGGCCTGGTCGGTCTCGCCCCGCTCGAAGGCCCGCCACACCTCCCCGTTGTGGCGGCGGTAGGCGTCGAGGCATGCCTCCAGGCCGATGCGGATGCGGAATTCGCGGAGGCAGGCCCGCACCGCGGCCCGCTCGGCCCGGGGGTAATCGAAGAGGGTGTCGTCGGCGTCGAAGAAGACGGCCTTGTATTTCTCCCCCATCGTCATGAGTGCGTCCAGAGGCGGGCGCCGTCCTTGTCCACGATGTGGAGGACCATCCGGGGCTTGGCGACGGGACGCGGGCCGATGCGGATCGCGGCGCCCAGCCGGGCGAGCACGTCCGCCGTCCGGTCCGGGCGGTCGCTATGGACGGTCACGATGACCTGGCCCCGGTGGACCCTGTCGCCGACGTTCGCCCGGAAGGTGAAGCCGCTGCCGTAGGCGATCGCGTCCTCTTTCCTCCGGCGGCCGGCCCCGGTGTCGATGGCGGCCATCCCGACCTCGAGCGAATCGATGGCCTGGATGAAGCCCGCCGCCGGCGCCTCATATTCCGCCCGCTCGACCGCGACGGGCAACAGGGAATAGTCGTCGCAGACGCGCGCGTCGCCCCCCTGGGCCGCGATGAACCGCCGGAAAACGTCCAGGGCCCGCCCGCCGGCGATGGCCGCATCGAACTCGGCCGTCGCGTCCTTATACTCGACCTTCCGGCCCGCGGCCCGCAGCATGGCGTAGCCGAGAGCGTAGGTGACCTGCATGATATCCGCCGGCCCCTTCCCTTTCAGCGCCTCGATCGATTCGACGATCTCCAGGCTGTTGCCGACGGCCCGGCCCAGCGGCTGGTCCATGTTGGTGATGAGGCCGAGCGTGGGGCGGCCGGTCTTCTCGCCGATGGCGACCATGGCCCGGCACAGGGCGAGCGCGTCTTGCTCCTCGCGCATGAAGGCGCCGCTGCCGGTCTTCACGTCGAGGACGATGCCGTCCGTGCCCAGGGCCAGCTTCTTGCTCATGATCGAGGAGGCGATGAGCGGGATCGAGGAGACCGTGGCCGTGGCATCGCGCAGGGCGTAGAGCTTCTTGTCGGCCGGCACGATGCTGTCCGTCTGGCCGCAGATGACCATGCCCGTTTCGGCCAGGACGCTCCGGAACCGATCGGGCGTGAGCGCGACGCCCATCCCCGGGATGGACTCCAGCTTGTCGAGGGTGCCGCCCGTATGGCCCAGGCCGCGGCCGGAGAGCATGGGCACCTTCACTCCGCAGGCGGCGACCAGGGGGGCGACGACGAAGCTGATCTTGTCGCCGACGCCGCCCGTGCTGTGCTTGTCGATCTTCTTGCCGGGCACCGCATCGAGCGAGATGCGGTCGCCGGAGGCGAGCATGATCTCGGTCAGGTCGGCCAGCTCCCGCTCGCTCAGGCCGCGCAAATACACGGCCATGAGCCATGCCGCGACCTGGTAATCAGGAATGTCGCCCCGGACGTACCCGGAGATCACGAAGAAGATCTCCTCGCGCGCGAGCTCCAGGCCGTCGCGCTTCTTGGAGATGATCTCGTACATCCCGTTGGTCGCCATGTCACCCACCGCCGGCCGGGGAAAACAAATCGACGCGGTCGCCGGCGCCGACGCGCGTCTCGAGGCCCTGCCCCAGTCGGATGTTCTCGCCGTTGACCAGGATGATCGTCCCGGTCAGCAATCCCCGTTCGCGATCGAGCAGCTCGTCCAGGAAAGCGCCGCCCGCTTCCTCCTCCGCCTTGCGAAGCAACGCCAGGACGGTGAGTCCGTCGGCCGCGATCTCGACGGCGGCTTTCGGCACGTGCCGCCGCAGCAGCCCATAGAACTTGACCACGATCGTCCCGGCCAATTACAACCCCAGCTCCGCCAGGGTCCTAGGCAGCGGCGCGCCGCTCTTGTCCCAGCCCCGGACGGCGTAGTAGTCGTCGAGCATTTCGTCGAGCCGCACCCGGCGGTGGCGCGACGATCCGGTCTGGAACTCCTCGTTGAAAAAGCGCGGCGGCAGCGTGTCGTCGCCGCGGCCGAAGCCGGCCCGGTTGTTGAAGAGCCGTTCCAGGGTGTAGATGCGGCGGCCGGTCGTCATCAGCTCCTCGTCGCTGAAGTCCAGGCCGATGACCGTGCGGAGCATCTCGGCGAACGAGGAGATCCCTACGGCGAACTGCAGGAAGCGGCAGAGGACGGCCGAATCCACCACGGCCGACACGTCCTGGAACAGGGCCACGAGCTCGGCCTTGCCCGCCGTCGAAAAGCGGTCCAGGAAGACGGGGTGGCCGAGGATCTCGGGGGCGATCATGTAGGCCCGCATGTGGCACCCGCCGCGGTTCGACGTGGCGTAGGAAAGGGCCATGCCCTGGGCGCCGCGCGGGTCGTAAGCCGGAAGCTCCATGCCCTTGACCTGCATGGCGAGGTCCGGGCGGCCGCATCTGGCCGCGAGGCGCTTCGAGCCCAAAGCCAGGTCGGCGCCGATCCCCCGCCGGTAGGCCGTGTCCGTCACCCATTCGCGGAGCTTGCCGGCCTCGCCCCAGCGCAGGCCCGCGGTCCAGGCGCCCGTCTCGCAGAGCTCCATTGCGCAGCCGATCGTGCTGCCCATGGTGATGGTGTCCAATCCCAGCTCGTTGCAGGCGTAGTTGGCCTCGGTGATGGCGGTCAGGTCGCTGATGCCGAGATGGGCGCCGAACGCCCAGACCGTCTCGTATTCCGGCCCTTCGCCGCTCATGTCCTTCGTCCGGGTGGTGCGGCCGCAGCCGATCGGGCACTTGTAGCAGGCGCTCTGGCGCTGGAGGAGCGATTCGGCGATCTTCTCGCCGCTCGTGCCCTCGGCGTCGTTGAACACGCCGCGGCGGAAGTTCTCGGTCGGGAACATCCCGTGGGCGTTGATGATGTTGACCAGGACCGACGTGCCCAGGACCTGGAGAGACTTGCCGGTCACGGGGTTCTTGTCGACCATGCGGTCCAGGCGCGACGCGACGTCCTTGTAGCCCGCCGGGTCGGCGATGGCCACGGACGCGCCGCCCGAGGCGGCGATCGCTTTCAGGTTCTTGGCGCCCATGATCGCGCCCATCCCGCCCCGTCCCGCGGCGCGGTCCTTGTCGTTCATGATGGCCGCGAACAGGATCCGGTTTTCGCCGGCCGGACCGATGCAGGCCACCGAGGCTTTCGCCGAAAGCTCCGCCTGGACGGCTTTCTGCGTCTGTTGCGTATCCAGCCCCCAGAGGGCCGACGCATCGCGGACGTCCACCTCGCCGTCATGGACCGAGAGATAGACGGGCGTCGGCGCCCGGCCCGTGACGATCAGCCCGTCGAGGCCGGCCGCCTTGAGCACGGCCCCGAACGTGCCGCCGGAGCTCGAATCGCAGATGGTCCCGGTCAGCGGCGAGCGCGAGACGACCTGGTAGCGGCCCGAGGTCATCAGCGTGCCGGTCAGCGGACCGGTCATGAAGATCAAGGCGTTGCCGTCGGCGAAGGGGTCCGTCGCGGCGGAGCACAGATCGGCATACAGCTTGACGCCCAGACCGCGGCCGCCGATATACCGGCGCCGCGTCTCGTCGCCGACCTCGACGATCTCCTGTACCCCCGTGCCGAGATCGAGCTTGACGATCTTGCCCATCCAGCCGTTCATCGCGTCATCTCTTCTCTGTTTGTCATGGATTATTCGTAATAGCGATTGTAGGTCTCGAGGTTGGGGCAGGCCAGGCACTTCTTCTTATAATACGCATAGACCGCCTTGGGCTGCTTGTCGAGGTTGGCGAAGCGCGCCGGGCAGATGTGGCAGGGGATCTCCTCCTCGAGCCACGCCGCCGGGGCGAATTTGTAGAGCGACAGCCCTTCGACGACGCCCACGCTGGAGCTCAGCCCCAGGCGTGACGCGCCGGCCTGGATCAGCCGCCAGGCGTCCTTGAAGTTCCGGATCCCTCCCGAAGCCTTGACCCCGATGTCCGGCCCTACGGTTTGGCGCATGAGCCGCACGTGGTCCGGGAAAGCGCCGAAAGGCCCGAAGCCCGTCGACGTCTTGACGAACTTGGCCCCGCCCTCGACGGCGAGCTTGCAGCCGGCCACGATCTCCTCGTCGGTCAGGTAGCAGGTTTCGAGGATCACCTTGACGAGGGCGGGGCGGCTGGCTTCGACCACAGCCCGGATGTCGGCCCGGACGAAATCGTGCTTCTTGTCCCGGAGGGCGCCGACGTTGACCACCATGTCGACCTCGGCGGAGCCGTTCCGCACGGCTTCGGCCGCTTCGAAGGCCTTGGCCGAGCTGGTGCCCGCCCCGAGCGGGAAGCCGGCCACCGTGCAGACCAGGACGGCGCTGCCCTCGAGCTGCTCCTTGGCGTAGCGCGTGTAGCCGCCGTTGATGCAGACGGCGTAGAAGCCGAAGCTCCGCGCCTCGCTGCACAGGTTGGCGATCTTCTTTTCGCCGGAATGGGCGTTGAGCTCGGTATGGTCGATCATCTTGACCAACGTCGCCCGGTCCAGGTCGATCATGATGTCACTTTTTTTACGGCTTTTTCAGGTGGAAGATGAACGGAACCAGCTCGCCCACGCTGGCGTCGCGGGAATCGCCCGACCGGTTGCACATGTGGACGACAACGCCGGGCGCGGCGAACTCGGCCATGACCTGCCGACAGGCGCCGCAGGGAGGCAGAAAGTCCTCGGTGTCGCCGATGACCAGGATCTCTCGGATTTCCCTGACACCGGCCGCGACCATAGCGAAAATAGCGTTGCGTTCGGCGCAGATGGTCAGCCCGAACGAGGAGTTTTCCACGTTGCAGCCGGCGTAGATCAGGCCGTCGGCCCCGAGGACGGCCGCGCGCACTCGGAACTTCGAATGGGGGGCGAAGGCTTTTTCGCGCGCCTGCCGGGCCGCGGCCAGCAATTCCTTCTTCGTGTCGGCCATATTCCTCCCGCGCCCATAATAGGCTGCAGGCCACGATTTTAGATGCGCGGGGGGAATAAATCAAGCGGCGACCGGCCCGGCGAGCCCGGGCCGATCATCGTCACGATCTCATGGGAGTGAGCTCCTCCGCCTAAAAATGTCATCCCGAATGAAGTGATGGATCTCCTCCGAAGGAACCCGCAATGTCCCGCTGCTTACGAAGAGGAGATTCCTCGCTACGCTCGGAATGACATCCCCCACTTCGCTCCGCTTGGAATGACGTCTCTACCCCCATTTCGTTCTGGCGCAAAAGGGTCAAGCCGCGTTAGAATTGTTAAATGTTAAGACCTGCCCCCCTGCCTTGGCTCCTGGAGGAGGACAACCCTTCCGTTCGCTATTTGGCTCTGCGCGAGCTCGTGGGGAAGCCGGGGCGGTCGCCCGATGTTCAGAAAACCAGAAAGGCCATCATGACCGAAGGCATCGTCCCGAAGATCCTGTCGCGGCAGAATCCCGACGGTTCCTGGGCCGAGCCGGGCAAGTTCTACCGCAACAAGTACAAGGGCACGGTCTGGCAGCTTATCATCCTGGCGAATCTGGGCGCCGACGGCGCCGACCCGCGCATAAAGAAAGCCTGCGAATACATTTTTCACTACTCGCAGGACAAAGAAAGCGGCGGTTTCTCCGTGGATTACGGCGTCACGGTGGACGGGGGGACTCATTCCTATGTGATCCCGTGCCTGACGGGCAACCTGGTCTGGAGCCTGATTCGCCTTTGGCATCTCGGCGACGAGCGGCTGCGGCGGGCCATCGATTGCCTCGCGCGATACCAGCGCTTCGACGACGGCGAAGGCGACCGGCCGACGGGCTGGCCGTACGACCGCTTCCGGATGTGCTATGACAAGCACTCCTGCCATATGGGGGCGGCTAAAGCCCTGAAAGCCTTGGCCGAGATTCCGCCCACGGAGCGATCTCCGGACGTTAGGCGCGCGATCGAACAGGGTGTCGAGTATTTCCTCAGGCATCATATCTATAAGAAGAGCCACGATCTGACCAAGATCTCCAAACCCGGCTGGGTTAAATTCGGGTTTCCCCTCATGTACCAGGACGACGTGCTGGAAATTCTCGAGATTTTCGGCAGGCTGAAAGTCAAAGACAGGCGCCTGGAGGAAGCCGTCGCGCTCGTCGAACGCAAGCGGAACCAGGAAGGAAAATGGATTCTCGAGAACACTTTCAACGGCCGCTTCGTCGCGGATATCGAACAAAAGGGGAAGCCGAGCAAGTGGATCACGCTGAAGGCGTTGAAAGTATTGAAGTTCTATAGGGGTTGACTTCATCCGGCCCCGAATCTATGCTTGTCCAAAGCCATTATTCCTTTTCAAGAATGGAAGCAACTTATGAGACATAGCGGCGAATTCCTGACGGACGCCCAGCTCAGGGCGGAGATCGAGACCTGCGAATTCTGCCGGGAGAAGCCCTGCCGCGAAGCCTGCCCGGCCGACGTCTCCCCGGCCGATTTCATCATGGCGGTGAATTTAGGCGCGCCATCCGACTACCGCCGCGCCGCGGCCCTGATCCTGGGCGCCAACCCTTTCGGCGGGGTCTGCGGCGCGGTTTGTCCCGACAAATATTGCGTCCAGGCCTGCGCCAAAGCGCCAGTGGATCGGCCGGTCCGCATCCCGGCGGTGCAGGCCGAGATCATCCGCCGGGCGAGGCGGCTGGGGGTCCTGCCCCGGTTTGCGGCTGCGCCGGACTCCGGGCGGCGCGCCGCCGTGATTGGCGCCGGGCCGGCCGGGCTCGCGGCGGCCGCGTTGCTGGCCCAGGGCGGGCTAGCCGTCGACGTCTTCGAGCGCGACGCCCGCGCCGGCGGCATGGCCAACCTCATCCCCGGCGACCGCCTGCCCAAGGACGTTCTGCGCTCGGACATCCGCTTTCTTCTCAAGCTGGGCCGCATCCGGATCCGCTTCCATCGGCCCGTGGACGATCCCGGCTCGCTCCTCGAGCAGGGTTACTCCGCCGTCATCGTCGCCACCGGGCTGGATGCACCCTTGCGTCTGGGCATCCCCGGCGAGGAGCGTGCGCGGGACTGGATCAGCTTTTTATCCGACCCGTCCCCCAAGTCCCTCGCCGGCCGCCGGATCGCCGTGATCGGCGGCGGCGCCGTGGCCGCCGACTGCGCCGTGACGGCCCCTCGCTCGGGCGCTTCGGTCGAGATGATCTGCCTGGAGACGCCGGGCGAAATGCCCCTGACGCCCGAGGAACGGGTCGGGTTGCTGCAGGCCGGTGTCCTGATCTCCGGCCGCTCGGCCGTGATCGCCATCCGATCCGCTTCCGGCGCCAAGAGCCTCGCCCGCATCCAGCCCATGCGCCTGCCCAAAGGCAAGGCCTTCAGCCCGGCCGCGATGTCTGTCGACGCCGGTCAGCCGGTTTTCACCCGCGCTTTCGACGAGATCGTCATCGCCATCGGCGCCCGCTCGCGAATCGCCGTCCGGGAATGCCCGGGGATCTACTACGCCGGCGACATGGCCGAGGGACCCGGCACGGTCGTCTCGGCCGTGGCTTCG
>Ga0182021_10005795_pt1 | contig 14686 bp, 16 predicted proteins | sample 612E3MmetaG_FD_120493 | JGI IMG/M metagenome (GOLD analysis project Ga0182021, IMG submission 120493) | Permafrost microbial communities from Stordalen Mire, Sweden - 612E3M metaG (Illumina Assembly) | ecosystem: Environmental > Terrestrial > Soil > Wetlands > Permafrost | place: Sweden... | reverse complement strand
GCTCGCTGGTGGCCCGGGTGCCGCGGATGGTGTAGACCTGCTCGACCGGGATTCGCGTTCGCGCGGGGTCGTCCAGGACCAGTGCCTGCATCTGGCCGCCCCGGTTCTCATACTGGACGACGCCGTTCGGATGGGCGCCGATGCCGTTCGCGGCCAGATCGGCGAGCCGCGAAGCCGGGACATCGAAGCCCTCCGGGCGACCGGCGACGATCGTCACCCGAGCGGTGAAATCGAGCAGGTCCAGGGCCGTCTGGACGGCGTCTTCGGTATGGCCCACCACGCCGACGACGCGGTCGATCGATTCGTAGCCTTCGCAGTGGATGCACCAGAAGAGGCTCTGTCCCACGCACTCGTTGCGGCCGGGGAACTCCGGGAAGTGGCCGACGACACCTGTCGCGAGGATCACCGTTCTGGCGAGCACCTCCATCGGGCCGCCTTCGGGAACCTCGCCGAACACGCGGGCCATCTCCTCGTCGCGCGGGACGCTCGGGCTCGGCGTCTGCCCGAACATGCCGCCCTCGGGCAGCCGCTCGATGCGCAGGAGAAACCGATCGCCCCGGCGCGATGCCGTGGCGACATGGCCGAGCAGTAGCTGGGCCCCGAACCTGGCCGCGTGACGCCAGCCGAGCCGGCGAATCTCCGAGGCCGCGACGCCGTCGGGAAAGCCCAGGTAGTTGTCCAGCTTGTGATGCCACATGAAGCGGTCGCGCTCGTCGACCAGGAGCACACTCCGTCGCATGCGGCCCATGTTCACGGCCGCCGAGAGGCCGGCAGCCCCGCCGCCGACGACAACGCAATCCATCTCGCGCGGAGCGGGCTCAAGTGGTTTCATGACTCAATCATGATCCCATTGGGCGGGACTTCGCGCGGCGCGAGTCGATGGGGCCGCCAGCCGGAGCGGGCTCGTTTAACTACCCTCGTGCCTCGAAGCGCTCAAGGGCGTAGCGATCGACCTCGGACTCGTCGAGGGCGACGGCGTCTGGGACCGCCATCCGGCCTTTGTCGATTGCCAGCGGCGCCGCCAGCAGGTCGTGGACGAGGAGGCCGGCCGTGGCGAGGCCGTGAGCCGGCCCCGGCGCCGGCATCGACGCCGCGATCCGGAGTGCCGACGCGATCCCCACGCCGGTTTCGAAGTAGGTGCCCAGGACCACCGACACGCCGGTGGTCCGGGCGGCTTCGACGATCCGCATGGTCGCGGCGAGCCCGCCGACCCGGGCGGGTTTGACGACGATCAGGTCGGCGGCACGTTCGGCCAGAGCCGCCCGCGCGGAGCCCTCGGAGTCGATGCTTTCGTCGAGCGCGATCGGCACGCGGACGCGTTCCCGCAGCGCGGCGTGGCCGGCCACGTCCCAGGCAGTCAGCGGTTGCTCCACGAACTCGATCCGGAACGGCTCGACGGCATCGATCCGTTCCGTGGCGGTGTCGAGATCCCAGGCGCCGGCCGCATCGATCCGCAGCCGCGGCTCCGGGCCGACGGCCGCGCGCAACGCTCGAAGCCGGTCCACCAGCTGGTCCGTGGCACGCTCGAAGCCCGCTCTCAGCTTGAGCGTTTGGAAGCCGAGTTCCACGAGATGCGCGGCCGCTTCCGCACCTGCGTCGGGTCCGCCGAACTGGATGGCGGCAACGACCGGGATCGTCGCGGCATCGTTCGATGCGCCGGCCGCGCGGCGACGCTCGGAAGCGCCGCTGGGCGATGCGCCGCCGGCGTCGCGACTTGCGAGAAGCGCGGCTACCGCTCCATCAACGGCGGCCATCGCGGCTCGGCCCGGCTCGCCTTCGGCGGCGAGTTCGGACCACTCCGGCAGCCGTCCCGCGGCAAGCGCGGGCGCGATCTCGCGAACCAGTCTCGCCAGGGCGCCGGTCGTGACATCCGTCGCGATCGGGTCGAGCGCCGCTTCTCCGAGCCCTTCGTTCCCGTCTTCGTCGACCAAGCGCAACAGCCACGAGCGCCGATGCGTGTATTCGCCGCTCGCGTCCAGAAGAGGCCGCCTGAAAGGGACTCGGACGTGGATGGCCTCGACCCTGACAAGGCGCGGCAGGGCAAAGGATTCGGGGGCCGGCATAGTGAGCCGCCGCCTCAGCGGCCGGGAGTGTGCATCGCAGCATTCTAGGCGGCGCCCCTCGTTCCGCGGGATGGCGTGCGCGCTTCGGCGCGAGCCGCCCGTCGATACGACGCGTAGGCTCAGCCGAGCTTGATCGGGTTGGGTTCCACCAACCCCAGCGTCCCACTGATTGGAGAGTTCTATGGCGATCATGGCTGTGGCGTTTCCGATTGCTCCCGGTAAGACCGCGGACTGGAAGCGGTTCATCGGTGAGCTGAACGGCGCCCGACGCGCCGAGTTCGTCGCGTCGCGCAAAGGCCTCGGCGTTCGCGAGCGGACCTTCCTGCAGCCGACGCCCATGGGCGATCTCGTGATCGTGACCCTCGAAGGCGATAACCCCGGTCAGTCGTTCGGTCGATTGGTCAACTCGACCGACCCGTTCACTCTCTGGTTCCTGGAGCGGGTGAAGGAAGTCCACGGCATCGACCTCAAGCACGCTGCCTTGGGTCCGAGTCCGGAGCTGGTAGTCGACTCGGCCGGATAGCCCGGCTCCTCCGCACGACCCGTCGACAAGGGCGGGCGATCCGCGCACACCTGCCGGGATGTAGTTCAGGCCGTGGCGGCCCGGCAGACCCCGAAAGCGGCCCGCGCGCGGCGGTGCCGTTGGCGGGTCGCCTGGCACGTGATAGTCAGTCGCCCGTGGGCCGCGGATACGCGAATGCCCCGAGCGGGGAAGCCCGCCCGGGGCATTCGGTGCGAGAGCGAGCGAGAGCGAGGCTATCGGCTCACGAGGCCGGAGCCAGCGTGCCGCCGCCAGCGAGCGTGTATGTGGCGCCCTTTAGGTAGGCGTTGGCGGAGGCGGTTGCGTCGTACGTCACGGTGTGCCCGTTGCCGCTGATGTTCGTGATCGACGTTCCGGACACGATTGCGCCCACCAGCGTTGTCAGATGCGAGTCCGCCGCCACCGTCCAGGACGACGTCCCGTCCAGGGTGAGCCCGATCGACTTCGCCGCCTTGTCGGCGTTGATTGCGCCCGTCAGCGTGGAGCCGTTCGTGAGCGACAGGTCGACGGAGCTGATGCCGTCCGCCACGACGTCACCCGTGAGCGTCTCGCCGCTGGCAGTCAGCTTCGCGGCCCCACCATTCGAGCCCGAGGTGCCCCAGTTGCCGGCCGCCGCTTTGACCAGTACGGCGGAGGCTTCGGTGACCTTGACATTCTGAGGCTGATGACGCCGGTGGCCAGATCCCCGCGAGATCGGACCCTGGTGTAGTGCCTGTGCCCGGGAGCCCCGGTCCCACGCTCGCAGAGACCCCAGGAGAACGGCCCCGGGACTCCGGGTAACGCCGGCCGAAGCTGGAAGCCCACAACGAAGGGGTCTCACTCCGTCGCCAAAGGTCTCAAAGCGAGATTCCGGCAGGACGCTAACGCGAGTCTAGACCTACACGCAGTTGGCCGACCCAGAGTCGTGGAATGTGTAGGTTGGGGCCGGCACGAAGTCCCAGCTGTAGCTCGTGGGCCGCAGTGTCATCTGGATCACGCCGAATGAGGTGTCGTTCCGGACGACCTCAGCCGTGAGGGGCCCGGTCACAAAGGCGTAGTGGTTCTTGCCACCGGTCCCAACGACGAACTCGGTGACTCCGTTTGGATCCGGCTGGCCCGTGACGTCCAGAGGCGCGAAGCGCTCGTAGTCGTGGTTGTGCCCACTCAGGACGACGCTCACGTGCGCAGCCACGAGATCGGACCAGATCGTCGCCATCTGGGTCGCGTCACTGTGTTCTCCCGATGACCAGCGGGGCTCGTGCCAGTAGACCAGGGTGCAGGTCGCAGGATGAGCGGCAAGATCGGCCAGGAGCCAGCGCTCCTGGGGCGATCCGGCTTCGCAACCACCAACGAATGAGCACTCGGAATCGAGGCTGATCAGGTGCCAGGCTCCGAGGTTGAAGCTGTAGTAGGGCGCGATTCCGAAGTAGCCGAAGTAGCCGGTCGCCCCGGACGTGAGGTACTCGTGGTTGCCGATGGCCGGGTACATGATCGAGCGGTACTTGCCCCATGTGGAAGCAAACACGCTGTCGAAGGCTGTCGGTGTGCCGTCTTCGTATTGATCGTCGCCGAGGGTCAGGACCGCGGTCGGCTTGAGCTGGCCGATCTCGTCAGCGGTGGCGGCCTGATCGCACTCCTTCGGCGCTCCAACGTTGTGAGCCGGGTCGCACGCGATGTCCCCTGCGGCCACGATCGTTACGACGCTCGACGGCGTCGCCGACTCGGCGGCCGACGGCGAGGGCATCGGAGAAGCTGCCGTCGACGAAGTGACTCCTGGGACGACGCTGGTTTGGGAGGAGCCGGGCAGTGCCGTAGGCGTCGCATTCGAGCAGGCAAACACGGAGACGGCGAGGATGACGAGAGCGCCAAGTGGGGCGCCGGAGCGACTCGCCTTTCGGTAGGTCGGATACCTCATTGTTGGGACCTTCCAAGACTGGACTAAGTTGATTCTGCCGGGGCGGATTGAGTTCGACCGACGCCAGGAAGAAGCACGTTTGGGCGACCCCAATGACGCCATCGCCGGCCTACTGTCCTGCCTGTCGGATTCCCGGGGGAAGGGATCGCGGGTGGCATGCGGTCACCGCCTCCGTCGCGAGACAGGCGGGCGGCGGGGAGGCGACGGGCTTGGTGGAGGCGGCGGCCGGCGCACGGGCAGTGCCCCGGCCGGCTTGGGTCGCCGGCTTCGGAGCCATACTAGGACGCCCGCGGCCGAGACCAGCGCGAGGCCAGCGACCCCGCCGATCAGTAGCGTCGGCGGTCCGGAGCCTGGTGGACTGGCCGCCCCGCTGCCCGGAGTTGTCGCGGGCGTGACTTGTGGCCCGGCAGGGCCGACTTGCGCAGGCACCGCCGGTCCAGGTGAGGCAGGCACCCATCCTGCAGGCGCGACGAGCGAGAAATCCCCGAAATCCGTGACCACCGCCGTGAACATGTTGGGCGCGCCGGCTGGGTCGGTCTGAAGCGGTGACCACGCAGAGCCGGAGAAGCGCTCGATCGTCGCTGTCGGCAGGCTTGCCGGCCCACGCAAGACGATAGTGACTCCACCGGTCGGGTCACCGGTGATCGCTCCACCGCTCTGGTTGGTAAGCGAGAAGCGGTAGACATTGCCGGCGATGAGGCCGTCAGCGGGTTGAGCCGCGGGCTGCACGGGCTCAATGGAGACCTTGATCGTTGTAGTCCCGGGCGGCATCACCAGAAAGCCCTCCCCGGCGAAGATCTGGGCCTGGGGCGGCTGCTCGGCGGTTCCCACGCCCATGTTCGGGCTTTGAGCGCCCGAGACGGCGCCCGACGCCGAGGCTCCCTGGGCGCCCCCGGGGTATCCGGCCGGCGGCGAGAGCCACTTGTAGGGGTCTTCGACGATCACGCCGTCGTAGAGCGGTGGACCTGCGATTGGTGCAAGTCGTTGTGATCCGACGATGACGACCAGGCCACAAGCCATCGCCCCGAGCGCTAGTCCTCGTCGTGTCATCAAAGCCACCAGGTCGCGAGATCGGCGAGTACATGGGCCGCGGCCGGCGCGGCAGGTCCGCCGAACCAGAGTCGGAGCCCGCCGAACATGAGTCCGACTCCGAAGTCGAGTGGTACGACGTGCCAGCCGTAAACGGGCACGTGGATCAGGGCGAAGAGCAGGCTGGTGATCAGCAGTGCTGCCGCATCTCCCCCCGCGGCGCCGACCCAGTGCCACAGCGCTCCTCGCAGAACAAGCTCTTCGCCCGTCGCGACGAGTGTTGTGATCGCTATCCACGGTACAAACGGGGCTGCGTGGCCAAGCACGAGAGGAGGGACCGGCCACCGGGCTGCGAGCGACACCACGACCAGCACGCCACCGGCTGCAACACCGGCAGCGAGCGCGCCTGCTCGAGGAACGCTGGGTCGCAGGCCGCCAAGAACAGCTGTCCCGACCAATAGCAGCCCAAAGATCAGGCCCTCGGTCAGGCCGTCGAGAGCTGCGGTCTGGAAGGTGCGCCAACGGATCCCGACGGCCATCGCAAGGGCGACGCACACCGCCAGAGCCCGGCATGCGCTCGGTACACGGCCGGCGATCGATTCTGGGCGGGCGCTGGGAACCCGGTCGGCGTCCTGTCGCGCCTGCACCGCAGCTGCGTTCATCTCGGCAGCGGAACGAGCGACCGATCGATGGGCCCGCTTGCGAACTGATTGGGCCACACTGTCACGCTCTGCGGTGTGGTGGTGGCCGCGGACGCAGTCGCGGCCGGCGCGGGCGGTTGCCATTGCCACACAACCGCGGCCGCCAGCTCGTTCTGGCCAAGCCGGGCAGGGTCGCTCGAGAACCGGAGGCCCGAGCCGTTGGGGAGGCTGCCGGCCGGCAGGTCGACTGCGTGGGCGGCGGCCGCGATTGACCCAGGATCGAGGGCGGAGGCGTTGCCTAGAACGTCGTGGAAGAGCGCCCACGCGGCTGTGAAGCCTGCCAGGCCTTCCTCCGACGGCTGGCCCGAACCGTTCGCCTTGGTCCATTCCGCTGCGAAGCGATCGTAGAGTGTTCGTGCGGCGGGATCGAGAGCTGCCGGGTTGAACCCGCCGGTCGGCCGATCCGAGGCAAAGACACCAATCGCGTCCGCGCCCAGTTCCTCGCCGAAGTCGCCGACACATTGCGCCATGGTCGAGCCGATGAGAGCGCCGACATGGACGTTGGCCGCGATCATCGCCCGCCGGAATGCCTCCCCGTCGGGAATGTGGGCCGCCAGGATCACGACATCGGGCTGGGATGCGACCAGCTTGGTCATCACCGAGGGCCAATCCGGAACCGACAACGAATAGTCGATGCGAGACGCCAGCACGTCGCCCGAAGCGGCGATCCCGGCTTGGGCGGCGTCGGCGACCGACCGGGCGTAGTCGTCCGTTGCGGCCACGACGGTCACGCGTAGAGTCGCCGCGGTCTTCCCGAGCATGGGTGCGAGCACCGTCGAGGCGAACGTGGCTGAGTTGGCTCCGAGCCTGGCTCCGTCCGCCCCGACGCGGAAGACGAGCGGCAGACGGCGGCCCGTGAGTTGATCGGCCACCGCTCCGGACTCCCAGTAGACAAGCCCGGCGCTCGCGGCCGCGCTGCTCACTGCCATCGAAAGGTCGGAAGCATACGAGCCGACGACGACCGGGGCGCCTTCAGCCTTGAGCCGCGCGACGACGGCCGTCGCCTGGGTGCTGTCCGAGAGATCGCGCACGTCGAGTACGAGCTGCCGTCCGTGGATGCCGCCATCGGCGTTGACGAGATCAGCCGCGAGCTGGATGCCGAGACGTTCCTGACCGGCGAGCTCGGCAGGCATCCCGGAGAGCGGGAGGACGACGCCGACGCGGATTGGAGCGCCCGGCGCCGAACTGGCGGGTGTGGCCGCGTCGGTGCAGCCGCTGACGAACAGGGCGAGCAGGCTGGCGGCGGCAGCGCCGCGAAACGCGCCGGGCGAGCGGGAAGATCGAGGCATGGGTCGGCTCCTCATTTCACGGTGAAGAAGACCTGGTCCGACCAGTCCCGGGGGTTGAACGGCGCGTGGTCGTTGGCGACGAATTCGGCCTTGAGGACGTACGTGCCGGGGCTTACCGGGATGTCCTTGGTCAGGCTGTACTGCATGTACCAGAGCGCGTTGTCGAGATAGAGGTGGACGTGGCCCTGGTCGGGTCGGATGTCTTCGTTGGTGTCATCGACGACCGTTGCCCCGGTGACCTGCACGACCACGTGCACGGTTCCTCCGGTGATCACCGCGTTGGGCGCAGGCGAAACGATGGTGATCTTGGCTGTAGTGGAGGGGCGACCCGGCGGGATGTTGCTCGCGTCGATCGGATATGCGGACGCCGAGTCGGATGACGCCGGCGGCGAAGCCGAGCTGCAGGAGGCGACGATGAACGCGACGAGAATCGCCAGGAGACGCCGCGAAAGACGAGGGGGGCGCATCGGAAACCTCACGCGCTTTGGGATATCTGGAGTTGGGTCTGGAGCGCCACGCCGCCGGGGCCGGTTGCAGCCAGGGCGAAGGTCGCCGGCAGGGTGTCGACCTGGACCGAGGCTGCCTCGTGGCCGGAGTCGAGGATTTGCGGCTGGAGGGCGACCGACGCCCCGGACGGCAGGATTTGGGCCATGGTCACGTCCGACACCGGCATCTCGTGTCCGGTGGCGTCGAACCAGGTGGCGTGGAGCAGGTTCGAGCCGGGTTTGCCCGGATCGAGGTAGATCTGGACGGTCCTGCCGCTGCTCAGGTGAACCGCATAGATCGTGGGCAGGCCCGCCACCCGATTGACGTCGATCTGCTGAGGTGCGCTCCGGACGGTTACCTGGAGGTCCACCCCGACCGACGTTGTCGGCTCTGTCACCAGAGCCGACATCAGCCAGGTGCCCTCGAGGGAGAGATTCGCGCCGGTGGCTGTGAACAGGTCCGGTTTCTGGAGGCGAAGGTCGAGCGTGGACGCCCCGATCGAGGGTTTCGCTGGCAGGCTGAAGGTGAGTCGGACAGCGGTGGCGTTCACGGGTGCGCCCGTGTCGTAGTCGGTCACCCGGGCAGAGAACTCATTACTCCCAACCGTCCCTGGCGAGACCGTCAACTTGAGCCGGACGGAGGTCCCGAAGTCGGAGCCGCTGATTGTGAGAGACGGCGGCGTGCTGGCTGTCGCTCCTGCCTGCGGACCGCTCTGCCCGCCCGCCGCGGCCGCGACTTCCGTCGGCGGTGCGACGTTGACCAGGATCGAGGCGACCAGCAGCACCACGGCGCCGATCGTCAGCTCGATTGAGCCGGCACGTCGAAGGGGTCGGAGATCGCGTCCGGCGCGCGGAACGTTGCGGAAGTGATTGAGCGCCCCCAGGGCGGCAATGGGTATCAAAAAGGCAACCTTGAGCAGGACCAGCAAGCCGAACTCGGTGGTCAGGAGCGCGTTGATCGTTCCGATATCGACGATCGATCGGAGCACACCCGTAAGGGCCACGATCCCGAGGCCGAAACCGGCCAGGAGAGCGAACCGTCGCGCGAGCTCGCCATTTTCCGGGGTGGCGGCCCCGCGGATCTGGGTCAGCAGCGCAACCAGGCCGCCCAGCCAGAGCCCCACGGCGGTGACGTGGAGCCATTGCAGGGCGATCTCGGCCGGGGCGAAGGACTGGGACGCGGCGTGGCTGAGGGTCGCCTCGACGAGCAGCGCGACCGCTGCAAGCACCCCGGTTGCTGCCAGCAATCCGCGGCGCACCAAGCCATGCGCCCGGAAGGCCGGGACGAGCACAGCCGTCGCGAGTATCAGCGGGACGAGGCGCATCACGGCGTCGTTGCCGAGGCTCGTGCCCGGCAGATCCGCCAGGGATGCCCCGGCATCTCCTGTCTGGATGGCGACCAGCAGCACCGTTCCCACGACGGCGACGATCAGTTCGCCCATTGCCAGTCGCAGGGGCAGACTCAACTCGCCCGGCAGGAGAAAGGCGCCCAGGAACGCGGCGCCCAGCAGCCCGAGCAACCCGACATACAGGATCCAGCGTGCGATCACCACTCCGAGGGATGCGCCCGCCGTGGCGGTCGAGGATGGCGGCGCGGCTCCAGCCGAACCGGCCGGAGGCGCCGTCGTACCCACCAAGAATGCGTACGAGCCGGCGGCGATGTGGCCGTCAACCGCCGAGACTGTCTGCCACGCCACCGTATAGACGCCTTCCGACAGGGACTTGATGGCGATGCTCAACTCGTCGGCGTGGCCCGAAGCCGCTTCGGCGGGTCCGGTCGCCACGGAGGCGCCGCTGCTGTCCAACACCTGAACCGACGAGAGCTTCGGGTCCGGCGCTTCTGTGAATGTGAGCGTGATGACCGGCGGAGTGGTCGCCGTCACTGAGTTGGGAGCCGGATCCGCGGACTGCAGGAGGGCGTGAGCGCTCGCGGCGCCAGCCGCGAGCGCCAGCAACACGAGCACCGCTCCGATGGCGACGACCGCCCGACGCATCGGCTAGGTCCGCCGTCTCGAGACGCGCAGGCCGACGATCAGGCCGGCCAGCCCGAGCAGCACGCCGAGCCCTCCGACGACGATGCCCGCCAGCAGAGCGCGGTTTGCGTTGTCGGATGCCTGGCCGGCAGCCTGCTGCGCCTGCGCCACAGCCTGCTGCGCCTGTGTCGCCGCCTGCTGGGCTTGTGTCGCCAGTTGCTGGGCTTGTGTCGCGGCCGCGTTGGCGGTCGTGGCCCGGCCATCCACTCGCTCGATGAGCGTCGAGAGATCACCTAAGGCCGGGAGCTTGACCGGGAACTGGACGTCGGTGCCGGCCGTGACGGTGTTGAAGGTTTGGTCAGATGAAGTCGCCATCTCGTCGACGGCATGGCCGTGGATCGAACCCGAAAGGTGGAACGTGTAGTCACCTACCTGCGTCGGGATGAGTGAAGCCGTGTATTCGCCCGGCGTCCCGAGCCCGGTGTCGGGATCGAACGAGGGCTGCAGCGGCAGGGCCGCGGTTTGCTGGCCGGCCGTGGATACCACTACCTGCAGATCACCTGGTTGCAGGTCGTTGACAGGATTGCCCGACCCGTCTTTGACGATTACCTGGACCGAGTTCTCGACCCCGACGTAGGTTGGCTCGTGGAGCCAACCCATCGCCACACTGTATGAGCCGAATTGTTTGACGACGTGGGCGCTGGCGGTCGCCGAGACGGCCAGTGCCAGCATGAGAGCGGTACCGAAGGCGGCACCACAGACTCTGCGGCGCATGGAATCCCCTTTGCGACTGGGACGTGGCCGGCTCGTACGGCCGGCTGAGCCGCGAGGCTCCGACCTAGTGCTGTGTAAGGGGAGCAGGCGGTGCGCGCCCGGCGAGGTTCCGCCCGAGGATCGACGAGGATGGCCGGATCGGTTCGGGCCGGCGGCGCCGCACCGGATAGACCACACCCTGAGCGCGGTGGCCCAGGATCGCCGCAATCCGTGCCTCTAACTCGGTGATGCCCCACTCAAAGAGGGCCGCGACCGCTGAGACGACAAGGCTTACGACCAGGAACACCAGGATGGGACCAGCGACGTCGAACGATCCGAGCACCGATAGGCCGGGCAACCCAAGCCCAACCGTCCATCGCTCATAGTTTTCCTGGACGACGAACAAGATCGTCGCCACCAGGAAAGCCTTTATCCAGATCTGGGCCAGGGTGCGCAAGAATGCCCGACCGTTGGGCCGACCCCCGCCACCGGGCCGCAGGCGCTGGACGAGCCCAAAGAGGTAGGCAATACGCACGATGGCAGCTGCGGCCAACAGGCTCGTCGCGAGGAGCACGGCCTGGACTGTCTCTGTCCATCGGCTGTCATGACCCGTTCGCGCGAGGGCGGCGCCATAGTCGGCCCCGTAGGTCAACAGGAAGACAAGGTTGTGCCCGGTGACTAGCACAACCAATGCCGTCGCCACTGATAGAGCCAGACCGCGCAGGCTACGACCCATGTGTGGACTCTAGGAGCCGGTGGGCCCCCGACGGCGATTCGGGGTAGCTGGCCCACTAGTTGAGCCGAGACGGGTGGTTCAGTCGGTGTCGTACCAACGGGCGCATCGAAGCCAGGGCAGGCCAGGAGAGTGTGATGCAACATTCGGGGTCGCCGGGTGTATAAGTTCCGAGGAGGCAAACACCATAGACGCCGGAGCAGTGACCACCCCACAGGTTGATGCGGACACGCTCGCAGATGCCTACCGCCGCCACGGCAGGTTGCTCGTCCAGCGGTTGGCGTTGATCGTCGGCGACGCGGACGAGGCTCGAGACCTAGCGCAGGAGACGTTCACCCGGGCCGCGAAGCACTGGCCCCTGCCGCCGGGCCAACCAGTCCACCGGTGGCTTGCTGTGGTCGGTGTCCGCCTCGCTCTGAACGAGAGGCGAAGGCGGCGGCGGTGGGGCTTCCTCCCGGTTCGTGACCAGGACGCCGTTTGGGCCATGACGGTGAACCCCGACGTATGGAGGGCGCTGATGCATCTCGATCTCGAGAGTAGAGCCGCTCTGGTGCTGACTGTGCTCGATGGCTACTCCCAGAGCGAGGTGGCGGAGTTGCTGGACGTTCCACGCGGAACCGCGGCCGGCTGCCTGTCGATGGCGCGAGATCGACTGCGCCGCATCCTGGAGGACCAGGCACGATGAACGACGATCACGACGATCATCGATTGAAGGCGGCCCTCAGGGCATTAGCGGCTGCCGTTCCGATCGACACCGGGCCCAATCTGACTCCGGTCTCCACGCGGTCTCGCCCGCGTGCGCTCCTTCCTCTGGGCTCACTAGCGGGCGTCTGTCTGGTGGTGGCGGCCGTGGTCCTTGTGGTCAGCCATCTCAACATGCCCACCTACCCGCCCGCAACGGCCAGCTCCACGGCAGCGACTCCTGGCAAGACTGCCGCCACGTCCCAGACCGCGTCGCCGAGCGAGGCTCTCAGCCCCAGGATGGCGCACGTCCACGAGATCGCGGGCCTCTCAGTCCTGGACTTCGACTATCCGGCCAGCTGGCAGATGCTGGCCAGCTACACACGTTGGACCAATCACGGCCCGGTTGTGTACTTCGCTGTCGGCACCGGACAATTCGACAGCCCCTGCCAAACCGTTCCGCCGACAGCTTCCATGGGCGTTGTCATCACCTGTGACAAGGCCGACGCGACGGTAGTGGGCGACCAGGTGGTGGTCTACGGGTACGCCAGAGGTGTCTCGCTCGGCCTGCCCTCGCCAGGCGGGAGCGTTGACGCGAGCCTGCCCTGGACGACTGTGGCCGGCGAACCTGCTCTCGAATACCATTTCGATGATTCCTGCTTCTGGTACGTCACCGAGGAGGGCTCCTGGGATGGGGGTTGGGAGATCTGGGGCAAATGGGGCCCCGGTGCGCATGACACGGAGGCTCAGGTCGAGGCGCTGGTAGCCAGCCTCACCTTGACGCGACAGGGACCGTCGCCGACCTAGTAAGCGAAGCACGAACCTCGTGGTCGGGCGAACTGTAGGAGTCGCCGGCTGGCTCGGCCCAGGTGCTCGCGGCGGCGTCGGTCGTGTCCCGCGCCAATACTCTTGGACACTTAGCGCCTGGCGGAGCTCGCAGGACATCGTCAGCGGGATCAAATGCCTGCGCTTCGGGTAGTGCAACAGCCCGCGAGTCGGGTAGAGAATGCACTCCCGATGGCGTAGCGTTGAACCGTGAGCCGACAAGTCGAGGACCTGAACCGGCGCCTACTGCGCGCCCGCGACGCCATGGACCGCGCCTATGCGGAGCCGCTCGACGTCCGCGCCGTGGCCGCCGTGGCCTATGTTTCCGAGGCGCACTTCATCCGCACCTTCCGCGCCGTCTTCGGGGAGACACCGCACCGCTACCTGCAGCGGCGGCGAGTGGAGCGCTCGATGTTCCTACTGCGCGAAACCGACCGAAGCGTCACCGACATCTGCCTCGACGTCGGCTTCACTAGCCTGGGAACCTTCAGCCGCACGTTCCGGGAGATCGTCGGCGAGACGCCGTCGGACTACCGCGTGGGGCATGGGCCAATGGCTGCGCCCCACTGTTTCCAGAAGGCGACCACGCGGCCCGTGGCGGCGGCTGGGGCGGTGCGGCCGGCGGGATCGGCCCTGCGATCGAGCAGTTTTGGAGAAGCCCCGGCGGCGACTTCTCCATAGCATGAGGGTCATCCGCATCAGACCTCGCCAGGAGAAGACAAGCGATGATCAAGCTGAACGTCGCCTCCGTCATGGTCCTGAACCAGGAGGAGGCTCTCGACTTCTACGTCAACAAGCTCGGGCTGGAGAAGGAGCAGGACATCCATCAGGGTCTCTTCCGCTGGCTTACGGTCCGGGCCCCCGGCGACCCGGGCATCGAGATCTTTCTCCAGGAGCCGGGGCCGCCGGTGCAGGATGAAGCCACCGCCGCGCAGCTCCGCGAGTTGATCTCCAAAGGCGCCATGGGCGGTCTCGTCATCCAGACAGACGATGTCCGGGGTCTGTACGAGATCTTGAGGGCGCGCGGGGTCGCCGACTTCACCCAGGAGCCCACCGAGCACTTCTACGGCATCGATATGGGCATCCGCGACCCCTTCGGCAACGCCATCCGGATCCTCCAGCCGGCGAAGGTCGCCCATGCCGCGACGGCCTGACCGGTCCGCCGCTTGTAGCTCCCCCGCACGTTGTTGACGGAGGGGAGAGCGTAAGTGAGAGGAAACCTGCAATGAATGGCTCGCAGAAGTCCGCCAAGGGCACCGCAGTGACCGACAAGACGTCCGAGGGATTCACGGCCGACGAACGAGCGGCGGTGAAGGAACGTGCCAAGGAGCTGAAGGCGGCCGGGCGTCGCGGCCCGCGTGCGGGAAAGGCGGACGGCGAAAGCGACTTGCTCGCGAAGATCGCCGAGATGCCGGAATCGGATCGCGTCATGGCCGAACGGCTCCATGCAATCATCAAGGCGACTGCGCCGGACCTCTCGCCGAAGACCTGGTACGGGATGCCCGCGTATGCCAGGGACGGCAATGTCGTCTGCTTCTTCCAAAGCGCGCAGAAGTTCAACTCGAGGTACGCGACGTTCGGCTTCAGCGACAAGGCGAACCTCGACGAAGGCGCTATGTGGCCGACCTCCTTCGCTCTGACGGAGCTGACCTCCGCCGACGAGGCGAGGATCGCCGCGCTCGTGAAGAAGGCGGCCGCTTGAGGGCCGAACTCGCCACT
>Ga0182021_10005794_pt1 | contig 14686 bp, 12 predicted proteins | sample 612E3MmetaG_FD_120493 | JGI IMG/M metagenome (GOLD analysis project Ga0182021, IMG submission 120493) | Permafrost microbial communities from Stordalen Mire, Sweden - 612E3M metaG (Illumina Assembly) | ecosystem: Environmental > Terrestrial > Soil > Wetlands > Permafrost | place: Sweden... | reverse complement strand
TATAGGAGCTTCTGCGGATATCAGCAAATGGGGACACTTGCTTTTCTCTAATGTTGTTGCCGGACAATATCAGGGGAAAATTTATTTGGTTAATGCCAAAGGTGGAGAAATTGCCGGCAGAGCTGTGTTCAAATCCTTAACAGAAATTCCCGGTCCGGTAGATCTTGCTGTGATTACAGTGCCTGCAAATATTGTAATTTCTCTAATTCCCGAGTTGAAGAAAAAGAAGGTAAAAAATGTATTACTGATATCGTCCGGTTTTGGTGAAACCGGTGCAGAAGGTAAAGCATTGGAAAAAGAGCTTGTAGAAAAAGCCAGAGAAGCGGGACTTTTAATTCTTGGTCCCAATACAATGGGAATATGCAATCCCTGCATATCTCTTTATTGTACCGGATCTCATGTCAGACCAAAAAAGGGCAGCATAGTTTTAGTTACTCAATCAGGCAATTTGGGAACGCAATTGTTAGCTTTTGCCGAAAAAGAGGGCATTGGCATCCGCGCGTTTGGCGGTTCGGGGAATGAAGCAATGATAACAATTGAAGATGCTATGGAGGGGTTTGAAGTTGATGAAAAAACAAAAACAGTTGTTCTGTATGTGGAAAGTTTGAAAAATGGCCGCAGATTTTTCGAGTCGGCAAAAAGGGTTGGTAAAAAGAAACCGGTTATTATCTTAAGAGGAGGCCGCACAGACGCGGGTGCCCAGGCGGCAGCCAGCCATACGGGCGCGATGGCTTCCAATGTAAAAGTTTTTAAAGAAGCATGCACGCAGTCAGGTATTGTAGAAGTGGAAAACCCAATGGACTTGCTTGATATGTCCGCGGCATTTTCTTCGTTGCCATTGCCCAAAGGTAATAAAGTCGGCCTCATTACTTTAGGAGGCGGCTGGGGCGTTGTGGCATCCGATTTATGTGTGGAACACGGTTTGGCAGTGCCAAAATTATCAGAGGATGTTATTTCTAAGATAAATGAATTGCTGCCATCATTTTGGAGTCATGCTAATCCGATAGATGTTGTCGGGGATATGAATCCCGGGAAATATATGAAGATCATGGAAGAACTTATTCAATGGTCTGAATGCGATGCAATAATCCATATGGGTATTATCGGAAGATTAATTATGATAAAAGCGACGCTGGAATCAACCAACGCCGTCGATAAAAACTTTGATAATAAAAAAATTGAAGGCGCTTTGCGTTATCTGGAGAATTTTGAGAAACAGTCTATTGAGCAAACAGTAACATTAATGGAGAAATATAATAAACCGATCGTAGGTGTTTATTTGCTCAACGATGACAAAACACGCACAGTCACGGATGTTGATGGCTGTAAATATAAAGGAGTAAATTTCATTTCTCCGGAGAGAGCGGTTAAGGCATTGGGTAAAATGTATAAATATGCCCAATGGCTGAAGGGGTAATGTTTCACGTGAAACATTTTAATTCCTTGGTTTAAGGGTCAACGACTAAGCTGACGAAAGTGATGTTTAGCCAAAGACCAAGTCGGCTAAGATTTCGCTTTGATTGTTAATGTGAATCACGGGTATGAAACCCCAAAGCAAGCGTTGGAAACAAATTCGAAAGCTCGCTGTGGGGTATTACACCCTCCGCTTTGCGGGATTGTTCGACTTACAAATTTCAATTCACTTCGTTTTTGAAATTTGAGTCTCACAATAAAATCAAAATTTTAGGAGGATAATATGTCTGATATAAGATTTGATGGAAGAGTAGCAATCGTGACCGGAGCCGGAGCTGGTCTGGGTCGTTCCTATGCATTAGAGTTTGCAAAAAGAGGCGCCAAGATAGTCGTCAACGATCTGGGCGGTTCCCGAGACGGTTCCGGCGCCAGCCATAGCGCGGCCGATGTGGTTGTCAATGAGATAAAGGCACTGGGCGGCGAGGCCGTTGCTAATTATGATTCCGTGGCAACAGTCACAGGCGGAGAGAATATCGTCAAGGCTGCTGTTGATGCTTTTGGCAAGGTCGATATTCTGATAAACAATGCCGGAATTCTTCGAGATAAAAGTTTTTCCAAAATGACAGAAGACGAGTGGGATCTGGTTAATAGCGTTCATCTCCGTGGCGCATATTGCGTAACCAAGCCGGCTTTTAATGTGATGCGCGATAATCAGTACGGTCGTATCGTCTGCACCACTTCTGGAGCGGGACTCTACGGCAACTTCGGCCAGGCAAATTACAGCGCCGCCAAGATGGGGCTTGTAGGGCTAATGAACGTTCTGAATATCGAGGGCGCCAAATACAACATCAAGACGAACACCATCGCCCCCGTTGCTGCCTCCCGCTTGACTGAAGATGTGCTGCCGCCGGACCTGTTCAATAAACTGAAACCGGATTATGTCATGCCCATAGTTCTTTTCCTCGCTTCCGAGGCTAATCAGGATTCCGGCATGATCTTCAATTGCGGGGCCGGCTGGTACAGTCGTACGGCAGTTGTTTGTGCAAAGGGTGTCACCATTGGTGACGGCAAACGGCCGATCAAACCAGAAGAGATCCAGGAAAACTGGAATGTCATCAAAGGACTGGATGGGGCGAAACCGCTGGGCAGCGTAGCCGAATCCTTTGAATATATGTTGCCGCTTCTTCAATAAATAAATTCCTTGGGGGCGGATTTGTAATCTTCCCTCAATAATTTTTATTAGTTTTGTAAAATAAAGAAATACTTGTTTGTTAAATCGCATATCGAAAGAAATTTTAAAATAATAAAAGTTTCTAATCGATCTGTTCTTCAGAAGGGGATAAACAGATAAATTGCTGCTGAAAAGGAAACAAAGACGTTAAGTAGTTAATATATTTTATGGTTTGTTAATTAGGCTAAAAAAATATTAATTGGTTTCACTACTGTGTTCCAACGTTTTGATAAAACGATAAGGTAAAGTAGGGGAAACAATGAAAATCAGCAATAAAAAGTTATTTATCGATTTCAAATATTTTTCTTGGGAAAATCATTGTCTCGAAGTAAATTACGAAGAAATCATTGATGAATTCTGGAATGACAGTATTCTTGAAGATCATGGATTTCCTTTCTCAGCACTAACTCCAGTATTTCCAAATTGTCAAAAGATATATAATTATAAGTTATTGAATTTATTTAGTTATCATATGAATAAAGAGATAAGGTGTTTTTGTCGTGGTTAATTGAATCGATGAAAAAGCAAGTATAACTGCAACCGCAAATAACAAACGAACAAAGGGGAGGGGAAAATGAGAAAAGTTAATGTTATTGGTGTCGGAATGACAAAATTTACGTCGCCTAAAGCACTGAGGCCATATACAGAAATGGCCAAGGAAGCACTTTTGGATGCTCTCAAGGATGCAGGAGTTAGTTACAAAGAAATCCAACATGCTTATACGGGATGGGTTTACGCCGACAGTTGCGCCGGCGAAAAAGTTTTGTATGAAGTCGGTATGACGGGAATTCCCATCTTTAATTTGAACAATAATTGCTCCACCGGATCAAACGCTCTTTTCCTGGCCCGCCAGGCGGTTGCTTCCGGTGTGATTGAGTGCGCTCTAGCCCTTGGCTTCGAGCAGATGACCCCCGGTGCTTTGGGGATTGTCTTCAATGACCGTCCAATTCCTCTGCAGACTTTTTTTGAAAAGCTGTTCGAAGTCGTTCCAGCTATTGATAATGCACCTCCGGCAGCGCAGTTATTTGCCGGCGCCGGTCTTGAGCATCAGAAAAAATATGGGACCAAGAATGAAACCTTTGCCAAAATAACAGTCAAAGCGAGAAAGCATGCCGAGCATAATGAGCGAGCCATCTTCAGGAATCTGGTTACACTTGAGGAAGTGTTGGCTTCTCCAATGCAGGCTCCGCCTCTGACACGCTTACAGTGTTGTCCGCCAACGTGTGGGGCCGCTGCAGCGATAATTTGTTCTGATGAATTTGCTAAAAAACATAATATCAGCAAACCTATTTATATTGCTGCCCAATCAATGACTACCGATTTTACCAGTTCTTTCGACAGCAAAAGCCCCATGAGAATAGTCGGCTACGATATGACAGTTGCGGCCGCAAAAGAGGTCTATGAACAATCAGGCATCGGCCCCTATGAAGTGAATTTAGCCGAAATGCACGACTGCTTCACCGCTAATGAATTGATCACATATGAAGCACTGGGACTTACTCCCGAGGGAACGGCCGAGAAATTCATCGAAGATGGCGATAATACTTATGGCGGTCGCGTCGTCACCAATCCTTCAGGAGGTCTTCTTTCCAAAGGTCATCCACTGGGAGCGACTGGTATTGCCCAGTGCGCAGAGATTGTCTGGCAGCTTCGCGGTCAAGCCGGTGTCCGTCAGGTGGAAAAGGCAAGGATCGGTCTACAACAAAACATCGGAATCGGCGGCGCTTGTGTTGTAACCATGTATCGCAAGGATTGAGCAGCAAACTGATTGCTTCAAATTAGTTATGTAAGACTTCAGAAAAGGGGCAGACAAAATGTACCAGCTCAATGAACAACAACATATGATTCAAGATATGCTGCGCGATTACATGACTAAAGAGATTCAACCCAAGGTGGAAGAATTGGAAGAGGGTAAGCTTTCAAGCTTGGAGCTTTCGCGTAAATTGTACGGCGCCATCGGTCTTTCGGAGATTATCAGGCCATCTCTGGAGAAACTTGCCAAGAAACGTGAAAGCAATGCGGAAGAGAAGATTGATATAGCCCATATTGCGGCAGACGATACTGGTGGGACGGGCGGCGATCCCATGATGTTGATGATTCTCATGAAAGAGATGAGCCGCGTCAGCCCCGGCCTGGCTTTAAGTTTCGGGGCCACTTTGGGCTTGGCCGGTATGGCCGTGCTCTCCAAAGGTACTGCCCGCCAAATCCGTGAATATGCCCTGCCAATAATGACCTTCGAAAAAATCGGATCATGGTGCCTGACCGAGCCTGGTGCCGGTTCTGATGCCTTTGGCAGTATGAAATCACTAGCGGTGCCCGATGGTAAAGATGGATACATTATTAATGGCACCAAGACTTTCATCACTAATGCTCCTGATGCGGATATCTTTGTTGTGTATGCCAAGTTGGATACAGGACAACCATCCGAGGAGCGGCCCGTGCATGCCTTTATTCTTGAACGCGGCATGCCGGGGCTCTCTACCGGCGCCCCGTTTAATAAACTGGGCATGCGCGATTCCCCCACTGGTGAGGTTTTCATGGATGACGTACGGCTGGAGAAAAAGCATCTCATCGGCGAGAATGAACGAAAAACCGGTGGCCCCGCATCTACCAAGGAGAGCCTTGGCAATGAGCGCTCCGGAATAACCGCCATAAGTTGGGGTATCATTGAGCGCACCTATGAAGAGACAGTCAAATACGCCAAGGTGCGCGTTCAATTTGGCAAGCCCATCGCCAAATTCCAAGCAGTGCAGCTCAGAATTGCACGCATGTACGTTCATCTCAAGAATGTGGAAAACATTATTTATCGTACGGCCTGGATGCAGACGAATGGCATTCGCGATATCAGTTTCATCAATGCCAGCAAGGCCTACACTAGCACAGCCGCGGTTGAGGTCATCAATGATGCCATCCAGATCTTCGGCGGATATGGATATATGCGCGAATACCCTGTGGAAAAACTTTATCGTGATGCCAAACTCATGGAAATAGGAGCGGGAACGACAGATATTAATATGCTGACCTGCGCGCGCAGCGAATTGGATTTATTATAGGTACGAAAAATTAACAAAAAGAGAAAGATAAATAATTTATTGCGAGGATTGAAGATCAATCTTTTTGATTGTTTAATGACGTAGACATAGTACCTCTTCACAAATTTGCGGGAGTTGTGGGGTATTATGATGAATGAACAGGGGGGCAACTTCGTGAAAAAAGTATTGGTCACGGGAGCCGGCGGCTTTATTGGATCGCATGTTGTCGAGGAGCTGTTAAAAGAAAACGTCGAGGTTAGGGCGTTCATCAAACCAAGTGAATCCCTGGTCAATCTTCAAGGGATGGAAATTGAAAGGATAGAAGGCGATGTCCTTGATAACGGCGCTGTCTTAAAGGCCATGATGGGCATCGATACGGTTTTTCACCTTGCAGCCATCTATACCATCTGGACAAGAGATTGGAGCCGGATTTACGAAGTCAACATTCAGGGCACTCAAAATGTGCTCTGGGCTGCAATGAAATCGAATATCGAAAGAGTTATTTATACCAGTTCTATCGCCGCCATTGGCATCAGACCGGGAAAACAACTAAGCGATGAAAACACACCATTTAATCAATACACATTGGGAAATCACTATGTTCTGACCAAATATCTCTCGCAGCAAATCGCTTGTGGTTTTGCTGCAAATGGTCTCAATGTAGTTATCGTTAATCCCTGCTTCCCATTCGGAACTAAAGATATCGCACCCACACCTACAGGGCAGCTTATTGTCGATGTTCTGAAAGGCAAGAACATGTTTGCCTTTCCTGGAGGTATCAACATCGTGGATGTAAAGGATGTAGCCAGAGGCCACATTCTGGCAGCCCGGAAGGGCAAGACCGGCGAGCTTTACATTCTTGGTAACAGAAATGTCACAATGAAGGAATTCATGCAACTGGTCTATAAGGCGGCCGGGTTTACGGTCAAGCCGATACTCACCCTTCCAGTTCCTGTACTGAAACAGGCCGCCTCCGCTTTCAAATTTTGGTCCGACAATATCAGCCATAAGACACCTCTTACAACACCTCCGGAAGTGAGCTATGCATCTCAGCACCTTTTTTTTGATAATTCCAAAGCTCGAAATGAATTGGGATTGACCTTCACGCCCATCGAGGAATCCCTCCGTGATTCTGTACAATGGTTTCGCAAGAATTACTATGCTCCTTAAATAGAGAAGCCAAGACAGCAAAGCCAAAAAGTAAAAAAAATTTAATTTTCAATAATGGAGGGTCTATGCCTAGAAAGTGCTTCAGTCTGGTGCTGGCTGATATGGCCAGATATAATCCCGAGGGAAAAGCAATTATTTATGGCAATAAAAAAATTACCTGGAGAGAGTTAAATAATCGGGTCAATCGCTTTGCCAACGCTTTAATGTCCCTGGGCGTCAGAAAAGGGGATCATGCCATTATTTTTTTTCACGACTGTCCCGAATTTATCGAGGCCAATTATGCTCTGCAAAAAATCGGTGCTGTGCCCATTCCCATGAATTTCCGCTTTGTTACTCGTGAAATCGAATATCAGACAGATCAATCCGATTCGGTGGTCTTCATTTGCGAAGATATCTTTATGGAACAAATACAAAAGGCGCTACCAAGATGTAAAAAAATTCGGACCGTAATTTGTGCAAGAAGAGGCATTGAGCCACTACCCGAAGTAATGTTTGACTATGAAGAGCTTATAGATAAAAACCTGCCCACGGAACCGTCACCGGTCACCACGGAGGACGACATCTGTAATATCTTTTATACGGGCGGTACCACGGGAATGCCCAAAGGAGTGGTCTTAACCTACAAAAACTTTTGGAATCTTACCGGGTCCATATTCGGAGATCTGCTGGGGAGGGTGGCCGGTGATCCCAAGGCCAATTTTGGCCGGTTTATAGGAACGTTAATGCCCGTGCCGGGTATGGAAAAAATTATCAATACAATGATTACTCCAAAAGGTATTCGATCATCTCTGGCTCGATCAATTCCCCGTTTCCTTCCTAAAACTTTCGGTACTTTTATGGGACCATTACTCAACCGCTTCACAGGAGGATTTTCCATGTTTCTCAATATGCCTCTTTTTCATATAGCCAATTATCAGATTTTGATTATTGGCCCCATGTCGGGACTGGCGCGGTTTATCCTTCGACCTGGAATCAGTTTCGACCCGCAAGAAGCTCTAGAGATTATCGCAAAGGAAAAACCAATGCTGGTGATGTGCGTACCTACTCAGTGGAAGAAACTCCTGGATTATCCCGATCTGCAAAAGTTCAACACAAGGTCTGTGCTGGTGGCTATGACGGGTACGGGAATCAATCCCGCACAACAGAAGAAAAGAATTCTGAGAGAATTTCCGAATGCATTGGTGGCTGATGTTTTTGGTCAAACGGAGATGACACCTGATACGAGTATCCGTTTGGATGCTTCCGAGGAAAGTGTCAAAGATCGCTGTGTGGGGAAACCACTGGCCGGTGTTGAAATCAGAATCGTTGATGAAAAAGGAAGAGATACAGCACCCGGGGAAGCAGGAGAGATTCTTTATCGCAGCGGCACAATTATGAAGGAGTACTATGGTGATCAGAAAAGGACTGCAGAAGTAATCAAGGATGGCTGGTTCCATTCCGGAGACATTGGTTATCTTGATAAAGACGGAGAAATTATTGTCATAGACCGAAAGAATGAGATGATCTCAACAGGCGGCGAAAAAGTCTTTCCCCGTGAAGTCGAAGAGATTCTTGAATCTCATCAAAAGATAGAACACGCTTGCGTGATCGGGGTACCCGATGAGACATGGGGTAGCATTGTCCGGGCGATCCTGGTATTACATGAAGGTTTTACGGCCACCCAGGAAGAGATAATCGATTGGTGTCGAGATAAAATGACGGGTTTCAAGAGGCCCAAGTCAGTTATTATTGTTGAATTTCTGCCGTTGAGCCCTGTGGGAAAGGTGATGCGGGCTCAGGTCAAAGAGAAATACGGCCTTTCTTGAAATAGATGAGGAGAGGGGATGCAAATTACATTTTCAGTAACAAATCACGGGTATGACCCCCAGGGCAAGCCCTGGACTCTAATTCCGCCCCAAGTGGTAGTGTATTATCACCATGCCTATGCAGGATAATTCGACCTGCAAGTTTCAGTGCACTGTGTTTCTGAAACTTGGGTCTCATTACCCTCCGCTTATGGCGGGATTGTTCGACTAACAAATTTCAATTCACTTCGTTTTTGAAATTTGAGTCTCACAATAAAAAGGTAAACATCAATAATTAGATAATAATCTTATTAGATAAGTTTTTTAAATCTCTCAATCGCTTCACTAAAAAAAACAATATGTAAATCTGAAAACATATTCATGATAAAAAATTAATGACAAAATTCTATATACGCTTTAATATTAATTCGTAATGAAGTGCAGACGGAGATAATATTTTTTTGAGTACCTCTATGAATAAGCCGCGTCGTTTGGGATTACTTTCAGACAGCCATGGAAACCTCGATGTCGCCGAAAAAGCAATCGACATCCTCATGAGTCATGGTTGTGGGTGCGTAATCCATCTCGGAGATTTCTGCGATACCAACCGCCGTGAACACATGGAAAAAATTTTCCGGCTCTTCCAAGAAAGGAAGGTTATCGCCGTCAAGGGAAACAACGACTATCTGATCGAACTGGCTTTGCAAAACGATGCTGGCGATGAATATTCCGATTCAAAGGGTATGTATGAATTTCTCAAAGACGTTCCCATGAAGATGGTCATGGATGATATTTGCTTTGCCCATTCTTTTCCTTTCGATTATCTGAGGGCCTTTTACGAACCAATAGATGTAGGCTCCACGGAAAGGGCTTCTATTCTCTTTGGGCAGATGCCTTACCGGATTCTCTTCTGCGGCCACTCCCATACGCCGGTATATTTTCAGTTGTGCTATCCGGACGGCGTTCTTCGCAAGGTGGCACCACTGAAGAAAAAACTTTTATTGGAAACAACCAGTCGATATATATTCGTAGTTGGTTCCGCCGATGCAGGCGAATGCGCTGTTTTTGATACGGAAGCATTGACGTATGAGCGGATTAATATTTTCTCATGACTTCATAAAAAGGGAATACAGGGTATTCCCTTTTTATTTTCAAGTTAAGGAGATTTCAGCTGACTGTCCGCATAAAGCTTGCGAAGCTCGCGCTTGTTGAATTTGCCTACGCTGGTCTTGGGTATTTCTTTTAAGAATATGATCTCGTCGGGTATCCAAAAGGCGGTCTTGACTTTGTCCTTGAGGAAGTCCTTTAGCTCGTCAACGGAGAGGTGCTGTTCAGGTGCGGTAACTACACAGGCCAGCGGCCGCTCCTGCCATTTGGGGTGTGGTACGCCGATAATGGCGGCCTCAAGAACCTTCGGGTGCGCCATGATCAAATTTTCAAGGTCCACCGAGGATATCCATTCACCAGCGCTTTTTAACAGGTCCTTCTTCCTGTCCACAAGCCTTACATAACCCTCTTCGTCGATGGTGCCAATATCGCCGGTGTGGTACCATCCGTCAATGAAAGTTTCTTTGGAACGCTCAGGGTCTTTGTAATATTCGCTGGCAATCCAGGGCCCCCTCAGGCAGACCTCTCCCCACTCCTGTCCGTTCATCTTCACCTCGGCGCCCGAGTCGCCCACAATCTTCATCTCCAGGCCCAAGGCGATAATGCCGATGCTCGTCTTGATGTCATAGAGCTTCTCGGCCGGCCAATCTGCCATGTAGCTCTTGGGTATTGCCGCAGTCGCGAGCGGCGTGGCCTCGGTCGATCCATAGGCCTGCTTGATAGGGAAATTATATTTCTCCGTGAGGTCGATCAAGAGCTGTCTGGGGATTGCTGCTCCGCCGCTTGCTATGGTCTTCAATGAGGAAAAGTCATGCCATCCTCCTTTTTCAAGGTAATCATAAAGGAGCATCCAGATGGTGGGAACTCCGGCCGTGAAGGTAACCTTTTCCTGAGCAATGGTACGACAGAGCTTCTCCATATTGATTACCTCGCGGCCAGGCAGCACCTGCTTACAGCCCGCTCCTACTGCGGCGAACGGCCCGCACCAGGCATTGGCATGGAACATAGGCACGATATGCAGAATGCAGTCCGCCTCGCTGGCACCGAAGGTAACAGCTACAGCATAGGTATGGAGGAGGATGGCCCGGTGGGAGTACACAACCCCCTTGGGGTCGCCGGTGGTGGCCGAGGTATAGCAGATCATGGCAGCGTCCCACTCGGAGAGATCAACAGGGAAGTCGTACTCTTCAGGGAACTGGGCAATGAGTTCATCGTACATGATGAGATTTTCTATGCCCGAGGCAGGCCTCTTTCCGGTGTGCGAGAGCACCACGATGTGTCTGACTGTTTTGAGTTGATCTTTTATCATCTCCACGAACATGAGTAGATCCTCATCAACGAAGATGACCTGATCTTCGGCATGATTGATGATATATACGAGATGATGCATGGGCAGCCTGAAATTTACTGTATGAAGAACCGCTCCTGAACAAGGAACACCGAAGTATAATTCAAGGTGCCGATGGTCGTTGAGAGCAATACTCGCTACTCTGTCGCCACGCTTGATTCCCAAAGATTTCAGCGCATGGGCCAGCTGACAAACCCTTTTGTAATATTCCGCGTAGGTATAACGATGAACGAATTCGGGAAAGACTGAAACGATTTCTTTTTTAGGATAATATTTTGCAGACCTCAGTAGAAAAGTTCTCAAAAGCAAGGGGAAATCCATCATGGTGACGACCTCCTTTTATATTATTTAGAGTTTTGCACAACTAAATATTATTTGAAACCGTTTGTCTTTTCTTTCTAGTATAAAGGCCGAGCTAAATAATTCTTTATAATTTTGATAATAATACTATGTATCATCTATTACCGGCAAGCCTTAGATGTTAAAGTCAATAGCATTTATTTTCTTTTAGTGTCGTTTAAAATAACTATACCTGTTTGCCAGACAAAAGAAAACAGGTTTTACCTGATATTCATTAAGCAAAACTTACATTTTCAATTTCCATCACAGACAGGTCTTCAGTTTTAATAGCTTTTGCCGCGGCATCTACTTCCGGTAGAATGTTCTTGATGAAGAATTTTGCCCCGGCGATCTTGCCGGTATAGAAAGCAACGTCGTTATTGCTCTTAATGAATTCTTTCCACACAGCCGCATCCGACGTTGCCACGCCCTTTTCTTTACAAAGCGCAGTTAGTTTTTCTCCGGCAATACCGGCCTGCCAGAGAAGCAGCCAGCCGCAAATTACTTTTCCCATCATCATGAGAAACGGATAGGCATGGCTCACCGGCACCATGAACTTACCTTCACGGGCACAGTTGGAAAATAAGATACCTATCTCAGCCAGTGTGTTAACTGCTGCCTGGACTTCGGTAGCCAACCCTCTCAAATCCGGCTTATCCTTATATTTGGCGACAGTTGCATTCATCTCCGTCAAAAGACTCATGAAATTTGCCCCTTTCTTCATTCCTAGTTTGCGTCCTATCAGATCCAGAGCCTGAATGCCGTTGGCACCCTCATAGAGGGAAGCGATCTTTACATCACGCATAAACTGCTCCACGGGGTAGTCGGCACAATAACCATAGCCGCCATAGACCTGAATGGCTAGCTCGGTAACCTTAAAGCCAACGTCGGAACAGTATGCCTTGATAATCGGGGTGAGGACCTCAATCAGGCCGTGCCATTTCTCTTTTTCGGCATCATCATCCACCGTCATTTCCTTATCAAGAGCAAATGAGGCAAAGTAAATCAGCGCCCTCATCCCTTCCACATTTGATTTCATCCATAAAAGCATGCGTCTGACATCGGGATGCTCGATGATGGCGACTTTGGGAGCGGCGTCATTGCCGAAATCGGTAATGGCCGGACACTGGATGCGTTCCTTGGCGTACTGGAGAGCATGAAGGTACGCGATGGACCCACTGCCCACTCCTTGTAAACCGGTGCCTATTCGTGCCTCATTCATCATTTGAAACATGACTTTAATGCCTTTTCGCTCTTCTCCCAGAAGCTCACCATAACAACGGCCGTTGTCACCAAAATTAATGGTTCCCGTAGGACTTCCATGAAAGCCCATTTTTTCTTCAATTTTAGCAATCTCGTAATCGTTGCGTCTACCCAGTGAACCGTCATCGTTTACTATGTACTTGGGAACGAGAAAGATGGAGATGCCTCTGGTTCCGGGAAGATCTCCCTCGATTCGGGCCAAAACAGGATGGATGATATTTTCGGTCAGGTCTTGATCCAGGCCGGTGATGAAAGATTTGGTTCCTTGAATCAGGAAGGTGCCATCGGGTTGACGGATGGCCTTGGTGCTCAGATTTCCAACATCAGTTCCGGCGTTCGGTTCGGTAAGGCACATGGTACCGCCCCATTCCCCGGAGATCATTTTCGGCAGATATTTTTTCTTCTGGGCTTCTGATCCGTAAGTTTCAATCAGGTGCGATGCTCCTTCAACCAGGAAAGGCAGAACCATAAAGCCTAGATTATGAATGAACCACTCTTTGGCGGCTACCGTTATGCAATAGGGAAGACCTTGTCCGCCGATTTCCGGAGATTTACCCATGGTAAGCCAACCGCCTTCATTGTAAAGTTTGTAAAGTCGATGAAAACTTTTTGGAACGCTGATTTTTCCGTTTTCCAGCCTGCAACCTTCACGATCCGATTCCACCAAAGTAGTGAAAATTTCTTCGACGGCAAACTTTTGCGCTTGCATCAAAATCATGTCGAACATATCTTGAGAAAAATCCGTATAGGGACTCTTCCCGCAAAGCTGGTCAACTTCCAGCATTTCATAGAGCACAAATTTCTGATCTCGTTCGTCTAAAATCAAATTCGGCATATACATTCTCCCTTGGTGTTGTTAATTCATTTATTAACGATCTGCTTTATATTACAGCAGAGTACTTTGATGGATAAATTTTACTCTCAGGCCGATATGTCTGCCTCCGCCCCGCGCCTAAGTCGGACTGAATAAATTAAACTAAATAGATTAAGCTTATTTAGATGGCAGAGCGGCGATAAAGCTGCCGGTCAATTTAACATTCCCTAGGGCATCAGCAGCCTGAAGCTCGCACTGTATGCGGTTCTCACCACCTTCCGCAAATTTTTTCACTACCTTGCCAGTGATGGTAATGGTAGCACGGGCTTTCGTATTTTCAAAATCTGTCAGATCAGCCGGTTCGGTCATTCCGGAAAAGCGAACCTTAAAATTTTTTAAACATTTGTTATCAATCCATTCCGTGATGGCATTGCCCGTTATACCCATGATGAGCATACCGTGGGCAATAACACGCTGCATGCCGAACATAGCCACAAAAGTCTCGTCGTGGTGTAATGGATTAAAGTCTCCGGAGGCGCCTGCGTATCGAACCAAATGAGTTCTCATGATGGGAGCCGATGTGAAGGTGGGCATAGCGTCACCGATATTTATATCATCGAAGTAGATTTTTTTAGTCATAGCGTCCTCCCTTATCTTTCTACGAGGGTAGAGCGGGTTTTGATCACGAGCTCTCCCCGTTGATTGCGGATTTCTGTTTCAATGACGGTGAAATCCATGAATTTACCCGGTTTGTCTTTCTTCTCCTTTTCGTACATATCGACTACTTTGGACTTTCCCGTCATGATGTCGCCGGGATGGATGACGCCCAGATAATCGTATTCCTCTTCGCCATGAAGGAGCCTAATCAGGTCGATGCCCAGAGCCTGAATGAGAGGCAAAAGTCCTCCGGCTGCCCAGAGAGGAAAACAAGTCTGGAAAGTTGGAGGTGCTATGATGTCCTTATAGTCATCTTTTCTTGCCGCTTCCCGGTTCACATAGAGAGGATTTAACTGATCCTTGCTTTCTTTCTGGGAGATGGCCATAGCAAACTCGGCTATTTTCCCCTTTTCCACTTCAAACGTGTAGGAAGGAAACTCCATCCCTAATTTTGATTTATCCGCCATTTTGACCTCCTTTTATCATACAATCAAAAATTTTAATTACGGGTTTATTTAAAACTCAATT
>Ga0182021_10005792_pt1 | contig 14686 bp, 11 predicted proteins | sample 612E3MmetaG_FD_120493 | JGI IMG/M metagenome (GOLD analysis project Ga0182021, IMG submission 120493) | Permafrost microbial communities from Stordalen Mire, Sweden - 612E3M metaG (Illumina Assembly) | ecosystem: Environmental > Terrestrial > Soil > Wetlands > Permafrost | place: Sweden... | reverse complement strand
TTAGGGTTCTTTCTAATAGTGATGGCGTGGGTTGGGCAGAAGGTTACGCAGCGTTGGCAGTCAACGCAGTTCTCGTCTTTACTGAAAACCGTGTCTGTGTCTGCATCGTAGTAATGGGTTTCGTATGTGCATTGGTTAACGCATACTTTGCAACGTATGCAACGCTTCTCGTCACGTTCAACTAAGTATTCTGGGATTACGTAAGTTTTCATTGTGTTTTTCCTCCGGCTAAAACTTCAAGGGTTTTAGGGTTCATGTTTTTTAGTCTTGCCACAACTGGTTCTCCGCCTCTGGGTGCCCAGAACTTGTCAAGTTGCGGTGAAACCAGGCGCATAGCCGATTCTTCCGATGATAAATACATGTAGTCACCGTTTGTGCCAGCAACCATTGGTCGTAGTTTGATCCTGTCGGTAAGTCCTATCATTTCGCCATGGTGAGCAACAATTATGCTAAAAGGTCCATTCATCAGTAAGCTGCCGTAAGTTTGACGCAGCGTTGTTAGCAACTGAGCTTTTTTGGGTTCCATGTGGTCTATTTCCTCCCAGAGTGGCGCAGACAGGATTTGGGCGACTATTTCAATTGGCAGGTTTTCTCTTCGCATGAGCAAGTCAACTGCGTATGCTAGCACTTCAGTGTCTGTTTGCATAGTGCACTTGTAACCATACATTTCCAAGTAGCGACGATTTATTCCGTAAGATGAAAGTTCACCGTTATGCACTACTGTCCAATCCAATATGTTAAATGGATGCGCTCCACCCCACCAGCCTGGAGTATTTGTCGGGAATCTGCTATGGCACGACCACAGGTACCCTTGATAGTCTTCTAGACAGAAGAAATCTGCAACATCTTCTGGGAAGCCTACGCCTTTGAATACCCCCATGTTTTTGCCGCTTGAGAAAACAAATGCTTTTCCCGTTTCAGTGTTAATGCGCATGATAGCGTCTATCACGTAGTCTTCTTCGGTTTGGCCTTTAGGTCGAAGTTTTTTGGGTTGAACAAAGTACCGCCAAACTAAAGGGGGGTTGTGGACATTGGCTGGCCTTGTTTGCATTTCTTCATCGTAAATTGTGTCAAATTTTGAAGCGAGTATACGATCGGTTTTTTCTTTAGCATCTTTGCTTAGATACATTATGTGAAACGCATAGTGGTCTTTGAAGTCTGGATATACGCCGTAAACTGCAAAGCCGCCCCCTAAGCCGTTGCCGCGGTCATGCATGTTCGTTATTGCTTTAACAGGATCCTTTGAGCTGAAACGTTTACCTTCTGTATTCATCATGCCGAAAAGAGCGCAGCCTGAGAAATCCTTGTCATCTCCAAACGGGTTGATTATTTTTCTGTCGTGTTGATTCATTTTATTGCACCAAACTCATTTTTTTCTGCAACCCAACCGGTAAATTTGCCCAGCTGAAATCGTCTGAGAGGAGTTCTTGCTTGAACTTTTTCACATTTATTGCGTTCTTCATTAAATAGAACAATATTCCTGCCCTTTCGATGCTGTTGACAAGCGTTATGCCCACGATAACGTTGTTTCTAAAAACCAACTTTTTGTAGATGTTATGTTCAAAGTCTTGCTTAACGAGCACTTCTAACATTGGGTCTTCTTTGGGGTTAGCTAAACCTATTGAGACGATGGGTATGCCGAAGTACTTGAGGCTGCTCATGTTTGTGCCGCCGCCGTAAGTGGTCGTTTTGCCTGCCATATTGTAGCCTGCAACTTGTCCCTCCAAAATTGCTAAGGGCCAAAGGGGCAACGTGCGGTTTTGGTTAATTATGAAGTCATAAGCCTCAGCAACATCGCCGCTGGCGTAAACGTCAGGAATATTTGTTTGCATTAGGTTATCAACTACTATTCCCCTGTTAATTTTCACAGCACTTCCAACAACCAAATCTGTCCGTGGAATAACCCCGATCGCCATTATTACAAGGTCACAAGCAACTTGTGATCCTTTAGTTAATAGCACCCCGCCGACTACACCGTCGTTGCCTGGTTTGCCCAGGATTTTCTGGACAGACTGGCCTGTAACAACATTGACGCCTGCTTTCTTAACAACAGTTTCCACAATATCCGAACCCTTAGCATCTAGGAGCAAGCTGAGGATTTTGTCTTGCAACTCAACTATTGTAACCTTCAAGCCGCGTTTAACGAGTGCTTCCGTTACGCTTATGCCGATAAGCCCCCCACCTATCACCACAGCAGCCTTAGCGTTTATTGTGTCAATTTTAGCGGCAATCCGCTGGGCATCCCCAATAGTGGTAAAAGTGAATACGCCATCCTTCTCTGAGCCTTCAGTCTTTGGAACGAAGGGTTTGCCGCCTGTTGCAAGTAACAGCTTCTCGTAAGAGATTTTTTCGCCGCTTTCAAGCTGAACCGTTTTCTCAGTAAGGTTTAAAGCTGTGGCTTTTTTGCCCATCAAGGCTTCTACGTTGTTTTCTTTCCAGAATTCCTCGGTTCGGCAGTTGATTTTTTTCATGTCTGCTTTGCCGCTGATAAAGTCGCTAATCATGGGGCGGCTGTAATGGGCGCATGTTTCATCGGTGATTACAGTTATGGTTCCCGTTGGGTCTACTTTTCTTATGGCTTCAACTGCACCTAAGCCTGCTGCTGAAGCTCCAACAATTACGTACTTTGACATTTAGGGCTTCACCTCTTTGAATACCAGTGCTTGGTTGGGGCAATTGGCAACACATGCTGGCTCGTCGAAGCCTTGGCATAAATCGCATTTAGTGACTACGTGTCCTTCGATGTCCATTTTTATGGCGCCATAGGGGCAAATCATTATACAGGTCCAGCAACCCATGCATTTTTCTTTATTGTGGGTTACTTGTCCTGTTTTTTCATCTTTTTGCATCGCTCCTGATAAACAAGCTGTTACGCACGGAGCATCTTCGCAGTGGCGACATTGAATCGCGAAAGACACGGGTTTGTTTCTCTCTACTGTTACTCTGCTTATTGGTTTAGGCCGTTCGCTATTGTAGGCTTTTACTATGTCTTTTGATTTTGAATGTTGGACTGTACAGTATACTTCGCATAGTCCGCAACCTATGCATACTTCTTGTTTTGCGATTATTCTTTTTACCATAATTAAACCTCATTGAGTTTTGTAATTAGCGTGGACAAGTGAGCATGTGAATATGGAGTTCCACGTCGTTTGTGCAAAAAACACCGTTGCTTGTAGCTGATCGATTACCGATTGCTACGATTATTTTGCAGGTGTTAAATGCCATTTTTATCACTTTTTGGTTAGAGTTAGCGCATTACATAGCATGTATTCTATATAACTTTGTTGTTAATCATTTATATGCAACTTCATGAAATATGATTAATATACGAAACATATATCTGGTGAGCTGTTTGGCAGAAAAAGATCTAGGTTATAGACGAGTCCAATGCACTGGAAGAGGCTCCTACATAATATCGTTACCCAAAGAATGGGTTCAAGATCTAGAACTAAAACGAGGCAGCGAAATAGCATTCAACATCCAACCAGACTCCACACTAACGCTAGTTCCCAGAAAGATTCAAGAAAAAGAAGGAAGAGGCAACGCCGCCAAACCTAAAGAATACTACATTAGCATTGACCCAAAAGAAAATATACAATCTACTTTACGCATGACCCGAGCCTTGTACGCAATAGGCGCCGACATAATTAGAGTCCACTTCAAAAACTCCCAAAATGCCGTAAAATACAAAAACGAAATAAAAAACTTAGCTAGAGACAACTTTTTGGGTTCAGAAATAATCGATGAAACACCAGACGAAATTACACTTCAAATCCTAATAAAACACTCAGAATTCCCAATCGAAAAAGCCGTTAGAAGAATGGCCATCGTGGCACTCGCAGCGAACAGAGATGCCATTGCGGCTCTAAAAGATAGAAGCACAGCATTGTTTGACAGCGTCATAAACTCTCACAACGACGTAAACCGCCTAGGACTCTATATTGTTCGTCAACTAAAATACGGCATAGAGCGAAACCTGTACCGGGAACTTGGTTTTCGAACACCCAAAGAATTCCTGCTCTACCGCATAGCTGTAAACGATGTTGAAAGCATAGCGCAAAACGCAATGAACATAATTAACAACCTTGGCTCCTTGCAAAAACTAATCAACGATGAAACCCTCTTCATAAAAGACCCCATAGACGAAGAAATATACAATCAACTAGTCAATTACAGCACACAGGCACACCAACTCTACGACGATTCTATAAAAGCGCTGTTCAAAAGAGAATACAAAGATGCAGAAAAACTAATTTCAAAACGAGAATCACTAAAACCGCTAGAAAACGAGTTAATCATGCTAATGTCAAGCAAAAAAATGGATCCAAACATAGCATCTGTCCTGCGATTAATTTTTGACAGTTCAAGACGCATCATGGATTATAGCGGAAACATGGCGGAATTAACATTGAACCGAACTGTGGAAGAACTATGCTCAACACTAGCCTACAAATAGCTGCTCAATCTCCATTTCTTAAAATAAAATGAGTGGTGCTCCGGCCGGGATTTGGACCCGGGTCCGCGACTCGAGAGGCCGCTATACATAGTCCCTTATTAAGAATTCTTAGTAAGGTTTGACCGGACTATACTACCGGAGCATTCGCAAAAAAGTAAGTTCTAACAAATAAATATCTTTTTATAGGTTCAGCTGTTCCACAAGTGAGATTGGTGTAGTTGAAAGTTTCTTATGAAAATACAATCGGGAAGTGCATATCAATCGATTATAACATCAGGTGCATTATACTTTCACTCGAGCTCCTATTCTAATTATATAGTGAACAGTAGAAACACCATCTTTAACTGAACAATATGTCATTTTAGTTCAATCACACATTAATTTCGTGGAAAAATAGTTCAAAACTTAAAGACCATGCAAGCTTTTTTCACGAGGATTTAGCGTTTCCAAGCCTTCTTTAGGCGTTTCTTGGTATAAAAATAAGAACTTATTGAACCCTCAGGTTCAATTCAACTCTGGAAAAGCTTGAATTTTAGATTTCTTCATCAACATTTAAGAACTGTTTTATCCTTGACATAATTTCCTGCAAACCCTTCTGCGTCAGAGGCGGATCATAAGGAATTCGGAGCACATCCCAACCTTGCAACTCCAAAAGCTCATCAATTTCGCTGTCACGCGCTAATTGTTTATCCTTGCGATGAACGGGATTACCATCAAGATAAACAATTTTTCTTTTTTCAACCCAGCAAAAGTCAGGAACTGTAGATTTCAAAATAATAGGTTTTTGTGTAATCATACCGCTCGTTAATCCAACAATGCTTAATGTTTGGAAAACAGCCATTTCTGCTTGGCTGACTCTTGGATGCATGTTTGCTTTGTAACTCAATTTACATTCACTACCTTTGCGAACTCACTCAAGCGACTATGAAACGAGTCGACTCGTACAAATCCTCGGAAAAAAATCGTTCACGTGCGTCACGTTTAAAGAAAATAGTGGCTGAGCCAATTGTAGTTTTAATGATTAAACTTTGAGACATTCTTTTTGTTCTTCCTGCGTATAAACAAAACAGGAATACATTTCTAACCCTATTTAAAGCGTTGGAGAAACGACATCATCGAACAGGGGAGGGTAAAGTAAAAGTGAAAAACATAATCTTTTAGGCATAGGCGCCTGTTCGATTTCTTTTGTTGCCTAAGCAGTTTAATTGCTAATGTAATAAGAAAAATCATTGTAAATATTTAGAGTGCAATACACTTATCCACGATGGCCCTGTTAAAGTAAAACAGGAAAGAAACAGACACAAGCATAACGCTAAAACTCTTAAACGCTCTAAAAGCCATTAATAAATTCTATAACGAAAGCGACTATATTGAATGCAAACAGTAACTAGAAGGAGGCTTGGCGGATCGCTCATGTTAATCCAAGTCGCGAACCAAAATGAGACCTGATTTCTCAGGCTGTGGCGATTCGCGTCCTGTTTAACGGCTAACCCGCCAAGCATGGGTGTACCTCTTGGATGGCTATTTCTCGCAAATTAACAACTCGTCGCCGAGTATAAATGGAATTGTGATTGTATTGAGTCAACAACAAGCATGCAAGCTTAGCAACGAATTTAGAGTCAAAAGTGTCAATTGAATAGGAAGAAGCGCTTATTCTTGAATCATGCCGATATTATTTCTTCTTGTTCTTCCAAAACTAAGGGCATAATCCTTATTTGATCATTTTCAAGCGGCTTGCACTTAGTTTTGCTCGTTCTTTTTTCTTCGCCTAGGCAGTAAAAGCAAAATCCGGTAATGAATGTGAACATCATTAGTGGAAGAAGCATGATTGTCAACCCTTTGCTTCGTTTACCAGATGGAGCTATCAAACTTGCACCTGGTTACTCTTTTCTTCTGATTACATTATAAGCTTTGATTATTGAAAATAAAGATTTGAAATCAATGATCGATGGGAAAAGAAGTAAACAAAAAAGGAGAGCTAAAGTTCTCTTTGAACTGTCGATATATCAACTTTCAATTTTTTTCTGGGGCTCAGAGGCAGCATATTGGTTGAGTTTATTTGCCATATCCTTGAGTTGCTTGTCAACAAGATAGTTCACTGTGCCTTCCTCAAAAGTGCCATCTGAACTTCGTGAGCCAGCTTTTGTACCAGTGAGAAATTCTATCCCTTCGTCAATTGTTTTGACCGCATAAATATTGAATTTTCCTGCTTTTGCTGCTTCAACGACTTCTTCTTTAAGCATTAGGTTTTGCACATTGCTTTCGGGTATCATTACTCCTTGTTGTCCAGTAAGCCCTTTTAGTTTACAGACTTCAAAGAATCCTTCGATTTTTTCATTTACTCCGCCTATCGCCTGCACTTCGCCCTTCTGATTAACTGAACCGGTAACAGCTATGTTCTGTTTAATCGGGAGTCCAGAAAGCGCGGATAAGATAGAGTATAATTCCGTACTTGAGGCACTATCCCCTTCCACTCCTTCGTAATTTTGTTCAAAAACTATTCTGGCTGAAAGGCTTAATGGCTTATGTCTGGCATATTTATCATTTAAAAAGCCGCCAAGAATTAAAACCCCCTTCGTATGTATAGGTCCACCCATCTTTGCTTCTCTTTCAATATCGATCACGCCTCCTCTTCCTAGACCTATGCTTGCTGTTACGCGTGAAGGGTTGCCAAAAGCAAAATCGCCAAGACCCATAACAGATAAGCCGTTCACTTGCCCGACGCTTTGATCTACGGTGTCAATTAGAAAGAAGCCTCGTTTTATCATTTCCTGGATTTTTTCTTGGATGAGCTTTGATCGATAAACTTTTTCTTCTATGGCCTTTTTAATGTGCTCTCCGTTTATAAAATCAGCATTTTCTTGTTCTGCATAAAAGTTAGCTTCACGAATTATATCGGCAATGTGTGAGAATTGTATTGACAATTTGTATTGGTCGTCCGCAACTCTCGAACTATATTCAACTAGTTTTGCTATTCCTGTGCCGTAAAGGTGTTTAAGATTTTCTTTTTCACAAATTGCGCACACCCAAGCGGCATACTGATTTACTTTATCTTCGGTTCTGTCCATAACTGTGTCAAATTCTGCTTTTATCTTGAAAAGCTCTCTGAAATCCGTGTCTAATTGGAACATCATTTGGTAAATGTAGGGATCTCCAATGAGGATTATTTTGGTTGACAAAGGAATCGGTTGAGGTTTAAGGGTTTTAACGCTCAGAAAACCATAGCGTTCTTCTGGTTCCTCGATAACTATGTTTTGGTCTCTGAGATCTCGTTTCAAACCGTCGTATGAGAACGGGTTTCTTAATAGCTCTTCAACTGGAATAATCAAGTATCCGCCATTGGCTTTGTGCAAAGCTCCTGCCCGAATCATGGAGAAATCGGTGGTTAAAGCGCCGAATTGGGCTTCTTTTTCTGTTCTTCCAAGCAAATTATGGTAAGTGGGATTGCCTTCCACAATTACAGGTGCACCTTTTGTTTCAGAGTTATCAATAATGACATTAACCTCATATTTCTTGTAGGGGTCCTCTTTCATCCATGGCATGGGGAATGGAAATTGCTCTTGAGATTCTCCTCCCCCTCTTTTCACGAATTGATTCAGATTATCCAAAATATCGTTCTCTATAGCTTTGAGGTAAGCTGTTACTTCAGGAGTTCCTCTGTACTTTTCGTTCATGCTTTCTACTTGGTTGCCGATGGCGTAGAGAGCAACTTCTTTGTTTAGGTTCTTTAACGCTTCGTGGATTTTTCGCTCCATATCTATGAGTTGTCGCATTGTATTTCGGAATTCTGTTTCCAACCCTTCTCTTTTTTCTTGAAGCTTATCTTTGGTTTTTTGAGGCAATGCTAACATTTCTTCTTCGCTGAGTGGTTTGCCATCTAACACGGGAATGAGAAGCAGTCCGATAGGCGTAGTTTGGATTACGAAACCTTCCGCTTGGGCTTTGACGCTTAATTCGTCAATTAATTGTTTTCTCTGTGTCTCTAATACTCGAAGTGTAGTTTCTCTTTTGGCAGCATAATCTTCGCTTTCAAAAGCCTTGGGCAAAGCATTCTTTATGTTTTCAATGAAATTCTTCATGTCTTCACGGAATTCTTTTCCTTTTCCGGGCGGGAACTGAATAGCTTTTGGTTCGTACTGATTAGTAAAATTGTTAACGTAGCACCAGTCAGGTGGAACTGCCTGGACTTTAGCCTGAGCTTCCACGAAGTTTTTCACTGCGGTTTTTCGTCCCGTTCCGGGGTAACCTGCCACATACACGTTAAACCCGTGGTTCTTAATTCCAAGACCGAATTTTAACGCTCGAACTGCTCTTTCTTGGCCTATAATTTCGCTTAAAGGAACTAGATCATGGGTCGATCCGCACTGTAAAAAATTAGGATCACACACTTTTCTGAGTTTTTCTACTGGTAAAGCATTGACCATATCAAAATCACTTCATTTAAGATCTCTAAAACTGATATAATTCTTTAATTTGCTAAGTAATTAAGTTTCTGTTACCAAGCGGTATCTAATCAAGTGTTAAGACTCAGCTTTGCAAAAACACTGATTAGTTCTTGATTTCTCACTTCAGGATGAAATAAGACCCCATAAATCGGATTTTGTTTATGCTTTACTATTTGTGTGCATTTCGCTGACTTTGCCCAAACCTCAAAATCGCCAGAAAACTGAATGCAATAACTGTGAAGCGAATATGCCTTGAAGTTACCCTGCACAAACGGATTTTCTTTTAACGTAGTTATCTGTGTCATGCCTATTTCCAAGCACTTGACCAAGCGCATCCCATAAACCACCCCTATGGTTTCCATACCTGCGCATATTCCCAGCACCGGCTTCTTTGTTTCTTTAAGCCATTGGAATTTTTCTGGCTGGCATAAGGATGCAGTATCTTTGAGTGTCGTGCCCGAAAGGATTATTTTGTCACTCTGGATTAGGTCTTCTTTGGTTACTTCAAGATAATGCTTTACTGTGTACTCGTCCAGTTTTTCAGCAACCACCGCTATAGGTAGAACAAACTCGTAGAAGCCGAGCGAATCTTTTTTCCAATTCATGTCGACAATTAAAATCATTTTGGAACCAGCCGAGCATGCTTTATTTCGAATACTCCACTATTGCCTTTTGCTTCAACGCTATAATCAAGAACTTCGATTTTGGTTTTAAATAGCGGCGCCTCCAAAACGCTTGTTTCTATTTCGCCGCCCTCTCCCGAAGGACTTATGCCATATTTCTGCTGGAGATCAACTAGCTTATCTATTAGTTCGGTGTCGATTTGCTTTCCAAGCCATTTTTCATCAAGAGGATAAGCAAAAATCCCTGAAATAATCACTCCAAACTGTTTTTCAATAAGTTCCTCTAAAAGAGCTTTCTGATCATGTTTCCAGAGAGGGTTAAAACACCAAAGCCCCAGCTTATAACATATACGCTGGACTCTTTCGGCTTGGTAAACCGATTCAATTGCACCCGTAACCACACCCTCTATCTTATAATCTCTTGCCGCTTGAGCAATTGCATCTTCCAAATCTGAAAGTTCTTTTTCTTTCTCGCCCTGAGTATTTTTTGTTATTTGCGGCAATCCTAAGGCTTCTGCCTGAAGCACAGTAACGTCAATGTTTGGTGTATGGAACATATAACTTTCTCTGTTTTGAGAAACAAGCGTGATAAGGCAAGCTACCTCTTCCTTCTCTGCAGCATAATGAAGAGCAAGCGTCGAATCTTTGCCACCTGAGAATAAAACTCCAAGTTGCATAATCTACCCTAAAAAGAAAACTGGTTTATATGCCTGCTTAAAACAGACATTGCTTAAACTTTAACATTGCACACATTTGGGATGGCTTTGAGCTCCTTAATTATTTCCGCACCGACTTTTTTGTGAAGCACATATACTGAAATTGCGTAGCCACTGTTTCCGATTTGTCTCGAATAGTTTGCTCTTATGTTTATGTCGTTATCAGCTAAAACTTTGTCAATGTTTGCAAAAACTCCAGGCACATCCCGATGATGAATGAATAATGTGTGTACCGGTTTTTCTTCGAGCTCAATGTTTTCTCCTGCGTTCACGGCATTGGTGAAGTCTCCACCTAAAAGGTAATTTGAAACCACATGGGCAATCTCAGTTGATGTTTCTCTTTGTGCTTCTGTAGTTGATGCGCCTAGATGGCTGCTTAAAACAATGTTGTCTGGTTCTTTTAGTTTGCTTTTGAATTCAGCTCCTTCAGTTTTAGGTTCATCAACATAAACATCTATTGCTGCACCAGCGATTTTGCCTTCTTTTAGTGCCTTGTATAATGCTTGTTCGTCAATGTTGCTGCCTCTGGACGTATTAATCAGATAAGCTGTTTTCTTCATTAGCTGGATTTCTTTTTCGCCGATAACTACGTCTTTTCCGCCTGTGTGTAGGCTGACATAATCGGCTTTTGAAATGACTTCTTCTTTCGACATGAATTTAATTCCTGATTCAAGATATGGCTTAATATCGTAACCAATTACTTCCATGTCAAAGCCGCGGTGTGCAATTTCTGCTAGTCTTTGACCGATTCTACCGCATCCTAAAATACCTAAAGTTTTGTATGCGAGTTCGGTGCCTTTTAATTTCTCTTTTTTCCATATTGCGTTTTTTATTGACAGATGAGCTTGAGGAGTGTTTCTGGAAATGGCGAGCATTAATCCGATGGTTAACTCTGCAACTGCATTGGTGCTTCCGTAAGGAGCAGATTTTACTACTATTCCGTTTTCTGAGGCAGCTACAACATCAATATTGTCATAACCTACTCCTGCTCTTCCTATGATTTTGAGTTTACCTTTTGCACCTGCTTCAATAATTTCTTTTGTGACTTTGGTAGCGCTTCGCACTATTAATGCGTCAAACTCACCGATGTCGTTACCTAGTTTTTTTTGATCTCTTTTTTGTGTGTCTGTCTCTATGCTGGCGTCTTGGAAGAGTTTTAATCCTTCTTTTTCTAAACCATCGTTTAGTAGTACCTTCAATTAAGCCAACTCCGTTAAGTGGTTATCACGCTTAAGATTTAAAGTTGATTGGCAAAATAATATTAAAACTTATAGAAACCTTGTGCCCTCGGTTTTAAGGTTTGCTTTTCAAGAGGCGAACTTGCTCTTTACTTAATTTTGTTGATACCACATCGAAGGTAGATACTACGTGACAGTAAGGGCATTTTAGTCGCCTATTTCGCCCACGATATAGAGAAATGAAGCTGGCTCCTGGAACCCAGTGATAATTGAATTTTTTCTTGCATCTTGGGCATGTCAATCTTGAAATAGTGTGTGGACCGTATCTTGGGAGCAATATGAAAACCGCTATGAAAACTATTGCGGTTATTATTATATAGAGTAACAGAAGGTCTGCCAATGGCTTCAGCTTTCAGAAAGAATTTTACGTATTAGCATTTAAGCTTAATCTTTAGTTTAAAAGGTTTTTGCCCAAGCTTTAAGGTTTTTTGAAAAGTGGGAAAGGGCTTGTTTAAGCCTTTTTGACGTAATTTAGCGCTTCTTCTACGTTTTGGAAGCCATATTTAACTCCGCTAAATTCCTTCCTCAGCAATAATACGTCTTGTTTTACCTCTGCAGGTTTACGTTTGCTCTTTATCACGTCAAGCATGAGGTCGCACAAGTGTTTGATGTCACCTTCTCCAAAGCCCCGTCTGGTGACATCTTGGAAGCCGATTCTCAGTCCTGAAGGATCATCTTTACTGCTTTGATCATCATACGGTAACAGGTTCTTGTTGAGAATAATATTTGCGTCTTCGAGATCTTGAGCAATCTTTTTGCCGCCACCGAAACTGCGAATATCAACTGCTATCTGATGAGATTTAGTAAAGCCTTTTTTCTCAGCGAGAACTTCAACCCCGTTTTCACATAAGTATTGTCCAGCTGTCTGAGCATTTCTTATTATTTGCTTAGATAACTGAGAGCCAAAAACTTTCATCTCCAAAGCGGCTATACCGAGTGCAGGTAACCTGCCGAGATGTGTACTTGAAGCGCTAAGTGGGAAAATGGCGAATTGAATCTTTTTTACTGCTTTTTCTAGGGAGGGATTGGTTGGGCTGCCCATTATGACCCCGCCTTGCGGTCCTGGGAAAGTTTTGTGGGTTGAAGAGGTAATGAAGTCGGCACCTTCGCGTAAGGGGTCTTGAAATTCTCCGCCTGCAATTAGGCCAAGAACATGTGATGCGTCGTAAGCTACGTAAGCTCCTACTTCTTCACAAACAGCTCGAAGCTCTTTTATTGGATGTGGAAATAAAAAAAGGCTACCGCCAAAAGTGACTATGCCTGGTTTTGCCGCGCGTATGACGTAGGCTGACTTATCTGGGTCAATATTGAATTCGTCGATGTTGTAAACGTGATTAATATTTTCTAAACCTAAAACGTTGCCTGCTAAGCCAGTATAATCATGAGAAATATGTGCGCCGCAGCTAAGTGGCGTTACGACCATTTTGTTGTTTTTTGATGCTAATGATAAGCCTTTGAATGTGGCTAGGTTTGCGTGGGTACCTGAAACTAGTCGGACATCTGCCCAGTCCGATTTAAAGAGACTTTTCATTATATCCGTTGAGAAATCCTCAATTTGGGACATGTATTTTTGGCCTTGATAATACCGTTTTTTAACATGCCCCTGTATGTCGTTTTCGCCTTCTGCATATCTGCAATCAAGGTCATGTGAAAAGTCGAGCATTTGGTTAACAGCAGGAGACTTAAGTCCTTCACTTGCAATCATGTTTATGCATTCTTTGTCCCGATATTGTTCATGCTTGCGAGACGATTCAATTAAATTCAGGAATAGGTCAGAGAATTTTTCCATTTTTCTGTTTCCCACGCTTAAATCATCAACGGAATTAGGCTTAGCAGTATTTAGCCGTTACTAAAAACAAGTTGAAGTTTTTGGATTAATTGTAGCGATAAGCAAGGAAAAATTAAAACCTAATTTTACAGTACATACATTACCAAATAGAATATTTCTCCAGAGAGGAAAGCAAACCACCAGATAACGAACAGAATTGTTGCTAGTTTTCCATGCCATTTGTTGACAATTTTTCGTTTTAGCAATAAGAGACCTAACGCAAGGACAACAATTTCCATTGTCATTACAATAATTGCGGTTGCTATGTGAATTGCGAAATAAACGTTTAATGTTGCCGTCAAATGTAAGCTTGCGTCATCAATTGCTCCGCCCAACGATCGGTACAACATGTAGCCGATAGACACCGCTAAATCCCATACGATTGCGGCAGCACCCGAGACGGGATGAAGACGTTTTTTTCCTCTGCCAGTTAAAAAAGCATGACAAAACAGAAATGCTACCGGAATTAAGGCTACGGCAACTATTGTGCTTGCAAGTGGCGCAACGGTCATGATTACACACCAGTTTTTAGAAGCCTTATTCCACACTTGCTAATTAATACTATGTTATCTACTCTTTTTTTGCGGTTGATAGTTGGGTTATTTTCGCTATTGGGACCGCACCTGTCAGGATACTGTTGTTGAGGAAAGTTATTTCTTTTCCAGAATCCAGTTGGACCACAGTGTGGTATGGTGTTAATTCTTTAACAGTGCCTTGCTCGTTCATGTATGAAGTGATTACTCTATCCCCTACAACATAGTGCAACCTGTTTTCGGCTTGTCCTTCATATTTACGAACGGCCGTTATGATTACTCCCCCTGAAGCTATCGCACTATTCGGAATCGTAACACTGCCTACATCTGTTTGTATTCTCATAACCAGCGCAGTCATCTCTACAACTCTTCCAGGAATATTGTTGAATATAACGTTGTCACCAACTCTAAACTGGTAATTAGCGAAAACCAAGAATCCTGATAAAATGCTTCCAACAAATGTGGAAATAACTAGACCGACCGTGATTGAGATAATTCCGGCTCCTGTTAAAAGTTCTGCGGCAGATACCGTTAGCGTTGTAAGGATACCAAAGGTCGTTAATAATGATACAATCGCAACCATAAGGTATTGTGCTATTGTTGAAGCTTGATTCCCAATTCGTCCGGAGATAAAAGGCTTAAAACGGCGTATGATTATTATCGCAGTTGACCAAAAAAATATGATAATACTTATTGTAACTGCTTCATCAACGAGTTTGGAAAGGCTTATGGATGTTGATATGAATTGATGGAAAATAGCTAGCGTGACTAATGTCAGGATTAAAGTTATTATTAGATAGAAGATGAGTCTTTGCAGAGAGCGAATTGCGTGAGCCATTTTAATCCT
>Ga0182021_10005791_pt1 | contig 14687 bp, 14 predicted proteins | sample 612E3MmetaG_FD_120493 | JGI IMG/M metagenome (GOLD analysis project Ga0182021, IMG submission 120493) | Permafrost microbial communities from Stordalen Mire, Sweden - 612E3M metaG (Illumina Assembly) | ecosystem: Environmental > Terrestrial > Soil > Wetlands > Permafrost | place: Sweden... | reverse complement strand
GCCTGCACGCAAGACTGGCCGCCGCCATTCAAATGGCCCAGGGCCCGGTCGACCTCGCTATCTACCCATTCTGCCTGACCGCAGCCGAAACCACGGTTTGGGAGCCCGAGCCTCCCCTGGACATCGTGCCGTATGTCCTGTTCGCGGCCGGAGCCCGGGTGTTGCGCTTGCATCCAGGGTTGACCCCCGACGACGTGCGCATGCTGGTGGAGTTGATGGTCCCGGGGACCGACCTGCATCCGCTGCCCGACGAATCGGTGGCAGGGATTGTTTGGGAGCGTGAGATCCCGCACGTGTCGTTTTTCGGGGTGCGCCCCCCGCTGGAAGGTGAGCCAGCCGTTCGCGAGCAGCTCGCGTCAGAACTGGCAACCCTGGAGTCCGAACTGGAACCGCTGCTGCCCGAATTGCAGATCGCGCTACAGCCCAGGACCCTTTCAATTCCACCGGCAGCGCCCCGAGACGCTCCAGCATGCCATCGGGGTCGACGCTGGCCGCCGACTCCAGAAGGAGGGCGTCGTCGCTCACGAGGCGTATCTGCACCTGTCGTGCGGCCAGCAGGCAATGCACCGAGTCCACCACGGCAGACGCGACCGCACGTGAGTCGAGAGACGAGGCCGCGCGGTCGGCGATCTCCTTGAGGACGGCGAGGCGAGCGGCGCGTTCGGCCTCGCCCCGTCGCGCGGCCAGCTCCGCTTCGAGCAGGCGCGCGTTCTCGATGGCGAGCGAGACCGTGGCGCCCAGCTTGCGACCAAAGTCGGTCTCGACCTCGTCGAACCGGCGGACCTGCCGGCCGTACAGGAGCAGGCAGCCGATCACGCGTCCTCTGACGATCAGCGGCACGGCCAGCACCGATCGCAGGTCGTGGGCGCCCGCGAAGCCGACGACGGTCGCGCTGCCCGCCATGGTGTCGCTGACCGCCAGAGGTTCACCGGCAGTCATGGCGCCGGTGGCGTTGGGCGCCTCCTGTTCGGTCAGGCGCACGCCGACGTCTTCAGCCGCCAGGCCGTACTGGCGACGAATGACCCAGGCGGGTTCTTCGCGCATGGCGATGACGCCGGCATCGAGGGCGAGGGCACGCACGGCTTCGTCGAGGGCGGCCTGAAGGACGGCCTCGATGTCCAGAGCCGCATGGACCCGGTGCTCGATCGCGTTCAGCGATTCGGCCAACCGGGCCCGCTCGCCGAGACTCTCAGCCTGAACGCCGAGCTTCTCGGTCTGCGCCTGCAGCTCTTCGGTCTGCGCCTGCAGCTCTTCGGTCTGCGCCTGCAGCTCTTCACTTTGGACCTGCAGCTCCCCGTCGCGTTCCTGCAGCTCGGCGATCAGCCGTTCACGCTCGCACTCGGCCTGCGTGCGCTCGGTGATGTCGGCCACCAGGACCCCGACCTGTCGCGCCGCCGGGCGAAAGACGAGAATCTCGAACTGCCGCTCGAAGACCTCGGAATACTGGCTGTAGCGGGCCGGCTCACCGGTGTCCGCCACCTCGGCAAGGACCGCGACCCAGGCCGAGTCGAGGTCGGGCACGACCTCGGAAGCCAGGCGGCCGACAAGGCGGTCGCGCTCGTGGTCCATGAGCTTCTCAAAAGCGGGGTTGACCTCGAGGTAGCGAAAGTCGCGCGGCGCGCCGTCGCTGTCGCCGACGATCTCCGCCAGATAGAAACTCTCCTGGATGCTCTCGAACAGCGCGCGAAAGCGAGCCTGGCTCTCGCGCAGATCGTCGGCCGCTCGTTGGCGCTCGGTCTCGCTGCGCTTGCATGCCGTGATGTCGTGGAAGTAGGCGGTGACGCCGGCGGGCGTCGGGTAGACGCGCACCTCGACCCAGCCGTCGATCACCGGCGACCACCATTCCATGGCGGCTGGGCTGCCGAGCTCCATGGCCGCCCAAAAGATCCGCTCGAGCTCCGAGCCGCGAAGCTTGGGAAAGAGCGCCAGGAGCCGGCGGCCGAGCAGCTCGTCGCGCGAGCGTCCCAGCAGCCGGCAGGCAGGCTCGTTCGCATAGACGTAGCGGTACTCCCAGTCCAGAGCGACGAAGCCCTCGTCGATCTCCTCGAGCATGGCCCGCGTGCGGGCCTCGCGGTGGCCCAGTTGGTCGCTACCGCGCGGCTCGCCGAGGCCGCTTTCCAGCGGCAGAGGCTCGCAGTGCGCCGCTCCGCGGCGCGCCATGCGCACCTCGAGCCCGCCGTCCAAGCGCAGCTCCAGCGAGTCCATGAGCGTGGCGATGATAAACAGGCCGCGGCCGTGCTCGGCGCCGGGGTCGGGGGGCAGCTGCGGGTCGAAGCTCTCGACATCGAAGCCCCGGCCGTGGTCTGTCACCGTAGCCAGGATCTTCGTGCGCGTGAAGCGCAGGGTGATCTCGATATCGTCTGGCGAGCCGCTGTGACGGATGGCGTTGGCGCAGGCCTCCTCGACACAGAGCACGACGTCGTCGATCAGCGCGCCCGCGCGGCAGTACTGGCGCAGGTAGTCGCGCATGCGTTCACGGGCGCGCAGCAGATGTGACGGTTCGGGCGGGACGCGAAAATGCAGGCGTGGTGGCGCGGCCTGCGGCGCTACGCGGCGCTGCGACAACTGACTCCCTACATGGCGTTGCTTGAAGGCAGGAACGGCGACCATATCGTGGCCGGTTCGCAGGCATTATGGACTCTTGGCCAGTGAGCCGCCAGCCGCGGACGCGGCGCCAGACGCGCCGGCCTACTTGCTCTCGAGCATCTCCTCGACCTCGCGCATGCGGCCGTGAGCGACTTCCTCGGAGATGTAGACCTGACCGCAGACCGGACAGGCCGGCAACCCGACCGTGAACTCGACGCCCAGGTAGCGCAGCCTGACGTCGCGCTGCCGAAGCTCGACCTGGCACTGAGCGCACACCGTACTCACGGTCCGACCCGGCCCTCGGTGGCCTCGTCGTCGAGGATCTCGATGCGATGAGTGTAGGTGTCGTGGATGGCAAACCGGCCCTGCCCCAGCGGCGAGTACTCCACCCAGAGGGTCACCAGCCGCCGGCGAGCATGGCCCAGGCAATGGCCGGTGGCGCTGTCGAGCAGGCGGCGACCGCTGCGCTCGCTCGCCGCGATCACGGCGGCGAGGTCGTCCTCGCCGATGAGCTCGTCGTCCATCTTCTGCCGCATCTCGTCAGAGATCTCAAGCTGCGTCGAATCGTCCTGCGCACGGGGATCGCCATCCTCACCCCACGCGTTCCGCAACAGGTCGCGCCGGAATCGCGCGCGAGCCTGCTGGCGCTCCGTGAGGCGCGGTCCGGGCAGGGCCGGATCGCCGGCCATCGGCCCTCCGAAGAGCAGATCGACGAGATGCCAGGCGCGTTTGCCGCTGCCTGCGAAGAGGTCCCGGCACATCGCGCAGTAGGCCACATAGTCGTGCGGGTCCTCGGCCACGCGGCGGGCCACCGTGGCCTGGGTAAGCTGTCGATCGACGATCACCTGCAGGCCACCCCAGCCGCAGCATTCGGTGCGCGCCCCCGACCACGGCAGCTCGACGAGCTCGAACCCGGCCCGAGCGATCAGGTGACGTGCGGCCGCGCGCACCGCCGGCGTGTCGCGCGCGGCGCACGGGTCGGCGACCGCCACGACCGGTGATCCGCCAACGGCGACCGCGGCCGCGCCGCACCCACTCGGCAGGCCGACCTCGTCCAGTACTTCCCACAGAGACACAGCCGGGATCTCGGGTGCGCTCTCCATGAGCGTCTTCTGGCACGACGGACAGGCAAGGATCAGCTGCGGTCTGCCGAGTGTCTCCCAGGATGCACGCAGCTGGGCCGTCGCCTCCGCCGCCAGCGATTCGCGACCGGCCCATTGAGCGGGCGCGCCGCAACAGCCAAGCAGCAGTCCGACCCCGCCATCGAGGCGACTGGCGAGGTGCTCATAGGCGGCCCGCACCTCACCGGGCCGCGATGCGGGGAGCTGGCAGCCGGGGTAAAAAGCAAAGGCGCTGGCGGCGGCGCCCGGCTGATGGCGGGCGCACGAGAAGTCCGCGCCGTTGGCCTGCGCCATGTCGTGCAAGGCGAAGTCGTGGACGGCCGGCGGCATGTAGCCCTTCTCGACGAGCTCGCGACGCGCGTCGAGGCACACCTCGCCCATGTTGAGATCGTGCGGACACACCGCGGCGCACAGCCCGCACAGCGCGCACGAATCGATCATCGTCTTGCTCGCGCGGTACCCCATGCCGGGCGACAGGATGAGGCTGTTGTTGATCTGCCTCACGTACTGCTTGGGGTATGAGCCATAGCGCTGCAAAAAGACGCAGGCCTTGACACATTCGAGGCAGGCGCATTGCAGGCAGCGGCCTGCCTCGCGGCGCGCTTCCGTGGCATCGTAGCCCGCCTGAGGGTCCGCGGGCGGCGCCGCGGCGGCGCTCTCCACTGCCGACCGCTCCACGTGCAGGCACGACCGACCGGCGCCCTCGCCTTCACGACCGGCGGTGAGCGAGACCCCCTCCAGGTAGCGCCGCACCGAGACCGCCAGGCTGCGTCCGTCGGCCATAGACGTGACCGCCGACCAGCCGCTGCTCGCCCGTGTCAGGCTGCCACCGGCAAAGACTCCGGGGATTTCCGTGGCGCCACTCACCCGCTCCGGGCCGGTCGACCCCAGCGCAGTGGCCAGACAGCCGGGGTCGTCGACCCCGAACGCCAGTATCACGGCATCGTGCGCGGCTCGCAGGGCGGGCAGGTCGCCGGCCGTGATCGCCTCTGCGTAACTCACCGTGACGTCGCTCACGGCCGCCGCAAGCTCGGCTTCGACCGCGGCGGCCGGCGAGCCGGCAGCGCCGGCGACGACGACCGTTCCGCTCGCCTGGGGCAAGGCGCTCCAGACGCCTCCGCCCAGCCGGCCGGTCCTCTCCAGCAACGTCACGCGGCAGCCCTTGCCGGCCAGCTCCTGGGCAGCGGCGATCCCTGTAAGGCCGCCGCCCACCACCGCCACCGAGCCCCTTCGCTGGGGTGGCCGCCGCCCTCGCGGCGCCGTTGCCGGCAGCGCCACACACGCTCGCTCGATCGCCCGGACCATGAGTGCGTCGCCGTGCTCGCCGCGCAGACAGACGGGCCGGCAGGGCTGATCGCAGGTCAGGGCCACCGCAACCGGCAACGTCACTGCCGCGCGCACCAGGGCCAGCGCCTCCGCGAGGCGGCCGTCGGCAACGGCGCTCATCATGCCGCGCACGTCGAGGTGCGCCGGGCAGGCCGCCGTGCAGGACGGAGGGCAGTCCTGCACGCAACGGTCTTCGAGCGCGCGCAGCTCAGCCTGGTCCATGCCGCCCCCGCGCCCCCCTCACTTCATTGGGCGCGAAGTCCGGCCAACACCTTGTCCGGTCGTGCGGGGAGATGCGTGATACGTACGCCACAGGCGTCGTAGATGGCATTGATGATCGAGGCGTGCGGAGAGGTGAGCGGCAGCTCGCCGCACCCCGCGGCGCCGAACGGTCCGCTGGGCCGGGGTGTCTCGATGTAGTCCACTTCCAGGGCGTCGGGCGCATCCTCGATATAGGGCAGTCCGCACTTGATCATGGTCGTGTGCTCGCCGAGATCTTCGAAGTCCTCGGTCAGGGCCAAGCCGATGCCCTGGACCAGGCCGCCCAGCAACTGGCCATCCACCGCCAGCCGGTTGGCGTGGACGCCCACGTCGGCGTGCATGGTCATGCCGACGACGTTGACCTTGCCGGTCTGCGTGTCGACTTCGACCTCGCTCATGAAGACACCATACATGTAGGTCGGCACCGGCCTGAACTGCATGGTCTCCGGCTCGATGTTGTCGCACAGCGGAGCAGTCGAGAACGTGCCCTTGTAGCGTGTCTCCAGAGCGTCGGCGATCATTTCGGGATGGCTGCGATAGCTGCCGTCGGGCTTGCGCATGGCCTCGATGAGCTGCGCAGCGGCGTTGATGATGGCCTGACCGACCATGTACTGGCAGCGGCTGGCGGCCGCGGGACCACTGTTGGGGCACGTGGCCGTGTCGTTGAGCTGCAGCCTGATCTGTTGCGGCGTCAGGCCCAGCGGCCGCAGCGCCTCGTGCGCCGTGGCAAGCGACCCGATGTCGGCGCCCTGGCCGTGGTCCTCCCAGGTGTTGAAGACGGTCACGGTACCGTCGGGATTGAGCTCGATGTCGGCACCGGCCGCGTCGGCGGTGTCGCGGGATACGTTGTACGTGCCGCAGGTGATGCCCACGCCGCGTTTCCTGGTGGGCGTCGACTCGCGCCGGGCGCGCTCCACGGCATCGTGGTATTTGGGTCGCATCATGTCGAGCAGTTCGGGCAGAGGATGCACATCGAGCTCGTCGCCGGTAGGCGTAGTAGACCCGGGTCGATAGACGTTGAGGTAGCGGAACTCCAGCGGGTCCATGCCGACCTTCTCGGCCAGCTCGTCCATGAGCACCTCAGAGGCGAACTCGGCCTGGGGCGAGCCGTAGCCGCGAAACGCCGAACCGAAGGCATGGTTGGTGAACGTGGAGCGCCCCAACCCGCGAATGTTGGGGATGTCGTAGCAGGCGCCGATATTGCGACAGATCTTGATGACCAGCAGGTCGCCGAACTCGGAGTAGGCGCCGTGGTCCATGAGAAAGTCCCACTCCATGGCCTGCAGCTTGCCCTGCGCGTCGGCTGCCATCTTGAGGTCGCAGTAGACCGGCGAACGCTTGCCGGTGTAGGTGATCTGCTGAAAATAGTCGTAGCGCAGGGCGCACGGCTTGCCGGTGGCCAGCACGGCCGCCGCCAGGATGGCCTCCATGGTGGGGCTCAGCTTGTAGCCGAACGATCCCCCCATGGGGTTCTGGATCATGCGCAGGCGATCGGCTTCGAGACCCAGGCCTTCCTTGATCATGAGAGCCTGAGTGTAGAGCGAGATGCTCTTGGACTGGATGGTCACCCGACCGTCGTCATCGAGATACGCAAAGCCGACGTCGGGCTCCATCGGCAGGTGCGGCTGACGTTGGACATAGAACGAATCTTCAGCCACGTGGGCCGCGCCAGCCATGATGCCACCCGTCTCGGCGCCCTTCTTGAGCCCCTGCTCGAAGTAGACGTTCGGCGTGCCGGGGTGGATCTGCATGGCGTCGTCGGCGGCCGCTTCGAGCGCGTCCATGTAGGCCGGCAGCGGCTCGAGGTCGACCTTGACCTTCGCGGCCGCGGCGCGGGCGTGTTCCTCGGTGTCGGCGCACACCACGGCGATGGCGTCGCCGTACTGGAAGACCTTGTCGTCGCACAGGATCGGCCGGTCGTAGCCGTCGCCTTTGTTCCAGGGGTACAGCAGAAAGCCGAAGATGCGGTTCTTACCGCGCACGTCTCTGTGGGTCAGCACACTGTGCACACCCGGCATGCCCTGCGCCTCGCTTGTGTCGATGCCGCGAATATTGGCGTGCGAGATCTGCGCCTGTACCAGGGCGAGATGCAGTGTGCCGGGCGGCATCTTGAGAATCAGGTCGTGGCCGTAGTCACAGGTGCCGGTGACCTTGGCCAGGGCCGTGGGCCGCGGATACCTGGTATTCCAGATGCGGCCGTCCTCGGGGATCTTGAATGCCAGGTCGTCGACGGTCATCTCGCCGCGCAGCACCCTGGCGGCGTCCATGACCGCATCGACCAGCGGCCGATAGCCGGTGCAGCGACAGGCGTTGCGATGGCGCTGGAACCAGGCACGGACATCTGCGCGCGACGGCGCCGGGTCGACGTCGAGCAGGGCCTTCGCCGAGACGATGAAGCCCGGCGAACAGAACCCGCACTGGGCGCCGCCGTGGACCATCCACGCTACCTGCAGCGGATGCGGGTGCAGCGGCGTCCCGATGCCTTCGATCGTCGTCAGCTCGGCCCAGTCGTCGAGCCGACTGTACTTGGTGACGCAGGAGCGCACGACCTTGCCGTTCACGATCACCGAACAGCAGCCGCACTGACTCTGCCCGCAGCCGACCTTCGTACCTGTGAGCCCAAGCTGGCCGCGCAGCACGTCGGCCAGCGAAGTCTCGCCGTCGGCGACGACCATGGTGGGCACACCGTTCACCACGAGGATCTTCTTCTCCACCGTCCACCCCTTGTTGGCCCAGTATCGAGCACGACCCTGCCCTGGTCATGGGCAGGTCACAGGGAGAGACCGTGTCAGAGCGGAAAAGTCCGGCCCGCCTTGGGTGACGCGACCGGCGATGCGCGGACCAGTGATCTCTGTGTCGACGACAACCAGAGACCGGGGAGCCGCGCCCGGTTACTGTTCATTCCACACTGGGAGACACGGGGGTTTCCCGCACCCTGCCAGCCCACGATCTCCCGCTGTTTGCGGGCAGATCGTACCGCCGGCAGAAGCATGGCCATGATAGCCTCACGGACCTCGCCCGCAGCATGGCCGCGCTGGCACAAGAGACACGTCTGGGCGGTCCACAACGGCGCGTGCAGCACTGTGGCTCAGCGGCCTGCCATACCTGCCGCAGCCCTTCGCCGCGCCTGTCTGGGCGAGCGCGCCGGCGCCAACGGTTTGCCCCGCACGCGGTCGTGGTCAAGGAGGACGACGAGACCACATGCCGCTGCCCGAGGTCCGCGAGCGGCACGGTCAGGGCAAAGCAGAGCGCACCCGGCTGTGGCCCAGCAGCGAGGCGAACCAGGTGGTTCATGACCACCGGGAAGCGCCTCGAGAGATGATCGACGCCATCCGGTAGGCCGCCTTTCAGGGTGGCAAAGCCAGAAGCCAAGAGAAGAGGCAACCTTCATGAGCAAGACCGCGGAGTTCAGCATCGGCAGCGAGGTCACCGGCAGCGACGGCGTCTGCGGAGACCTGCGGCGCGTAGTGGTCGATCCCGTCGCCCGCTCCCTCACCCATCTCGTCGTCGAACCGAGACATCGGCCGGGCACGGGTCATCTCGTACCGATCGGTCTCGTGGCCTCCACCACAGAGGGGATCCGGCTGCGCTGCAACAAGTCCGAGTTCGAAGCGCTCGACGACGCCGAAGAGATACGGTTTCTGCCCGGAGCAAGCGGAGACTGGAGCTACGGGCAAGAGCAGATGCTCTCCTGGCCCTACTACGTTGGCATGGGCGGCATGGGCATGGGCGCCAGTTCCCAGGCGCCCATGGATGCCGGTCCCCTGACGACCAGCCGTGACCGGGTACCGGTGGGCGAGGTGGAGGTGCGCCGGGGCGAGCACGTCCATGCCACCGACGGCGCCATCGGACGGGTTCAGGGACTGGTCGTCGATCCCGGCGATCATCACGTGACACACGTCCTGCTCGACCAGGGTCACCTCTGGGGCCAAAAAAGGGTCGCCATTCCGATCCTCGCCGTAACGAGCGTCGAGGACGGCGTGCGGCTCAACCTGACCAAAGCCGAGGTGCGCGACCTGCCGACGGTCGACCTCGATCAGCCCGCATGATTGCGGTGCGGCTCTGCGGAAGAGGCGAAGCCGCGATCGGCTCCGGCCGGTCGATGCCGTGCAGGTGGATCCTGCAGCTATGAGCTGCGCTCGAGCAGCCTCTCCTCTTCGACCGTCAACTCGGCGAGCGGGTTGGCCTCCAGCCGTTCGTCCGGGATGGCTTGTCCACTCTTGATCGAGCGACCATAGGTGCCCGTCGCCAGCCGCGCCTCGGCACGCTCGAGCGCGGCAAGCATCTTGTTCACTTCATCTTCCGATTCCTCTTCGTAGACGAGCTCGGTCAGGTCCGACGCCTGGTCGGACGAGGGCTGATCCTCGTCGGCGAGCTCGCGCTCGCTCCCGGCCTCGCGCAGGTCGACGAGGGCTCGTTCGATCCGCTGCCGCTCGGCGGCGAGGAGCTCGCGGCCACGTTGCGTATCCATGTTCTTCTCCCGTCCCGGATCCTCGGATGGACCTGGTCATGATGACGTTCTGCGGGCCACGAGTGTCCCCACCCGGCCGCCATCAGCGTACTCCCCGCCCCCTGCGAGGACGAGGCCCGAGCCGTTTGACGCCACCGCGAAGGCACGGAGAGCCTGCGGGGCGCAAGTGGCGCGGCAGGCGGCGTGTCCGCGACACCCTCGGGCAGCGCTCAGGGTAGCCCGCAAACGACCGGCGCGGCGCCGCTTTTGTGCTGCCTTCACAGCCCATCCACGGCCCGCTTTCAGCTCAAGCTCAGGGACAGCGCCCATACTGCCTGCACAGGGGCGTCTTGCGCCGCCCGCGTGCAGCAACGAGAGGAATCGCCCATGAGCCGCAAGACCATCCTCTGGATCGTCGGCGCCGTGCTGGCGGCAGCCGTGGTGGCGGCCGTCGGCATCGTCTCCTACCACGTCGGCTTCGACCACGGAGCCGGCGCCGGCGCCGTCAGCCGACTGCGAGGGCCGCTACGCGGCGACGGCATGGCCGTCGGCTTCTCCCGGCGCGTCGGCGGCGTCGGGGCCTTCCCCGGCGTCGGCCTGCTCCTCGGGCTGCTCGCCGCCGGCGGCGTCGGCGCGCTGATCGTCTACCTTGTCGGTTCGGACAGGCACCCGGCCGCAGTGGCCGCCACCGGCCCTGCCCCGGTGAGTGGCGGCGGACCGTACGACGCGCCGTGGCAGCAGTTCCAGCAGTGGCAGCAGTTCGAACAGTGGCGCCGGCAGATGTACGGCGCACCAACGGCCGAGACGCCGAGCGCGCCGATCGGGCCGCAGGCCGGGACGCCGCCGAGCGTGCCGACTCCGCCCGCCGCCGCGGCCCCGCCTGCCGCCGCAGCACAGGAGTAGCCTGACACGCCGGCCAGGGGCGAGGTCGGCGACGACATGCGTCAGCGCAGCGGGACGGCGAAGTCGCTGTCGGGCTGACTGTCTGCCGCAGGCTCGCGACGCAGGGTGAGCTCGGGAGACCGGGCGGCGAGCTTCTCGGCCTGGTCGTCGGGCACCGGGCGACACCACTCGACGGGGCCGTCGCTGTCTGGGGTTACCTCACCGTGGTAGATCTGGAACACCGCCCCGCTTCTGCCCTGCATGAGAGGTAGGGGTCGCGCCCTCAGGAGTGCGATGAACTCCTTGCCAAGGGCAAACGCAGCCTCTTCTCCCGCGACGTGGCGCAGCAGGCAGAGCAGACTGCGAGCCGCAATCTTGCGGGTCGCGGCCTCGTACCAGCGATAGCCGGAGTCGGGGTCGACGCGGGCCTGCGACAGCAGGCCCAGCTCGTCGTAGAGCCGCAGCGCCTTCGCCGACAGGCGCGACTGCCGGACAAGCTCACGGCTACCCACCAGGTCCACGGGTGACCCTCTCTTGGCCCGGGGAGATGCCCGGCAGCGACCGCTGTGAGCCTTCCCTCTGGGTCAAGGTCAAGGGCTCCGTCGCCGGAGCATCGGCCCTGTCCGGGCCCAGGCCGCTCGCGACCGCGTGAGGCCTGCCAAGACGCCCGATCATCGTGCCGCGACCGGAGAAGCCCGGCGATGTGGTCGCCGGGGAGATCACGCTGACCCGCGCGAGGACTCGTGCCGGAAGCTCGTCTGTCGGGCGCCGCGTGTGCCGGTTCAGGCAGTCACCGGCTCCGTCAGGCCAGGAACTCCAACGGCCCTTCGCCCGTCATCACCAGCTCGCGCGTGCCCGCCGGCGAATCGTTTGCCTTACGGAGCCTTGCCTGCCCCCGGCAGCGCCTGCCCTGCGAGACCGTCAGCTGGATCGCAAAGACATCCTCGGCCGTGCCCCAGGGCGCGTCATGCAAGTCACCGCTGATCGGGCCCCGGACGCTCAGCTCCCAGGCATGCGGATCGTCGGTGTCGTCGACTTCGAGCCAGCCGGGCGCGGCGATGGTGCGGTCGTCGATCGTTATGTTGATGGCCTGCAGCTCCATTGGTCCCCCTGCCTTGTGTCGCGAAGGGCTCTGGCAGGGCCCAGTCGGCGGCTCCGGAAGCACTCGAGCTTCGTGGTCGATCTGCGCGGCGGCGGTCTCCTGCGGCTTCTCGCTGCCCACGCCGCCCTCGCTGCCCGGGCACTCCCAGGAGCCCACACTCCTCGGCATCGCCTGCGCAACGAGTTGCAAGTGCACGTTGCCGTCGTCGCCCCTGGCGAACACCGAGTAATAGGTGGACATGTCGTCGGGGTAGTAGTAGGCGATGTCGTCGGTGAGGACGGCGTCGGTCAGTCTGGCATTCAGTTCAGTGCCCCTGTAGACGAGGCGCTGGCGGTCGTCGCTGATGGGATCGACGTCGTCCTCGACGAAGCCCAGTGTCGATTGAAAGATGAGGACCTCTCGCGGTCGACTGTCGCGCAGCTTCCAGGACAGGCCGGCCGAGCGGTCGCCCTGCCGGATCTGGAACTGCGCGATGTACTGGCTGTCGAAACCGCCATGATGATGAAACAGTGTCATATTCTCAGTCCTCATTGCCGTCGAGCACGTCGACCTCGACCCAGTCGTCCTGCGGCACGACCACACGGTGAGGTGGGCTCCCATCAGCGGGCTCGGTCATCAGGATGACGCGAAAGAGATCGACATGAACGACACGGGCGACCTCGCCGTCGACCTGGATGCGCCGGCCCGTAAGGTCCTGCCAGCTCAAGGCGTCACCTGGATCTCCGGGGCTTGACGGTCGACCAGCAGCGGCGCGCCCAACTCGGCGAAGGGGAAATTCAAGAAGATGCGCCGGCCGTCGACGTCGAGCACATCGACGCACAGCTCGTGGCCCACGTCGTCGCGGCCCTCCTGGAAACGATGCGGGTAGAGGCGCCGGCAGCGGTCCAGCGACACCTCGCAGGCGATGAACTTGTCGATGCCCTTTTCGCGGAGGGCCTGGGCGAATCCGGGCTCGGCCAGCGATCCGCACCTGGTCGACACCAGAACTGGACCGCAGTCCGTTACCAGCATGGCAGTCTTCATGATCCACAACCTCGTTGACGAACGCCTGGTGGCGCGGCTTGCCTGCCGTGCCGCTCCGATCACCATCACTGTTCACGTTGCCACTCGACGGCATAAGGAGCAGTGAAGAGCGCCGGTCGGGGGCTTAAGAGTGCGTGAAGCGCCCGCCGCGCTTCTGCGGGCAGCCAGAACGCCGCGCGCCAGGGTGAGCCCGACTTTCGGGTACGGAACTACTCGCCGGCGACGCCGCACCAGCGCATCAGCACAAGGGCCACCGCCGCCGCGTGGTCGACGAGATCGTCCACCACGACACACTCGTTCACGGTGTGGGCGACGTCCAGGCCCTCGGGGCCAAAGGAGATGGTCGGTGTGCCGCCGCGACGCGTGAACACCGCGGCATCGTGCCACGAGTCCAGGCCGCCGATGCTGCCGGGGCGGCCGATGGCGGCGGCGGCGGCGAGCGTGGTCGCCACGATGGGATGGTCGCTCGGTACTTCGGCCGGCACGATGTCGCAGGGCCACTCCCAGCTCAAGGGGTGCTCGGCAAGCCAGGGGTCACCGGCTGCAGCAGCATTCACGTACCTCTCGACCTCGCGAAACACCGCCTGCCCCGAACCTTGATCGTCGACTTGGGCGGGCAGGTACTGCACGTCGAGCGTGAGCCGGCAGGCGGATGGATAGGTGACCATCCACTCGCCACCGCGCACGACCGTCGGGACGATGTCGCCGCGGCTCAGGAGCGGGTGCGCAAAATCGCTGCGCGTGCGCCAGTCCTCGCGCAGGTTGCTGATCGCGTTCAGCACGATCCCGAGCTTGTCGATGGCGTTCACGGCGCCGCCATCGCGCCAGTTGGGGTGCGGCATCTCGGCGTGGCCGGCACGGCCCTCGATGTTCACCATGGCGTTGACGGCGCCCCGACAGGCCACCCACGCGGCAAACCCCGTCGGCTCGGCGCACAGACCGGCATCGGCCTTGACTCCCCGAGCTACGCAGGCAGCCGAGCCGGCCCCGCTGGACTCTTCGTCTGAGTTGGTGCAGAACACGACGTCGCCGGCCAGATGCACGCCCAGGCGGTCGAGGATCTGCAGAGCGTAGAGCATGTCGGCGATGCCGCCCTTCATGTCGGCGCTGCCTCGTCCGTAGAGACGACCGTCGCGGACGTCGGGTGTGAACGGGTTGCTCGCCCACAGCTCGAGCGGTTCGGCGGAGACGGCATCGATGTGGCCGTTGAGCAGCAAGCTGCGCCCGCCGCCGCTACCGGCCAGACGGGCCGCGAGCTGCGGTCTGCCGCGAAAATCGAGATCGTCGGGCACGTACGGATTGCCCTTGCCGGTCGGTTCCGGCTCCCATAGATCGACCTCGGCGCCCAGCTCCGCAAGCCGGCGGCTGAGGTGCTCCTGCAGCGCTGCCTCGTCGCGCGGCGGATCGCCCGGCATGCGCGCCGTCGTGTCGTAGCTGATGAGATCACCGGCGAGGGCGATGAGTTCGTCGCGCCCGGCCGAGACGCCGGCTACGACTCGCTCCTCGAGGGCCGAGCGCAGACCGCTGTCGATGGCCATGATAACCTCCCGTGTCTTCAGTGCGAGATCGCTCACATCGACGGCCCGCAGGACTGAGGCCGCGCAACCTGCCCCGCGTTCAGCCGGGGCCGACCGAGGCGAAGCTGCCTCGGTCGGCCCCGCAACGAGCTCTGCTGCTGTTCGCCGTCACTCGGGGGGCAGCTCCCCGTAGGTCACGCTGACGTCGACGCCCACCTTGGCGCTGCGACGCTTCCAGAAGTAGTACCAGGCGATGCCGACCACCCAGGCGGCCACGAAGATGAGGGCCTTCTTACCGGTGATGTCGCGCGTCTTGGGGTCGAGGAACGCGTAGTACAGCAACATCAGGACGTAGGCGACATAGACGACCCCCGCGACCGTGATCACCGGCACGCCGGCGATCGTCCAGCGCTTATAGG
>Ga0182021_10005788_pt1 | contig 14692 bp, 10 predicted proteins | sample 612E3MmetaG_FD_120493 | JGI IMG/M metagenome (GOLD analysis project Ga0182021, IMG submission 120493) | Permafrost microbial communities from Stordalen Mire, Sweden - 612E3M metaG (Illumina Assembly) | ecosystem: Environmental > Terrestrial > Soil > Wetlands > Permafrost | place: Sweden... | reverse complement strand
TTTGCATTGTTCTGGAACCAGCCGGGACGATTAAAAATTGGAAAAAGAATGAACAGAAAGGCCAGCAATGCGGCAATGGCTGTTACCTTTTTCCATGTCGGAGTCAACACCGGCAGTATCCTTACTCTTCTTGATTGATAAGGGTTTCCTGTAGTAAGGGCCTTCTCCAGGATCCGGGCATGCAATTCCCTGCCTGCATCGACGGTTACCCGGGGTTGCAGCTCAGCCATTCCCCTTACCATTTCATCATACAATGTCCTGCAATCATGACATTCCCGGAAATGGGTGAAAAATTCATCTTTCATATCCTGGTTGACATTGTTATCAAACAAGTCGGCCATTTTTTCATTGACTTCAATGCAATTCATAATTTACCTCCTCTTGATTGTTTACTTTGGTTCTTAATTTAATGATCCCATAAGAAAATCGCGATTTTATGGTGGTTACCGGTATTTTCATGATTTCGGCAATTTCAACAAAACTCATTTCGTCGAGGACCCGGAGTCGCAGCACTTCTGCCTGCTCAGCAGGAATGGAGTTCAGCAGCTGATTGATCCGAAGGAATTCTTCCCGGGCAATGATCTCACTTTCCCGGTTTGAAGAACCAACTGCCAATATATTTATATCATTCAGCTGTTCGAAATTGTTCTTTGCTTTTTTCCTCAGGTGATCCAGGCATGCGTTAAAAACCATCCGGAAGGCATACGAAGTCGCCTGTTCTATATGCTGTTTATTTTCCCTCTCCTGGTAGATCCTGATCATGACTTCCTGCACGATATCTTCGGCTTCCTCCCGGTTCCCCAATCTGAAAAAAGCATGCCTTACAAGCCTGTTCTGGTTGTTCTTAATAAATTTTCCGAGTTCTGCGAGGGTTTGTGGAAATTTTTCGGGAGTTTCAGTCATCTTGTCCTGGATTTGGTATGTCAATCATTGCAAGAACGAAAATAGCGTTTAAAAAGACGTAAATAGTTGGGATATTTTTGAAGATGGAACTTATCTTAAGGATAATTCATCAGGACAACGATCCTTCACTACAATTTTCTTTCTCTTGAATTGCCTTATCCTTTTTTCAAACTTCTTCTACCGCAAAGACGCGAAGGCGCTAAAAATAAACTTATTGATTTTGTGTTTTTTGCGCTTTAGCGACTACTATTTAACTAATTGTAATAGGTAGATTATCAAAATGTTAAATTGAATACAAACTATTCATTTTTTTCTTTATTCTAATTCCCCCCAAGCTTTGTAATGCTTTCTTTTCTTTTGCTACCACCAAAAGAAAAGAAACAAAAGAAAAGTCACCGCATAAGCGGCCTTGACCAGTGCGGGTCAATAATTGAGATTATGGGAAAGTGTAGCAATCTTAGCGCTGGGTCCCGAGAACTCGGAATTGCGGTGACGAGGCCCGCGCGGCCTGAGCGCATATAAAAAAAAAGAGACCGCCCTTTTGGGACGGCCTCTTTGCACTGAACGAAAAAAACTCCCCGAAATCTCTACTTTTTCTTTTCGATCATGTAATTATATTCCGGCGAGCGGTACATTTCCTCGATGACCTGGGAGTATTTTTCGATGATAAATTTTCTCCTGAGTTTCAGGGTAGGTGATAATTCCCCGTCTGTGACGCTCCATTCGTTATGGATAAGCCGGAACTTTTTGATTTTTTCCGTTTGTCCCAGGTCCTGGTTAAAACGATCGATCTCGCGCTGGACACGCCTGATGATGGTTGGATGGTTTGCAGCCCTTTCACGGGTAACATAGGGGATCTCTTTCACTGCGCACCATCCTTTCAGGTACTCGAAGTTGGGAATGATCAATGCAGCGGGATAAGACCTGTTCTCCCCGATCACCATGATGTGCTCAATAAAAGGAGATTCCTTCAGTCGCTGCTCAATGACCTGAGGGGCGATGTACTTCCCACCGGAGGTCTTGAACATTTCCTTTTTTCTATCGGTGATCTTCAGGTATTTCCCATCCTCGAACACGCCGATGTCCCCTGTATGGAACCAGCCTTCTTCATCCATCACCTCACGGGTCCTTTCCGGCCTGTTGTAATATCCCATCATGACTCCCGGACTTTTCACCAGGATCTCGCCGTCGTCTTCTATCTTCACCTGGACATCAGTCAGAAGGGGACCAACGGTCCCGAACTTGACACCATCCGGTTCAAACCGGTAGCAAGTGATTCCGGGGGATGTCTCCGTGAGTCCGTAAGCCTCCAGGACCGGCATACCGGCGGCCCAATAGATCCTCGTAAGGCGCGGATGCAGGGATGCACTCCCGCAAACGATGAACTTAATATGGCCACCCATGGCCTTTCTCCATTTACTGAAAACAAGCAGGTTCGCAATCCACAACTTGAACTCATAGAACCATCCGCGTTTATGATTCAGTTCATATTTATGTCCTTGCCTGAGTGCCCAGAAAAACAACACTTTCATAGGCAGGGAAAGGGATCTTCCCTGCATCACAAGCTTGTTGTACACTTTTTCAAGTACCCTCGGCACGGCTGCAAAAGCATGGGGCTGTACCTCGGCAATACTTGTAGCAACCTCTTCCAGGTTCTGAATGTAATAGATTGCAACGCCAAACGACTGGTAAGTGTAGCCGGCTGTTCGCTCATACACATGGCACAAGGGCAGGAAACTGACTACCCGGTCGTTCCTCTCCAGGGGAGGGATTTCGCCCAATGCCTTATAGTTCGTAACAAAATTATTGTGTGAAAGCATCACCCCTTTAGGCTTTCCCGTAGTACCCGAAGTGTAAATAATCGTTGCCAGTTCGCCTGACTGAATTCCATCTTTTATTTTCTCCAGGTTCTCCGGATGGGGATATTGCTTTCCTGCAGCGAGGATTTCCTTCCAGTTTTTAACCCCGGGGATCGGTTCCAGTGTGTAAATCTCCTTTAAACAGGGAATGTCTTTCGCAAGTGAAACGGCACGTTCATAGATCTCCCTGTTGGAAACGATCAGGTATTCCACACCGGCATCATTCAGGATATATTTGTAATTTTCTTCGCTGATGGTTGGATAGATCGGTATCTGCACAGCTCCGATCTGAAGAAGTCCCATATCAAAGAAATTCCATTCCGGGCAGTTCAGCATAATTGTTCCGATTCTTACCCCGGGAGTAACCCCCATCGAGAGCAAGCCAAGGCTGATTTCATTGCTGTAGGTAACATAATCGTGGGCGGAATAGCTGATCCAGTTTCCGTCTTTCCTGTAATTAAAAGCATTCTCCAGGGACGAGAACTCATCCTTGTAACATTCCAATAAATCAAATAACCGGGTGACATTCTTCATTAAAAAATATTTCGTTGTTAATGTGCTCAGATCTTTCTAATTGAATAGTTTGGAGATGATCGTTTCATACTTATCTATTATAAATTTCCTGCGGAGCTTCAGGGTGGGTGTTAACTCGCCCGACTCAGGAGACCATTCGGAATCAACCAAATCCCATGTCTTGATTTTTTCCGTTTCACCCAATGTGGCATTGTATTTATCCACTTCTACTTTAAACCGTTTCCGGATCCGGGGGAGCAGGATCACCTCGGCATTCGTTGTATAAGGAATATCCTTAACGCCACAATAAGATTTCAGGAAGGTAAAATCGGGAACGATCAGGGCGCCAGCAAACTTCTGGTGCTCGCCCAGAACGATGAGCTGGTCGATAAACAAGGATTCCTTGAATTTATCTTCAATGGGTTGCGGGCTTATATATTTTCCGAAAGAGGTTTTAAACAATTCTTTTTTTCTCCCTGTGATCTTAAGATGGCCTTCCGGCTCGATACGGCCAAGATCTCCAGTACGGAACCAGCCATCGGAATCAATGGAAACCTTCGTCATTTCAGGTTCCTTGTAATATCCCTTCATCACATTCGGCCCTTTGCATAAAATCTCTGCATCTCCAGCTATTTTAACCTGAATGCCTTGTAAGACCTTGCCCACGGTACCGAATTTCATCCCGTTTTCGGTCAGGTCATTCACTGAAATCACGGGGGATGTTTCTGTCAGGCCATAACCCTCCAATACCCTGATGCCGGCACAGGTAAACATCCTGGCAAGCCGGGGTTGAAGCGCGGCGCCACCCGATATCACCAGAAGATGCTTACCGCCAAGCGCATTGCGCCATTGGGAATAAACCAGCTTATCATAAAGTCTCCGTTTCAATTCATAAAACCAGCCATTTGCTCCATCCAGTTCGTACCGTAATGCAAGGTGCAGCGCCCAGAAAAATATCCAACGTTTTACTCCGGTAAGCTTGTGACCCGTGGCAAACAATTTATCATAAATTTTTTCAAGTAAACGGGGAACCGTGGATAAAATCTCAGGTTTTACCTCCTTCATGTTATCGGTAATGGTTCCCAGGTTCTCGGCATAATAAATTGAAAATCCAAGGTAATGGTAGAGATAATTCAACATCCGCTCATATACATGGCACAAAGGCAGATAACTCACCGCTTTGGCCTCTTCGCCAAAAGGCGGGATGTATGCACATACTTTAACATTTGAGATAATGTTATGATGCGTGAGCATTACACCTTTGGGATTTCCTGTAGTGCCTGAAGTATAGATGATGGTAGCCACATCCTCAGGCTGAATTGCCGCTTTTCTGGCCTCAAGCAGTTTAGGATCGGCATTTTGTTTTCCAAGTTCGATAAGATCGTTCAGATGGCGGTGCTCACCATGCGTTTTGTAGGTAAAAACTCCTTTGATATTGGTAATTTCCGGAAGAATGTGGTCGATTTTTCTTAATAACTCCTGACCGGAAATAAATACATAAGTAACCTCCGAATGGCTTAGAATATATTTGTAATCGGATTCGCTGATCGTTGGATAAATCGGTACATGAATCGCTCCAACCTGGAGAATAGCCATATCTACAAAATTCCATTCAACCCGGTTTGAACTGATTTGTGCAATTTTATCCCCCGGAAGAACACCCATGGACAGAAATCCATAACTTATGTTGTCAACGATTTCGCGGTACTGCCGAATGCTGTATTTCGACCACTCTCCGTTATCTTTGGAAGCGATAACGTCGGGTTTGGGTTTAAAAGTGGCCTCATGATATGGCAAAAGGTCAAAGATCCGGGTTACTTCCATACTTTTCGATTTAACCTGCAAGTATAAGTAAAAATTGATATGTAATTATGAATAATAAAAAGAGGATATTTATAATTAAACTTTGAAGAAGTTTACCGCACTTGCCTGGGCTGTCGGCATGACAACGACATCGTGAATGCTTACGTGGGGAGGCAGCGTTGTAACATAAAAAACCACTTCGGCTACGTCTTCCGCCAGCAAGGGTTTAAATCCTTTATAAACCCCATCGGCACGTTTCTTATCGCCTTTAAACCTGACCAGCGAGAACTCAGTGTCAGCAGCTCCCGGGGCAACCTGCGTAACTTTGATATTATGCTGAACCAGGTCAATTCGCGTGCCTTTGGTGATGGCATCCACGGCGAATTTCGATCCGCAATAAACATTGCCCATCGGGTAAACCTCTTTTCCGGCAATGGAACCGATATTGACAATATGTCCTTTTTCCCGCTTAACCATCAGCGGGGAAACAAAACGGGTCATATAAAGCAACCCTTTGACATTCGTATCGATCATCCTTTCCCAATCGTCGATTACGCCTTCCTGTATCGGGTTCAGCCCCACTGCCAGCCCGGCATTGTTGACCAGCACATCAATATTTTGCCAGGCTTCCGGAAGCGAGGTAATTGCTTTTTCCACTTCATCCTGGTTTCTGACATCAAAACAAAGTGAAAGGACCTCGACTTTGTATTCTTCTCTCAGCGCTGCACTCAGTTCCATTAAGAGTTCTTCCCTCCTGCCGGTGATGATCATATCGTCGCCATCCTGTGCAAACCGTTTTGCAATTGCCTTCCCGAAACCACTGGTAGCGCCCGTTACAAGGATTGTTTTATTCATATATTTTATTTTTTTTATTTTTTCACGAGTTATTACGAGAAGATTCCATTATAGAAGTACGGGTAAAATCATTTTTTTTTGGCAAGTGTTATAAATTTATCCGCTCCGGCAGACGCGCGCCTGCAATCGTAAAACCAGGTTTTTGCTATTTCGCTATTTCGCTATTTTGCCATTTCATTATCCATTCCCTCGCATTAACGAAAGCTTCCACCCATGGTGTCACTTCATCCTTCTTCCGTTCCACAGGGTAATGTGCCCATTGCCAGGGCATCACCGAATCCTCAAGGTGAGGCATGATGGCCAGGTGGCGTCCGTCTTCAGAGGCAATGCAGGCGGCATCGTACTGTGAACCGTTGGGATTTCCCGGGTAGGTATTGTAAGAAAATGTTGCCGGGATATGATAGCTGCTCTTTTCATACGGGAAGTTGAATTTCCCTTCCCCATGCGCGGACCATACACCAAGTTGCGACCCTGCAAGTGAGTTCAGCATGACCGAATGATTTTCCTGCACATCCAGCGACACAAAAGTACATTCATATTTATGCGAATCATTCCACGACATAAAGGGATGTCCTTCCGGATCAGGATAAAGAACACCCAGTTCAACCATCAGCTGGCAGCCGTTACAAATGCCCAGACTGAGGGTGTCTTCCCTTGAATAAAACCGATCCAGCGTCTCTTTTGCCTTTTCATTGTAAAGGAAGGCTCCTGCCCAGCCTTTGGCAGAACCGAGCACATCGGAATTAGAAAATCCGCCTGCAAAAACGATAAAATTCACGTCATCCAAGGTCTCCCTGCCGGAGATCAGGTCGGTCATATGAACATCCTTCACATCGAAACCCGCCAGGTAGAGTGCCCACGCCGCATCACGGTCGCGGTTGATGCCCTTTTCACGGATAACGGCTGCTTTTATTCCCGAAGGTATCCGCCGGTTTCCTTCAATGCCGTATTGTGCGGATTTCCCGGTAAATGTTTCCGGAAAAGAAAATTTCAACGGTTGATTTTTATAATTGGAAAACCTTTCGAGTGCCAGCTTTTCGCTGGATTGCCTGCGATCGAGGAGGTACGAGGTTTTGAACCAGGTATCCCGCAGTGAATCGATAGTAAAAGAAAAATTACCGGAGCCGTTTCTGATGTTAAGTTTCCTCTCCGGAATAATTCTGCCGATGGGATACCAGCTCAGCCCGGCAGCTTTGAGCAGGGAACTGCTTTTCTCAAAGTCCTTCACCTGGATCACAACACCCGGGTTTTCGCTGAACAACAACTGAACAGGATCGTCCATCCCAAGCAAAGTGAGGTCAAGGTCCATTCCCAAAAGTGTATCGGCAAAGGTCATCTCAAGAAGCGTGGTAATAAATCCTCCGGCAGCAATATCATGCCCGGCAAGGATCAGGTCCTTGTTGATCATCCCCTGGATGAGATCAAATCCTCTGACAAAATAATCTGCATCCGGAACATCCGGAACACAGTCGCCCAGCTGGTTGATCACCTGTGCAAAGCTGCTTCCACCAAGCTTCAAGGATTCCCCTGAAAAATTGATGTACACCAGGCTGCTTTCAGGGTCATTGATCAGCAAGGGACTGATGACTTTCTGCACATCGCTGACCTCCCCTACCGCCGAAATGATGACCGTGCCGGGTGAATAGACCACCTTGCCATCGGGATATTTCTGTGTCATCGACAATGAGTCTTTTCCTGTCGGGATATTGACACCCAGCTGGATGGCAAAATCGCTGACGGCTTTTACAGCTGCATACAAACGGGCATCTTCCCCGGGATTCTTACAGGGCCACATCCAGTTGGCGCTGAGTGAAACACCTGACAGTCCATGGGTCAGGGGCGCCCATACCAGGTTTGTCAAAGCCTTTGCAATGGCTATGCGCGATCCGGCTTCCGCATCGATCAAAGCAACCACCGGTGCATGGCCAAGAGAGGTGGCAATTCCTTTTTCTCCCGAGTAATCCAAAGCTGTCACCCCAACGTTGTTCAATGGAAGCTGGATGGGTCCACAGGTTTGTTGTTTAGCAATCTTACCTGAAACCGCACGGTCCACTTTGTTGGTCAGCCAGTCTTTGCAGGCAACGGCTTCGAGTTGTAACAGATCGTTTAGGTACTCTGAAAGTTTGGTCTTGTCATAATTAAGTGAAGGGTGAAGAGTTAAGAGTGAAGAGTCGTTCATGACCGTTTTCGGAGGTTTTCCGAAGAAATCCTCAATTTTCAGATCAACCGGGTGTATATCCTTCTTATCATCCGAGAAAACGAGTTGATGATCGCCCGTCGTTTCTCCTACTTCGTAAAAAGGCGCTCTTTCCCGTTCTGCGATCCTCCTCATCAAAGGAACATCCTTCCCGGCGAGAAGCAATCCCATCCTTTCCTGAGATTCATTGCTGATAATTTCTTTATCCGACAAGGTCGGATCGCCGATGGGCAAGGCATCAATATGGATAACACCTCCGGTTGTTTCGATGAGTTCGGAAATGGAATTCAGATGACCCCCGGCACCATGGTCATGAATGGAAACTATAGGATTGTGCCCGGCTTCCGTCATGGCACGGATCGCATTGAAGACCCGTTTCTGCATCTCAGGGTTGGAGCGTTGAACCGCATTGAGTTCAATGGCATTGTGATATTCGCCGGTTGCCACCGAAGAAACGGCGCCGCCGCCCATGCCGATCCGGTAGTTATCGCCGCCGAGGATAATTACTTTTTGATGCGCTTCCGGTTCTTCCTTTAAACTATCTTCATTTTTTGCGAAGCCGACGCCACCTGCCAGCATGATCACTTTATCATAACCATAGATCCTTTCGTCCGATTCATGTTCGAAGGTCAGGACAGAACCGCAGATCAGGGGTTGACCGAATTTATTGCCAAAATCACTGGCACCGTTGGACGCTTTGATCAGGATCTCTTCCGGATTCTGATATAACCATTTTCTTGCCTGGACAGCAGTTTCCCAGCTTCTTCCTCCTTCTATCCTCGGGTAGGAAGTCATGTAAACAGCAGTCCCGGCAAGTGGTATGCTTCCTTTGCCGCCGGCCATCCTGTCGCGGATCTCTCCTCCCGAGCCTGTGGCGGCCCCGTTGAAAGGTTCCACCGTGGTAGGAAAATTATGCGTCTCGGCTTTAAGGGATATTACCGAATGAATGTCTTTGATGAAGAAGAAATCCGGTTTGTCCTGGGTCTCTGGGGCAAACTGCCCGATGAGCGGTCCATCGATGAAGGCAACATTATCTTTATAGGCAGAAACCAGGAGCCGTGGATGGACTTTCGACGTTTTCCGGATCAATCCGAACAAGGTATCCGGCATCTCCTTCCCGTCGATAATGAATGTGCCATTGAATATCTTGTGCCTGCAGTGCTCAGAATTTACCTGCGAAAAGCCGAAGACCTCGCTGTCCGTCAGCTTCCGGCCTAGCTTGACCTGTAACTGTTCCAGGTAACCGATTTCTTCATCGCTAAGGGCAAGGCCCTGCGATTGATTATAGGATGCAATGTCTTCAATGAAGATTACCGGTTCAGGCTTCCTGTCGGTTAAGAATACATTTTGATCCAGTCCTTCATACACCTGTTCCAACATCGGATCGTACTTCGTACTTCTCACTTCGGACTTTGTGAATTCCTCGATCCGAAGGATCCCGGGAACACCCATGTTCTGGCAGATCTCGACAGCATTGGTGCTCCAGGGGGTGACCATTTCTTTCCGGGGACCGACAAACCTTCCCTGAACCGTGGGTTGAACCATCGATTCCGCATTCCCTAACAGCCATGTAAGTTTATTGAGATCAGTCTTCTTCAAAGAATCGTTTGATTGCACTCCGTAAATATTCCCTGATCCCTGGAAGAAAATTATCATTCGAAAAGTATTAAGTATTAAGTGTTAAGTTTTAAGGTCCAACTCATCAACTCATCAGCTCATCAGCTGCTGAGAAACCGTTCCGCCTCTATTGCCGCCATGCACCCTGTACCTGCTGCCGTGACTGCCTGCCGGTAATAATGATCCTGGACGTCTCCGCAGGCAAACACACCTTCAACGCTCGTTTTAGTGGATCCGGGAATGGTTTCGATGTACCCCAGTGCATTCATCTTCAATTGGTCCCTGAAGATCTCAGAGTTAGGGGAATGTCCGATCGCTACAAAAAAGCCGGTGATATCGAGATTCCGGCTTTCTCCGGTCTCCCGGTTTTTCACCCTCAGGCCATTCACACCGGAACTGTCGCCGAGAACCTCTTCAGGGATACTGTTCCATATCATTTCGATATTGGGGGTGTTAAATACTTTGTGTTGCATGGCTTTTGAAGCGCGCAACTCATCGCGGCGATGGATCATGTATACTTTCCTGCAAAGCTTGGCCAGGTAAGTTGCTTCTTCGGCAGCAGTATCTCCTCCGCCGACGATGGCCACATCCTGTCCCCGGTAGAAAAACCCGTCGCAGGTTGCACAGGCCGACACGCCCATACCCCGAAAAGCATTCTCCGACTCCAGTCCTATCCATTTTGCAGTTGCTCCCGTAGCAATGATGACAGTCTCTGCCAGGATGGTTCTTCCGTCATCCGCCTCTACCTTAAAAGGCCGGATTGAAAAGTCAACCTTAGTCACAATCCCGAACCGGATCTCCGTCCCAAACCGTTCCGCCTGTTTTTTGAGATCTTCCATCATTTCCGGGCCTTTAACACCTTCAGGGTAACCGGGAAAATTATCAACTTCAGTGGTGATCGTCAATTGACCGCCGGGCTGCAAACCCTGGTATATAACAGGCCTCAGATCGGCACGGGCAGCATAAATGGCAGCAGTATAACCCGCCGGCCCCGACCCAATGATAAGGCATCTTAAATTCTCAACAATTTCACTCATTTTATCTCCCTGTTTCGACAAATGCAAAGGTAAGAATTTTAGGAATCTGATTTTTTTGAAGGATCAAAGGGGGAAATCCCATAAAAGAACTGGCTTCCAGGTTCCTCCTTAATGCTTAACCGTCACGGGTGTTTAACCCCAGGGCCCCGCCAGCCGCAGAACGAAAAAAAAGTCCGCAATATTTATTGTCTGTACGCATTATTGCGTGCTAAATTCCAAATAACCTATTATATTTGCAACTGCATCAAGATCCCTTGAATGGGAACCAACCGAGTGGGAACACCACGGTGGTAAAACGATGCGGATCGCAAGGTCAAAAATGTTCCATACATTCCCTCCTGCAGTTTCCGCTTTGTTTTCCTGATGCTATGATGTTCAACCTTAAACATTTATTGATATGGAAACAAGAGACAGTTCAGCAACCAACAGGAATAAATTACTTTCCCATCACTGGGACTTAAATTCCAGTAATTATCATGACCAGATTTCATTTCTCTGGAAAAACAATGAGATCAGAATTGAAATTCACTCTTTTTGCAATCCATCCGGCAGGAATAAATGTATTCATTTCGACTTTTTTATCAATGGCGAACACACACTGTTTAAGTTCCAGTACAACTGTTATGGTGGCGGAGGCCGGGGAAAAACCCCGGAATTGTTAAGTGAAGATTACCGGATAACATTTCACGCCAGTACTCATTTCCTGGAAGTTTATGAAGAGAAAATCAAAAATGAAAATGACCGGGACATGCCAACAGACAGGGTTGATATCCAAAGGAAAGATGTATGGATTTCTGTCCATGATAATTCCCGGTCAGACAAGAGATATGATGCCCCCCTTTAAAGACCCCGGGATCAAACTATGGATCAGAAAGTCATTTAGTTATCAATATTCATCAGCTGTTCTGATGTTTAAATATGAATTATACTCGGCAAACCTGTTCTTTATCTCTCTTTCAGAGGGAAACTTTACATGTCACCAGATTTTTGATCGTTGTAAACCGACAGGTTGTGGCGTGTATTCCTTCATTGGTTGTGAAATATCTGATGGGAAAGGTGACTATCGGAAGTATTTCTGTGATAGAAATGGCCAGGAAGAGCTGACAATATTCGAAATTATTCGTTTTCTCAGGTCTTTAAGGTGTTATAATGACTGGAAAGACTATGATCAGTTTCAGGAGCAATATAAGGCAAGTGGAGTGACAGATAAAGAAATAGAGAAACTTTTGAAGAAAGAGATCCCGGATTTAGGAATAATTATAGAAAATGAGTATAAACAATCAAAACCAGGAGTATGAAAATAGATAAATATTATCTGACGGTTTGCAGGAAATGTTACCGTTTACATGGATTTGTTGAAGAAAGATACAACGGAAATGTACAGGTATTGTGCTTTTGTGATCTGTCGGAAAAAACCGGCAGAAACAATTCGCCCACGATCATTTCCGGATATTTATATTCGGAAGGGATCAAAACCATTAAGCTTTATTGGAAGCCGATATCTGACCATAAGGATGAGAACGGAAAATACTGGCATACTCCTCATTTTGCCTGCGGGGCATGGGGTAATGGAAGCCCCGATGATTTGCCGTTACTCCTGGCCTGGGTTAAGGAGAAAAATGATTTACAGGAACCGAAGCAGATCATCTGATGCAAGCCATCACTCTGAATCGCTCATTATTTATAACGTTGCTGTATAATAAAATTCCAAGGATGAAAATACTACGCGGGTAACCAAATATAACGGTGTATTTTGGTCAAAAGGTCATTGAGATACCAATCTGCGCCTCCTGTTATTTTATTCCAGGTCAGTTAGCAAACAAGTTTGTGACTTCCCTGGAATAAAAAAACCGGCAAAATTGCCGGTTTTAAATTGGTCGGGGCGAGAAGACTCGAACTTCCGACCCCTTGCACCCCATGCAAGTACGCTAGCCAACTGCGCCACGCCCCGAATTTCCTTTTAAAGGGATGCAAAGGTAAAAAAGATTTTATAGAAACAGAAAATCTTTTATAACCACCTGACTTCGTTTGGAATCAATGATCCCCCTTCTTTCAATTACCGGTATCAGTTCCACTCGGGTTGCCAGATATCATTCAGGAATTGCGAAAAAGGATCAAAGGCGATTTCTTCGAGGGCCCTGTTAAGAGCAGTTTTATCCAGTTTAAGTTCCGTGGCCAGGACCCCCAGCGTACTTTCCGCTCTTTTCTGTTCTTCGTCCATCACCTCTTCACTCTGTTCTGTGCCCCGATTCAACTCATACACAAACGTAACTATCTCCTGGGCTCCCCGGAGACCATACTTTCGCATTTTCGACATGGTGTCTTCAAAACGAACCCATGCCAGGGCCTGGCTGCAGCAATCGATCACATAATTGAAAGAGAACCCGGTACGGATGGTCAGATCTACCGGGTCGGAATAAGCAAGCTGCAAAATGGTACCTACTCCTTCTTTGGAAAATATTTCGGCCTGGTTCCGCCGGATATCCTGTAAATTACTCAACCCGGTAGCAGCTTCGTCGAAACTATCTTCCAAATTGAATTTTGAAGCGGCAGTGCGTCGCATGAAGGTAATCAGGGTGTCGGTCGGAAAAGCCCCCAGCATAAAGCAGAGCGCATAAAGGGCGGATTTACTGAAAGGGCCGCTGAGAAGTGCTGAAAATGCCAGGGCCACAGGAACGGAAATAAGTAAACGAACAGAACAATCGAATAAATCGGAAGGGCTAAGGGTCCGCTCCTGCCAGCGACTGTTCAGTAGCCTTATCACATATAAATAACCACCCGCAAATCCGGCCATGGCTCCAAGATAGTACCACTGTTTCGGAACCGTTTCACTCTCTCCAAACAGGTTCGCAAGATAGGGACGTAAAGCCAACCCGGCAAACACCAGGAAAAAAATTGTTATTGCCAGCAGCAGTATTAAGGGATTGAGAAATTGCTTACGTCCGAAACATTTTGAATAATAGGATTTGAACTTTTTTCCCAAACCGGCACTGTTCTCAATCACATCCGGATTGTCGTGCTTTTGGAAAGAAGATTTTTTCTTTACCAAAGATTTTATTTTGGATTGCTTCTGCCGGGGAGCCGTTATAATCTCGGTAGGGAAAAAGGTTTGAAAATACCGGAGGATGGAAAGGGCACTGAAGGAACTCTGAATTTCCCTTCTCCTTAGTTCCCATCCCGTCTTCAGGTAAACCAAAATGGGGGCAAACAGGGCGAAAAATGCAAGTACTCCCGTACCAACCAGGAATACATTGATGATTTGACAGGTGGCCATGGCGCAGAATTATTGATTAATAAATAGCAGGAATTAACATTATTTTCTCTTGTTCAGGATGTTTATGATCGGGATATCGTAGGTTATTGATGCAGAAAAACAGGGTTTGAATTTTAATTTATTATCTGAAATCTTCATGGGAAGCAACTGGCACCCAGCGCCGATCGAAAGCGGGATGTACCAAGGAAACCCATAGATCAGCTGAAGGCTGGGGGAAACAATATCGCCCCATTGTATTTCCGGCATCGCAACGGTGGTCTTTGCAATCGTATCGTGAACGATCCTGTATTGTACGATCTGGCCCACATCGATGATTCCTACGAAAATCGACAAGCTGCCGCCCTTGTTAAATCCCACGCTGCCCGCCAGTCCTACAGGCGCCGTAAATCCCCAGGTCTTGGTGAAACCCCTTCGGATAATTGAAGTATCCCCGCTCTGAACGGGCCGGTAATAACCGCCAAAATACGCGTTCAGGGCCAGGTTCCACGAACTGGTCTTCTTGATCTTTGAACTTCCTGCCGGCAAAGCAACGGCATTGATCGCCTCACTGACTTCCTTCCCGTTCTGTGCCATCGCAATGGATGCAATCAGGTTGCTGTAGGTAAAGAAATATTTGTTGAATTGCCTCAGGTAA
>Ga0182021_10005787_pt1 | contig 14693 bp, 12 predicted proteins | sample 612E3MmetaG_FD_120493 | JGI IMG/M metagenome (GOLD analysis project Ga0182021, IMG submission 120493) | Permafrost microbial communities from Stordalen Mire, Sweden - 612E3M metaG (Illumina Assembly) | ecosystem: Environmental > Terrestrial > Soil > Wetlands > Permafrost | place: Sweden... | reverse complement strand
GCGGCTTTCATGGAATATTCAATCTCCCGTCCCCGTTGTCCGGGGGGCTTGCAGGCGCTACCGGTCCGACGGGCCGGACTCGAGGTGAAACTTGTGCAACGCTCGGTGCACGATCGGCGCGAGCAGGACGCCCACAATGGTGAGAAAGGCGACGCCGCTGAACAGCGCGTAAATCCCGGCGAAGAGTTTCCCGCCCGCCGTCGTGAGTGGCGCGAACGGGCCCATGCCCGAAAGGATCATCGCGGCATTCGCGAAGGCATCGAGCCATCCCAGCCCCTCGAAGCAATGGTATCCCGCCATTCCGAGGCCAAGACCGGCCAGCAGGAGGCCGCCCGCGAGCAACGCATGGCGAACCAGACGGCGGTAAAATTCGCGTCGCGGCAGCAGCGGATCGCGGCGATGTTCAAACATGGCTGGAGGGCATTCGAGATGTCGTTGTTGGACGGATCTGCAGGTGAAGCCACGGGAACCGCCGGCGCCCGCCCGCTTTTGGCGGCAGGGGCAAAAATGCCGGCGGCTACAGCTTATATGGCAGCGGGAACCGCGCCAGGAATTTGACGACCCGCTCCTTCGTCTCGGCGACGACGCCATCCTGCCGCTCCGTGCCGATGGCGCGCAGGACGGCGTCAATGAAGGCGGCGATCTCCTCCATGTCCGCCTCCACCATGCCGCGCGTCGTGACGGCGGGCGTGCCGAGGCGGAGACCTGACGCCTGGAAGGGCGACCGCGTTTCAAACGGCACGGTGTTCTTGTTGCAGGTGATGTTGGCCAGATCGAGGGTCTCCTGCGCCTTCTTGGCGGCCAGATCGGGCAGGTTGGCGCGGAGGTCGGCGAGGAACAGGTGGTTGTCCGTGCCACCCGAGACGATCTTGTAGCCGCGCGCGGCCATGGCGGCCGCGAACGCCCGGGCGTTGCGGATGATCTGCGCCGAGTACTCCTTGAACTCGGGCTTGAGGCATTCGCCGAAGCAGACGGCCTTGGCGGCGATCACGTGCATGAGGGGACCGCCCTGCGCGCCAGGGAAAACGGCCGAATCGAGGACCTTGGCATGGACCGCCCGGCAAAGGATCAGGCCGCCGCGTGGCCCGCGCAGCGTCTTGTGCGTGGTGGTCGTGACAAAATCGGCGTGCGGCACGGGCGAGGGATGCAGTCCCGCCGCCACGAGGCCGGCAATGTGCGCGATGTCGGCGAAGAGTAACGCGCCCACGCCGCGGGCGATCTCGCCCATGCGCGCGAAGTCGATCGTGCGCGAGTAGGCGCTGGCGCCCACCGTGATCATCCGCGGCTTCTCCCGCTGGGCCACGGCGGCGAGTTCGTCGTAATCGATGAGCCCGTTGTCCTCGCGCACGCCATACTGGCAGAACTGGTAGAGTTTGCCGGAGAAATTGGCGGGATTCCCGTGGGTGAGGTGGCCGCCATGGCTGAGATTCATGCCGAGCACCTTGTCGCCCGGCTGCAGCACGGAGGTGTAAACGGCGAAGTTGGCTTGCGACCCGGAGTGGGGCTGCACGTTCGCGTGTTCCGCGCCGAACAGCCGCTTGGCCCGCTCGATGGCCAGCACCTCGACCTTGTCAACCTGCTCGCAGCCGCCGTACCACCGCCGCGCCGGATAGCCTTCGGCATATTTGTTGGTCAGGACGCTGCCCTGGGCCTCGAGGACCGCCGGGTAGGTGAAATTCTCGGAGGCGATCAGCTCGATGTGGCTGAACTGGCGGGCGAATTCGCCGGCGATGGCGGCGTAGACCTCGGGATCGAGCTGGCGGAGGGGGGTGGCGTTGAGCGACATGAGGAGGAGCGGGTGATGGGGAAGAGACGGAAGCAGTCGCCGGAGCGGTCAGGAAGAGGGCGTGATGGTCTTCAGGAAATTGACGATGCTCGGCACGGCCTCGACCAGATTGTCGCGGCAGGTTTCGTAAACGCTGAGCGGTCCGCCATAGGGATCGTCAACCTCCGGGTCGACGGGCCGCGGCAGGAACTGGCGGAAGAGATAGAGATGCTGGGGCACGGGATCGAACTGCAGCTGGATCATCGCCCGGTGCGACTCGGTCATGCAAAGCACAATCAGGGCCATCGAGCAATCGCTGGGTGACTGGCTGGCTGGCATGCCCCGAAAGATCGATGCCGACCTTCTTCATGGCCACTGCGGCATTGTCAGAGATCGGATCACCGTGGCGGGCGGCGGTGCCGGCGGAGATGACCCGGAGCAGGCTGAGCGGGCCGGTCTGTCCGGCGAGGAAATGCTGGAGGAGTCCTGCGGCCATGGGACTGCGGCAGATATTCGCCGTGCAGACGATTAGGATGTGGCCGGGCATGCGCGAAAACGGTGAATAAGCAGGCGCGGGCTGGGCTTGTCGAGGGCAGAAACAGTGTGCCGTCGATGGGAATTCTCAACCGCGCGGCAGCTTCCCCAGTGCGAGCAAAGCGCGATGAAGCTGCACCGCCCGCTGAAGCACGGCGTCCTTCGGCTCCGCAGGGGTTGCAGCCGGCGGAGGGCTTGCGGCGGGAGTTGCCGGCGGCGTAACACCGGCTGGCGGAGCGTCAGCCGAAGCTGCGCCGTTTGACCCGGGTTTCGCCTCCTGCACGGCTTCTCCGGTGTGCTCGTGGGCCAGCGCGGCTTCGTCGAAGCGGGTCTTGGCGATTTTCTCGCTCAGGAGGGAGTCAATGGACGCACCGGAATCGAGGGCGTCGTAAGCTTGGCGGTCGGCCTCCGGCGCGACCGCGAGCGTGATGTCCGGCATCTGGCCCGGTGCAGCCAGCCCCAGCGTGATCAGGGCCGGAACGCGCTCGCGCAGCGCGGCGAGCACCTCGGGCGGCGTCGCGGGACCGACGAGGACGAACAATGGAGCCCACCGCGGGCGGGCCGGAAGATTGGCGGAGAGGGAATGCGCCGTGTCTCCAGTGGAATAGCGCAGATCGACGACCAGCGCGGGCTGGCTCCAGGCGGCGGCGAGGATCGTGGCATCGTCGGGCAGGCGGTGGAGCCGAACGTAGGCCAACTTCTGGCCCAGATCGACCGGCGCGGACGCCGGGAGATTTGAGATTGAGAACTGAAGACCGAAGGCCAGCAGCAGTCCGAGTCTCGGCGAAAAGCAGCGGAACAGTTTCATTTCCGGTTCAGCTGCCGCGCGCCGATGTCGCGGCGGAAATATTTGGAGGCGTACTGCAGACGGTCGCAGGCCGTGTAGGCCTGGCCAACCGCGGCGCACAGCGAGGCAGCTTGCGCGCAGACCCCGAGCACCCGGCCGCCGGCGGAAACGAGCTGGTGCCGGTCGTTGAGCGCGGTGCCGGCATGAATGATCCAGGTTTCGGGCGGAAGTTCTGCCGGCAGGATGATGACCTCGCCCTTGGGATAGCTCCCGGGATAACCTCTCGCCGCCACGACCACGCACACGGCGTAGCCGGGCTTCAATGCGAGCGGCATTTGCTCCAGCCGGCCCTGGCTCGCCGCCCACATCAACTCGAGCGGATCAGTGGCCAGTCGCGGCAGAATGACCTGGGTCTCGGGATCGCCGAAGCGGGTATTGTATTCAAGCACCTGCGGACCGGTGGCCGTCAGCATCAGGCCGATGAACAGGGTGCCGCGGAAATCGATCCCCTCGGCGGCGATGGCCTCGACCGACGGCCGGCAGATTTCGCGGTCGATGCGCGCGAGCAGCTCCGGGGTGACGATTTCGGCGGGCGAGTAGGTGCCCATGCCGCCGGTATTGGGGCCGGTGTCGTTGTCACCGGCGCGCTTATGGTCCTGCGCGACGGGCAGGAGCAAATAGTCGCGGCCCGAAACAATGAGGTGAATGGAGGTTTCCTCGCCAACCAGGCAGTCCTCAATGAGCACCTGCCAGCCGCTGGCGCCAAACATGCCGCCTTCGAGCATCCCGCGCACCGCCGCCTCGGCCTCGGCCAGCGTCGGCGCAATGATCACCCCCTTGCCGGCGGCCAGACCGTCGGCTTTCACCACGATGGGCATCGGGCGGGCGCGGAGGTAGGCCAGGGCCGGGGCGACCTCCGAAAAGGCCGCGGCCGGGGACGTGGGAATCCGGTATTTCAGGAGCAGTTCCTTGGTGAAAATCTTCGAGGCTTCCAGCCGGGCTCCGGCCCGCTTGGGTCCGTAGGCGGCGATGCCCGCGGCCGCGAGCGCGTCCACCATTCCCAGCGCCAGCGGCACCTCGGGGCCGACGATCACAAACCCGATGTTCTCCCGCTGCGCGAGCGCGACGATCGCAGGCACGTCTTCGGCTGGCACCGCGAAGCACGGCGCCTCTGCCGCGATGCCCCCGTTGCCGGGCGCCGCGATCACCCGCGGGCGGGCCGGCGAGGCGAGACAGGCTTTGACGAGGGCATGTTCCCGGCCGCCGGAGCCGACGACGAGAACGGAGCGAGGAAGGGAATTGCGCACGACAGCGGCTGAAGGTCGAGGGTCGAAAGTCGAAGGTCGATTCAAAAAGTAAACGTGGCTCGATCTCGAGTCAGATCGAGATTGCTGATCCTGGGCGTCGGGCCGCGGCTAGACCATTCATGCACAACTATGTTCAAGCTTGAACATGGTTGTGCATCGGGATGGATCAGCAGCGATGGGCAAAAGGCCTTCAGGCGAAGGCCCCTTCGCTCCGAAACAGGAGCTGAACTCGCCCGACGACGAACCGGGATTCGCCGAGTGGCCGGCGGGGCGGTCACATGACCTGCAGCGTCTTCCGGTAGAAGGCGACGACCTCGTCGGGGTCGTCCGTGAACAGGGCGTAATCCGCCATCCAGGCCGGCGCGCGCTTGGTGCGAATCATCTCCCGGAACTGCTTGCGGAGATCGCTCCAGAAGCCGGCGCCGTAGAAAATATAGGGCACCCGCGGGCGGATCCCGAGCTTCAGGTTGCACATTTCGATGCCGATTTCCTCAAGCGTGCCGACGCCGCCGACGTTGAAGATGCAGAAATCGGCCACTTCGAACCATTTTTGGCGGTTGTGACGCGAGGTGTCCTGAAACGTGTTGAAGAAGTCGACGCCCAGCTCGGGCGGCTGCGCCTCGAGTTCGAGGAAGCAGGCGCCGGTGAGGGCCTGGCTGCGGCGGGCCTCGTCGGTGGCGAGACGCATCACTCCGCCGCCGCCCCCGGTGAGAACGCCGACTTTCGGGCCGATGAACTCGGTGAGCCGGCCGATGAGGGAGGTGATCTTGTCCGACTGATCGGAGCCGATTTCCACGGCGGAGCCGTAGAACGCCAGGATCGTCGACTCCTGGAAGAGAGTGTCCATCTCCTCGCGGATGAAGAATCCATTCCCCTTTTTGTAGGTGTGGAGGTAGAGGTCCTTCATGCCCTCGTTGTGCCAGTATACATCGAGGTTGATGTTGAAATAGGTGTCGAGGCGGGCGTGGGCGTTGCCCGAGAGGAAAAAGCCGTGCGTGCGCGAGGGTTTGCGGAAGATGATGCGCTTGAGCTTGAGCTCGGGGATGCGCGTGAGGAGCTCGACGTGCTCGGGCAGGTTGGGGAAGAAATCAAGGACGAGCGTATCGGCATTCTCCGCCGCGTGGTCGAGCGTCTGGATGAGCGTGCGGTAACCCCGGGGGGAGGTTCCCCCGGCCACCTGGGCCTTGAGATTGGGAAAATCGGCCGAGTTCAGGAAGACGGAGTAGTTCTCCATCAAGGCGCTCTGGCCCTTGACCGTGATGCGCGTCTTCGGGCGGGGCTCGCCGGCACTGTCGCGCGGCGGACTCCTGTCCATGCCGCGGTAGAGGTCGCTGGCAAAGGTGAAGAGCCGCCGGCGCTTCTTCTCCAGGGCCTTGACCTCGGGATCGGCGAAGGTGGGCGCGGCGAACACCTCGACCGAGACCACGGGATTGACCACCGGCTGATCGCCGCTGTTGTAGATCTCAAGCATGACATTCGTGCCGAACGTCTTGATCGGGTCGAGCAGGATGGCACCGCAATGCAGGCCGAAGTTGCCCTCGCCGCGGTTGAGCACGACGAAATGCTGCTTGAGATACATCGAGCAGCTGGTGAGCACGCCCGAGCGCGGCGGCACGGAGAGAATGTCGACGTCGTGGCGCACCTGCACCTTATCAAGGTAGCCGCGGCCGGCTTCGCCGCTGACCATCCGTTCGAATTCCGGGCGCTGCAGCCGTGGATTGAGCGTGTAGCAGACCTTGTGGGGCGTGAGAAAAACGCGGCCGAGGCGGTCGATGGAGATGGTGTTGGGCAGCTTGAGGCGGTTCTCCTTCACGGCCTCCCAGATCTGGTTGGTGGAGAGCTTGGCTGATTCCGGCGCGTAGAACAGGCGGCCGACGGGCGTGCCCGGCCGGAGCAGCTTCTTCCAGTAGGGGGCGTTGGGAAAACTGGGGTCGAACAGGAACGCATCGGTCTCGATAATGAGGCGGTTGTGGTCCACGGCGGGCGCACCGGAGGTGATCATCTCGATGCCGATGCGCGCGAGCGTGCTGCGTTCGGTGAAGTGGATCTCGGCCCGGTGGGCGAGGATGAATTCGAGTTCTGCCGGATGGCGGGGCCAGAAGGCCAGGACGAGCGAGAGCGTATTGGCGTCCTTGTTCTTGAGGGAGAGAATCTGGCCGTCGGTGCTGCACCAAAAATGGTCGGGTTGCATGGAGTGACTGCGGGTTTGAACTGGCGGAGCGGATGAGCCTGCACGAACCAACGCGGAAATAAAAGACCGGAGTTGTCCGGACCCCGGCGAGAGAAGACCGGTCTCCGAACCGGGGGAGGGATGCACGCCCACCGCCGGGCGGAGGCCATTCGGTAAGGGATTGCATTTCGTGATCCGGGCTGTCATGTCCCTGCGCTTTTGAGGGCACAATCCGCCCGCAGCCGTTTCTTACCTGAGTCATCAACCATCCACCCATGAATCGTTCCCACCTGATCCTGGCCGGCCTGCTCAGCCTCGGCGCGCTCGCCACCGTCTCCGCCCAAGAGGTCCAGCTCAAGATTCCTGCGAAGCAGGAGGCGACCACGCCCGCCGCCCCCGCTGCCGTCCCCGCGCCGGTCTTCACCGAACAGCAGATTCTCGAGTCGTTCGGCTGGTTCGTCGGCAAACGGCTTGGCCTGGCCGAGCTCGAATTTAACAAGGAGCAGACTGATTCCGTGATCAAGGGCCTGCTGACCTCCGCCACCGGCAAGGAGGCGCCCTATGACCTGGACAAGATCGGCCCGCAGATGGACGCCTTCATGCAAAAGAAGCAGGAAGGCTATCTCACCAAGCTCCGCAGTCAGAACCTGGGGGAGGCGAAGGTCTTTTTTGAAAAGCTGAAGGGGAACAAGAATGTCCTCGAGCTGCCAAGCGGCCTGCGCTATGAGATCGTGCAGCCGGGCACGGGCGCTTTCCCGACCCCCACGGACACGGTGAAGGTGCACTACACCGGCAAGCTCATCAACGATACGGTCTTTGACAGCTCGGTGCCGCGGGGCGAGCCGGTGGAATTCCAGCTCAACAAGGTGATTCCGGGCTGGACCGAAGGTCTGCAGAAGATCAATCAGGGCGGGAAGATCCGCCTGTATATTCCGCCACAGCTGGCCTACGGCGACAACGGTCAGCAGAACATTCCGCCGGGAGCGACCCTGATTTTTGACGTCGAATTGCTCGACGTCAAAGCCACGCCGCTCGACGTCAAGGCCACGCCGCCCGCCGCGGTCCCGCCGAAGAACTGAACCGGACCGGCTTTCCTCACCCGAGCCCCGCCTTCACCGGCGGGGCTTTTTTTGCGGCAAACGGATGCGGACCCAGCCGGAACCATGCAGTCCCACCAGCAACATGCGTTTGGCACCGGACGGGAAGAAACGTGTAGCCGGCGTCGCGACGAGTGTGCCAGCCCGGGCGGCGGACCCTGGGCCGGCCTCAGCGAGGCCGGCTACAACGGAAGCGCTGTTTTCTGGGAGGAGCAGCGATCGCGCCCGGCCGAGACCATCAAGCTTGACGAATGCCGCCGGCCGATCAACGAATTCAACCCTGACGAGGTGCGTGCTACCCCCTTGACCTGCGACCGCGTCGGATTTCCGAACAAGACTGACCCGATGGACCCTGTGCCTCCAGGCGGACTCATAACGCGACGGGCTTTCCTGCGCGCGTCCTCGGCGACCCTGCTGGCCGCCCCCCTGATCCAGTTGCCGTCTTTTTGGGAATCATCCCACCGCTTTTTCACCGATTCCGAGGCAGTGATGATCAGTGCCATGTCCGAACGAATCATCCCGGCGGACGCGGACCCCGGGGCCGCCTGGGCTGGGGTGATCGAGTTCATCGATCGCAAGCTGGCCGGCTTTCATCGCCGTTATCAATCGCTCTACCGGGCTGGCCTCAAGGGCGTGAGCGAGTCCTGCAGCATCTTGTTCAGGAAAGAATTCATTGACCTGAGCACGGCGCAGCAGGACGAGGTGCTTAGCCGGCTCGAAGCGAATCAGGCACCTGGCGCGATCTGGGGTCAGGTCTCGGCCAGGGATTTTTTCAACCGCCTGGTCGAACACACGATGGAAGGTTTCTACGGCGGACCGCGTCACGGCGGAAACCGCGATGCAGTCAGCTGGCGGATGCTGGGCCTGCCCACGCCGCCCCTGCGCAGCCGCCGGCCGGTCAGCGCTGTCTGGGACGGCGCAACCACTCCCGCGCCGCAAGGATCATGAGCCTCAAGCACGTCAATGCCGTGGTCATTGGCTCGGGCGCCGCCGGCGGCGTGGTGGCCAAGGAACTGGCGGAAGCGGGCCTGGACGTGGTGCTGCTGGAACGCGGCCGCTGGGTGACGCCCGATGAGGAGCGCAAGGACGACCTGAGGAACCAGCGGACCACCGCCCTGGGCGCCCCGTACGGGCCGGACGAGGAGAAGGAACCGCGGGTGTTTGTTGATCCCCACGGGCACGCCGAGGTCGTCTGGCCGGCGGACGGGTCCTACAACAACAACGCGGCCTGCGTCGGAGGGGGGACGCTAAGCTACGGCGCAATGGCTTGGCGCTACATGGCCCAGGATTTCCGGATGAAATCCCTCTACGGCGCCCCGGTAGGAAGCACGCTGGAGGACTGGCCCATAACCTACGACGACCTGGAGCCGTTTTACGAGAAGGCGGAATGGGAAATCGGCGTTTCCGGCGACCAGAGCGGTGATCCCTTCAAGGCCCCGCGCCGGCGGCCGCTGCCGATGCCGCCCCTGCCGGACTGCCGGGAGACGCAGATGCTGAAGCCGGCCGCGCAGCGACTGGGCTGGCACCCGTTCTACATTCCAATGCTCCGCAACACGGTCCCGTACCAGGGGCGGGCGGGGTGCATGCGCTGCCGCTGGTGCTGCGGATTCGCCTGCGAATGCGACGCCAAATGCGGCACGCAAAACACGGTGATCCCGACGGCGCTCGCGACCGGGCATTGCGAACTGCGCACGCGAAGCATCGTCGCCGGCCTTCTTTTGGACGCGAAGGGTCGGGCCCGGGCGGTCGAATATTTCGACGAGGACAACCGGCGGCAGATCCAGACGGCGGACCTGGTGGTGGTCTCCGGCGGGGCCATCGAGTCCGCCCGCCTGCTGCTGAATTCAAGAAGCGGCCTCTTTCCCCAGGGCTTGGGCAACCGGTTCGACTGGGTCGGCCGCAACCTCCAGGGCCACGCCTACAGCGGCGCACTCGGCCTGTTCGACCACGACATTTACGACGACCTGGGTCCGGGCGCGCAAATTGCCATTTGCGATTTCAACCATGGAAACAAGGGTCTGATCGGCGGGGCGATGCTGGCGAACGAATTCCAGAGGCTGCCGTATCAGTTCGCCGGCATGGGACCGGCCGGCCTGCCGCGCTGGGGCCAGGCGCACAAGGATTTCATGCGAACGTGGTTTCGGCGGAGCATCGTCATCATGGGCCCCTCGCAGGAGATGCCGGTGTTCGATTCGCGCGTGCAGGCGGACCCGCAGGTCCGCGATTATTGGGGCATCCCCGTGGCGCGACTCTCCGGCCTGGATCACCCGCACAACATCGAGCTCTGCAAGCACGCCTCCGACAAGGCCGAGCTCTGGCTGAAGGAGGCGGGCGCGATCCGGACGGTGCGGCGCCAGAAGGAGCAGCAGTGGCTGAGCGGCGGGCAGCATCAGGCCGGGACCTGCCGCATGGGCGACGATCCCAAGACCTCGGTGGTCGACAAGCACTGCAAGCTCCACGACGTGGACAACGTCTTTGTGGTCGACGCAAGCGTCCACGTGACCAACGGCGGCTTCAACCCGGTGCTCACGATCATGGCGATCGCCTACTACGCCTCGGATTACATCAAGCGCACCTGGCGGGCCGGAGGGCTGCGCTGATCCCCTCTCATGCCCGCCAGAAGCAAACGTCGGATCATCTGGATGGCGCTCGCGGCACCGATCGCCCTGGTGCTCCTGGCAGTGCCGGCGGGGAGCGTTTACTACGCCGCGGCCGGCGGCAAGGCTTGCATCCGTTGCCACGAACTCGAACCCGCCTATCATCGGTGGGCGAACTCCACGCACCGGTCGGTGCAGTGCAAGGAATGCCACGGCAGCATTTTCTCGACGGATGTCGGGTTCCATCTGAACAACGTCCGCCAGCTCTGGCGGCATGTTTGCGGGCAGGTGCCTGAACGCCTGCTCGTCCAGCAGCGCGACATCAGCCGCAACATGAACGAGCGCTGCGGCCGATGTCACCGGCAGGAATTTGCGGCCTGGGCCGCCGGACCGCACCACGCGACCTACGAACGGATCTTCCTGAACAACGACCACAACACCAACCGGCTCCTGAACGACCAATGCCTGTTGTGCCACGGAATGTACTTCGAACACAGCATCCGGGAGTTGGTCCAACCGCTCAACCGCCAGGGACCATGGCACCTGGCGACCGCCTCCCTTCAGCCGCAGGAGGCGTCAATCCCTTGCCTGGCCTGCCATGAGACGCATCGGCCCGGAACGCCGCTCGGGATGCTTCCAAAAGCGTCAGCGACAAATCCTCCCGCCACGCCTCCGTCGGCGACGGCGTTCTATGATCGGCGCGAACAGGTGCATTTTCGCGCGGAACTGCTGCCGTTGCCGGCCATGCTCGACGGCAGCCGGCCAGTGAGCGTGTCGCCCGACGCGCGCCAGGGGATTTGCTACCAGTGCCACGCTCCGGATCATACCTTCCAGCCGGGCTCCGGCGACGATCGCACCTGCATCGGCGTGCACGAGGGTCTGAGTTGCCTGGCCTGCCATGGTGGGCATGATCTGAATGCCCACGCCTCCTGTGCGCAATGCCATCCCCGGCTGTCCAACTGCGGCCTCGAGGTGGAGCAGATGGATACGACCTTCAAATCCTCCACGAGCCGCCATAACGTCCATTTTGTGAAATGCGCCGATTGCCATCCTGACGGTGTCCCGGCGCGAACCAAAACCCGGGCGCCTTGACCCTCAGTCGCCCCCGTATCGCCGGCGCTGGCCGCGGACAATCACCAACCTCAACCGTTGCGCGCCGGCCGGGGCTCGATTAATGCAGATAGGCCGGTTGCCCGGCGACAAGACCTGGCGGGAATACTGTGAAGACGGCCGCCTCAGTTGGCGCCGTGCGTGGGGGTGTCGCCGCCGGTCTTCTTGGTCTCAGCCGGCTTGGCGGCATCGGTTGGTGTCGCCGGCTCGGCTTCGTCCCCCTCGCGCTGCGCCTTCTTGAATTCCTTGATCGACTGACCGAGGCCGCGCGCCAGCGAGGGCAGCTTGGCGCCACCAAACAACAGCAGCACGATCAAGAAAATGAGCAGCAGTTCGGAGCCACCGAGATTGAAAATGGCCAGGGGAAGCGCTGAGGAGAACATGATGGTTGAGGGTAGCCGGCAGGGCAGGAGTGTAAAGGGCGAAAGCGGCCACCGATCCCCGTCAAGCCGAAGCAGGTAGGCGCCGGCCGCTCCGCTCTTCCTCAAAGCGGCTGAGGTTCGGTCGGCCGGATGGCTTTCTTCAGCAGGTTCTGGGCGTTGTCCGGTTGTTCCGCGTCGAAAAACCCGGTGAGCTGGCGAATGCGCGTCGGGTGGCGCATTTTCCGCAAGGCCTTGGCTTCGATCTGCCGGATGCGTTCGCGGGTGACCTTGAACTGCTTGCCCACCTCCTCGAGCGTGCGGCTGTAGCCGTCGATCAGGCCGAAACGCAGGGAGAGCACGCGGCGCTCGCGCTCGGTGAGCGAGTCGAGGACGTCCACGATCTTCTCCCGGAGGAGCGAAAAGGCCGTCATATCGTACGGATTCTCAGCGCTCTTGTCCTCAATGAAGTCGCCGAAGCTGGTGTCGTCGCCGTCGCCGACCGGTGACTGGAGCGAGATCGGCTGCTGGGCCATCTTCATGATCTGCTGCACGCGTTCGACCGGCATCTGCATCTCCTCGGCCACCTCCTCGGGGGTGGGCTCGTGGCCGTATTCCTGCAGCAGCTGCTTCTGGACCTGCATGACCTTGTTGAGCGTCTCGATCATGTGCACGGGGATGCGGATCGTGCGGGCCTGGTCGGCGATGGACCGGGTGATGGCCTGGCGGATCCACCACGTGGCGTAGGTGGAGAACTTGTAGCCGCGGCGGTACTCGAATTTCTCCACCGCCTTCATCAGTCCCATGTTACCCTCCTGGATCAGGTCGAGGAAGGACAGGCCGCGGTTCGTGTATTTCTTGGCGATGGAAATGACGAGGCGGAGATTGGCCTCCACCATTTCGGTCTTGGCCCGGTGCGCCTCGCGGACGTGGGTGCGGGTCTTCGCGACCAGCGCCAGCAGGTCGGGCGGCATGATACGCATGTCCTGTTCGACCTGCTTGAGCCGCTGGTTCAGCACGCGCGTGTCGATAGCGGCATCCTTCTTGGTCTTCGGGTGTTTGGCCCGCTCGAACGAGTCGTGGATCTTCTGGATGTCGTTAAGGAGGTGCCCGAGACCCTCGAGATAATCCTCGTAGACCTTCAGCTTGAAATAGAACTTCGGAAAATTAGCCCGCAGGGCGTTCTCGCGCTTCCTGAACTTCGACAGCGTCTTCTTGCGCTCGGGTTCCGTGCGGGCCTTCTGGTATTCCTGCCAGGCTTCCTGCACCGACTGCTCCGCCCGCCCGGTGGTCTCGACCAGCTTGGGCAGCGTCTTGAAGTAGGCCTCCCGGCTGTCGATCTTCTTGTCGATGACGATCCGGTCGAAGCGCTCCTCGCGGTTGAGCAGCTTCTGTCCGAGCGCGACGATGTGGCGGCTGACGATGCCGGCATGGAAGAGGGCCTCCTGGGCATGCAGTTCGGCGTTCTCGATGCGCTTGGAAATCTCGACCTCCTGCTCCCGGGTCAGCAGCGGCACCTGGCCCATCTGCTTGAGATACATGCGGACGGGATCGTCGAGAATGTCGTGCTGCGACGTGCGGGACTCCTCCTCCTCGGCCTCCTCCTGCCGCTGCTTGTAGCTGTCGACCTCCTCCGGATCCAGGATGTCGATCTCAAGATTCTGGAGGATGGAGATGACGTTCTCGATGTCCTCGGGGTTGTCGACGCTCTCCGGCAGGGCATCATTGATGTCGTCGAATGTCAGATACCCCTGCTCCTTCGAAAGGCGGATGAGATAACGGATCTTCTCGTTGATGTTCGCGCTGCCGGCGGGGATTTCGCCGCCCGCGGGCCCGCCGCCGGCGGGCGGCGCGACCGGCACAGAAGCTTCAACCGCGGCGGGGGCAGGCGGCGCTTCCACTGGAGAAGCATGTTGGGCAGACTTGGCTTTGCGCGGCATGGAAGTGTAAAAACGAAAAAATCAACCAACGCCCGGCAGCGTGGGCGGCTGTCGGAGCTGACGTTGGCACTCGGAGCGACTTTTCAGCAGCGAGAGGAAATCAGCATCAACATCCGTCTGTTTGGCGGCTATTTCAAGTTCTATCTGCCGGAGACGCGGCTCGAGCGCGCGGGTCTTCAAACGGTTCAATCCTTCAATGGCAACCTTGCGGGGATCATCAATTTCGGGAGCTTCGAAGAGCAGGGTGGCAACCAGCGATTTCTCCTCAGAAGTCTCGAGCAGGTCGTCGAGATGGTCGCGGCCCGGCCAGGTCCCCTGTTCGAACTCCGTCAGAAAGCGCCACAGGATGCGGCCGGACAGTTGGGTGGTGTCGATCCAGTCGCGCGCAAGCAATTCGTCCGCCAACGGCTTGCCCAGCGTCTCGAAATGCAGGCAGAGCAGCAATAGGTCGAGCTCGGGTGGGCGGACAGTCGTCGCCGCCGGGGCCGCGCTGGGCGCCGGGGCGGCGGCCGGCGCCCCTTGGCGGGCCTGGCGGCGCACGAAGGCGCCAAAGTCGCGGTGCAGCGAAGCCACTGGCAGGCGCAGGTGCCCGGCGCATTCCGCCAGAAACTCCATGCGGGCCACCTCGAAATCGCTCTGGACCACCATCTCAAAAAGGGCTTGCGCAGCGCGGGATTTCTGTTCCGGAGAGGCGGAACCCGGCGCGGGCAGCAGGCTCTGGCAGGCAAACGCCATCGCGGACAGGCCGTGGCCGCGGATTTCTTCGTAGGCGGACAAGCCGCGGTCGCGGAAAAGCGAGTCAGGGTCCACGCCCGGATCCAGCACCAGGAACTTCACCTCGAGGGCGGCGCGCAGCGCCAGCGGCAGGAGGCGCATCGCGGCCTTCTGCCCCGCGCTGTCGCCGTCCAGGAAGCATTCGATCTGCGGATGATAACGGCGAAGCAGCCCGAGCTGCGTTTCGGTGATCGCCGTGCCCTGGGGTGCAATCGTGGTCTTGAGGCCGACGTGCCAGCAGCGAAGGGCGTCG